>Ga0299913_10000981_pt1 | contig 19955 bp, 16 predicted proteins | sample RVTome_9_FD_201360 | JGI IMG/M metagenome (GOLD analysis project Ga0299913, IMG submission 201360) | Soil microbial communities from uranium-contaminated site in the Upper Colorado River Basin, Wyoming, United States - RVT155D38 (version 2) ... | reverse complement strand
AACCTCGCCCACAACGATCAGGTCCTGCTCACCACCGGGTGCAACACCTGGGACCGCGGCGTCGACGTCGTCGTCGAAGGTCGCGCCGACGCGTCGACGACCGAGCACTGCTCGAACGCCTCGCCACCGCCTGGGCCGACAAGTGGGACGGCCGCTGGCACTACGAGGTCGACGACGAAGGATTCCGGCACACCGCAGGAGGAACGGCATGGGTCTACAGGGTCAAACCCGCCAAAGTGCTCGCCTTCACAAAAGGCACGTTCACCCACACCAGCTACGTCCCGACCGCAACCCTATGACGGCCGCACCATGCGGAACCCGTTGCGGCCGCGATGAGCTGCGGCCGGCGCGCAACAGGTACGTACGGCTCGACTACCGGTCTTATCAAGGCTCGACAGCGTTCATCAGTTCCATCAGCCTTGCTGTCGTCGACCAGCTGCGCACGGTCATATGCTTGTAGAGAGGGCTGGAGAACGCTTGGGCAAGGCGACTCTTGGTGCGCTGGGCGGAAAGGCGCTGATGGTAGATGGCTAGCTCTCCTTGCCAAACCCGATCGACGCCTTCTCGTGGATTGAACACTGTCATGGCGTCGTCGGAAGTGATGCCCAACAGGAAGATGACATCTGAGTGGAATGTGTCGGGCTGTGCGCCAAAGCCTGCCGGGGCTTGACCAACGATCTGCCGGAGTTGATCGCGTGACAACACCAGGATCTTGATCAGTCCACTGTCCAGGTCGAACCTCGTCGGCAAGGCGTGCTGAATCTCTTCGGTCAACTCGGCGGCGCTCTTGTCCGATTCAAAGATCACGTTGCCACTTGCAATGTACGTTTGAACACTGGCATAGCCAAGATCTTTGAAGCATGCTCTCAGCTGCGCCATCGGCACCTTGTTCTTGCCACCCACGTTGATGCCACGAAGCAGGGCGAGGTACGACGTTGTCATGATGCAATCTCCGAGCGCACGGTCACTTCGAACGAGCGAAGCCTGCGTGCGCGACGCCCGATCGTCATCGCGCAGCTGGTGTCGCAGCCGCATCACCAGGTGAGGCTGCGTCACGAGTCTCGAGCACGCCGAGCGCGGCGAGCCTGGAGCTTGTGGCGGTTGCCACACCGCTCCATCGCGCACCAGCGCCGACTGCCGGGGCGGGACGAGTCCACGAACACCAGCGGGCAGGTGTCGCTCGCGCACTCGCGGATGCGCCCAGACAGCGGTCCGGAGAGCAGGTCGATCATCTCCCGCGCCAGCGTCGACAACGCCTGCGTTGTGCGCACTGGCGCCGCCCATCCCGCGGTCGTGCCGTCGGCGGCCAGTTCCGGGACGAGCGACGCCGCGTCCGCGGCCCGGTTGATGATCGCCACCGCGTCGGCGGGAAGCGGGCGCCGCGCCGCCCGAGCGTGCGCCGCATCCCAGATCGCCTGGCGCAAGGTCTTGGCCGCGCCAAGCTCGCGGGCCGTCACGGGGACCGTCATCACCACGGCCAGCGGCGGCTGGGCCAACCACTCGCCCAGATCGGCAGGCTCGTGCAGGGTCTCGAACACCGCGTACTGCCCCTCGCCGCCGGTGTGCGCGAAGTCCAGGCAGACCGCCCCAGCGTCGAACCAGAACGACGACCCTCCCCGGGGGTCGCGCAGCAGCCGTCCAGTTGCGCTCGATCGCATAGAACCAGTATAACCGGTGTCGATGACACCACTATTAGAGGTGTCAACGGAGGAGGCGACCCATGAGCACGCGGCACATCAACCCCGAAGGGCTGCACCGCAGCCCGGCGTTCAGCCAGGCCGTCGTGGTCGAACACCCCGCAAAGACGATCTACATCGGCGGGCAGAACGGCGTCGACGCCGACAGCAACCTCGTCGGACCCACACTCGGGGAACAGTCCCTGCAGGCGTTCCGCAACCTCGCGACCATCCTGGAGAGCGAAGGTGCGAGCCTGGCGAACGTCGTCCACTGGCGCATCGCCGCGGTGGAGGGCAGCTCAATTGACGAGGGCCTCGCCGCCTTCCAACAGGTGTGGAACCCAGCCGACCCACCGCCCGCCATCACAGTCCACATCGTCGCCAGTAGCATCCCCGGCGTCCTCGTCGAGATCGACGCCGTGGCTGTCATCTGACGCCCCCGGAACTCCCCGGCGTGACATCCACCGGGCGCCCGGCATCCGCGGCCCGCCTGAAGCGCCGTCGCCGATGCCGCCGCCGTCCTGCGGGTCGGCGTGGGACGACGCCGGTCGCGCGAGGACGGCGGATGACCGTTGCGCCCATCAAGTCCAAAGTCGAAGCATGAGGCGACGCAGCACGGCGCCGGGCCTCGAGTACACGCGCTGGCTCGTGGGAGCCACGCTCACGAACAGCCGGCCAACAACGACCCGACAGATCGCCAACAGGGTTCGTGCCCCTGCAACTTTGTGGGCCCAGCCTTACACAATGCGAACCGCCACCACACCATCTACGGACGAGTCATCACCGTATCGCCGCCGCGCGCGAAGCTCACCGACAGCCGCCCAAGCTGCAGGGACGCGGTGCTCGATGCGATCGCACGACTACAGGTGCGAACTGGCGCGACCGAGTTCGCACGACGCGACATCGTGGCCGAGGTCCAGGCCACCGGCGCCGGATTCGAGCGGCAGACCATCTACCGGTGTGTGCGCCGCCTTGCGGGTCACGAAGCTGGTAGCGCCCATCGCGACCTTCAGGTAGCGGACAACGGCGGACTGCGGGTTCGCCGGTGATCGGCTGCGGCAGCGACTGTCACGAAGCCGTCGTGTACGAGGCAAGCACAGCAAACGGCGGGTTCGCGTGCGCGGGCGGTGAGCTCGCGTGACAGGGTCCGGTGGCGGGCGGAGCGCACGGGCTGCCCGTACGGCTGGTAGTCGGAGTTGCCCGCCACGGTGCCGGTGGCCACGGGTGCACGTCAGCGATTGGAGTAGACGTTCGCCAATCGCCGACCCGTCGGCAGATGATCAGCCCTCCGCAAACGGGCAAGGGCTCCGGACCGGCAGTCAAGATGACCCACGGCCTACGTGAATGGCGATGGTGTGTTCTCAAGTATGCGCATCGAGCGTCACAAATGGCATTTGGCAGCGCAACGCGGCGCCGAGAGTTGGCCGTCGGTGGCCAGCAGTTGGCGGCCGTCGCCGGCGACGGTGGGCGACCGGCGGCTGCTCGACATCTGGGAGCGCTGCCGGGCCTGGGAGGGCCTGCTCAATTCCGCCGTCACCGTCTGAACGTTCCACGCCCCATACGCCGGGGAGTCCCTCACGGCTGGCTTCCAGGCTCGACACCGCTTCAATGGCCTTCACCCTTCGTGGACTCGGCACTCCCTGTCCCCCGCCCGCAGCAGGGCTCCTAACGACGCCGCAGGCTTCGCTTCATGCTTCGGACCGCTCAGTCAGGCATCACTCCCTCCGCCTGCCGGTGGCTTTCCACACCGGCTTCGACGCCGGGCGTTCCCCCGACGCCGGCAGCCTGCTGCGTCTGCTACCGGGCCTCCTGGCAGCTACCCGGACGGGACTTGCACCGGTCGGCGACGACGAGCTTCTCACCGTCAGATCAGCGAAGCATCACCTCCAGTGGTGCTGGGCGCGCGAAGAGACGGGGCTAGCTGTGCGAAAGCGGGGCAGTCACGACGCCTCGGCCTCAAGCTCAGAACAGAGGCCGGCGACGAGACACCGTAAGGCGCCTGTGCGTGCAGCGTCGACTGCGAGAGAACGTCGAAGTGCATTGTGCGCCGTGCTCACGATGGAGGAGTCCTCGTCGGTGAGCCGGTCGACGAGCGCCGCGACGGCATCCGAGTCGGTGGTGCCCTGCAGCGCCTCGGCCGCCGCGCGCCGCACGTCGCCGTTGTCATCGGTGAGCCGGTCGACGAGCGCCGCCACTGCATCCGGGTCGGAGCGCGCGAAAAGCCCGGGGTAGCTGGCGCGCGCCGGGGGGTGATACGGTGCGATCCCATGCAGGGCTCCCCAGTCGAGTTAAGTTAAGGGGTATGGGCGATGAGCGCTGACGTTGACTCGCTACATCAGACTGTGCGATCGCTGGTGCGGGAGCTGGAGGACGCCCGATTCGCCGGCGTTCCCACCTATGCCCCAAAGGCGTTCAGCAGCGCGTTGGAGCGCTACGAGCGAGTGCGGCAGATGTTCGCCTCACTCGAAACTGCATACGACATCGAGCGGGAAGCGGCGAACGCTTTCGATGACCTCGCGACCGCCCGCGCTACAGCCGAGAAGACCGAGCCCCTGCTTTCGCGAGTCGTACGTGCACGCACTACAATCAACAAGATAGACCAGGTCCGCTATAGGTCAGCTGAGAAGCTCGCGGAAGCCGAGCGTGCATATCGTCAGGCAACCGAGCAGGCCGAAGCCGGCGACGTTGAAGCCGCTCAGACGTCTGCCGGGCATGCGTTGGAGGTCTATCGCGACGCGCGGCTCACGGCTCTGCAAGGTGGACTGATCAGAAATTTAAGGAGTCAGTTCCAGTACGCCGCGTACCTGCTGGAGCCCGAGGCGCACGACGACGCGTCGGCCATCCTTTCTTCACTCGATCGCGAGTTCGATCAGGCGCTCAACGGCGATCTCGACGCCGAACTATTGACCGCGAGGATCGCCGCCGCAGACCGTGAGATCGGTTCAATCTTCCTGCGTCGCGGCCTGAGGCCTGGATTGAATATCGACCTGTCGGAGGGGATGCTCTTCGATCCCGGTCCCCCGGGGTGGGCTCCCGGGACGTTCGGGCCACCGACGGCGCCGCTCACGATGCGGATCATCGACCGTACCGATAGCACGCTGACAGTGAGATGGCGGAACATCGAGAGCTCTGCCGACGCAAATATTCTTGAACGCCGAGAGGGCGACGGCCCGTGGGAGGTCGTCGCGGAACTCGGCGTCGAGGGCGAGTGGCAGACTCACACCGATGGCGTCGGCCTGGGGCTCGGTTTGACGCCCGACCAGCATTACTGCTATCGGGTCAGGGCGACAAACGCTTACGGGTCATCCATGCCCACACCCTCAGACAACCGCGCCTGCGGCCACACGCGGGACGGCAACGACCTCACGCTCGGTCGAATCCAGCTCCGAATTCGTATTGCGGACATTCCTAATGGCGGAAGTGGGGATCCAGTTAGAGTTCGTCTCAGTTCTCCTCTCGTCACTCATTCGCCGTCTGGTAATGGCACGTGGCTCGATTACGGACCCGAGTTTCTGTACTCCGGCGGCTACGTGATCGTCGTCGACGATTTTGCCCGTGGGCGCGACTTCACGTATGACCTCAATCTCACGTATCTGAAGGAGCTCAGTGATATTACGATGATCTCGATCCTAAAGGAGGGAGACGATCAGCTGGCCATTGCCGAACTCGCCCTCATCGTTAACGGGGTAGAGGTCTTTCATCGGCTTTTTGGCGAGACCAAGAGCACTGCACAATTAGTCGGCAATGGCTCCCCCATCTATACGATCTATCATACCGAGCTGCGGGCTCATAGCGCTTGGCCCACATCGTTTCCTACTCCAAGCCTTCAAATCACAAATCAAGAGTTGGTCGAACGATTGGAGGGGATCATCGGTGATCAGATTCACGGACTTGACGTGCACTGGGGTCAGCAAGATGGCGGCGATTGGGTAAGGCTTTCGCGCCTTAATGACACGGCCATGCACGCGACCGTGGATTTGGAGGCCGCCGTCCCTGGTCCGGATCTCGAGGTCAATGTCGAGTTCGATGTCACCTTCGCGATCGTGTGCAGCGAAGCGAAGGCTACGCTGAATCTGACCACGTCGAACTTCGACTCCGATGTCAATTTTGATATTCTTCACGACATACTGAGCCTCGGTGTCGTCGAGTTCTTTGACGACAACATCGAACGCGCAATCAAGGCAGCCTGGGAGCCGATCGAGAAGTCCTTTGACGTTCCGACCGGCGGTCTGTGTCCAACCGTTCGGGTGGACCAGGACGGCAATCTGAACTTCATTCCTGCCTAGCTAGCCCACCCACGCCGACTCGATGGCGCGCCGGAGTGTGCCTCTATGGCTCGATATTCGCGGCGCGCAACCAGGACACAACCCGCTCAGTGCCGGCAATGCGGTCAGTTTCTGCCACGGAGCGCCACTCATATCGTGCGCGCCATAATGGCTCCATGGCATCGTCGCAAGATCTGCGCAATCAGATCTACGCAGGGTGGCCCACGACAATCATCATCGTGTCGCCGGCTCCTCTCCACGGAGAGCTTCCCGATCCACGGGTTGGGTGTGGAGTTCATCTTCGCCGTGAATCCCGACCGAAAATCTTCGCTGCGGTGACTAACTAACTAGGTGCGAGCCTCCAGTTGAGTCAGCGATGACAGTGATGGGCAGAAGAAGTAGCCGCCTGTTGGAATGACCCAGTCAGTCCGTGTAGAGACGGCAGCGCCCCGCGGCGTGTCCTGCAGCCCGCAGACCCCGCGGCCGCCGCCAGGTCCTCGCCAGGAGCGTCGGCGGCGAGGTGCTGCGCGCGCAGGCGAAAGGCACGGGCCTGGCGCATCGTCACGCTGTGCGCTGCCATATGCCCCCTCAGGCCGGAGGCAACGTACCGCGTGGCGCACTCGAGCGCTGCGGGATCGGCACCGTCTAGTGGCGGACGATCGGTGCGACGTAGACGGTGACGCCTGCAGCGCCGAGCACGGCGTCGTGCCGCGCGAGCGTGACCTGGGTGAATGTGAAGAGGTCGTCAGCCGTCAAGGCGGTGCTCTTGGCCATGCCGACCACGACCGAGTCCGGTCGATCTTTGAGCAACGCCGGGTCGCCGCCAGCCGCTTCGATCTTGGTACGAAGCGCTCGGCGCGCCTCGTGATCGTAGAGAAGCGCGTCGGTCGAGACCAACGCCTGCGCGATGAGATGGCTCGCGGCGCTGGAGCGCTTCAGGTTCTTGACGTGCACCAGCAAGCCGTCGGACGTGATCAGGTCGCACGGCTCGATTCCACGGCGGTGCAGTTGCGTGTGGATGAGCTTCCGGTCGAGCACGATCGCATCGATCGCTTGCCCCGCAGCGACGTTGTACACGCTCTCGTCGGGGTACTCGGGCATCCAATCGGGGAGCGATACCCCACAGTCACGCGCGAAGACCGCCGCCACCTGAGCGCGGAGCCGATCGGCGTGGTCCTGGTCCATCAGATACCAGCGGCCGTCGTGCAGAACGTATCGCTGGCCATCGACGTCGGTCTCGAACGCGAGCCACTTACGTACAGGGATCGCGCTGCTCATTGCCTCCTCCGCGTCCGCATCCCGATACAGCTGGACTCTGATGGCGGTTGCCGCGTCCAACAGATCGTCTGGATCCCTGTCGTTGAGCGCTTGCCGGAGATGACTGAGCGTCGGGGTGTCGTCGAACGGTCCAGTCCGACCCCGGCCGGCGCCGTGAAGACGGTAGGCCGTCGGCGTGCTGCTCTCATCGATCCGCTCGTGGGGCCAGCCCACGGCGAGCCTGGGATGAGCCTCGGCCCTCAGCGCCTGCTCCAGGCGGTTGTCCAGCGACGCGATGAGATCGACGCTCTTGACCGGTACGAGCTGCTCAAGCGGTTCTAGTTCCGGCAGCGGAGGCCGCGCCAGGACCGCGCGCAACGCATTGAGATCTGCCGCGAGCGACGCCGGCGTGCGGCCGAGCGGCACGCTGAGCGCGTCCGCTCCACGGATGGTGACCTTCTCCTCGGCCGCCGCAAGACCCGGAATGGTCGCGGAACCCACCACTCGGCTGACGATCTCTCCGAAGTCACCCACGCCGAAGGTGCGCAGCTGCTCTCCTGACGGGATCGAGGAGCGGTCGGTGCGGGACCGGTAGTCGACAGTCGTTCGAGTCAGCGATCGAATCTCGTCTGGGTCAGCGGCACGCACAGCGATGCGCTGGCCGAAGCCGGAGTCGATGAAGCGCGGTTCGAGCAGCTGGAATCCAATTCCGTAGGTGAGCGCCCAGACCACATCGTCGTCACGGTCATCCCGCACTAGGAGAGCGCCCGTGGCCGTGCTGTTGCCGACCGAAACCGGTGTCCCAGCGAGCTGCTCGACCCGCGGTGCCCACGCGGCGACATCCTTGACGATCGAGCCCGTGACCAGCAGCGCCGATTTGCCATGAACGGTGACGTCCACGGCTTGGAACTCATCGGTGTCCAGGTACTTCGTGCGAATCACCCCGGCAAGGTCGGCGACGTCGACGAGCCGATAGACCGTCGTCCGCACCGCCGGGGATGGAGCCCTCACCACAATCGAAGTATGTCAGTTGGCCACGTCACAGCTGCACTCTGTAACTGCCCGTTCGCAAACAACCATGGGCTCGTCGCTTCCTTCCTCGCTCGCCCCCGCTCGACCGCAACACCGCGTTGCCATCTCAGGCGCGAGGACTCGGCTCGCCTCGTACGACGCGAGACGCGGTCAGGCAACACCCGAAGGGTGCCCGCCGGCAACAATCGCCTGCCGGTTGGCGGCGTAGACGACCGTTCGATCCCCGTTGTTCTCGCGCGCGGATCCGGCCCCGCATCAGCTACGCATCTGCGCGATGCTCGGATTGCCTATCACCAGACTCCGCCGCCTAGCTAGCACTCGACTCAGCCAAGAACTGCCGCAGTGTCTCTACTCGCCTATAAAGTTCGTCAAAGGTTACGACAACGACATCCCTCAGGCTGTTGCGGAAGAGCTCAAAAGAGCTCTGCCTGACAACGTCGTCCGGCGTCGTCCCAACAACTAGACAGGCTTGCACGGCAAAGGACTCGATTTCATCCTCTCGCGACCATTGTCGTAGGGTAGTGAATGACGTTGTAAACTTGTATCGCTGGTCCAGCACTTGTGCAAGTGAGCCCGTAAGCTCGCTGGATGGGGCGTAGACGCCGCCTCTGTACTCGGTGCCGCCCAAGAGGGGAGTTGTAGGTTTCTTTATCTCGAAGAGCGCGACATTATTGGTGGTTGCATTCTTCATTAGGAAGTCGGCGATCTTGTTACCGGTCCCTGATATTCTGCGCCCGCCGACCGAAGCTTGATCCTGAACGAGTATCAGCGGGTAACCGAACGCGAAGCTCAGAATGAATGGATTGACCGTGAAAAAATCTTGCCACCTTGACTCGTCTTCTCCGGTGGCAAGCATCGAGGCGAACCGCTCGATGAGAGTGTCGAGCTCAACCAGCTCGATGTCACCGCGCAGTTTAGCTAGCGCGTCCGATCGTTCCTTCGGTACTCGCCTTGTGTGGTCGGACAGTACTTCCACGAGTTCGTCAACGTCGTCGTCGTTCAACACGCCGTCGACCCCGGCTGCAGAATCCGACAGTGCCTGCACCATTGGATGTCGTCCGCGAGAGTACAGAACGGGTTGGAGGCCAACTTCTTTGGCGAGCCAGTTCCTTGCGTACGCTCGCTTGACATTCAGTGCGGCAGCTCTGCCACGACTCGCGATTCGGTCGAGCTCCGAGCGGATCGTCTCGAACTCGTCGAGCGGAACCAGCAGGCAAGCATCGTCTATGACTCTGATTTCGTCGCCGTAGGTGAACCTGATCTCTTCACACGGTGTGAGCGATTCCACGGCTTGAACAAATGAGTTGTAGTCGCGTGGGAAGCCGAGACCGAACTGTGGATCCTTTGTTAGCCCACGTGGAAGTTCCTCGAGGAACGCTTCGATTTCCTCTGTGGTGCGTGGCGGGGGAAGCACCCAATGATCTGCTGGAAGTGAAATGACGCGGATCTGGTCGTATTTCGGTCCGGCCTGCCCACTCTCTATTCGACGGGTGTCCACTGGGAAGATCTGAACGCGCTCTGCCACTGTATCGAACACGATTATCGTACTAGGTCGGATCGATTCGGTGCTGGCCACGGCATCTGGCAATGGGGTGAAAGTGACGCTAATTCTAGCTTGATCGCCGTCATCAATGGCAATCGAACCTCGCTTGAGTTCCTGGTAACCGAAGACCAGCATTAGACGGGCCCCTTAGGCCGACGGAGCTTCCTAGGATGCGAGGTAGCGTCTTTGTGTCCACGTATGGGCACCACGACCACAATCCTTGCAACGGGCGGTCGCTAGTCATTTCATTTCCGTGTTTGGCCATGCTCCACTATGAGGCGGCAGAGAAGTCGTAGATGCCATGGGGTGCTTGGCCCGTTTGCTTGTTCGACTGCCACGCGGATACGTCGTTCACTCGATCGGTTCTTGTGTACGTAGTCGAGGAGATAGTCCGGCATCCAACCTACAGGCTGGCCGTCGGCCTCGAGACTGATTGCTTGCTCGTTGTATGGGTTGTCGGGTTCGTCTTGCAGGGTGAGTTGTTGACCGGTGTGCAGGCGTGCGATTCGGTCGCTGATGTGTTCTGAGTTATCTTCGTCGACGTGTCGTACCCCCGATACGAGGAATGTCATGACCTCCGTGCCGTCCTCATGTCTTGTAGGTTCGGGCACGATCTGGATTGTGTCGTGAGGGCTTGTCCCCCAGGATCGTGCGAGCAGCTCGACCGGAGTGGCTTCAGATCGTGTGAGCCCTAGCGCCGCGAGATGGCCTTCGTAACCTGATTGCGCGGCTGACAGCGTCCGCTGAGCGAAGTACGGAAAGAGCGTGTCCGACTCGTACACTTCGTCGAAATCGGGAAAGGCTGGGAACGGCTCGAAATCAGCGTGCAGCTCGGCGTCCGGCGTGTATTCGAATGTGAAGTGACGGCCGTCGAATGTGAGTCGACCGACGTCGACGAGTTGGCGCGTGCGTACGTCCTGCCAGATGACATGAAAAGACCGCGGCTTGTGTCGTGGCTCAGGCTGCGCTCGGGCGCCGGGTAGGCAAATCTCGGCTTCGAAGTCGGGATACTGGGCGATGAGACGAAGCCGCCCCCCGGTAGCAGCCACGTAGTCGGCTAGCGTCGTGACGAGCACGTCGCGCTGTCGCTCGAGTCGTGACACCCCTGATTGCGACGTCCCGATCAGTTCGGCAATTTGAACTTGTGTGCGGTCCGTACGAGTGCGCAGCTCGGCTAGGTTGAGCTGTTCACGCAGCCGCTCCGCCTCAGCGGCTACACGACGATGTGACTGTGGATTGCGGTCGTAGAGGTCGGTTCGCAGATCTGAGAACCTCTTGGCAGCCACGGCACACCTCTCGTTCGGTTCGCTCATCGATCATCGAACTACCCACCGCCGGTCCATTCCGATGCCGAGACAGTGGAGTACAAGTCCTCATCATCGGTTGATCGACGTGATCGGAGACGGACGCTCGGGACGGCGTGCTGGCAACCGCGGGTCGCATCGCGTGGAGCACACCCATCGGTCGCAGACATCAGGTGCGGTCGCCGCACCCGGCGTCGACGCGCGAGCGGGCATGGAGCCTGCGTCGACTCGCCCAACGCCCACTGCAGCCCACTGCACTCGGTCACGCTGACATGTTATCATCGGACATAACGCTGATGTCGTAGTACGAGCATGTGCTATGCTCGTACTCGGCAGCGCGTCGGCCCAGCGGGCCCTGCACGGAACTTGCAACTGGAGGACATCTGATGCCGACGAACCGACACGTCGTTCCGAACCCGGACGGAGGGTGGGACATCAAGAAGCCGCATGCAAGCAGGGCGAGCGGCCACGCGGCTACGCAGGCGGACGCGGTCGCGCGCGCCAAGGAGATCGTCGCCAACCAGGGCGGCGGAGAGGTCCGGGTTGACGGCCGGGACGGACGGATCCGCGACTCCGACACGGTCCCACCAGGTCCTGACCCGTTCCCGCCCCGCGACACGAAGCACTGACCGACCGCGACCAGCGTGCTCGCCGCGTTCGGCGGCGGTCACCGTCGTCTGCGCATCCGTTTGATGGGAAGTTATGGCTGTTCACTCGCTGGATGACGAGTTCGACAAGATGCACCGGACCATCGCGCTCGGCGACCGCGCACTGATCGCGATCGCCGCCCATGTCGAGGTCCGTACCGAGCTGCGACGGTCTCGCGCGCTGATGCGACGTGATCTTCGCGACGTGTTGATCGGCAGCTACGCGCGGAAGGTCGCGATCTGGCCCGGCAAGGACGTAGACGTCTTCAGCCGGCTGATGGGCGAGACCGTCGAGTCGATCAGCCCTGATCATGCGTACGAGTTGTTCGGTACCGCGCTCCGCTCCTTCGACGCACAGGGTCGACTCGTCCCACAGCCCCGTTCGTACAAGGTCGAGTTCGGCCCGGGTAGGTACCCGTCGGTCGAGGCATTCAACGCTGCCGCGCGCGACCGTGAGTGGGATCAGACCCGTGTCTCTCGTGTGATCGCCAAGCTGGATCGCTTGGAGTTCGAGTTCGCGGTCGATGTCGTGCCCGCCGTGCGATGGGACGACCGCTACGGGATCCCGCAGACGGCCCGCGTCGGCCCGGACCGTGCACGACACCGCACCGGGGCATGGCACCTGACCGACCCCGTGTCGCTCACCGACGAGACGTGGGCGCGCAACGAGAAGCCGCGGGTCGCCGGCGTCGGCGCGTTCGTCCGCACCGTGAAGATGCTCAAGCAGATCAAGGCCCATCATCTGCGTGACACGAAGCCCAGTGGGCTGTACTACGAGTTCGCGCTACACGAGGGCTTCGTGAGCGGCGAGATCGACGGCGAGTCGTGGGCCGATATTGCCGCGAGTGCCCTGACGTATGTCGCGACGCGCCTGCAGCGCGTCGACGCCGATCCCGTGTGCGACCCTGCCCTGAACCTGGCATACCAACCCGCACCATCGCACGCGGATCTCGCGCACCCGCAGAACCTGTTCGACGGGCTCGCACGACGCGCGCGACGTGCGATCTCGACGGAGCGTAGGTGTCAGGCCGCAATCGAGTGGCGCCACATCTTCGGTAGCAACGCCGAACACGATCACGTGTTCCGGTTGCCCGCCGGTTGCCGGGAGACCGGGCACGAGATGGGCGCCGCCGCCGCGAACGTCGCGACGGGCGGGACGGCGGAGCGGTCCTTCGGTGACCGCTGAGCCTGTTGTCGAGCAGGCCGCCGACCCCGACGGTCTACGTGGCTTCATCGCCGAACTCGAGGCCGACGGCTTCGAACAGATCCGCCCGGACGCATGGCAAGGACCCATCAGACGGTCACTCGTCGACGGCGGCCACACCGCCGCCGAGCGGATGACCCTGTACATCCGTCCGTCGTGGCCGTATCTGCCGCCACTGATCCACGTGCCTGGCATCGCCTCGTGGCACGCTGACCAGGAAGCGCTGTGCATCTGGCAAGCAGACGACCATAGCCAACGGTGGACGACCCTGCAGGGGTTGTACGACCGCATCGACGAGTGGGCCGCGGCAGCCGAACACGGGTTCGTCGGGATCGAGAACGCACGTAACCCCGAGATCTACTGGCAAGACGCCACTGCGACCGTCGCCGGACTGGTGGACATCGATACGCTGATCGCCAACCGACCCAACGACGGCGAACACGGCGAGTTCCACTTCATCGACGCACAGTCCGCTGACGGACGACACAGCCCTGTCGTTGTCTACGATCTGCGGCCTGGCGCGTTCACCGCAATGACCGGGACACCTGAGGGGCTCACTCACCACCGGCAGGTCCGCGGCCGGTGGTTCTACCGGACCTCCGTGCCACGCCCACCGAGCACGCTTGAAGAACTCCGAACATTTCTCACCGACACCCAACGCAGACGGCTGGACAGAGACCTGCGCGACCGTCCCGTTGTGATGTTCGGGCTCTTCTGGCGCAACGAGGCCGGGCTCGTCGCCACGGTCCTCCTCTCCCACTTGACCGACGAGCAGCACCGGCCCTATGCGCTGGTCGTACTGCGGCCAAGAGGCCGTGACGCCCTGCTCCTCCGCGCTGGCCCTGACGCCGCCGCGCTGCAGCGGACCCGAGTCGCCGTCATCGGACTCGGCGCCATCGGCTCGCACGTCGCTGAACAGCTCGCCCGCGCCGGTATCGGGCGTCTCGGGGTCATCGACGCCGACCGACTGTGGCCCGCGAACCTCGTCCGGCACGCGGCGCCACCCGGAACACCCGCCGCGACACCGAAGACGACCGCCATGCGCGACCACCTCGACCAGTATCCGTGGGTCGAGATCGACACGCCCGACATCGGCGGAGGCTACGCCTGGACCATCGATGACCTCCGCACCATCCTCGGCTCCGCCGACTTGACCATCGACGCCACCGGTCATGCCGGCCTCGCCGAGCTCACGGCGCAGGTAGCCGCGACCGAACGGCGACCGTTCATCTCCGTCGCGCTCTTCCGCGGCGGCTCCGTCGCTCGCATCCGACGCCAAGCGCAGGACGACGACACGCCCCTACGGCAGCGTCGCCACGTTGCCAACTACCCCGAGATCCCACCGCTCGCCGAGGAGGCCGAGTACGTCGGCACCGAAACGGGATGCCTCGCACAAGTGCACAACGCGCCACCCGTAGCCGTCGCCATCGCCGCCGCGCTCGCCGCAGAGACCGCCATCGACCACCTCACCGGTCGACACGACCAGCCCGACGAGATCATCGAAGTCATCCGACACGGCGACCCACCGTTCGACCAGCCCGGGCGGCTGCGGTCCGACGACCTCCCCGTCACCGTCGATCTCAGCGAGACCGCCCGAACCACCCTCCGTGACGCTGCTCGGGCGGCGCTACCCAACGAGATCGGCGGCGTCCTGCTCGGCTGCATCATCGATGGCCGACCCACGATCGACCGCATCGTCGAGATCCCCAACCCCGACGCCACCCCCACCGCCTTTCGCATCCCCGCCGACGCGACCACAGCCGCAGTCGCGCAAGCGCGCGACGACGACGCCCGCCTCGGCTACCTCGGCGATTGGCACAGCCACCCGAGCGGGTCGCCACCCAGCCCCCGCGACTTAGCGAGCATGCTCGCCACCGCACCAGACTCCGGCGTCGCTCGCCCGACGCTGATCATCGTGCACCCAACCGAAGAAGGCGACGACATCCACGCCTACACCGCCACACCAGTCGGACTCCGCGCCGCACACATCTGCACCGCCGGCGACCTGCCGGCCGTCGACCACCCACACGACGAATGAACCGCTGTTCGGCCACCAGCGGCCACGTTGCTCAGCTCCGCCACCTTGCACGAGGCACGGCGACGCGAGCCAGACCTCGCGCTGATCAGTCGTTCGACGCGACCACCGCTGTCGCCTCGTCGAGTCATCGACGTGGCGGCGTTGGCCTGCTTCCGCGGCTGCCGAGAGCCATCACCGACACGAGACCTGCGCGCGTGCGATGACTCGGACCGCAGGCGAGCGTCACCCCGCCACCACGGCGAAACGACTCACCACCCTTGGGGTACGACACGCCACTTGACATCATCACGAGAGCGACCGACATGAGTAACGTGCCGCCACGCCCAGCGAGCGGTGTTCGCATCGCCGGCGACGACTATCAACACCTCGTCACCTGGAATGAAGTCCTCCGCGGATTGCAGCCCGAGAGCTACGTGACGCACATCACCGTCGAGGCTCCCGACGCCGGCAACCTCGACGACATCGTCATCGAGCACGGGCAGAACACGGCCACCTACATCCAAGTGAAGCACACCGTCGACGCGCGGACGCCAGTCGGCAGTGCGTACCTTCTCCAGGCGGGAAGTGGAACGAGCAAGAAAGCGAAGCGCAGTCTGCTCGCCCGCTTCCGAGACACCGACGACGAGCTGCGTGCACGCGGCGACGTCGAGATGCAACTGGTCACCGACCGCGAAGCAGACCCGAGCGACCCGCTGCTCAGCCGCATCGACCGCCGTACCGAGTGCCTCATACCGGCCATCCTCGTCGCAGGACTGCCAGCCGCAGTCAGCACAGCGCGAGCGCAGTGGGCGGATCACCTCGGCGTCGACGAAGACGCGCTCATCGCACTCCTGACGGATCTTCGCATCCGAACCGGACGCCCGTACAACGCCGAAGAAGAACGGGCAGCCACCCTCATGTGGGGACACGGGCTACGCGCTGGGCCGCGAGCGCTCGCGGTCGGAATTGCGATGGTGCGCGAGTGGGTGCAAGAGCGACAGCGACGCCGCAGCATAGATCAACTACGAGATCTGATCGCGGCACGCTGCGAGACCGCCGACGAACCCGGCGCCGTTCTCATCGTCGAGGCCATCGATGATGACCCACACCCGGAGGACGCCACCGAGCACCTTCGCTTCGTCGAACGCTACGCGGGCGACGACGCAAACAGCCGCCGCGAACTCCTCGACGCAAGCGACTGGCAGCACGTCATCGCGCCAGGAATCGAGCAGGCGGCCAACCGACTTCGGACCTCGGGCCACCGGCGAGTTGTCGTCCGGGGCGCCCTGCGACTTCCTATGTGGTTCGCCGTCGGCGCCGCCCTGCGACACGTCCATGGGTTCGACGTCGCTGCATTGCAACACGGAACGCTGTGGTCCAGCCAAGACGCGACCGGCCCCTTCCCGACCCTCAACCACAACGTGACTGACATAGGAGCCGGAACGGACCTCGCCGTCGCCGCGGGCGTCGCTGTCGACCCCACATCCGCCGCTGCCCGCTACATCAACGAAGCGAACCTTTCCGTCAGACGCCTCGTCACCCTCACCCCACCAACAGGTCCCGGACCGCAAGCAGTACAAGACAGCCCGGAAGCCGCAAGGCTCGCCGTGTCGATTCGACACGCCGTTCTACAAGAACTCGATGAACACCCAGCCGAGCGCATCCACCTGTTCCTCGCGACACCAGGCGGGCTCGCACTACTGCTCGGCCACCGGTGGAACGCGCTCCGGCCCACCGTCGTCTACGAGCACCTCGGCGCCGGCCGGGGCTACGTGCCCACAGTCACCGTATCCTCGTGATTGCCAAGCTGCCCGAACATGGCCTTACAGCAGGCCGATCCGCCGACTACATGCAACTCCGACAGTGAGTCCACTCACGTCGGGCGACACGCGGCATCCGGCAACTGAGAATCATGATTCACCCACAACACAGCGCTAGACGTCAGGGTCTGTCAGCTATTCGAACTCATGGTGTTCGAATCTCAGCACGTTGGCGTTCTCGGAGACATTGCGGATGGTGGCGTCGGTGAAGCCATCGTCGTGGTGCGCCCGGACCTCGACGGTGATCTCGAGTTCAGTGCCAAGTTGGCCAGCGAGTTGGGCGAGAACCTCTTGTTGGATGCGGCCGAAGTCTCTCGCATAGCGAGACGTCCTCGTGTTCGTCAAGGCGGAGACGTCGCGTGGGTGAGACGATCCCGCTGTCGGTGTGGCCCACGGCTCAACAGACGTCCAAGTCGCAGCGTGCCGGCCGCTACACGGGCGCGTCGATCACGCACCCCGCGAAGATGCTGCCCGCCATCGCCCGCCACGCCATCACCTCCTACACCAACCCCGGCGACGTCGTCGTCGACCCGATGTGCGGCATCGGCACCACCCTCGTCGAAGCCGTGCACCTCGACCGGCGCGCCGTCGGCGTCGAGTACGAGGCACGCTGGGCCAACCTCGCCCGCGCCAACCTGCACCTCGCCAACGCACAGGGTGCTGCGGGAACCGGCGAGGTCCACACCGGCGACGGCCGCGACCTCGCGTCACTGCTCGACCCGCAGCTGCGCGGCCGGGTCGCGCTCGTGCTCACCTCACCGCCGTACGGTGCATCGGTCCACGGACACGTCACCGCGACCCCCGGCCACGGCGTGGCCAAACGCAACGACCGCTACACCAGCCGACCACGAGCCGGCGGCAACATCGCCCACGCCAGCAACGCACGCCTTCTCGACGCGTTCTCGGGCATCCTTGCCGCCGCGCGGGGCGCACTGCGCACAGACGGCATCGTCGTGATCACGACGCGCCCGTGGCGACGCGACGGCATCCTGGTCGACTTCCCCGCCGCCGTCACCGCCGCGGTCGAACACGCGGGCCTCGCGCTCCTCGAGCGCAACGTGGCGTTGCTCGCCGGCGTCCGCGGCGACGGGCTCATCCCGCGCGCGTCGTTCTTCCAGCTCACCCACGTCCGAAACGCCCGCGCCCGCGGCGTGCCGCTGCGGGTCATCGCGCACGAAGACGTCCTCGTCTTCGGGGGTGGCCAGTGACACGGCATGCGCGTCGATCGACCCAGTCGACGTCGACGAGGCCGCCGCCCGATGAGACACCGCACCTGCGGCCAGTGACCCTGCGGCCACCCGAGCTCGTGCCGCTCGACGACCGTCACGAGCGTCTCGCCGTGGAGGCGATGGCCGCCCTGCTCGCCGACCACCTCGACGGCCACGCCGCCAGCACCCACGACGCGGCCGAATCGGCTTGACTCGCGCGCTGCGTCGAGGCCTCCTCAAGGGCCCGCCGGCCACGAGCAGCCACGACAGGAGAGCCGATGAGGGTCGCCGTCTACACGCGCGCGTCGACCGACGAAGCCCACCAGCCCTACTCGCTGGACGCCCAGACCGCCCGGCTCGACGCCTACATCACCAGCCAACCCGACTGGCACCGCGTCGCCGCATTCTCTGACCGCATCAGCGGCGCCACCCTCGACCGGCCAGCCCTCAACAAGACGCTGACCGCCGCCCGGGCAGGACGGTTCGACCTGCTACTCGTCTACCGCGTCGACCGGCTCGCCCGCTCCGTCCGCGGGCTGGCGCAGATCCTCGAAGACCTCGACACCGCCGGCGTCGCGTTCCGCTCGGCCACCGAACCGTTCGACACCGCCACCCCCGCCGGGCGGATGATGGTCCAGATGCTCGGCGTGTTCGCCGAGTTCGAACGCGCCACCATCATCGACCGCGTCATCGCCGGCATGGAACGCAAAGCCGCCAAGGGCGGCTGGACCAACGGCCGGCCCCCCTACGGCTACCGCATCAACGGCGACTACCTCGAGCCCGACCCCGACGAAGCGCCGCTCGTCACGACGATCTTTGATCGCTACGCCAGTCGTCGCATGGGCACCCAGGCCATCGCGACCTGGCTGAACGACCGCGGCCACCGCACCCGCGCCGGACGCCGGTGGAGCCACATGGCCGTCATCTCCCTACTGCGCAACCGCGCCTACATCGGCCAGATCTACTTCCGTGGTGTCCACCACGACGCGCCACACCAACCGCTGGTCGACACCGACACCTTCGACCGCGCGCAGCAGTTGCTCGCCGACCGCGGCGAGGACGTGTCGAAACGCGCGTCCAACAGCTCCGACTACCTGCTCGGCGGCCTCATCACGTGCACCCGCTGCGGCAAACGCTACGTCGGCAAGAGCGCCCACGGCCGCAGCTACCGCTACCGCTACTACACCTGCCACACCCGCCATCGCTACGGCACCGATGCATGCGACGGCGACCGACTACCAGCCGGCGAGCTCGATACCGCCGCCCTCAGCGGCGTCCTCGCCCTGTTCAGCGACCGCGAGCTGTTCGCCCGCGTCGCAGCCGACGCTACCGCACGCCGTTCCGCCGACCGCGCCCAACGCGAACAGGAACTCGACCTCGTCGACGCCGACATCGCCAAGACCGAGCAGGCGATGGAGCGCTACTTGCTCGCGTTCGAGGCCGGCACCATGCCCGAGACCCAGTGCGGCCCGCGCATCCGCGACCTCGGCGCCAAGCTCGCCGATCTCCAACACCGCCGCGAGCAGCTTCAACAGCTCCTCGACACCGCCGACCCGACCGCACCGACTGTCGACCAGCTCGCCGACGCACGCAAGCACATCCGCGACGCCATCGACAACGGTGACGACCGCCACCGCAAACAGCTGCTCAACGCGCTCATCGCCGAGATCCGCGTGGACTCACGCGACAGCATCACACCCGTGTACCGCGTCCCTCACGCCCAGCAAGTGGACACGGTTCGCATTGTTGAAGGCCAAGTGGTCAGGGGCGGGGTCGAACCGCCGACCTCACGATCTTTTCGAGATCGGCGCAAGCCCGTTCACCGAAGTTCACATCAGTGTGTTTCCGCAAGTCATCCGCTGCGCATTCAATGGGTCGTTGCGACAGCCTCGTTCAACTTCTCTGAGGGTGTCATGAAGTCGAGGGGCTTGCGAGGCCTGCCGTTGAGCTCGGCGGCGACGGCGTCGAGGTCGGCCTGGGTG
>Ga0299913_10000980_pt1 | contig 19960 bp, 14 predicted proteins | sample RVTome_9_FD_201360 | JGI IMG/M metagenome (GOLD analysis project Ga0299913, IMG submission 201360) | Soil microbial communities from uranium-contaminated site in the Upper Colorado River Basin, Wyoming, United States - RVT155D38 (version 2) ... | reverse complement strand
CAGGGCGACCGGCTCCAACTGACCGGGTTCGCCTATATCGCGTTCATGGATCTGAGCAAGAAGGGGTCGGCCCGCATCCGACTGACGATGGAGGAGAGCGGACACCCCGAGAGTGTCGTGCCCCTGGACGTCCGCGTGATCCGTCGACCAGATGTGACCGAACGCGCGCTGGACGGCATCTCCAGCTACGACTGGTGTGGCTTCGAAGCCTCGGTTCCCGCGACAGCGATGCAGCACCGCGGGCGATTCAGGGACGGCCACTGGCGGCTCCGCGTCGATGTTCGGTCGCACGGCATCACCCGTCGACGGTGGCTGGCGCGCACCGCACCCGGGCGGGCCAAGAGACCGGAGCTGAAGGTGATCGAGGGCGTCCGGGTCGTCCCCGTCACCGAGAAGGGCGACTTTGCGTTTCGTGTGAGCACCGGGCCCGCCGAGGTCACCACGCTCCGCGCTGACGGCACAGTCCTCGACATTCAGGGCACGCTGCACGGCCGCGGGCTGGACCCCGCGACGTCGCAGCTGGTGGTGGCCCGACGGGACGGCACGCGGACGATGCGGTACCCAGCCGCGGCGGCCGGGCCGCTGTCCCGACAGGGCCAGACCTTCCTGACGCGGCTGCCGCTCGACGACCTGCTCTCTCATCACGGGGTGGGGGATCGGGTTACCCCCGTCGAGGACATCGCGGAGGGCATCGAGTGGGAGCTCTGGCTCCGGCCGGATGCAGCAAGCCCGCGGATCATGCTGGACGCGTCGTCCGACTTCGTGGGCCCACGGCTGACGATCGGCGATGTCGAGCTCGACGTGCGCTCGACGAGAACGGGTCGGCTGTGTGTCGTCGAGCAGTCCTTCCGCCCGCTGGTGGACCGCATCGACTGGACTGACGAGGGTCAGCTCGAGCTCGGGGGGAACTATCACGCACCGACTGATGAGCCGCTCGAGTTGGTCCTGCTCGGAACAGACAGGTCGCAGTCGTACACCGCTGCAGCCAACCGCGACGGGACGCGGTTCACGGTCGGCTTCCGGCCCGATTCGATGGACACGCTGGCGGGGCGGATGCCACTCGGCGAGGGACGGTGGGACCTCTACGCCCGTTCCCGTCCGGATGCGCCGAGCGGTCGGGTGAAGGTCGACCGCAGCCTCTTTCCGTCACTCCCCTCGGTCTGCCGAACGGACACGCGGCAGTTCACGGTGCTGGACGTCGAGTACGACAGTCTGTCGATCGAGTCCGGTAGCGACCGTCCGCTCAGCCATGTGGGACGGGCGGGTCGCCGCCGACTCGAGAGCATCGACTACCCGACGTATCTGCAGCTTCCGCGACGCGAACAGGTTCTGGTGGACGGCTACGGCTCCGGGCAGTACGCCGGGGACGTCCGTGCCTTGCACGAGGAGCTGGCCCGGCGAGCGATCGACATCGACGTGGTCTGGTCGGTCGTCGACGGGCAGGCAGTCCTGCCTGCTGGCGTTCGGCCGGTCCCACGGTTGGGGCAGGACTGGTACGAGGCGATGGCCCGGTCGCGCTACGTCATCGCTGCCGACTACCGCGGCGTGCCCGATCTGGTGATGCCTGCGCAGCAGCGGGTACTGCAGACCTGGCATGGAGTGCCGGTGAGAGGCGTTGGCCTGGATGACCCGGGCGTCTCGGTCAGGTTCGGCAGGGGATGGCAGGACTGCGTGCGGCAGGAAGCCGCGCAGTGGGATCTCCTGCTCTCCAGCGGGCCTGCAGCCAGCACTGTCCTGCGCAGGGCATTCGACTACCAGGGGCACATCCTCGAGGGCGGGCTCCCCCGTCACGACATGCTCGTCTCGCCCGAGCGCGACAAGACGGCGCGCGCGGTGCGAGAACGTCTCGCCGTTTCACCCGACCAGAGAGTCGTGCTGTACGCGCCGACGTACGGCCGGGAACAGCCGCATCGGCGTAGCCAGCGAGCCGGCCTCGACCGCTACCGTTTCGAGCTCGAGTTCGATCTCGCGGAGGTCAGTGCCTCCCTGGGCGAGGACGACGTGTTCCTGCTGCGAACCCATCCGAAGTCGGTGGACGCGGTACCTGAGGCGAACAGCCGGACGCTTCTCGACGTCACCCGCTGGCCCGACGTTCGCGATCTTCTCCTGGCCGCGGATGTGCTCGTCACTGACGACTCGTCGCTGTTGCTCGATTTCGCGCTGACCGGGAAACCCATCGTGCGCTGGGTACGAGATGCCGACCCGCACCGGCAGCCAACGGACTACCCCGATCTCGCGACGTTCCCAGGACCGGTCGTCACGACGTCCGCGGAGATGCTCGAGGCCGTCGGCGCGGCGCTGCACAGCGAGCCGGCTGGCGTCGACGCCTATCGGTCGATCCTCGGCACGTGGTGCCCGACGGCAGACGGACGGTCCGCGGCTCGGGCCCTGGACGCACTGCTGGAGGGCTGACCCGAGCCGATCAGCGCTTGATGAACCGCGCCGCGCGGTTCGCCGCACGCATGATGCGTGAGCGCCAGACCGGTGAGACCCGGCGGCGGAGGTTGGGCGGCACCACCCGTTCCGCGACCCTGATCAGGAGGTCGGCCCCTGACCCCTGGGCCGCCGGCCGCGCCCCGCCCGCCCCGGCGTCCTTCGCTACACCTCGCGTGCCAGAACCGGCCTTGGGCCGCAGCGCGTGAATCGTCGACTGGGCGATCGCCTCCGCCTCGGCGTAGAAGGCGTGGTACGCCGTACGGGCCTCATCGAGGGCTGCCTGCTGCTCGCTGGCGTCGCCGTCAGGGGTCGCCAGAGCGGCGAACTTCTCCCAGACATCGTCAGCGATTCTCTGCACCGGCTCTGGAACGCCGACGTCCTGCCAGGACACCTTCTGCCGGTGCAGGGTGGGGTCGACGAACGCGTCCATCTCCTTGCGCATGTCATCCGGGGGGTCTGAGAGGACCGGGATCTCGAGCGTCTTACCAACGCGGTCAACTTCGGCCGACCAGTCGGAGAGCAGGCTGCTGTACGGCACGAAGGCACGGCGGTCAGCACGCGTGGCGTGTTCCGTCTCGAGCATGATGTTGACCCACGACAGGGTGCGGCTCGCTGGCGTCTGCCACTCGCCGTACCACTTGATCGCGCTGCTGACGGCTTCCGCAGGATGGCGCAGGAGCGACGCGAACGAGACGTCGACGCCGACATCGTCCGCGGCGGCTCGCCACAGCGGGAGGAACCAGCCCACGCGGGGGTCCTTGATGACCACGCTGTCTCGACCGACGAACTGCACATCGAGCCAGGCGCGCAGCTCATTCACGGTTGCCGCATCGTCAGCCGCCGTCGCCGTCTCGGCCCACGCGGCGGGACGCGAGTCCCACATCGAGACGCGGCGTGCTCGCAGCAGGCGACGGTGGAAGTCAACGACCCACCGCGATTCGCCGAAGCCCTTCGGGTTGGTTGAGTCGGGCTCGACTTCAGGCTGTGGCACATGAAAGCCCGCCAGGCTGAGCATCGTGGTGAACAGGCTCGTGCCGCTACGTCCGACGCCGGCCACGATCACCAGTCGCTTGCGACCGTCTGTGCCTACGCCTGTCGTCATGCATGTCCTCCTGGTTCCACTGGCCAGAGCGTGCGCACCACCCGATCGGAAGCCTTACCGTCTTCCAGCGAGCAGAACCTGTCCCGGAAGGCCTGCCTCTGGGCATTGCTTGCATCGTCCCATGGCCGACCGGTGCGCAAGAACTCGGTGAGGTCGCCCTCGCTGAGAGCGACGGGTCCCGGGGGCTCGGCCATCAGATCGAACGTAGTGCCGCGCCGGTCTCGGTACTCCTCCCAGTCCGGGCCGTAGATCACGATGGGCCGGTCGAGCACCGCAAAGTCGAACATGGCAGAGGAGTAGTCGGTCACCAGGACGTCGGCAGCCAGGTAGAGATCCTCGATGCGGGGATGGCCGGATACGTCGACGACACGGCCTGATCGGGGTGTTCCCCCTGAAGCTCGTGCCTGGCCTTGGTCGCGGTAGAAGTAGTGAGCTCGCATGAGCAGCGTGAAGTCGGGTCCGAGCGCCTCGGCCAGGCCGTGGGGGTCCAGCTGAGGGACGAAGCCAGGCTGGTACTCGCGATGGGTTGGTGCGTACAGGACCGTGGTCTTCCCTTCCTGGAGGTTGAGCTCGGCCCGTACCTGCGCGACATCGCTGGGCGTCGCGTTGGCCAGCACATCGTTGCGGGGATATCCCGTCTCGAGGCTCTGATAGCTGCCGCTCGGATAGACCCGTTCCCAGTACTCGGACGAGAACGCGTTCTGGGAGATGCTGTAGTCCCAGCGAGCCACCCGCTTCAGCAGGAGTGGGAAGTTCATCCGGCGTGTGCTGGATGGCGACCCCACTTGATCCATCCCCATCGTCTTCAGCGGCGTTCCGTGATGGGTCTGCACGTGGACCTGGTTGGCACGTTTGACGACGTCGTTGGGGAAGTTCACGTTGTTGACGAAGTACGTCGCGCGGGCCATCAGACGGTAGTAGTCGCGGGTACCGGCCACGACGTGGTCGACCCCATCCGGGAGGTCCTTCACAACATCGGCTTTGACGACCCACACGCCGCGCAGCCATGGAGCGAGCTCGCGCGCCTTCTCGTAGATCGCCCGGGGGTTGCAGGAGTACGCGCTGTACCAGTACGCGGCGTACACGACCAGCCGGCCATCGAGCGGTGCTCGCAGCTGGGCTCGGTACCAAAGTCCGACGGGAAGGGAGCGCAGTCGCCGCGCCTGGCGCCTCGGATGCCGCGCTGTCCGTGTGACGGCGCGCTTGAGACGACGCAGTCGCTGGACCCCGCCACCTCCGCTGTCGGCCTTCCGCCACGCTTGATAGGAGCGGTTGTCCAGGGCGCGCCTGTGCGCGTCATCGATGCCCGCCACGGCGGTGAGATCGGCCTGGTAGTGCCCCCAAGAGAGTGCGAACCGGTCGAACACTGCCTGGCCCCTGCCTCCCGGGAACTGCCTGAGAAGGCGAGTGACGTCGTCGGCGAGTGCGCGCAGGAGCGCTGGGCGATGCACGTCATCGACGTCCTCCAGCGCCTGCTCGTATGCCTGAACGATCTCGACCGGAGATCCGACCTCGGCGCGCGCGCGGACTGCCCGCGGCAGCTCCCGGCGCAGGTACGTGGCCTTGTCCAGGACCACAACCCGCCGTGCCGCTCGGAGGACGGGCCAGGTGATCTGGACCTCCCAACCGGCGCTGTTCCCGATGACCAGATCCAGGTGCCGGATGACCTCGCTGCGTATCACCTTGTCCCACAGGGGACGGGTGTACCCATCCGTAGCGCTGCGGCCCGCTCGTTCGGAGCCGAACACGTCACGGACGGTGTGGCCGACGACGAGGACGTCGGCCGGCTCGGAGGCTGCCAGGCGGTCGAGGACGGCGACGACGGCGTCATCGGCGAGCAGATCGGTGGGCTCGACGAACCAGACGTAGTCGCCTGTCGTGACCTCGAGGGCAGCCATCCGAGCCGGGCCAGGTCCATGCCGGGACGTGAGGTGGAGCATGCGGACCCTGCTGTCGTTGCCAGCGACCTCACGTGCGATCTCGCCCGAGTGGTCGACGGCAGCGTCGTCGATGACGACAACCTCGACGTCTTCTGGTGCATGCCGCAGAACGGATGTCAGACAGGACCGCACAAAACCTTGCTCGCTGTGGACGACCACCACGATGCTCAGCCGCGAAGACAACAGCGGACCCTTTCGCAAGCCGATACGTGAAAGCCCTGGCACCCCGTGAGCTGTCACCGGGCCCGGGCGGCAGGCACTATCGTACTGCGCGGCCTTCGCGGCGTAGCAATGGCGCTTGCCCGGCAGATCTCGGCGACCAACCTCTCGCGTATCGTTGCCGCCCACTGCCGCCTACCACGGAAGGAGCTCACCGGCGATGCTCGGCATGGTGCTGGCCGCGGGCGCTGGGCGGCGACTTCGTCCCTACACCGACACGCTCCCCAAGGCGCTGGTGCCTGTCGACGGCGAGACGACCATCCTGGACATCGCGCTCGGCAACTTTGCCTCCGTCGGGCTGACCGATGTCGTGGTCGTCGTGGGCTACCGAGCGCAGGCCGTGCACGACCGAGCCGCTGACCTGGAGTCACGCCACGGCGTACGGCTCGAGCTGGTGAACAACGACAAGGCCGAGGAATGGAACAACTGCTACTCCCTGTGGGTCGCCCGTGACCACTTCGCCGCGGGTGCCCTGCTCGTCAACGGCGACACCGTTCACCCCGTCGAGGTGGAACGCACGTTGCTTGACAGGGCAGGTGAGGGACATGGCCCCGTCCTGGCCGTCGACGACGAGAAGCGGCTGGGCGAGGAGGAGATGAAGGTCACACTGGACGACCAGGGGCGAATGCTCCGGATCACGAAGTTGATGGACCCGGCGACGGCGTACGGCGAGTACATCGGCGCCACCCTCATCGAAGCCGACTCGGCCACGGTCCTCGCCGCAGCCCTCGAGGCGACCTGGCAGCGTGACTCCCAGCTCTACTACGAGGACGGGTTTCAGACCCTCGTCGACACAGGAGGCTCGATCTCGGTGGCGCCGATCGGGACGGTGTCCTGGGTCGAGGTCGACAATCATGACGACCTGATGCGGGCACGGGAGATCGCGTGCCACTACTAGCGCGGATGCTGCACGGGCCGCTGTTCATCGACATCCGGCCCGGAGCAGTCTCGGGGCTCGGACAGCTGTTGGCTGACCGCCGCATCTCGGCCGACGGCCAGGTGGCGATCGCCGTCGGCCCTGGGCAAGGTCAGGTCCTGGTCGAGGCGATCCGGCCCACGCTCGCGAATGCTGATGTCATCACGGTGCACGGCGGGAGCCTGGAGGCCGCCGGTGACCTGCAGACCGAGCTGCGGAACAAGCACTACGACGCGCTCGTCGGCATCGGCGGTGGCCGGACGTTGGACGTGGCCAAGTACGCAGCCACCCGGCTCGCGTTGCCCATGGTGGCGGTTGCCACGAACCTGGCACACGACGGCATTGCATCGCCGGTGAGCTCGTTGTACCACGACGGCCGGAAACGGTCCTTCGGCGTGAGTCTGCCAATGGCTGTCGTTGTGGACATCGACTACGTCCGCTCCGCGCCGGTGCGGATGGTGCGCAGCGGCATCGGTGATGTCATCAGCAACCTCTCCGCGATCGAGGACTGGCGGCTGGCCGCACGAGAGCGGGGCGAGGTCCTGGATGGACTCGCTGAGACGTTCGCACGGACGTCGGCGGAGTCGATGATGTACCGGGAAGACGGGATCGACTCACCCCGCTTTCTCACCGCCCTGGCTGAGTCGCTGGTCCTGTCCGGGATGGCCATGGCGACTGCGGGATCGAGCCGGCCGTGCAGTGGGAGTGACCACGAGATCCTGCACGCCATCGACCAGTTGTTCCCGGACGCCGGAAACCATGGCGAACTGGCTGGTATCGGTGCCCTGTTCGCCACGTTCCTTCGCGCCGACGAGGAGACCCTGGGGCAGATGGACGCCTGCTTGCGTCGGCACGACTTGCCTCGCTTGCCCGGTGACATCGGGTTGTCGGCCGAGCAGTTCGCGGAGGCGGTCGTGCTCGCACCGCAGACACGTCCGGACCGTTACACGATCCTCGAGCACCTGGACCTCGTACCGGCCGCCGCACGGGAACGGGTCGACGCCTTCATCGCGGCAATGGCCCAGTGATGCTGTCCCGTGTTCGCGCCGTCTCGGCGCGCAAGGACATCCTGTGGCTGCTCATCAGCCGTGACCTCAAGGTCAAGTATGCCAACTCGAAACTCGGCTACGTCTGGTCGGTTCTGGACCCCCTGCTCATGTCGGGCGTCTACTGGTTCGTCTTCACCCAGATCTTCTCCCGCGGGGTGGGCCGCGAGCCGTATCTCCTGTTTCTCCTGTGCGGGCTGCTCCCCTGGAACTGGGCCAGCGGCGTGATCCGTGACTCGGCGAGGGCCCTGACGGCGGATGCGAAGCTCGTCCGCTCGTCCAACCTCAGTCGGGAGGTCTGGGTCCTGCGAGTCGTAGGGTCCAAGGCGATGGAGTTCCTGTACAGCCTGCCCGTGCTTGCTCTCTTCGTCCTCATCTACCGGCAGAGCGTCTCGTGGTACGTGCTCGCCTTCCCGCTGGCGATGCTCATACAGACGATGTTCCTGGTCGGCGTCGGTCTGGCCTTGGCGCCGCTCGCGGTGCTCTTTGCCGACGTCAAGCGCTTGCTCCGCATCATCATGAGGGTGCTCTTCTACCTCTCGCCGATCATCTACGGGGTGCGCGATGTCCAGGATCGGGCTCCTGAATGGGTGCACAACGTGTACCTCCTCAACCCGCTGGCCGGCACGTTCGATCTCTACCGCGCTGCGCTGTTTCCCGAATTCTTCGCGGGATGGGACGTCGTTGGCGTGTCCGCGGCCCTTTCCCTCGGTTTCCTCATGCTCGGGCTGACGATCTTCTCCCGACTCGAAGGCCCGGCCTTGAAGGAGATCTAGGATGCGACCCGTCGTCGAGGCCCAGGATCTCGGGATCTGGTTTCACGCGAACCGCCGGCGTCGAATGAAGATCCGTGACGTGATGGTCCGTCGCGATGCGCCGGCCCAGAACAAGCAGTTCTGGGCGCTGCGCAATGTCTCGTTCTCGGTTCACGCGGGTGAGGCTGTGGGCTTGATCGGTGGCAACGGCGGCGGCAAGAGCACGCTGTTGAAGCAGATCGCCGGGGTGATGATCCCCGACGAGGGAAAGGTCACCGTCAACGGTGGCGTGGCCCCGTTGATCGAGGTCACCGGCGGCTTTGTGGGGGACCTCAGCGCACGGGACAACATCATGCTGACTGCAGGGCTGCACGGTCTTTCCCGGCGCACGATCAACGACAAGTTCGACGAGATCGTCGAGTTCGCGGAGATGGGCGAGTTCCTTGACATGCCGTTTCGGCACCTCTCCAGCGGGATGAAGGTGCGGCTGGGGTTCGCGGTGATCACGACCCTGGACGAGCCGATCGTGCTCGTCGACGAGGTGTTGGCGGTCGGGGACCGGGCGTTTCGCGAGAAGTGTTATGCGCGGATGGAGGAGATGCTCTCCGGCGGCAAGACACTCTTCCTGGTCTCCCACAACGAAACGGACCTACGCCGGTTCTGTACCCGCGGCCTCTACCTGCGCCGGGGGACGCTGGTGAGCGATGGACCACTGGAGGAGACACTCGCGCAGTACACCGCGGATGTCGACGGACGAGGCCAGATGTGATCTCGGTCCTGCTCGTCGACGCGGAGCCAGGGGCCGTCCCAGGCGCGCTGCTCCCGTACGCCGGGGGGACTGTCCTGGACGAATCGATGCAACGGCTCGAGCGACTCGGCGCCCGGGTCTCCCTGGTGGTCGCTACCCAGCCAGGCGAGCAGGTCCGCGCTCTCGTGTCCGGTCGCGCTGAGGTTGCGGATGCCTCCGACCTGGCATCGGCCTTGCACCTGGTCGGCGATGCACTCTCGGACGCAGACACCGACGTGGCCCTGGTCGCTGGTGATCTCGTGCTCCCCGACGAGGCAGCGGCCGAGCTGCTGCTCGACCCCCGGCGGCGCACCAGTGCCGCCGTCGGACCGATGGCGGCTCACGACCAGCCCAACATCCGGCGGCGCAGCGGTCAGGTGGTGAGCGCCGGCTCGGCCAACCACCGGGTCAGCCGTGCGGACGCGACGTTCGCGGGCGCCCTGCTCGTCGCCCGGTCAGACCTGATCGCAGCGGCCGGGGCAGTGCGTGCCATGGCTGATGTCGCGCAGCGAGAGTCATGGAACGGCGACGTGCTGGAACACGTCCTGGTGGCGCTGGTTCGTCAGCTCGTGCCGGTGTCCGCCGTCGACCTTGGTCCCTGGCCGTGGCGGCGACCCGAGACGGCCGCGCAGATCGAAGAAGTGGCAGAGGTCATGAACCGCACCGAGCTCGGAGCCGTTCGGCTGACCAGGGCAGCACGCGCTGACGACGGGTTCTACGCGACGTTCGTGCTCCGGCGGATCTCCCGCCGCGTGACGCCGCTGGCACTGCGGTGGGGGCTCTCGCCCAACCAGATCACGGTGGTCTCCCTCGGCATCGGGCTGGCGGCGGCACTGGCGTTCGCCACGGGGAGCCGGGCAGGCCTGCTCACGGGAGCAGTGCTCCTCCAGTGCTCCATGGTGCTCGACTGTGTGGACGGCGAGGTGGCGCGCTACAACCGCGCGTTCTCCTCGCTCGGCGCCTGGTTGGACTCGTCCACCGACCGGGTCAAGGAGTATGCGTGCTACGCCGGGCTCGCAGTGGGCGCCGACGACCGGGGCGTCTGGCTGCTCGCGGCGGCCATGCTGACCCTGCAAACCGTGCGCCACACCACCGACTACACGTTCACGCTGGTCATGACCGTGCGGGAGGGCGCCCTGCAAGCGGTCGATCTTTACCGCGCCGACGACATCGCTGCGCAGTCTGACGCCAGCGAGTCGGCGGCCGTACGCGCAGTCCGCGCCTCGGAGCTCAGCAACAACACCCGGTGGGTCCACTGGACCAAGAAGGCGCTTCACATGTCGATCGGCGAACGCTGGTTCGTCATCTCTGCGGTGGCCGCGGTCGGTACGGCGCGGTGGGTGTTCGTCACGCTGATCGGGCTCGCTCTGGTTGCCCTGGCGTACACGACCGTGGGCCGGGTCGTCCGCGCGCGCTCCTGGCCCGAACTCACCTGGACCGACCGCGAGCGTGATGTCGTTCGCGCCCAGCTGGACCGCGGGCCCCTCGCGCAGCTCGCGTCGAGTGCGTCGCCATGGTCGCTGCCGGTCGGCCGCTACGCGTGGTTCCTTCCCCCGCTGTTGCGCCTCACCGAGTACGCCACCATGCTCCTTGTCGTGTGGGCGGTGGCGCCCGATGCCATCCCGGCGGCGTTCGCCCTGCTCTTCGCCCTCGCCTACCACCACTACGACGCGCTCTACCGGGTGCTGAACGGGCTCCCCCCGGACGGTGTCGCGCATGTGCTCGGCCTGGGCGTCGAGGGCAGACTCATCGTCGTGCTGGTGTTGGCCGCCCTCGGTGACGAAGCGTTGTCCGGGGGGCTGGTGGTCCTTGCAGCAGCGCTCGGTGGCCTGTTCCTCGTCGTCGGTGTTCTCGGGGGAGTTCGGGCGCTGAGGCCGAGGGCAGACGCCCCCGTGCCGCCGGAGTCGGTCCGTGCCTGACCGGCCGACGATCGCTGAGCTGCGGATGCGCACCCAGCCCGAGTCGGTCCGAGGGCGACGCAACTCGGAGCACTGGACTGCCGACCTCTACCAACGGCGCATCTCGCCCTATCTGACCCGGGTGCTCATCGCGACCTCACTCAGCGCCAACGCCGTGACATGCCTGATGATCCTCACCGGCGCGGCTGCAGGCGCTGCCCTGCTTGTGCCCGGGATCGCCGGAGCACTGCTCGCCGCGTTCCTCGGTCAGCTGCAGATGCTCTGGGACTGCTGTGACGGCGAGGTGGCGCGCTGGCGCGGCACGTCCTCGCCGGTCGGAGTGTTCCTCGACAAGGTCGGCCACTACACCGCCGAGGGAGTCATCCCGATCGCGCTGGGAGTGCGTGCCGACGGCGGGTTCGGTTCGCTGGGGGGTTGGACCACCCTCGGTGCGCTTCTCGCCGTACTGGTGCTGTTCAACAAGGCGCTGAACGATGCCGTGCATGTGGCCCGCGCCGCTGCCGGGTTGCCCCGGCTCGAGGACCGCGCGGAGTCGGTGGCACCAACGGTTCCCGGGCTCCGCAGGCTGCGCTCGCTGGCCCGCTTCCTCCCCTTCCACCGGATGTTCCACTCCGTCGAGCTGACCCTGCTGGCGCTGGCAGTTGCGCTGGTCGACCTTGCCGTTGGCGGTCTGGCCGGCACCCGGACGCTCGTCGCGGTGCTCGTTCCGGCTGCTGTGGTCACGATCGGTGGTCACCTCCTCGCGATCCTCACGTCGAACAGGTTGCGGGGCACGGCGCTGTGATCGGTGTGGTCGTGCTGACCATGGGAACCCGACAGGCTGACCTCGCCCACGCGCTCGAGTCGCTGCTGCGGCAGCGAGACGTCGAGCTCGACGTGGTCGTGGTGGGCAACGGCTGGGTGCCGACAGACCTGCCGGAGGGTGTCCGCGGCTTGGCGCTGGCCGACAATCTCGGCATCCCTGCCGGCCGCAACGCCGGCGTGCCCCTGGTCGGCGGTGACCTTCTGTTCTTCCTCGACGACGACGCGGTGCTGGCCGATGACGACACACTGGCCAGGATCGCCCGTCGGTTCGCCGAGCACCCGCGGCTCGGCCTGCTGCAACCGCGGGTCGTGGACTCCAGCGGCCGCGCCGCACCACGCCGATGGGTGCCCCGGCTCCGGGTGGGTGACCCGGCTCGTCCGGGCTTCGCCATGAATGTCTGGGAGGGAGCCGTTGCTATCCGTCGCGGATGCTTCGAGGCGGCGGGTGGCTGGCCGGCGACCTTCTTCTACGCCCACGAGGGCATCGACCTGGCCTGGCGGGTGTGGGACAGCGGGGCGACCGTCTGGTACGCAGGGGACATCGTCGTGCACCATCCGGCGATCTCCCCGACCAGGCACGCGATGTACTTCCGGCTCAACGCCCGGAACCGGGTGTGGCTGGCGCTGCGCAACCTGCCAGCGCCCGTCGTGCCGGTCTACCTGCTCAGCTGGGTCGTCATCACCATGGTGCGGGTGCGGTCGCTCCGCGACCTCCGGACCTGGTTCGGCGGGTTCCGGGAAGGGTTCGCGGGCGGGTACGGCGAGCGCCGACCGATGAAGTGGCGGACCGTCGTGCGGATGGCACTCGCCGGCCGACCGCCGGTGGTCTGAGGCTTCCCCTCAGCCGAGCCTGCCGGGGCCCCACACCGTGCGGATGACCGCCTCGCTCGCCCGACCGTCGTCGAGTGGGCAGAACCGCTGGCGGAACTCGGCATACCGATCGTCGTACTCGGCCTTGACTGCATCGATCCGTCGGACCGCCTCGGCAACCTCCTCCGTGGTCTGCAGCACCGGCCCCGGGGCAACCTCACGGATATCGACGTAGGTTCCCGGATCCACCTGGCTGTAGTAGTCGAGGTCGGGCGCATAGAAGAGCATGGGGCGACGCAGGAGCGCATAGTCGAACATCAGCGATGAGAAGTCCGTCAGCAGCGCGTCAGAGGCGAGCAACAGGTCGTTGACGTCCAATGCGGTCGACACGTCGCGGGCGAAGGAGCGTGCTCGTGCGCCGACCGGGGTCGGTTTCCGGTAGTAGTGCCCTCTGCGCAGCAGGTACCAGTCCTCATCGAGCAACTTGGCAAGAAGCGGCAGATCCAGGTGCCGGTACGCCTGCCGACCCGGCCCCTTTGCGCGGTACGTGGGGGCGAACAGAAGGATGCGGCGGTCCTCCGGAAGCTCGAGGCTGCGTCTGATCTCCGCTACCTTCTCGGCGGTGTTGTGGTTCACCAGGTCGTCATTGCGTGGCAAGCCGCAGCGGATCAGATGGCCGCCGAAGTTCGCCGACTTGACCATGGTCTCCTCGAAGTACGGACTCGGAGACACCAGGAAATCCCACTGGTCGACGAGCGCCTGGTACTCCGCCTTCCCGGCCGCGTCGAGCTTCTGCACCTTCGGCGCGTCGAAGAACAGCTTCTTGACCGGGGTGCCGTGCCAGGTCTGCACGTACGTCGTGCCGCTGCGCTTCGGGAGGTTTCGCGGCATGCCGTAGTTGTCAACCCAGACCTGGGCGCGTGCCATCACCAGGTAGTGACGCCAGCTGCCACGCTGGACGACCCGGCTGCCGGCCGGGAAGCCGGCCGCCCATGGGGAGCGCGACCGACCCCAGACCAGGTCCAACTCAGGATGCGTCTCGCGCACCAGTTCGTAGATCGCCCGGGGGCTGTCGGAAGCCTGCTTGCCCTGGAACGCCTCGAAATACACGAGGCCCGCCTTGATCGGGAGCTTCATGAACACGTTGCGGTAGAACCAGAGCCGGCGGCGGCCGCCGGGCACACCGACGGCTGCCGAACGCATCCGCTTCAGCCGTGCGAACCCTTTCCGCACGGCCAATCCAGCCCGGTGGCGGCCGGGCGTGCTGCCGACGAGACGGAGGGAGAGGTAGCCCTCTGCGGAGACCACCGGAGCGAGAGCATCTCCCGACACACCGGCAATTCTCGGGCGCACCGGGACGGGGACCGGCGTGACATCGGGATCTCTGCTTGACACTCGAGTGGAGTTCGACTGCCCATTCCATCGAGCGTCCAGGTAAAAGTCCCAGGTGTCGCCGATCCTTCCCTTCGACGGCAGGATCGCGCCTAGGGCGAGTTCGGCCTCGTAGGTGACTCTCTGGTCGTCGACGCGGATGACCTCGACCGGTGAACGGAGTTCGCGCGCGGCTCCACCGACAGCCCTGGCCCTCTCACGCAGAACCAGAGCAAGGTGCACCTCGTCGTCCGCGCCGATCTGACCGAGCTGATTGAAGAACTCACCGTCCACGCGAAGGGTCGACCGCTGCACGCCGTAGGAGGTGAGCCAGTTGTAGAGCACCTGCTGGGAGAACGGCGTCTTGTGCAGCCCCAGCTCGGTCACGTCGAGCCAGGGCTTGGCGTCGTCGCTCCCACCGAGGTGGCGGTGACCCCAGTAGACGCGGTCGCCGATCACAGTCAGATCGATGCTCACGCGACCCGGGTCACGAATGAAGTCCCAGGCGGCCAGAAGTCCTTCCAGATCGCGGTGAACGAGCATGTAGGCAGCAACCCGGTGGATGGGGCGCAGCTGCTCGATGACTGAGAAGGGGATCGTCGCGACGTACCGTCCCACGAGTTCGAGGAACGTCCGTTGATAGTCGAGAGGCCTCATCCACAGGTCTCTGAGGTACAACCCGAGATCGTGAACCAGAAACTTCGCATCCTTCACGGGAGCCAGGTCGTCTGCGTCATTGTCCCGGAGGAACTCGTCCATTCGGACGTTGACGGCGAGACGGTCGCGCAGGTTGGCGATGCTCGACCGTGTCTGCGTGATGGATGGTTTGGCCGTCTTGCCTCGGATCATCCAGCGGTAGACCGTTTCCGACACGACGGCGATCCGTTGTGCAAACACGTAACACGCGAGCGTGAAGAACTGGTCTTCGTATATCAGGTCCTCGGGAAAGCGGATCCGATGCCGACGGATCAGATCGACCGAGTAGAGCTTGGATGCGGAGATCTGGTCCCACATCAGGCGCGTGTGCTCGCGTACCCCTGCGTACACGGCGTCTTCTCGGTACAGGGTGGCCTGCCAAACTCTGGCCCGGCTCCGTTGGTGGACATGTATCTGCACGGGCTTGCCCAGGACGAGATCTGCACCGTGCTGCTCGGCGGCGGAGAACATGAGACGGCAGGCGTCGGACGTGAGCTCGTCGTCACTGCCGACGATGGTCACGTACGGGGCGGTGGCGGTGTCGATGCCGACGTTGCAGGGACGGCCAGGGCCGCCGACATTGTCTGGCAAGTGAACGACCTTCACTCGGTCGTCCTCGTTCGCGAGCTGGTCGGCCACCTCCGCCGTGCCGTCGTTCGATCCGTGGTCGACGACGATGATCTCAATGTTGCGGAGGGTCTGCGACATGGCGGACCTCACCGCGGCAGGCAGCAGGTCCCGGTCGTTGTAGACGATGACGACCACACAGACGTCGGGCCGGACAGGGACCTGACCCCCGTCGTCCCTCATGGCAGCTGCGGGCAAGGCCGCGGGATCCGAGAAGGTCACGCGGGGGTGGCGAGCTGCGGGATGACGACGGTCGTTCCAGTCCGCGCCGACGAGAGAACGGCTTCCGCCACGGCGACGGTCCGCGTCCCTTCCTCGATCGTCACGATCTGAGTTTGTTGGCCGAGCACCGCGTCACGGAATGCCTGCAGCTCTGCTCGCAGCGGCTCGGGCCGGGCTATCGCATACCGGATCATGTCCCCCTCCGCCACACCGCGGAAGATCGACATGCTGTCCCACTCCAGCGCGACGTTGGCGTTCGTGAAGAACGTCAGATCTGCGTTGACGGTGTCGGCCACGAAGCAACCCTTCTCTCCGGTGACCACTGTCACCCGCTCCTTCATCGGGGACAGCCAGTTGACGAGGTGGCTGGTCACCGTGCCGTCGACCAGCTGCCCGACGACGGCAACGAGGTCCTCGTGCAGGCGCCCGCTCTTGTGCGCCGTCCGCGCTGAGACTGTCGAGAACTCCTGGCCGGTGATCCACGAGGTCATGTCGATGTCGTGGCTGGCTAGATCGAGGACGACACCGACGTCCGCGATGCGCTCCGGATAGGGCCCCTGCCTCCTCGTCGCGACCTGATACAGGGCGCCGAGCTCGTCAGCCTCAATCCGGCGCCGTAGCGCTTGCACAGCCGGGTTGTACCGCTCGATGTGGCCAACACAGCCGACCACGCCCGCCCGCGCGAACGCGTCTGACAGCTCAAGACAGCTTGCGACGTCGTCGGCGAGCGGCTTCTCGATCAGTGTGTGCACACCTGCGGCAGCCAGTCGGAGCCCCAGTTCACGATGCAGACGCGTCGGCGCTGCCACCACGCACATGTCGACGCCGGTCCGGACGAGACGCTCGACCTCGTCGACGACCTGAACGCCCTTGACCAGGCCAGCCGGGTCACCGGAGGGGTCGGCGACGCACACGAGCTCCACACCTTCCAGGCCGTGCAGGACGCGAGCGTGATGGCGTCCGATGGCCCCCAGCCCGATGAGTCCGGCGCGGAGGGCCGTCACGCGTCGTTCACAGCGTTCGCGACGGTCTCGAGATCCTGGGCCGAAAGCGCGGGATGGACCGGCAGGGAGAGCACCTCACGTGTGGCCCGCTCCGTCTCTGGCAGCTCCAGCTCCAGCTGGAAGGACGGGAGTCGGTGGATCGGCGTCGGGTAGTAGACACCTGATGCGACCCCGTGCTCGGCAAGGTGCTTCTGGAGCTGGTCCCGCTCTTGCGATCGGACGGTGTACTGGTGGTAGACGTGCACCGCGCCATCCGCGACCGGAGGCGTGACGACGGACTGAAGCGCCTCGTCGAGCGTCCTCGCGTTCCGCTGCCGGGTGGCTGTCCAGGCCGGGAGCCGGGTCAGCTGCACGCGCCCGATGGCCGCCGCGATGTCCGTCATGCGAGCGTTGAAACCCACGATCTCGTTCTCGTAGCGCTTCTCCATGCCCTGGTTCCGTAGCAGTCGCACAGTTCTGGCGATCTGTGCGGAGGAGGTGACCACGAGGCCACCCTCTCCTGTGGTCATGTTCTTGGTCGGATAGAAGCTGAAGCACGCGGTGAGCCCGAACTCGCCCACCTTGCGTCCATCCAGCGACGCTGCGTGCGCCTGCGCGGCGTCTTCGATGATGGCGAGTCCATGATGTGCGGCCAGGGCCTCGATCCGGCCCATCGACGCCGGGTGCCCATAGAGGTGGACCGGCATGATCGCCGCAGTGCGCGGCCCGACCGCGCTCTCGACCGCAGCTGGGTCGACGCAGAAGCTTCCGGGCTCAATGTCGACGAACACCGGATCCGCTCCTGCCAACCGCACGGCGTTGGCAGAGGCGGCGAATGAGAACGACGGCAGGATGACCTCGTCACCGGCACCGATGCCCATGCCCAGCAGAGCGAGGTGGAGCGCCGACGTTCCCGAGTTGACCGCGACGCAGTGGCGGCCACCGACGAGGGCAGAGAACTCGTGCTCGAACGCCTCGACCTCAGGACCCTGCGAGATCAATCCAGAACGGAGAACCCGGTCGACCGCAGCGCGTTCTTCGGCACCGATCAACGGTTGTGCTGCGGGGATCACCCGAGCTCCAGGAGAACGTCGCCGTCCTGCCGGTACAGCTGCCCAGTCTGTGGGCAACGCCATTGAAGGTCTCCGATGTCGTCGAGGGGAATCCCGGTGCGTCCGACCCATCTGATCTGTCGAGCCGGGCAGCCGCCGACGAGCGCGAAGTCGGGGACGTTCTTGGTCACGACGGCGCCGGCCGCGACCAGCGCCCAGCGGCCGATCGTGCAACCTCCGAGCACAACCGCACCCGCACCCACAGACGCGCCTTCGCGCACCGTGACCCCGATGGGCTCCCAGTCACCCGCGCGCTTGGGCCGGCCGTCGGGCTCGACGGCACGTGGATAGGCGTCGTTGGTCAGGACCGCGGCAGGCCCGATGAACACCCCGGACTCCAGCCGGGCGGGGTCGTAGACCAGGGCGTGATTCTGCAGCTTGACGTTGTCCCCGATGTGCACGCCCGGACCGACGTAGACGCCACGCCCCACAACGCAGTCCCGTCCCATCCGCACGCCTTCGCGCACCTGCGCGAAATGCCAGACCACCGTACCGTCGCCCAACTCGGCGCCGGTGTCGACGTCGGCTCCGTCCAGCACGCGTGCCACGAGCTGACCTCCGAGGACATCCATTGAGCCCGACTCCAATACCGAGCCGGGCTGCGTCGGCGTCGCGACCTTCGCGGACGGAAGGATAGCGGGACGCTGGAGGTCGCTTCCGTAGAGGTGTGCGGCTTGCCCGACGACTAACCTGGTGGCCATGGACCCTGGGCGAAGGGCTGCCTCGTGCCGCGTCGCAGGAAGAGAGGACCCATGCGCCCCGAGCGAAACCAGGCGCTTCTCCGACTGATCCTTCCCATCCTCATTGCGTTGATTGCACTGGCTCCGGTCGTCCTCTCCTCCTATCGGGGGGCGCGGATGAGCCTGGGGTTCGTCGACACGTCGTCACGAGACGTTGGGGCTCGGCAGGAGCGGCGTTGGCGATGCGTGGAGCGTGAAATCGCCGAGGCGCTGCCCCAGGGAGCAAAGGTCACCGTCCCGATGGACCAGCCCTTGCTGCCCTATCAGCGAGCAATGGAACTCGTCGCTCCGCACGCCGAAGTCGTGAGCCAAGCCTCAGAGGCCGACTACGAGCTTCGGCTGGTCCGATCCCAGCGTCGCGGGACGTGCTGGAACTTCCGCGTCGTCACGACCAGTCTCCGATGAGCAGTGTGGACACGCTTCTCGTCGGCATAGCGGCCGTGTGTCTGCCCGTCGTGGTCCCCGTCCTGGTCTTCCTGGGCCGGCAGTGGGTCTCGCTCTTCCTCGTGCCGGCCGTCGGAGCGGTGCTGATCGGGTTGGCAGCGGTGGGCACCGTTCTGCTCGAGTTGCCGCTCGTCACGACCTGGCTGGGTCTGGGCATCGTCGCCAACATCGTCACGCTGGGGTGGTGGCTGCGCGGGGGCCGTACCCTCGGTCGCATCCCGGTCGACGGACACCACCTCGTCGCATCCGTGCTGGGGACCTTGGTTGCCACTGCCTGGGCGAGCAACCGGGCCCTGAGCTGGGACGTCCATTCGTTCTGGTACTCGCGGGGCAGATGGTTCGTCGAAGGGCCCCAGTACGTCGTCCAGCAGCTCGGCAGCCCCTATACCAGCCCGTACCCCGGCCCTCCTCACGCGACGTATCCGCCGTGGCCATCAGCCGGTCCTGGGCTCATGTGGGACCTGGCCGGTGAGATCGACTACTTCAGCGCCAAGCTCCTGCTGGCAGGCGTCACTGCCAGCACCCTCGTCCTCCTTGCGGTGGCAGTAGCGCGATTGGTGGAGGGCCCGCATTGGCTCGCGTTGATGGCTGCGTTCCTCGTCCCTTCGGCGGCGCTGTACTTCGCCACGAGCAGCTCCGCGCTGGGACACCTGGACCTGCCGTACGCAGTCGCGGGCGAGACTGCCCTGCTGTTCGGGTTGCTGCTTCCCCGCCGCAAACCTGAGCTGTGTGTCTCAGTCGTTCTGTGCTTGCTCTGCGGCTTCACCAAGAACGAGGGCTTCGTCGTGGCGGTCCTCGTCGCAGTGCTCGTTTCGCTGCGGCATGCACGACGGGACACCCGCCGTTTCCTGTTGCTCGCCGCTCCGTGGCTAGGGCTCCTCTTCTCGTGGCGGCTTGCCCTGCTTGGGCTCGGTGACGGAGTCGCACCGCCGACCGGGCGCACGCAGGCCGATGAACTCGCGCTGCTGCGACCGTTGCCCTCGCCGGACGTGACGACGTTGGTGAAGCTCGAGGTGGCGCATCTCTGGTGG
>Ga0299913_10000979_pt1 | contig 19962 bp, 16 predicted proteins | sample RVTome_9_FD_201360 | JGI IMG/M metagenome (GOLD analysis project Ga0299913, IMG submission 201360) | Soil microbial communities from uranium-contaminated site in the Upper Colorado River Basin, Wyoming, United States - RVT155D38 (version 2) ... | reverse complement strand
TCGCCACGAGCCATTCGCCCGCCGGCGAGGTGCGCGGGATCGCCCCGGCGGGGCTGATGTGGTCGGTCGTCACGCTATCGCCCAGGACGGCCAGCGCGCGGGCACCGTGGATATCGTCCGGGTCGCGGGGACCCTCGCCCAGCCCGTCGAAGAACGGCGGCCGCGCCACGTAGGTCGAGGCCGGATCCCAGGCGTATCGGTCGCCCGCCGGCACCGGCAGGTCGCGCCACTGGTCGTCGCCATCGAAGACCGATGCGTAGTTGCGCCGGAACACCTCGCCGCTCACCGCCTTCAGGACGACGCTGGCGACCTCGTCGGCGTTGGGCCACAGCTCGGCGAGCATGACCGGCCGGCCGTCGGGATCGGTCCCGATCGGCTCGGTCGACAGGTCGATGTCGATCCGCCCGGCCAGCGCGTAGGCGACCACCAGCGGCGGTGAGGCAAGGTAGCTGGCCCGCGCCAGCGGATGGATGCGGCCCTCGAAGTTGCGGTTGCCGGACAACACGGCCACGCCAACCAGGTCGTTGTCCTCGATCGCCTTCGCGATCGGCTCCGCCAGCGGTCCGGAATTGCCGATGCAGGTCGTGCAGCCGTAGCCGACCAGGTTGAACCGCAGCGCGTCGAGCGGCTCCATCAGGTCCGCCGCCTTCAGGTAGTCGGTCACGGCGCGGGAGCCGGGCGCCAGCGAGGTCTTCACCCACGGCTGGGTCCGCAGCCCGCGCGCCAGGGCGTTCCGCGCCAGCAGGCCGGCGGCGACCATGACCGTCGGGTTGCTCGTGTTCGTGCAGGAGGTGATGGCGGCGATGACCACCGAGCCGGTGCGGAGCTCGACGCGCTCGCCATCCAGGTCGACCGGGACGGCCCGATACGCGCCACGGGGCGCCGGCTTCGCGGCCGGAGCGAATGCGGCCTCGGGGGCCGGCTCGGCCTCGTCTCGGGTGAACGATGGGACATCCGACGCCGGGAACGAGTCGTCACCGGCCTCCTCGACGGTGCCCATCGGCGGCTCGGCCTCGATGCCATCGGGGAAGGCGGCGCGGAAGCTATCGCGCAGGTCCGTGAGCGCCACCCGATCCTGCGGCCGCTTCGGGCCCGCCAGCGAGGGGACGACCGTCGACAGGTCCAGGCTGAGCAACTCGCTGAAGACCGGCTCCGGCGAGTCATCGGTGCGGAAGAGGCCCTGCGCCTTCGCGTACGCCTCGACCCGCGCGATGACCTCGTCCGGCCGGCCGGTCATGCGCAGGTAGCGCAGCGTCTCGTCGTCGACGGGGAACATCGTGGCCGTGGCGCCGAACTCGGGGCTCATGTTGCTGATCGTCGCCCGATCGGCGAGACCGAGGCGCGACAGGCCTGGCCCGTAGAACTCGACGAACTTGCCGACCACCCCGTGGGCGCGAAGCATCTCGGTCACGTACAGCACGAGATCGGTGGCGGTGGCGCCGGCCGGCAGCTCGCCGTCGAGGCGGAAGCCGACCACGATCGGCATCGGCTGGTAGCACGGCTGCCCGAGCAGCGCGGCCTCGGCCTCGATGCCGCCCACGCCCCAGCCGACGACGCCGAGCCCGTTGATCATGGTGGTGTGCGAGTCGGTGCCGACGAGCGTATCGGGTACTAGCACCCCGTCGCGCTCGGCGACCACATCGGCGAGGAACTCGAGGTTCACCTGGTGCACGATGCCCGTGCCGGGCGGGACGACCCGGAAGTCCTTGAACGCCTGCTGTGCCCAGCGCAGGAGGGCGTAGCGCTCGCCGTTGCGCTCGTATTCGCGCTCGACGTTGATGAGGAAGGCGGCATCGGTCCCGAACTGGTCGACCTGCACGGAGTGGTCGATCACGAGGTCGGCGGGGACGAGCGGGTTGATCTTCGAAGGGTCGCCGCCCAGCTCGGCCATCGCGTCGCGCATGGCCGCCAGGTCGACGACGCACGGCACGCCGGTGAAGTCCTGGAGGATCACCCGAGCCGGCATGAACGGCAGCTCGGCCTCGCCCGGCTCCGCCGGGTTCCACGAGGCCAGCGCGCGGACGTCATCGGCGCGCACGAGGTCAGGGTTGGTGGCGGCTCCCCGCAGCATGTTCTCGAGCAGCACCTTGACGGTGTACGGCAGGTGCGTGAGGTCGTTCGCGCCGGCGGCGTCGAGCGGGAAGTAGTCGAACGAGCGGTCGCCGACGGTCAGCGTGGCACGCGCTGCGGCGGGGTCGAATGGAGCCTGGGACGTCACGGTCGCCTCCTTTCGTGGCCGCGTCCCTTCGAGGGCGGGAGCGGCATCGGTCGAAGTCGGCGCCGGACGGGTGCGCCCGTTCCGGGTCGAGCGTTATCGGCCACAAGTATACCGCCGGCTCCAGTCAGGCTGCCACCGCGCCCTGGGCGCCAGGCCCTGCTGGCGTCGATAGATCGGGCACAGAGGCGCACGAGCCCTCGTCGAGAGCCGTTGAGGCCGATACATCGGGCACCGAGGCGCCGGAGGCCCTGATTTCGGCGGCTCACGCGCTCCTGTGCCCGATAGATCGGCCCTGGAGCGCTCGAGCAGGCCATAAGGCGACCAGGTGCCCGATAGATCGGCGCCGCGCTCCAGCCGCTACTCGGCGACGGTCACGATCAGCGACAGGCCCAGGTCCACCGGAGGACCCGTGCATCCTTCGCCGATGTTGGCGAGCACAGCGACATCGATCCTCCACGTGCCGGAAGGCAGCCTGAGCTCCCGGTCAGAGAAGTACGCTCGCAGGAAGTCGGCGTTCGGGTCGTCCTCGCTCCAACCACCACTCTTGAAGAACGGGACGACGATCGGCTCCCGAATGACATGCGAGACGCAGTCACCGGTCCTCAGCGAATCTCCGAGGGTGAGGCCATCCTCGAAACGCGTCACGCTGAAGAACACGATCCCAGAACCGGATCCCGACAGGACGATCGGGTCGGCACCGTCGTTCGTGACCGTCGCCTCGACCTCGATCGGCTGGCCTGCCGCCAAGACCGCCGGCTCCGCGGCCGCCGACAGGGTCATCCCGTGCCCGCTGACGGTGCCGGCCGCGAGTTCCGGCGCCGTCGGCCCCGGCTGCACGAGTGACCCGAGTGGCGTGGGTGTCGGGCTCTGCGAACAGGCGGCGGCGAGCAGCGCGAGCAGCGCAGGGAGGACGAAACGTTGCACGTCACCCGAACGCCGAGCGGACGCCACGGGTTCCATCAGCCCGCCGCAAGCGCCTGGAGCGCACGGACGGCGACGTCGATCGGGTCGCGGCCGGCAGCGACCGGGATGCGCACCTGGTTGGAGGCCGTCTCGGGCCGGAAGCCCGCGACCTGGAGCGCAACGCTCACCTGCCGGCGATCGGGCATCCGCGCCCACTTAAAGGTCACCTGGCGCTCCTCGGCCCGGACCTCGGGCACGCCCGCCGCCTCGGCGGCCATCCGCACCCGCACCGCCGTGAACAGACCTTCGACCGGTGAAGGGATCGGCCCGTAACGGTCACGAAGCTCGGCGCGCAGCGCATCGGCATCGGCCTGCGAGCGCAGCTGCGCGAAGCGCCGGTAGGCCTCGAGCTTCGCGCCCGAGTCCTCGATGTAGTCATCGGGCAGATACGCCGACCCCGGCAAGTCCACGCGCACGGCCGCGGGCTCCGGCACGGGTCGCCGGCCGCGCAGCATGTCGACGGCCTCGGCCAGCAGCCGGGTGTACATCTCGAAGCCGACGGCCGCCATGAAGCCGTGCTGCTCGCCGCCCAGGATGTTGCCCGCCCCGCGAATCTCGAGGTCACTCAAAGCGATCTGGTAGCCCGCGCCGAGGTCGGAGGCGCTGAAGATGGCGTGCAGCCGCTTGCGAGCGATCGGCGTCATCGGCATCCCGCGACGGTGGAGCAGGTAGGCATGCGCGCGACGATCCGAGCGGCCGACGCGGCCGCGGAGCTGGTAGAGCTGCGCCAGCCCGAAGGTGTCGGCCCGCACGATGATGATCGTGTTCGCGTTCGGGATGTCGAGGCCCGACTCGATGATCGTGGTGCACACCAGCACGTCGAAGCGGCCATCGCTGTAGTCGAGCATCACCCGCTCGAGCATTCCCTCCGCCATCTGCCCATGGCCGATGGCGACCCGCGCCCCAGGCACCAGGCGGCGCACGCGCTCGGCGGCCGCCTCGATCGTCTCGACCCGGTTGTGGACGTAGAAGACCTGCCCGCCGCGATCGATCTCGCGACGGATGGCGTCGCGCACCAGGCCGTCGTCGTCCTCCGCGATCCGGGTCTGGATCGGCAGCCGGGCCTCCGGCGGCGTCTCGATGACGCTCAGGTCGCGGATGCCGACCAGGGAGAGGTGCAGCGTGCGCGGGATCGGCGTGGCGCTGAGCGTCAGGACGTCCACCTCCTTGCGCATCGCCTTGATCCGCTCCTTGTGGCCGACGCCGAAACGCTGCTCCTCGTCGACCACCAGCAGCCCGAGATCGGCGAAGGCGATGTCCTTCGACAGGATCCGATGCGTCCCGATGAGGATGTCGACCGTCCCGTCCGCCACCCCCTCCACGATGCGCTGCTGCGCCTTCTTCGCCACGAACCGGCTGAGCATGCCGATCTCGATCGGGAAGGCGGACAGTCGCCGCTGGAAGGTGAGCAGGTGCTGCTGCGCCAGCACGGTGGTCGGCACCAGGACGGCGACCTGCTTGCCGTCCTGCACGGCCTTGAAGGCGGCGCGCAGCGCCACCTCGGTCTTGCCGTAGCCGACGTCGCCCACCACCAGCCGGTCCATCGGCCGCTGGCGGAGCATGTCGGCCTTCACCTCCTCGATGCTCCGCGCCTGGTCGGGCGTCTCGGTGTACGGGAAGCTCTCTTCCAGCTCGCGCTGCCAGGTCGTGTCGGCGCTGAAGGCGAAGCCGGGCGCTGACTCGCGCGCCGCGTAGATCTCGATGAGCTCGCGGGCCAGGTTGCCGACCGCGCGCCGCACGCGCCGCTTCGTCCGCTCCCACTCGGTGCCGCCCAGCCGGCTGAGGGCCGGCGCCGGGCCGCCGGAGTAGCGGGTGATGCGGCCGATCTGATCGGCCGGCAGGAAGATCTTGTCGGTGCCGGCGAAGTCGAGCTGGAGGTACTCGCGCACGTCGTCGCCGAAGGTGCGCTGCGTCATCCCGACGTAGCGGGCGATGCCGTGGTCGACGTGCACGACGTGGTCGCCGGGCTGCAGCTTGCCGATGAGGTCGCGGGTGACGACCCGCTTCGCCGCCGTCAGGCGCCGGACGCGCGTCGCGCCGAACAGCTCACGATCGGTCAGGACGAGCAGCCCGCTCGGGTCGTGCGCGAAGCCGCCCGAAAGAGAGCCGTGCACGAGGCCGATGGCACCGGCCTCCGGCGCCTGGTGGAGCTCGGCCGATGGCGCCAGCGGACGGCCGGCCTCCTCGAGCAGCTCGCCGACGCGGCTCGCCTGGTCGGTGGTCACGACCACGGCCTTCCCGGCCGCGGCCAGGTCGATGAGCCAGTGCCCGGCGCGGTCAGCCCGACCGGGCAGTGCGGGTGCCGGCGCGTATCCGGGCTCCGCATCGGCCTGCTCCTCGAGCCGCTCCGTTGCACGCCCGACGAGCCCTTCGAGCGTCCCGGCCGCGTCGTAGGGCAGCGGCCAGGCCGCCGGCAGCTCGCCCGCGGCCACGAGGCCGCTGAGACGATCCGACGCCTGGGTGTCGAGCTGCTCCGCCAGGGCGCGCAGCTCCCCGAGGTCCGTCAGGAGGAGATGCGCTTGGGCCGGGACGTGGTCGGCTGCCGGGCCGGCGGTGAGCAGCGGTGCCCAGGTCTCGGCCGACTCCGCCAGGTCGCCCTGGGCGAGACGCGCGGCATCCTCCCGCAGGAGGTCGGTCAGGCCCGCCGGCGCCCGGCCGACAGCGGCCTCCCACCCGTCGGCGGGCAGGAACTCGGAGGCGGGCGGCAGGTGCGTCTCCTCGATCCGGCGCCGCGACCCCTGGGTCATCGGGTCGAAGGAGCGGATCGACTCGACCTCGTCGCCGAACAGCTCGATGCGCACCGGTCCGCCGGCGCCCGGCGGCCAGGCGTCGACGAGGCCGCCGCGGTGCGCGAACTCGCCGATGCCGGTCACCTCGACCGACGGCTCGTAGCCGCCGGCAACCAGTCCCTCGAGCAGCCTGCGCTGGCCGATCCGCTCCCCCACGCGGACGGTGAGGCGCGAGGCAGCCAGCTGCTCCGGGCCGAGGGTGCGCTGCACGAGCGCCAGCAAAGGCGCCACGACCACGAGGCCGCGGGGGGCGGCCCCCAGCTCGGCCAGGACGGCCAGGCGCTCCGCCGATTCGTCGTGCTCGGCGTGGGCACGCTCCAGCGGCAGGGCGGCCCGCTCGGCGAGCGTGCGGACGTGTGCCGCGCCGATCCAGGCGGCGAGGTCATCGGCCACCCGATGGGCCTCCTCGTCGGTGCGGGCGACGACCACCATGGCGGTGGCGGAAGGAAGGGCCGCACGACGGGCGGCGAGATGGGCGGCGCGGGCGGCGGCGGGCACGCGAAGGACGCCCGAATCCGGAAGATGGGGCCGGAGGGCGTCGACGAGCGCGGCGACGCGACGATCACCGCCGCGTGACGAGGACATGGACCGCCATGGTACCCGCGACCGGCGGCGTCGGGTTCAGCCGGTGATCTCGACCCCGTTGAAGGCGTTCATGGCCGCCTCGATCCCGTCGGTGAGCCACCGCTCGGCGGCATCGGCGGCCACGGCGACCATCTCGGTCGCCAGCTCGCGCTCCCCGGGCTTGAAGGTCGAGAGGACGTGGTCGACCGTCTCGCCCGCGCGGCCGATGCCCACCCGCAGGCGCGCGAACTCATCGGTCCCGAGCGCTGCGATGATGTCGCGCAGCCCGTTGTGGCCGCCGGCCGACCCCGATCGGCGCAGCCGCATCTTCCCGAGCGGCAGGTCGATGTCGTCGGCGACGACCAGCAGGTCGTCCGCGACCTCCACGTCGGTCTGGCGCAGGGCGGATCGAAGGACCACGCCGGAGCGATTCATGTACTTCAGCGGCTTGACGAGCAGCACCTTGCCGGCCGGCTCCGGCCGGTGCACCTCCAGCAGCGCTCCCCCATCCCGGACGCGCCCCTCTCCGGTCAGGCCCCAGCGATCGGCAAGCAGGTCGACGACCCGGAACCCGACGTTGTGCCGGGTGAGCCGGTAGCGTTCGCCGGGATTGCCGAGCCCGCAGATCACCTTCATGCGGGCGATGGTACCGGCCGACGCTCGGTCGGTTCGCCTATGCTCGGCCGATGGATGCCGACCGACCCCGACGCCGACGACACGTCGACGTCGTCGTCATCGGCGGCGGGATCATCGGCTGCGCGGCCGCCGCGATCATGGCCGATCGGGGCGCCCGAGTCGTCCTGGTCGAGGGCAGTGCGATCGGAGCCGGCGCTTCCGGGCGCAACCTCGGCGCCATTCAGCACCCCTTCGATCCGGCGCTGGCACCCCTCTACCACGAGAGCCTGACGCGCTATCGCGCCCTGGCGGATGCGTCCGGCGGGGCCTTCGCGGTCGGCGCGACGCCGGCGGGCCTGCTGCTCCTCAACGCCGACCCGGAGGCGGCCGCCCGCCAGGTGTCCTTCTTCCGGACCGTGGACCCGGCCCTCGCACCGCAGCTGCTCGATGCGGAGCAGGTCGTGGCGCTCGAGCCGTCACTCGCGCCCGGCCCGTCCGGCATTCGGCTGGAGACCGGCTACCCGATCCCGCCCACCTCGGCGACCGAGGCGTGGGCCGACCTCGCCGAGGAGCGCGGCGCCGAGCTGCTCATCGGCGTGCCGGGGCGCCCCGTCGTGGAGGATGGGCGCGCCACCGGGGTGGTGCTCGACGACGGTACCGTGCTCCACGCCGATGCCGTGCTGGTGGCCGCCGGCCCATGGACGCCGGCGCTGGTGGATCCCGCCGGTTCCTGGCGGCCGATCGTCCCCACCTATGGCGTCACCGTCCAGCTGCGGCTCGACGGGGCGGCCCCGCGCCACATCGTCGAAGAGAACGCGGTCGACACCATCAACCGAACGGAGCCGGCGTCCGACGCGGTGCCCGGTGTCGATCCGCCGTCGCTCTTCAGCATCGCCAGCGCCGGGGGCATCAGCACGCTCGGTTCCACGTTCCTGGGCGCCGAGCCGGACCCGGCGCCCATCGAAACGCTGCTTCTGCGTCGTGCTGCCGCCTTCCTGCCCGCCGTCGCGGACGCCGAGATCGTCGGGCGCCGGATGTGTGCGCGCCCGCAGTCCGTCGACGGACGCCCGTTCATCGGCGCCGTGGAGGGCATCGGGGGCCTGTTTGTGTGCGCCGGACATGGGCCGTGGGGCCTCAGCACGGGGCCGGCCTCTGCGGCCATGGCCGCGCGTGCGGTGTTGGACGGGACGCCGCCACCGGCCGAACTGGCGGCATCGCGACCGTTCTGACGGCGATCGACGTTGTGCAATCTGCACAGGCCTTGCGCGTCCCTACCCAACCATCATGGGTAGGAACGCGGTCCCTCGGTCCATAGGCTTCCTGCACAACATCACCTCATCCCGCAGGAGCCTCCGATGCCCGAAATCAACTCCGGCGACACCGCCTGGATCCTCACGAGCGCCGCGCTGGTCATGCTCATGACGCCGGGCCTCGCCCTCTTCTACGGCGGCCTCGTCCGCCGCAAGAACGTGCTCAGCACGATCATGCACAGCTTCTTCATCCTCGGGCTGGTGAGCGTCACGTGGGTGCTGTGGGGCTACACGCTGGCATTCGGGCCGGACACCGGGCTCGGATTGATCGGCGGGCTCGACTGGCTGGCGCTCGAGGGCGTGACCGGCGAGCCGTCCGACGTCTACGCCACCACCGTTCCGCATCTCGCCTTCATGGCCTTCCAGATGATGTTCGCCATCATCACCCCCGCCCTGATCACCGGCGCCTTCGCCGAGCGCAAGCGCTTCAAGGCCTTCGTCCTCTTCGCCGTCGCCTGGTCGACCTTCGTCTACGCGCCGATCGCCCACTGGGTGTGGTCGCCCGACGGCTGGCTCTTCGGCCTCGGGGTCCTCGACTTCGCCGGAGGCACCGTCGTGCATCTCAGCAGCGGCGTGGCGGCATTGGTGGCCGCGCTCTTCATCGGCCGCCGCACCGGCCTCATCCAGCCCGCGACCGAGCCGCACGACGTGCCGATGACCGTCCTGGGCGCCGGCCTGCTGTGGTTCGGCTGGTTCGGCTTCAACGCCGGCTCCGCGCTGGGTGCCACCGGCGGCGCCGCCAACGCCTTCGTCACCACCAATACCGCCGCGGCGATGGCGGCCATCACCTGGGTCACCATCAGCTGGCTGCACAAGGGCGTGCCGTCGGTGCTCGGGGCGGCGATCGGCGCCGTGGCGGGCCTGGTGGCCATCACCCCGGCCGCCGGGTTCGTCACCCCCGCAGCCTCGGTGCTGATCGGCCTCGGCGTCGGGGCGGTCTGCTACGGAGCCGCGCACCTGCGCCTCCGCGCACGGGTCGACGATGCGCTCGACGTGTTCGCGGTCCACGGCGTGGGCGGCGCGTTCGGCGCCATCGCGACCGGCGTGTTCGCCACGGCAGCGGTGGGCGGCGTCGATGGCCTGCTGGCCGGGAACGCCGGCCAGGTCGGGCTCCAAATCCTCGGCGTCCTCGCCGTCGGCCTCTACTCGGCGGTCGCCACCGCCGCGATCCTGTTCCTCGTCAACCTCGTCGTCCCGATCCGGGTCGCTGGTCCGGAGGAGGAGACGGGCCTCGATCTCGCCCAGCACGGCGAGGTCGCCTACCAGGTCTGATCGGTCCACCACCTGCACGGGAGATTCACCGATGGTCATCGCCGCACTCGCCAGCTTCGCCCTCCTGCTGATCGCCTGGATCGTCGCGCCGGACCGCCAGCGCGCTCCCGAGCCGATCGAGACGCCCGTCCCGGAGGCACACCCGGTCGCCGCCTGACGGTTCCACCGACACGTGAGCCCGCGGCACTCGCCGCGGGCTTCGTGCTGCGCGCCGGCGCGGGCGTGCCAATCCAGCTGGCGCAACTGTCATCGGCCGATGCGGACCGGGCCGCCCGCCGCTTCGCTGCCAGGCTGGTTGGCAGCACATCCATCGACGGGAGCCGACGGCCTTCGCCCCTGACCGTTGCGCCAGCTCAGCTGGCAGCGGGCCGGCGACAGTGCGCCCCGACGGTCAGCTGGAGGTCGACACCGCGTGGCCCGCGCGGTCGAACAGGGAGCCTGGCTGCCACGGGACGTCGCGGTGGCGCCGATGGAGCACGCCGAGCACCTCGTGCTCCAGGCCGCGCATGCGCTCTTCCTCGTCGATTTCGGCGTGGTCGTGGCCGACGAGGTGCAGCGTGCCGTGGATGGCGAGCAGGACGAGCTCCTCGACCACGCTCCAGTTGCCATCGGCCGCCTGGCGCAACGCCTGGTCCAGGTCGATCACGACGTCACCGAGGAGCATCGGTCCGGGCGGGCCGACCCCGTCGTCGTCGCCGAGGCTGGATCGGGCGCCCTCGACCATCCACTCGTGCAGCGGGAACGCGAGGACGTCGGTGGGGCCGCGCTCGCCCATGTGGTCGAAGTTCAGCCGCTCCATCTCCGCATCACCGCAGAGCGTCAGCTCGACCTCGCTCTCGGGGATGCCCGTCACCGCCCGGCGCACGGTCTCGGTGATCGCCGATTCCAGCAGCTCGATCGCGGCCGCGGCATCCAGCGGCTCGACCGCCGTCTCGATGCGGTCGTGCCCGATCCGGTCGTGGAAGGTGACCGTGCAGCCCATGACGCGCCCATCGTAGCCGCGGAGGTACCGCGGACTCAAGGAGATCGACCGTCAGGCCTCCCGATGCTGCTCCATCGGCACGACATTCTCGGGGTACTTGATGCGGGAGTGGTACATGCCGAGCAGCTGCCCGACGAACGCATCCTTGATCTGGGCGATGTTCTTCAGGGTGAGCTCGGCGTCGTCCAGCTGGCCGTCCTCGAGCCGGCCATCCACGATGCGGTCGACCATGGCCCGGATGCTGTCCTCGTCCTTCTCGTCCAGTGAGCGGACGCTGGCCTCGACGCCATCGGCGAGCATCAGGATGGCCGCCTCGCGGCTCTGCGGCTTGGGCCCGGGATAGCGGAACGTGCGCTCGTCGACGAGCTCCTCGTTGCCGCCGACCTCGCGCAGCGCCTTCTGGTGGAAGAAGCTCATGACGCTCGTTCCGTGGTGCTGCGGGATGAAGCCGATGATCTGCACCGGCAGGCCGTACTCGTAGCCGAGGTCGATGCCGTCACGGATGTGCCCGGCGATGATCCGGGCGCTCGTCTCGGCCGACAGGTCGTCGTGGATGTTGTGCGCCCCCGCCTGGTTCTCGATGAAGGCGAGCGGGTTCTTCATCTTGCCGATGTCGTGGTAGTAGGCGGCAACGCGGGCAAGCAGTGGATCGGCGCCGATCGTCTCGGCGGCGCGCTCGGCGAGATTGCCGACCATGACTGCGTGGTGGTACGTCCCCGGTGTCTCGAGCAAGAGTCGGCGCAGCAGGCGGTTCGACGGGTTCGCCAGCTCGAGGAGCTGGAACACTGTCATGATCCCGAACAGGTTGCCCAGGACGTGGAAGCTGCCGATGGCGAGGATCACCGACAGGGCGGCGTTCACGATCCCGGCACCACCCAGCTGCGCGACCGCGGCCAGGTCACCCTGGTCCAGCAGCGTGAATGCCACCGCCACCGCAACGTTGGTCGCGGCCAGCACCACGAAGACGCGCACGAAGGCGTTGAGACGCTCGGCGCGAGTCACCGCCAGCAGGGCGGCCACGCCACCGGCCAGGACGTAGACGGCCAGGTCCAGCGCGTCGCGGTTCATGACCCCGGCCAGCACCGCCAGCCCGGCCGCCATCGCCACGCCGGCACCGCCCTGCAGCAGGATCCCCATCAGCAGCACGGTGGCCGAGGTCGGCACCACGAACGCCCACAGCGCACGGTCGGCGGCCACGCGCATCACGATGGCGGTGGCCACCAGGGCCAGGAAGAAGAGCAGAACCGATCGGTTGCGGTGCCAGATCTGTGGCTCGGCGCGCCACAGGAAGGCGACGAGCAGGCTTGCCACCAGGGCCGCGATGAACAGGTTGCCGATGACGGTCGCGACATCCACCACCGGCCGCGTCAGGCCGAGCGCGTCGAGCTCCTCGATCTGCTGCTCGGTGATGACCTGGCCCTCGCTGACGATGAGCTCGCTCTGCCGGATCTGCACCTCCACCGGCGGGACGGCAGCGCGCGCCTGGGCGCGCTCCGCCTCGGTGAGCTCCTCGTCGATCACGTGGGTCGGCTGGACGAGCGCCGCGGCGAGGTTGCCCGCCACGCCCCGCTGCTCATCGGGCAGGTCGGCGGTGATCAGGTCGCGAACCTCGTCCCGGATCGTGAACAGGTCCTCCTCCAGGATCTGCTCCTGGAGGGTGGCATCGAGCGCGGAGGCGGCCGCTTCGACCACCTGGTCCCATTCGGCGCGGGTCAGCGCCGCGATTCGATCGCGATCCGTGAACGCAATCTCCTCCTCCGCCGCGAGACGATCGAGGAGCTCGTTCTCGGTGATCATCCCGCTCTCGAGCCGCTCCAGGTTCAGGCCCACGCGCCGGCTGATCGACTCCAGCAGCGAGAGCTGGTCGTCGCGGTTGTCGGCCGGAACCTTGATCCGGGAGGTGATGGGAGGCACGTCGGCCGCGGCCTCCTCGCGCACCTGCTCGGTGAGGATCGCAGAGGTGAACGTGGCGTCGCGCGGCGAACGGATGTCGCGCGTGGCGACCTGGCCGGCCTCGAGATTCTCCTGGCCCAGAGTGATGTTGGCGCTGAGCACCAGGAACAGCGAGACCGTCACCAGGGCGATGACGACCAGCGCGCGGCCCAGCGCGCCCTTGGCGGGGATGCCGTCCAGCTCGGCGAGCGTTCGCGGGATGAACATCGGCCTATCCGGCGCCCAGCAGCCGGCGCACGACGTCGCTGACCATCCGGCCATCGGCCCGGCCGCGGGTCTGGGGCGCCAGGCGGCCCATCACCCGACCCAGGTCGGCGGGCGACGAGGCCCCCGTCTCGGCGATCGCGTCGCGCGCCAGCACCTCGACCTCCGCCTCGCCGAACTGCTCGGGAAGGAACTCGGCCAGGATGGCGGCCTCGGCCTCCTCGGCGGCGGCACGGTCCTCGCGGCCGCCGGCACGGTACATCTCGATGCTCTCGCGCCGCTGCTTGACCTGCCTCGTGAGCACGTCGACGACCTCGTCATCGGTCAGATCACGGCGCCGCTCGATCTTCAGGTTGTGGGCAGCGGCCATCGCCATGCGGAGCGTCTGCGTGCGCTGCTCGTCACGAGCGCGCATCGCGTCACGCATGGCGGCTTCGAGCCGATCCGAGAGGGACATGGCATCGGGCTCCGGCGTCATCGGTCCTGCTGGGTCCTCCGCTGCGCCGGGGATTGTGGCGTGCGTCTGGCTACGCGCGCGAGGTTGCCTTTCGCTTCTTGGCTTCCTTGCGCTTGCGCTTCACGCTGGGCTTCTCGTAGTGCTCGCGGCGTCGTGCCTCAGCCAGGATTCCCGACTGCTGGATCTTCTTGTTGAATCGACGCAGCGCGCTCTCGAACGTCTCGTTCTCGCCCACGCGAACTTCTGCCAAACGTCTCGCCTCCTTCCCGCTTCGATAGTCGTGCCGATCTGCATGGCGGAGCTGGCCGCCGGGCACGCAAGCCGACGAAGGGTACCAGCGACCCCGATGAGGGTCAATTCGAGGTGGTCAGCCCGGCGGCCAGGCCATCGGGCGTCCACCCAGCAGGTGGAGATGGAGGTGGAACACGCTCTGCCCCGACTCGGCGCCGACGTTGGTGACGACCCGATAGCCCTTCGCCAGCCGCTCCTGCCCGGCCACGCGCCGCACGACAGCAAAGAGGGCGGACAGCAGCCCGGCGTCGTCGTCGTCGAGCGTGTCGATGTCCGGAACGTGCCTCCGCGGGATGACGAGCACGTGCGTCGGCGCCTGTGGATGGATGTCGCGGAAGGCGATCACGTCGTCGTCCTCGTACACCCGGTCGGAGGGAATCTCGTCGGCCACGATGCGGCAGAAGAGGCAATCGGGATCTCGATCGGTCATGGCGGCCAGCCTAGGCGAAGTCGCCGGTGCGCGACAAGATCGCCGCGGCGACGGCAGCCGCCACGGTACGCGCGCGGAGGATCCGCGGCCCGAGTCCCGCCAGCCCGACGCCGGCACGACCGGCCGCCTCCAGCTCGGCCGGGCTGAAGCCGCCCTCGGGCCCGATGATCACCGTCGACGGCGGGGCGAGATCACGCAGACGCGCCCCGCCCTCGCGCTCCGCGAGCAGGACCGCGCCATCGCTGAATGCCGCGTCGAGCGGTTCGGGTTCCGCGACGTCGGGGACGATCCCGCGCTCGGACTGCTCGGCGGACTCGCGGGCGATGGCGCGCAGCCGGTCGAGCTTGCGAGGTGTCAGGTCGCGCGCGATGCATCGATCGGTGACGACCAGCCGGAAGGCCGCCACCCCGAGCTCAGTCCCCTGCTGGATCACCTCCTCGAGCCCGTCGCCCTTGAGGAGCGCCTGCACCACCGTGAGCCGATGGACCGGCTCGGTGGTGACCGTCCGGCGCTCCTCCACGACGCAGGCCTCATCGTCAAGGCGGCAGCGCGCCTCGCGTCCGTCGCCGGTGAGCAGCACGAGCTGGTCGCCGTCCCGCAGCCGCAGGACGCGCTCGACCTGGCGCCGTATCGACGGCGGCACGGGGAAGCGATCGCCGATCGCCTCCTCGGGCAGTACGAAGAACCGGTGCAGCGTGGTCACGTCGCGTGCTCAAGCCGGAGGCTGACCCACTCACCGCCATCACGACGCTCGCCCACCAGCAGGGCCGATTCGCGCATGGCGTCGATCACCTCGCCGGCACGCGGCTCGATGATGCCGCTTGCCAGCAGGACGCCACCCGGCGCGAGGTGCGCGGCCAGGCGCGGGGCCAGCTCCACGAGCACCGCGGCGACGAGATTGGCGAGGACGAGAGGGTACCGCGCGCGCGGCGTCGCGGGGAGCGTGCCCTCGACGGCGGTCACCCGGCCGGCGAGGCCGTTGCGCTCGGCGTTCTCGCGCGTCGCGGTCACCGCCAGCGGGTCGGTGTCGAAGCCGATCGCCCGTTCCGCGCCGAGCCGCAGCGCCGCCAGGGCCAGGATGCCCGATCCGCACCCCACGTCGAGCACGTCCGGGGGTATCGGCGAGACAGCCTGCAGGAGGTGGAGGCAGCCACGGGTGGTGGGGTGCAGGCCGGTGCCGAAGGCCATGCCCGGATCGAGTGTGATCGCGACGTCGTCCGGCCCGAGCGACTCCTCGAGCCATGACGGGACGACCACCACTCGCCCGACCCGCTGCGGGACGTAGTGCTGCTTCCAGGCATCGGTCCAGTCGCCGTCGTCGACGTGGCGCATTCGCAGCCCTCCGACCGGCCGCAGGCCGAACGCCTGGAGGTGCCACAGCGCGCGCTCGGTGGCCTCGACGGCGGCGGCCGCGCCTTCGTCGTCCGGGATGTGGGCCACCACCCGGAACGGCGCGTCGGGGTCCTCGCGTGCTGACAGCTCGTCGTTCGGGTCGCGGATCAGGCGGGTTGGCTGCACCGCCGTCCCCGCCGCCACGCGGCCGAGGATCTCGGACACCGGCTCGACCGCCTCGATATCGGCCTCCACGCTCAGCTCGATCCAGCGCGTCGACGCCGGGCCGCCGCGCGGATCAGCCGAAGAGGTCACGCAGCCGCTCGAAGACCGATGGGCCGTCCTTGGGGAGCACGGCCGGCTCGCCCACCTCATCGAGCTCGCGCAGGAGCTCGCGCTCGCGCTTCGATAGCTTGGCCGGCACCACCACGTTCACCACCACGTGCAGGTCGCCCCGCCCCGCGCCGCGCAGTCGGGGAACGCCCTTCCCCCGCAGGCGGACCTCCGTGCCCGACTGCGTGCCGGCCGGCACCTCGACCTCCTCGCTGCCCTCGACCGTGGGGACGGTGAGCGTCGCGCCGAGCGCCGCCTGCGGGAACGTGACCGGCAGCTCGTGGTAGAGCTCGGTGCCGTGGCGCACGAGCTCGGGGTGCGCGCGGACGCTCACCGCGACGTACAGGTCACCGTTCGGGCCGCCGCGTGGTCCAGCCTCGCCCTGGCCCTCCATGGCGATGCGCTGCCCGTCATCGATGCCGGCCGGAATGGCCACCTGGAGCGTGCGCTCCTCCACCGTGCGCCCGTCGCCGCCGCACTCCGTGCACGGGGTGGCGATGATCTTCCCCTCGCCGCGGCAGCGGCTGCAAGCCACGATGTTCACCATCTGCCCCAGGATCGTCTGCGCAACCCGCCGCTTCTCGCCACTGCCGTTGCACTCGGGGCAGGTCTCGGGCTCGGTGCCCGGCTCGCCGCCCGCACCGTCGCAGCGCGCGCAAGTCACGCGCGTCGGAAAGGTGATCTCCTTCGTCACCCCGAAGACCGCCTCGGCGAAGTCGATGGTCAGATCGTAGCGAAGATCGGCGCCGGGGACGACCCGAGTGCGACGGCGGGTGCCGGCGGGCGACCCGCCGAAGAACGCGTCGAAGATGTCGCCGAAGGGCCCGAATCCTCCGCCGAAGCCGCCCTCGAAGCCACCGGCGGCGGCCCCCTCGACGCCGGCGTGGCCAAACATGTCATACGCGGAGCGCCGCTGCCGATCGGACAGCACGCGGTACGCCTCGTTCAGCTCCTTGAACCGGGTCTCGGCCCCATCACCCTTGTCCACGTCCGGATGGTGGCGCTGGGCAAGGCGTCGGAACGCACGCTTGATCTCCCCGTCGTCCGCGTCGCGCGAGACGCCGAGCACCTCGTAGTAATCACGCTTGATGGCCATCGCCGCCGGATGATACCAATTGGCACTCGGCATGTGCGAGTGCCAGCCCGGCGCCGGCCGAGTGGATAGAATTGCCAGGTGGATCTGGGGCGCCCTCGGTGGCTCGCACTCTTCGTCGCCTGCCTCGTGCTCAGCGGGTGCGGCGTCCTGCCGAGCGACGCGTCGGCGCCGGCGGAATGCGGCTTCCCTGAGGGAACAGTGCTCGCCTACGCCGGCGAGACGAGCCTTGCCGCCCTCGGGCTCGGCACCAACAGCTCGGGCGACCACGCCATCGGCCGCATCCTCGTGACGCTCGAGCGGATCCCATTCACCGGATCGCGACCGAACACGCCGGCCGGCCCGGCCGTGGTGCCGGATCAGCGCCAGTACTGCGCCCTCTACGCTGAGTCGACCTCGTTGGGCGGTGTCCCCGACGACTGGGGTGTTCCCAGGCCGTAGCGAGATCCTGACACCGGAAGGCGCCTATCGGTCCTACGATCAGCCTGTGACGACGCGCACCATCTCTGCCGACCATGCTCGCCGCTTCCTCGTCCGCCGCCACCTGCTGGCACCGCCCAGGTCGCTGCCGGCGGACCCGCAATCGGTGCTGATGGCGGTCGAGCGGCTCGGCCTGCTGCAGTTCGATCCGCTCGAGGTGCCGGGCGCGCGCAACCACGATCTCGTGCTGCATGCACGCATCGGCGGCTATCGGCGCGAGTGGTGCGACCAGTGGCTGTATGGTCCGGATCGGCGGCTGATCGAGCTCTACAACAAGAGCCTCAACATGGTGCCGATGCACGAGCTGCCGCACTACCGCATCGCCTGGCAGCGCAGCAGCACGGCATACGAGGACGGCATCCTGACGGAGCAGGCCGATGTCGCCAAGGCCATTCTCAAGCGCCTGAAGGCCGATGGACCGCTGTCGACCGCCGCCTTCAGCGAGCATGGCCACGCCGTCGACTGGTGGTGGGCACCCACGCGCGCCAGCCGCGCGGTGATGGAGGCGCTGTTCGTCACGGGGCGCATCGGCATTGCGCGGCGCGAAGGAAATCGCCGGCACTACGACCTCATCGAACGCCTCGTCCCGCCGGAGCTGCTGGCGGTGAAGGAGTCGGAGGAGGACGGCATGCGCCGCCGGCTGCTGAGCCGATTCCGGGCCACCGGCATGACCACGCCGACCGGGACACAGTCGGAGGTGATGTACAGCGCCGGGGCCGTCGCCGATCGGGTCCGGCGCACCGCCGAGCTGGTCGACGAGGGCGAGCTCCTGCCGATCGAGGTCGAGGGCCTCAAGGGACCGCGCTACATCATCGCGGAGGAGGAGTCGCTGCTCGAGGCGACCGAGGACCTGGGCTCCCTGCCGCCACCGTCGGTCGCCTTCCTGGCGCCGCTCGACCCGATCGTGTGGGATCGGCGGCTCCTGCGCACGCTGTGGGGCTTCGACTACCTGTGGGAGGTGTACGTGCCCGAGGCGAAGCGCCGCTGGGGCTACTACGTCCTGCCGATCCTGTACGGCGACCGGCTGGTCGGCCGCATCGAGCCGCGCATCGATCGCAAGGCGAAGGCGCTCACCATCCTGGGCATCTGGTTCGAGGATGCCTTCGCGCCGCTCGACGACCCGCGCTTCGTCGGCGCGCTGCGGGAGGCGATCGAGGCCTACCGGTCCTTCGTCGGCGCCGTCAAGGTCACCTGGCCGCGGACACGCCCCGGGCGCGACATTGCCGGCGCGCTCCGTCGCCCCGCCGCCTGAGGCAGGCGCTCAGGCAGTTACCTCGTACGGGAGCATCATCTCGTTGTCCTCGTGATCGAGGATGTGGCAGTGCCAGACATAGCGGCCGGTGTACGGGCTCGCCACACGGTTTCCGAACGGCACGCCCGCGGCAGCGGCCGGGCCGAACGGCACGATGATCCGGGTGACCATACCCGGGTGCGCCTGGATCGTGTCCTTCCAGCCCCGCTCCCACGCATCGGTCGCCAGCGGCGGCCCCGACAGGTAGGCGTCGACCGGCGGGAAGGGCCGGGTGCCGGTCCCGATGTGCGACGGGTGAAGCTCGTCGGTGCCGAACACGTCGACGAGGTAGCGCTCGACGTCGATCGCCTGTCGGTCGCGGGCCTGGAACTGCACGAGGTGCAGGTGGATCGGGTGCGTGTCGGCCGTGAGGTTGACGATGTCCCACTGCTCCAGCGTGTTGACGACGGGCCGCTCGATGTCATCGGTCGTCCACGGTCGGGCATTCAGCAGCGCCATCACCGGCTCCTCGGTCTCCGGATCCATGATCTCGGTGAGGAGCACGGTGCGCCGATTGGTCACCGCGGCCGCATCCAGCTGCGTGAATTGCCCAGGGCGCCGGCTCGCCGGATTGCCGCGCAATCCTCGGGCGGACGTGACGGTGAACTGCATGAGCTCGGCGATCTCGACGTCGGCCGGGCTGACCACGTAGTCAGGCAGGGGCAGGTTCATCAGGCGGACCATCGCGCCGGGCGGATACCGACCGAAGTCGACCAGCACATCGGCGCGCTCACCGGGCGCCAGGATGAGCCGGTCGAGCACGCGGCCCTGGCCGATCAGGCCGGTATCGGTGCCGATCTGCACGAACGGGCGCCGCGGCTCGAAGGCCAGGTGGTAGATCCGCGAGCTCGATCCGTTCAGCAGCCGCAGCCGATACCAGCCGCGCGCCACCTCGACGTTCGGCCAGGTGGCGCCGTTGACGACCGCCACGTCACCGAAGAACTCCGGCTCCCACGGGGAGGGGTAGTAGAGCGGGTTGAGGTCGGAGCCGTCGATCAGGAAGCGCTTGTCCTGGATGACGATCGGCAGCTCGAACTCGCCCGTCGGCAGACCGGCCTCTGCATCGGCGTCGCGGATGAGCTGGAACCCGGCTAGGCCGGCGTAGACGTTGAGACGCGTCAGACCGAGCGCATGGTCGTGGTACCAGACCGTGCCCGCCTCTTGGTCCTCCGAGTAGTGGTACGCGTGGTCTTCTCCCGGACGGAACGTGTCCTCCGGGTATCCGTCGGACCCCTCCTCTGTATAGCCGCCGTGCAGGTGCAGCGAGGCGCGCGGTCGCAGCACGTCTTCCGGGTCGGGGCCGTGAAGCGACATGTCGATGCCCAGGGGATGTGCCTCGAGCCGATTGCGCGCCACGAAGGTCACCGGCGTTCCGCTCTCGGCGA
>Ga0299913_10000978_pt1 | contig 19987 bp, 9 predicted proteins | sample RVTome_9_FD_201360 | JGI IMG/M metagenome (GOLD analysis project Ga0299913, IMG submission 201360) | Soil microbial communities from uranium-contaminated site in the Upper Colorado River Basin, Wyoming, United States - RVT155D38 (version 2) ... | reverse complement strand
CAGCTTCCAGCCTGGCGACATCGGCCTTGGGCGCCAGCCTCCAGAAGTTCTCCGATTGGTTCTGCCAGTCGCCCAAGATGTCCAGGGCCCGGGAGGAACCGGTGAGCTCGGCGTGGTCGGCAATCAGTTCCAGGAGCTCGGCCATGTGGACCCTCGGCGGCCGGTGAAGGTCAACCAGCTCCGGGTTAACCCGCGCCCGCAGCCGCGCCTCGGGGTCCCAGACGTACGCCTGGCCGCCGGTCATGCCGGCTCCCATGTTCCATCCGGTCGGGCCGAGGACCACCACGGTTCCCCCGGTCATGTACTCGCAGGCGTGATCCCCAACCCCCTCGATCACCGCGGTGGCTCCGGAGTTGCGGACGCAGAAGCGCTCGCCCGCCTTACCGGACACGAACAGCTGGCCGCCGGTGGCCCCATAGAGCACCGTGTTGCCGATCAAGTGAGGATCGCCTGCGTCGTTCTGTGGAGCCTTGATGACGATCCGGCCGCCGCCCATGCCCTTGCCCACGTAGTCGTTGGCCTCTCCGGTGAGAACGAACTCGACCCCATGGGTGAGAAACGCCCCAAAGCTCTGTCCGGCCTCACCCTCGAAGATGATCTTCGCCTTTCCGGGCGGGGTCTGACTCCCGTGCTCATGTGCGATGGCGCCTCCCAGCCTGGCGCCGATGGTGCGGTCCGAGTTGTGAATGGGGTAGCTCAGCTCGACCTGCTCGCCCTTCATGACTGCCTCGAACGAGTCCTCGAAGACCTTGTCGCCCAGCTCCGAGGTCGGGCGCTGGATCGGGTGAGCCGCCACGAAGTGGCGGACCCCCTCCGGCTGCTCGATCATCGGCAGCAGATCCAACTTGGCTTCTCGTGGGCCCTCCAGCTTCGGCTTCAGGAGATCGGCCCTGCCTATCGCTTCCTCGATTGACCTGAGGCCAAGCGAAGCGAGGATCCGTCTGGTCTCCTCGGCAACGAAGACCACGTAGCGAGCGACCTCTTCGGGCTTTCCGGTGAACTTGGCCCTGAGGTCCTTTCGCTGGGTGGCGATTCCCACCGGACAGGTGTTGCGGTGGCAGGCCCGGACCATGATGCACCCTTCGGCCAGCAGCAGCGAGGTCCCGAAGGAGAACTCATCGCACCCCAATAGCGCGGCAGCGACCACGTCGCGCCCGCTCTTCATGCCGCCGTCGACCCGGATCCGCACGCGGTCCCTCAAGCCGTTGAGCATCAGGGTCTGCTGGGTCTCGGCAACCCCGATCTCCCAGGGCAGCCCGGCGTTCTTGATGCTCGACAGGGCGCTGGCGCCGGTGCCCCCGTCCCATCCGGAGATGTGGATGACATCGGCCAGGGCTTTTGCGACCCCGGCTGCGATCGTCCCCACGCCGGCTTCCGCCACCAGCTTGACCGAGACCGTGGCCTTCGGGTTGACTTGTTTGAGGTCGAAGATCAGCTGCGCCAGGTCCTCGATCGAGTAGATGTCGTGATGCGGGGGAGGCGAGATCAGCGCCACCCCAGGCTGCGTGTGGCGCAGGTGGGCGATCTCCTCGGTCACCTTGTGGCCGGGGATCTGACCGCCCTCGCCCGGCTTGGAGCCCTGGGCGATCTTGATCTGCAGCTCCTCGGCAAAGGAGGCGTACTCCGGGGTAACCCCGAACCGGCCCGATGCCACCTGCTTGATCTTGCACCGCCGCTCGTCCCGGAACCGTTTCGGGTCCTCGCCGCCCTCGCCGCTGTTGGCCGCCCCGCCGAGGCTGTTGAGCGCGATGGCCATGGTCTCGTGAGCCTCCGCTCCAATCGCTCCGTGACTGATAGCCCCGGTGGAGAAGCGGGCCGTGATCGCGGAAACCGGCTCCACCTCCTCGACCGGGATCGGGTCGCCCGCCGGTACGAACTCGAACAGGTCGCGCGGCTCGGTGGCCGGTCTTTGCGCCACCAGCTCGGCAAACCTGCCGTAGGGCGCCCACTCGTCGGTCTTGACGGCTTCGTGGAGGGCGTCGACCACGTCCGGATTGGTGGCGTGGAACTCGCCGTGGGTGTGGTGCTTGTAGTAGCCGGGGTTGACCAGCCTGGAGTTGGGCCTGTAGCCCTCGGCGTGGCGCCGCAGTGAGTCTTCGGCAATCTCGTCCATCCCGATGCCGTCCAGCGGGGACGGCGTGCCGGTGAACGCCAGCTCGATCAGGTCCTTGCCGATGCCGACGGCATCGAAGATCTGGGCCCCCCGGTAGGAGTTGGTGGTGGAGATCCCCATCTTCGACATGATCTTGAGCACGCCCTCCTCGACCGCCGATCGATACCGCATGAGCGCTTCGGTTACTGGGATGTCCTCGCCCAGCCGCCCCCTCTCGACCAGATCGGCCAGGCCCTCCAGGGCGAGGCGGGGGCAGATCGCCTCGGCGCCGTAACCCAGCAGGCAGGCGAAGTGGTGCACTTCGCGGGCCTCGTCGGTCTCCACTACGATGCTCGTCCGGGTCCGGTGGCCGGAGCTCATCAGCCTTTGATGTACGGCTCCCACTGCGAGGAGCATCGGGATCGGCGCCCGGTGGGGTCCGGCGTCCCGGTCTGAGATGAGGAGGATTCCGCTGCCTATCCGGGCCGCCTGCTCCGCCTCCTGGCAGATGCGTTCGACCTGCTCGGCCATGCCCTCTTTTCCATCCTCGACTGTGAAGGTGGCATCCAGCCGGTAGCCGCCCAGCGGCTTGAAGAGGAAGAAGGAGTTGAGCTCCAGCAGAGATGACCCTTCCGAGCGCTCCCACAGGATGGGGTCGCGGGGGCCGATCAGGGTACGTATGCTCATCACCGACCGCTCCCGGACATGGTCGATGGCGGGGTTGGTGACCTGGGCGAAGCGCTGCTTGAAGTAGTTGTAGAGGTTTCGGGAGTAGTCGGACAGTACCGCAGGCGAGGTGTCGTCGCCCATCGACGAGGTGGGCTCGTGGGAGGTCGTGGCCATCGGGCGCATCACGGTGGTGAACTCCTCCCGGGTGTACCCGAAGGTGATCTGCCGGGCGGTCAGGTCGGCGGGGACCACCGGCTCGGGCGGGACGAGGGGAGCGTGGGTGAGATGCTCCTCGACCCACTTTCCGTACGGCTTTGCCTTGGCGAGCCGGTCCGCGACCGGGTTGTCCTGGAAGCTCCCCTCGGCGGGGTCGATGCAGATCATCTGGCCGGGGCCCAGCTTGCCGCGCCGAACCATTCCGTGGCCGCGAGTGTAGATCGACCCGGCCTCGGACGCGCAGGTTATGAAACCGTCCTCGCAGACCGAGTAGCGCAGCGGGCGGAGGCCGTTGCGGTCCATCACCGCACCCACCCTGGTGCCATCGGTGAAGATGACTCCGGCCGGCCCGTCCCAGGCCTCCATGAGGCACCCGTGGTAGCGGTAGAAGTCCCTGACCTCGTCATCGATGTCTTCGTGGTTCTCCCAAGCTGCGGGAATGAGCATCGCCGCCGCATGGGTGATGCTCCGTCCCTCGCGGTTCAGCAGCTCGAGGACGTTGTCGAGCATCGCCGAGTCCGATCCGCCGGTATCGATGATCGGTCTCAGCAGCTCCTCCTCGAGCAGGTTTCTCTTGCCCAGCCTGCCCTCCCGGGCGCGCATCAGGTTGATGTTGCCGGCGATGGTGTTGATCTCCCCGTTGTGGCAGCTCTGCCGGAACGGCTGGGCGCGCTCCCAGGTGGGGGCGGTGTTGGTGGAGAACCTCTGGTGGAAGATCGCAAACGGCGCCTGGAAGGACTCCTGCGCAAGGTCGAGATAAAACTCGGCCAGCTGGTCGGCGACCACGAGCGCTTTGTAGGTGATGGTCTGGAACGAGAAGGAGGGGAAGTAGATGCCTATCGACGCCTCCCGGCAATCCTTCTCGGCCCGTTTGCGAGCCCTGACGCACCGCCGTTCGGCCTCGTCGGCGTCCACGCCCACGGGTTTAAGCAGGATTGCCTGCTCGATGCCCGGGCGGATCTCGGAAGCCTGCTCTCCGATCACCCCGAGATCGATGGGGACCTCTCGCCAGGAGACGAGTCCTATTCCCTCGTTGTGACAAGCCTCCTCGACGATCGCGCGGTGAAGGGCCTGATCCGGGGGCCAGACGAAGACCATCGCAACTCCGAGGAACAAGGGATCGACGCCCTCACCGGCCTCGGCTGCAAAAAAGGACGTCGGGAGAGGCAGCAGAAGGCCAGCGCCGTCGCCGCTCTTGGTGTCGGCTGCGACCGCTCCGCGATGCCTCACCCTGCACAGCGAATAGAGCGCGGATGCGACGATGTTTCGGCTGACTCGGCCTTCGATGTCTGCGACGAATCCGATGCCGCAGGCGTCGCGCTCGAACCTGCCGTCGTAGAGGCCCTGCGGAGAGATGGAAGAGGAGTTCAATCCCGGCTCCTTTGATAAATCGAAGCGAGGTGCACGACGCTTCGAACTTTCGACAGCAAACGAGGTGCCCATAAAAAAAGCGCCCGCCGAAGCGAGCGCCATTGCTCACAAGATCTGCTCCCGAGTGACCGGGATATCAATTGTGCCCGTCCGGGCGCAAAGTGTCAATGACTGTTGGTACGGCGGCGGTCCCCGGGGTTGCGGCTCCGGCTATGTCATCCCTAAGATAGGACGTTAGACCAACCTAATAACTCTACGAAGGGAACCCTATGCGAAGAGTAGTTGCCGCCGGTCTGCTGGCGCTCATGGCCTTGGGCGCATGCTCCTCCCAACCGCCCCAAGAGGCGGAGGAAGAGTCGATAGTGGTCTACTCGGGCAGGTCCGAGGAGCTGGTGGGCGACATCTTCGATGAGTTCGAAAAAACCACCGGGATCGACACCAAGGTCAAATACGGCGGCACCTCCGAGCTGGCGGCCCAGATCCTGGAGGAGGGTGAAAATTCGCCGGCCGATCTTTTCTTCTCTCAGGACGCCGGCTCGCTGGGGGCCGTCCAGGACGAGGACGCCTTCGTGGAGCTGCCTGAGGAGCTGATCTCGGTTGTTCCGGAAAGGTTCCGGTCGAAGACCGGCAGATGGGTGGGGGTTACCGGACGATCGAGGGTGGTCGTCTACAACCCGGACGAGGTGAGGCCCGAGGAGTTCCCCGCCTCGATCATGGACTTCACCGACGAGAAGTGGCGGGACAGGCTGGGCTGGTCTCCGGCCAACGCTTCCTTCCAATCGTTCATCACCGCAATGCGCCAGATCGAGGGAGAGGACGAAACCCGGCAGTGGCTGGAGGACATGATCGATCTCGACATAGAGAGCTATCCGAACAACGTCACGATCGTGGAGGCCGTTTCCGCCGGGGAGATCGAGGCAGGCCTCGTGAACCACTACTACGCTCTGGAGCTGGGCCGCGAGAACCCGGACCTCAAATCGGTCAACCATTTCATCGGGGGAGGGGACGTAGGCGCCCTGGTCAACGTCGCCGGGATAGGGATCCTCAAGACAAGCACCAACCAGGAGCCCGCCCGGCGCTTCATCGAATTCCTGCTCTCGAAACAAATCCAGGAGCAGTTCACCAGCCGAACCTTCGAGTACCCGCTGACCGAGGGTGTCGCCGCCAACGAGAAGCTCACTCAGCTCGACCAGTTGGATCCTCCGAACATCGACCTCAGTAATCTGGACGATCTTCAGGGGACCCTCGAGTTGCTGGAGGACTTGGAGTTGCTCTGAAACGCCCCCACCATCACCCCCACTCGCGGGTCCGATGAAGCGCTCGAGTGATGAACGGGAGGCAGCCTTGAAAAAACGGCGTCCCCCGCGGCTGCTTTCTGCGATGGGGGCGCTGGTTGGGGCGGGGATGTTGATCCCGGTCGCCTACCTGATCATCCGCGGCTCCCAAGCGGGTGTCTCCGGAGTGGCCGAGGTTGTTGCGGACGCCCGGACGATGCGGCTTCTGGGCCGAACCATCCTGCTTGCCGTTGCAGTCACCACGGCCTCCGTGATCATCGCCGCTCCATTGGCGTGGCTGACGGTTCGCACCGACCTTCCCTGGCGCGGTTTTTGGACGGTAGCCACGGCGCTTCCCCTGGTGATCCCTTCCTATGTGGCCGGGTTCGCCTTCATCGCGTTCTTCGGCCCCAGGGGTCAGGTGCAGCAGTGGCTCGAGCCCCTGGGAGTCGAACGGCTTCCCGAGATCTACGGGTTCTGGGGTGCGTGGTTGGTGCTCACGCTATTCACCTACCCGTACGTGCTGCTGACGGTCAGGGCTGCGATCAGAGGCCTCGATCCCTCGCTCGAGGAGGCTGCGGCGACTTTGGACGGAAGGCGAATTGCGCAGCTGCGAGTGCTTGTCCCGCACCTGAAGCCCGCCATCGCTTCCGGTGGTTTGCTGGTTGCTCTCTACACCTTCCACGACTTCGGAGCGGTCTCGCTTCTCCGGTTTGACGCCTTCACCAACGCGATCTTCGTGCAGTACCGAAGCTCTTTGAACCGGACCAACGCGGCGATCCTGTCTTTGATCCTGATCGCGGTCACCACCTCCCTGGTGGTCCTGGAGGGGATGAGCCGCGGCAAAGCCAAATATCACAGGCTGAGCTCCACCGGAGGACGGAGAGCAGCCGTCTCGGTGCGGTTGGGCATCTGGCGGTGGCCGGCTGTCGGAGCATGCATGGTGCTGGGAATCTTCTCGTTGATGATCCCCTTTGCAGCAATCGGCTACTGGCTCTACCGGGCGGCTATCTCTTCGGATCTGATATCAATTGCCGCCCTGCCCGCTTGGCGAAGCATCGAAGCGTCTGCTCTGGGCACCGCCTTCTGTGTGCTGGCTGCCATTCCGGTAGCGATGCTGGTGGCGCGGTATCCCGGCCCCCTTGCAAAGGTGATCGAGGCCGGCGCCTTCGTCGGCCACGCCCTGCCCGGGGTCACCGTGGCGCTGTCGCTCGTCTTCTTCGGGGCCAGGTATGTCCCGATCTTCTACCAGACCAGGTGGATGCTTGTATTTGCCTACACGGTCCTGTTCATGCCGCTGGCGATCGGGGGGCTGAGAGCTTCGCTGATTCAGGTTTCACCTCAGGTCGAGGAGGCCGCTCAGATGCTGGGCAGCTCACGGATGGGCGTGCTCAGGAGGGTCACCCTGCCGATGATCCGTCCGGGAATCACGGCTGCGGGCTCCCTGGTCTTCCTGTCGGCAATGAAGGAGCTCCCGGCCACTCTGATGGTGGCGCCGATCGGTTACTCGACCCTGGCGACCAGAGTCTGGAGCGCCACGAACGAGGTCCTCTACGGGCCGGCGGCGATTTACGCGGCAGGTCTGGTGATGATGGCCTCGGTTCCCCTGGGGATCCTGTTGCTGCGCGACCGCCCGATCCACTAGCCGGCGAGAAGCCTGTGGCGGATCCGGCCGGCTAATGCTGCTCGGCCTCGCCCCCCTGGACCACCCGGCGCCCGGCGCCGGGAGCAACGATGATCCGAGCCGGCTCTCTGAAGCCCCCGCCGATGACTGTGACATCGATGCCCCCGGCCGGTGCGGTGGCTTGTGAGCGGGCGGCAGCCCTCATTGGGCCTGTTCTGGGAGCTCGATCGGTTCGCGCCGGCCGGGGTGGTCGCGGCACTCCTCGCGGGGCCGGTGAAACCTCACCGCCGTCCTGACTGAAGGCCGGAATCTGCGGATGCGCGGCGGGCGCCTTCTTTGCCGCGCTGCGGGGAGTTCCGGCGCCGCCGGACGTCCCCTGTCCACGGGACGCCACCTCCCTCCGGGACGCCCTCAGGCGGGGCGGGGCGACATCTTCGCCCTGCGAAGCGGCCATCGACCCGGTATCACTTTCGACCTCGCCCGCGTCGTCCCCCGCCTGAACCCCGGTGGAGGCGCGGCCGGCGGGGTCGGGGCCCGGCTCATCGCCTTTCTCCTCAGGAACCGGGGGCTTCGAGTTGGCGTAGTTGCCGAAGCTGGCCGGACCGTAGAGGACGATCAATATGCTCCCCAGCAAGCCGGCAGCCACCAAGCCTGCCACGATGCCTCTCTGCGCCCCCTGGGGGATATTGGCGAGTCGCTCGGTTGCAAGGTTGACCTGCCGGCGAATGTGTGGTCGACCTAAGAGCATTTCGATGGTGATTCTAAGTCGACGGTACCCTGGTTGCAATCGCGCCGGCGCCTACGTGTCCGAGGCTATGACCGACATAGAGACCTCGCCGGCGCGGAGCGGCCGGACCTCGGCAGGTACCAACAGCTCCACGTTTGGGCCCCGGTAGTTGATGCGTAGCTCGTCCTCGGCAAGGAGGGTATCGGAATCGCCGCCGGGATCAAGCGCCCATAGCGTGACTTCCACGTCTCGCTCCTCGCGGCGGGAGACTCGAGTGGACGTCGAGAGCAAAGGACCCATCAGCTGGTTGGCGCCTTCTCCGACTCTCAGCGGAAGACGAGCCGAGCCTGAAGGGAACTGTGCGCCGTCAAGAGTGAAGGAGTCGATCTTCCGTCCCGAGGCCACGTCGACTCGCACTTTCTGAGGTGGAAGGTTCTCGAGCGCCAGATTCACCATGACCCTTCTGCCCCGGACCAGCTCGAGTCGATCCACTCTGGTTATGAATCCGATGCTCTGTGAATCCTCGGGATGGGCGACGGCGAGGTAGGGGACCCGGTCACCAAATTCGAGCACCACGTCGACGTCCTCCTCGATGGTTCGTTCGAGCGCCCAGAGAGTGGGAGCGTCCAGGGAGGAGTTGCGGGCGTGGGCAAAAGGCTGCAGCAGCCAACCCCCCTGCAGCTGCGGCAGGAACACCAGCGCATTCCGCTCGTAGTTCGTCTCGAACAAGGGGCCGTAGAGTTTCCGGCGACCTTCCGTATAGCTTCGATTCTCTTCAACCGCTTTGATCATCACCAGGCTGCTCAACGCCAGCATCCCGATGGCGGTGAGACCTCCAACCCGGCGGTCCCATCGCCACACCGAGGAGAATCCACGAGCTCCCAGAATCGCCAGGGGAGTGATCATCACCAGGTAGTAGTAGGGGCCAAAACGCCTGGGCCCTCCCCACTCGGTGGCTCCGTAGGAGCCCCAGAAGAAGAAGTACCCAAGTGGGATCGTGAGGATCACGAGGCCCAACCAACGAGCGGGATGACCCGCACGAAACTTGCGGGCTCCCCAGAAAGCCAGGCCCAGGAGCACGAGTCCACCAAAACCCCAGGTGCTCACATAAAGCAGATGCCGGACCATGCCTTCGAAGGCCCGGCCCGGCGTGTACTCGGTGATGCCGAACCCGGGGACCATCTCCTTCAGACCGAAGCCAACGCTGTCCCGGTCCGAAAGAAGGTTGAACGGAAAGCGGAACGGGCTTCCGGTGGCGATGTCGAAGTACAGGAACATCGCGACAAGGGGAGCAGCGGCACCCAGAGCGATGAGTACGGTGCTGGCCAGGAAGCGCTTGCGGTGAGCTCTCAGCAGCCATCCGGCCCAGGCCAGCAATGGGGCCAGGAAGAGGACTGTTTCGAACGGCCTCGCAAACGTCGAGACTCCCACGACGAAACCACCCGCGAGCAGGAGCAGTCTGGAGTCGCGCCGGATGCCGGCTATCAACATTGCGGCAAAGCCCTGAAGCAGAGCAAGGCTGCACAGGTAGGAGAGAAAGGCGGTGCTCTGAATGAGGACCATGGGGGAGAGGCTGAAAAATATCGCGGCCAGCAGGGCGCGCTTCTTGCTCCCAAGCAGCTGGAGGGCCAGCAGATAGGCGGTCCCGGAGGCTGCGAACGCAACCACTGCAAGCCCGGCTCGATGAGTGCCGAAGATCCGGGAGGCGGCAGCAACGACCGCAGGAAAAACCGGGGTGTAGCGAGTGACGAAGTGATCACCCGCATGCACGCTCATCCAGGGCCGAAATGCCTCCCACTCCTGGGGTGCCGGCGGAAACAAGCTCCCTTGGGCATAGGTGTCCGCCATGAGCAGGTACACGGCCTCGTCGTTGTTGTCCGAAAAGAGCGGAAAGATGCTCAAAGAACCCGCCACCGCCCAGGCGCTCAAGCCGCAACAGACAACCAGGGGAGCCAACCACAGCTTCCCGACCCCGGCGCGAGTGAGATCGATGAAACGTCGAGGTCCTCTTGAAGAGCGGTCCAATATTGACGCTAGCGGGGTGAAGCTGGGCCCGTCCGGGCCGGACTCGAGGGTGTCAGGCGACCTGGTTCTCAGCTCGATGGTTCACCGCCGTAGCTGATGCGGGCGATTCGACCCCCACCCTCGTATGAGGCGTAATACAGGGCCTGAGTGTCCCCGAAGGGGCCGAATCCTATGTCGGACGCACTTCCAACTCCCAGGTCGACTGCAAAGGCGGTCCGGCTGAACTCTCCGGCCTCGTCCTCGACCAGCCGGAAGATGGCCCCACACCGGTAGTCGCTGAACAGGTAGGCGCCGCTGTAGGGTTCGGGCCACAGGCCTTCGGGCACAAAGGCTCCGCCGGTGATGGCGGCACAGTCGCCGGGCCGGTTCCGCTCGTGGGAGTAAGAGAAGATCGGGTCCGTCATGCCTTCGGGCGGACCGTCGCAATCCTCCTCCGAGTTGTTCGCACAACGACCTTCCCTCACGTTCCAGCCGTAATCCGCACCGGGGACCGCAAGATTGATCTCCTCCCAGACGAATTGCCCCACGTCGTTCACATACAGCCGGGCCGGCTCGGCGTGCGGGTCAAACGCAAACCGGAAAGGATTTCGGAGACCCCACAGGTAGGTCTCCTCGCACACCTTGCCGGGCGCGGCTACCCCGGACAGCCGGCACTCCACCGAGTCCGGGCCGAGGAAGGGGTTGTCGGGCGGGATGCCCCCATCCTTGGTGATCCGGAGGATCTTGCCGACCAGGGCATGGAGGTCCCGGGAAGCGTCGTTCCTTCCGTCGCAGCCACCGCCGTCGTAATCACAGCCGGAGTCTCCCACCCCCACGTAGAGATAGCCGTCCTTGCCGAACTCAAGGCCGCCCCCGTTGTGGTAGGCCCGCACCGACAGAATCTTGTCAATCAGGACCTTCTCGGTCGAGGGATCGACACGGCTTTCGTCGGCGAGCGTAAATCGGGACACCCGGTTCACGCACTCGCCCTCGTCGTCGAAGGTGTAGTAGACGTAGATGAATCGATTGGTCGCAAAGTCGGGATCGGCGGCGATGCCCAGCATCCCCTGCTCGATCCTGCTGCAGGTCACGGCCACCAAATCCAGAGCCGTAATGGTCGTCCGTCCGTTCCAGACGAAAAGCTGGCCGGGCTGGCTTGTGATGATCATCCGGCCGTCCGGAGTGAACTCGAACCCCGTGGGCTCCTGAATCTCGAGCACTATCTCGTCTTGAAAGCCTGCGGGCAGAGCGTTGGCCTCCAGCTTGTCTTCGCCCGGAAGCTCCGAGGCTTCCGGCTCAGGCACCGGCTGACTCGCACCGCACGAGCTCGCCACCAGCCCCAGGGCCATTGCTGCGGAGAGCAGGGTGAAGAGGCGTCGAGTGGAGATATTGCGATCCGGCCGGGCTCGGCCAAGAAGCTTCCGACCTCTCATTTCCAGACGCCCAAGTTCATGAAGCCTTGTTAGGTAGACCAAATAAATAACAATTGGGTATCCTAATGCAGATTGGTTCGGCCGGGGATCCGGGCCCTCAGGACTCCGGGAGGCGCGGCGATCCCAGGGTGGCCAGGGGCACTAGCGCCTGCGGCGGAACGGCTGGCCGGATCGCGCCTGGGCCGATCCTTCGGCAGTCTCTTTGCGAGCAACGGGACTTTCCAGACCGGTGAGTGCGGCCAGATCGGACTGGGGCCCCAACATGAGAGTAACGAGAGCGTTGTTGCGTTCCAGGATGCGTCGCTCGAGCTCGACCAGGCGAGCTTCAAATATGCCGGCCAGATCGGCAAGATCATCCCGGTTGCGGAGCAGGCCCTGATCCAGCTCGTCCAGCGCTCGCAAGAGTCTGGAGTACTCCCGGTCTTTGGAGCGCAGGTTCTCCACAAGCTCCGTGCGGAGGTCGCTTCGCTGGTCCGCTGCCTCCTGTTTGCTTTCCAGGATTCTGTTTTCCAATATCTCCAGGCTTTTCGATAGGAGCTCTTTGTTTCGTACGGAAGACTCAAGGCCTTGGTTGCGCCACTCCTCGATGCTTTGGGAAAGGCCCATCACCGACCTCGCGAGACTCTCCTGTCGCTCCTCGCCCTCCTCCTCGCTCCGTGAAAGCCTCATGTCAAGCCCCTCAAGCCGCATCAGAATGCTGTTGTCGACCTCCTGGCGGGCGGTTGGTATGTCGGCCGGCTCGGGCGTGTTGGTCCGCCAGTCGTCGATGCTTTCCGCCAGGGCGAGCACCGAGCCCTCGAGCCGCTCCTGTCGCTCTCCGCCCTCTTGGTGGCTGCGCGAGAGCCGCATCTCCAGCTCTCCCAGGCTCATCAGCAGCCTGTTTTCGAGCTCCTGCCGGGCGGCGGCAACATCTCCGGCCTCCGGCGCGCTTTGTTGCCACCTTTCGATGCTTTGGGCCAGGGCAAGCACCGAGCCCTCGAGCCGCTCCTGACGCTCCTCGCCCTCCTGCTGGCTTCGAGAGAGCCTCATCTGCAGCTCCTCCAGCATTATGAGAAGCCTCTTTTCGATCTCCTGCCGGGCGTTGAGGTTGTGCGCTATCCCACTCTCGAGAGCATCCAGAGACAAAAGCAACTTCTTTTCCGTTCCCGTTGCCGCCGCGTTGACCCGGTCCTGCCACTCCTGCAGGGACGCCGCAAGTTTTGAGAGCTGGCCATCGATCCCTTCACGGGAGTTGAAGACGGCTGTTGAGAGCTTCGATATGGACTCATTGAGCGTCTCGAGCGCTTTCAGCAACCTGGTTTCGGTCTTTTTCCGCGACTCGCCGGCCCCTGAATTCCACTCCTCGAGGGAGCCCTTGACCTGGCCGAGCTGGCCCCCAAGGCTCTCTATCGCCGAGAGCACCCTGACCTCGGTCAGGCCGGAGCCGTAACGGATTTCCGCCTTCCACTCCTCAAGGGCCCTGGTGAGCAAGGAAGCAGAGCTGCCCAGAGAGTCGCGGATTTCGCCGGCGATCGCCTGGTTCTGGGCCATTCTGGACTCGAGCATCTCGAGCGCCCGAAGAAGCTTCTCCTCGGCCCTGGCGTCCCCGCTGGCCATGTCGGCCTGCCAGGCCTCCATGGCCGCGGTGTGAGAGGCGATGGTGGCTTCAAGCCGTGCGGACCGTTCCGATGAACGAGCCAGCTCGCTGCGCCACCCGCCGACGGTCGCAGAAAGGGACTCCACCGATTCCTCGAGCAAGCTTGAGAGATCTGCCTGATCATCGTCCGGCTGATCCATGAAATCGGGATCCTTGCCGGGACCCTTTTGCAACTTCATATTCTGCTCACGATTTTCGGATTAGGCCACCAATCCCACCAATGCGCGACTTCCCGAACCAACGACGCAAATCGTACTCCCCGAACCTTTGACGGTCGAGGAGCCTGAGAGTCGGGCGGCGTGACCGCCGGGCCTGGGCCTCAGGTTTCGAGGGGAGCGCTCAGCGCCGCCGCCGGGCCTGCTGGCCCGGTCGCGGCTCAACTACGGACTCGGCCCCGTCGGTGGGCCTCCGCCGGGGAGTGGCGGTTTCGAGGCCGGCGAGGGTTTCCGTATCGGCTCGAGGGCCGAGAATCAGGGTGACCAAGGCCTTGTTGCGCTCCTGAAGGTTATGCTCCAGCTCGTCTATCCGGCTGGAGATTGCGCCGATTCGGGCGGCGACGGCCTCGCCCACGCGGGACTCGAAGATCTCGAACTGGGCTTCGAAGGTCTCGGCGAGGCTGGCCACATCGTCACGGTTGCGCAGCAACCCCTCGTCGAGCTCCTCCAGGCCTCGCATGAGTGTGGCGTGGTCTTTTCCGCCGGAGCCGAGGTTTTCGACCGCATCGGTCAGCGCTACGATCTCCGATCGCATCCTTTCCCGGTGGTCTGTCTCGTCCTCCCTGCTCTCCAGAATTCTGTTCTCCAGAGCCTCCAGGCTCTGGGAGATTCGTTCCCTTGTCTTGCCGGCAGACTCACGTCCCTTGTTACGCCAGTCATCGATACTCTGTGCCAGCCCGGTGATCGAGATCTCGAGTCGCTCCTGACGCTCCTCGCCCTCCTGCTGGGTTCGCGAGAGCCTCGCCTCCAGGTCTTCCAGCCTGACGAGGAGCCTGTTTTCGATCTCCTGGCGGACGGAGGAGCCGTCTAAGATCCCGCTCTCGAGAGCCTCCAGCGAGCGCACCAGCTTCGTCTCGGTGACGATGGCCGTTTTGCCTACCTCCTCATGCCACTCCTGCATGGATCCGCTCAACCTCGAAATCAGATCTTCCAGGCTCGCACGGGATTCTGCGCCGGCGGCCTCCATCAGCCCGAGCCTCTCCTCCATTGCAGTGATGAATTTGCTCTCCATGGCATTGATTAATTTGCTCTCCAACTCCGAAACCATCTCCGTAGAGCGAGCGACGGCTGCATTGGTCTCGCTCAATGAGCTCGAGAGCGCAGCGATAGATTCGCCGAGCTGTTTTTGGTTTTCGGATCCCAGCTCTCGTGTCTGGGAGATGCCCCCCTCGAGCGCTTCCAGGGCTCTCAGGAGGCGGGTTTCGGACTTGGTAGTTGATGCGTCCAGAGCGGATTTCCACTCCTCCACGGAGCCCTTGAGCGACGTTATCGCCGCATTCATCTCCTCCCGGACCTGACCGGTTGCCGATTGAGCATCGGCCAAGAGCCTGACCACGTCATCGATCCTGCCTACCTGCAGGGTATGGGAATCCGATGCCCGAGCCTGATCATCCGCAGCCATCTGCCTCATCTCGCCTCGGAAGGCGTCTACGGAGCTGCCCAGCTCCTTCAACCGGCCCAAAGCGGATTGAGCGTCGTTGCCCATCGCCGTCGCGGCGGCCTCCAACCACTCCCGGGTTTCGTCCTGGACCGCTTTGACCGTCTGCAGCCGGTCTTCCAGGTTCCGGCCCATCTGGGCCGTGCTGTTTTCGAGCTGGGCCCGGGTCTGGTTCTCGGTCTCCTCTACCTGACCGACCCGGCCTTCCAGGTTCTCTATTGCCGAGAGAAGCCTTACCTCGGTCAGACCGGACCCGTACCGGATCTCCGCCTTCCACTCCTCCATGGCCCTGGTCAGCCACGAGGCCGAGCTGCCCAGCGACTCGCGAATCTCGCCGGAGATCGCCTGGTTCTGGGTCATTCTCGACTCCAGGATCTCGAGGGCTCGAAGAAGTCTCTCCTCTGCCCGGGCGCCGGTGCGGGCCATGTCGCTCTTCCATGTTTCCATGGCCGCTGCGAGGGACGCGATGGTCGCCTCCAGCCGCGAGGAGCGTTCGGAAGAGCGGGCCAGCTCGCTGCGCCACCCCCCGACCGCGGCCGACAGTGATTCGACCGATTCCTCCAGCACGCTTGAGAGCTCTGCCTGAACGGTTACCGATTGCTGCTCATCGGCGGACAGGTCGGGTCGCGCCTCCGTCGGATCCAAAAAATCATTGTCCGGTTGATCCATGAAATCCTGATCCCCCCTGGGACCTTTGTGCAGTCTCATAGTCTGCTCACGCCGAACAGGCGGACGCCCTCAAATCTCCCCATGCTGTGATTTTTCCCGATCTGGACAGGCAAATGCTACTCCGCTTGGGTTTGGCGGTCGAGATCCCTTCCCACGGAAGGCTCCCACGTCGGGGTTGACGCGCGTTTACAAAGCTGTAGCATGGAGCGTTAGGGTAACCAATCGAACCTAGTTAAGTCCTCCTAATTATGAGCAAACCAGCGCTGCGGCTGCGAGGCGCCAGCAAGTCCTACGGGACGACGCCGGCCGTGGTCGACCTCGACCTGGACGTGGCCGCCGGCGAGATAGTCTCCCTGATCGGCCCGAGCGGCTGCGGCAAGACCACCACGCTGCGCCTGGTGGCCGGGTTGGAGCGTCTCGACCGGGGAACCGTCGAGATCGACGGCGTCGATTGCTCTCACCTCAGTCCGAACCGTCGCAGGGTGGGGTTCGTCTTTCAGGATTTCGCTCTATTTCCTCATCTCACCGTCGGCGAGAACACCGCCTTCGGCTTGAAGAGCCTGCCGCTGTGCCGGCGCATCGATCGTGTAAGAGAGGTTCTGGACCTGGTCGGGCTGGGCGAGATGATGGCGAGGATGCCCAACGAGCTGTCGGGCGGGCAGCAGCAGCGGGCGGCGCTCGCCAGGGCGCTCGCCCCCAGCCCGTCGTTGCTCCTTCTGGATGAGCCCTTGAGCAACCTGGACCCTCAGCTCAGGCGGCAGGTGCGGCACGAGATCCTCTCGATAGTCCGCGCTTCGGGAGCCGCGGCGCTGTGGGTCACCCATGATCACGATGAGGGTTTGATCGTCTCCGACAAGGTGGTGGTCATGCACTCGGGCCGGACCAAGCAATCCGGCACCCCATCCGAGGTGTGGCGCAATCCCGGCGACGCCTGGGTGGCGGCTTTTATGGGCAGAGGCGATCTGCTGCCCGGAACGGTGGCCGGGGGAGTGCTGAGGACGGCCCTGGGCGATGTCCGGGCCGCCGAGCTGAAGGAGGGCGCCCTCGGTGAGGTCCTGGTTCGCCCCGAGGACGTGATGCTCGACGATCGAGGACACCCGGGCGTCGTGGTCAGACGTCATTTCCGCGGGAGCGACAACATCTACTGTGTTCAGCTCGAGGCCGGCGGCCTCCTGCACCTGCTTCAGCCCGCACACATCGAGATTGCGCGTGGTGAGGCGGTAACGGTGAGCCTTGCCTCGGAGGAGCTGCCGGTTTTCGCTAAGTAGGATCAGCTACGCCGGCCTACAAAGGGTCTGCGTAAAGTTCCACTAATCGACTCCCTGCAAAGACGCCGACTGCTTCTCTGGGAACTGCTAGCCAGGCGTGCAAGGCGTCGGCTACACACTTGATCAAGCCTGCCTGACCCCGAGGCTGTGCAGCCCGCCCGCCGATACCCCGGAGAGCTTGCCCGCTCCAACCGCCCGGGCAGGCGCCCGCCGGTCGGTGGTCGATCCGTCGCCCAGTTGCCCGAGCGCGTTCCAGCCCCACGCGAAAAGGTCGCCGTTACCGACCGCCAACGAGTGGAGCAGGCCGGCCGACACCTCCTGTACTGCCGGCATCGACACCAATTCCGGCAGGTGCCGGTCGGTGGTCGATCCGTCGCCCAGCTGCCCCAATCCGTTCCAGCCCCAGGCAAAAACCTTGCCGTCGGAGCTGCGTGCCAGGGTGTGCAGGTAGCCCGCCGAGACCTGGGCGATCCCGTCCCTTGCAAGGCGAACCGGGGAGACCTGGTCGGTGGTCGATCCGTCGCCCAGCTGCCCGAACACGTTCCATCCCCAGCTCCACACCCCGCCCGAGGAGTCGACCGCCACGCCGTGGAAGCCGCCCGCCGAGAGTCCCGAGGCGTTGGAGACCCCGCTTACCCTGACCGGCTGGTGCCGGTCGGTCCGGCTCCCGTCGCCCAGCTGTCCCAGGGCATTCCACCCCCAGCTCCACACCGAGCCATCCGACTTCAGCGCCAGGTTGTGCAAGGCCCCCGCCGAGATCGACTTGACTCCGGTGAGACCGGCCACCTGAACCGGCACTGCAGAATCCGAACGTCCAGCGTTGCCCAGCTGGCCGACGCCGTTGTAGCCCCACGCCCACACGGTGCCGTCGGCTTTCAGCGCCAAAGAGTGCAGCAGCCCGCCCGATACCGCGACCACGTCGGTAAGACCCGCCACCTTTACCGGGCTGGATCGGTCGACGGTCGTCCCGTCGCCCAAAGAACCCAGGGCGTTGAAGCCCCACGCCCACACCTGCCTGTTCTTGTCGAGCGCCAGGCTGTGGTAGAGCCCCGCCGAAACCGCGGCGGCGTCACTCAACCCGGTAGGCACCGCCGGGCTGCTTTGTACCTCCGCCCCACCGTTGCCCACCGCACCCAGCCCATTCCAACCCCAAGCCAAGCCGGCCGTCGCGGCCGTCGCCGGCGGAGGAGGCGGCGGCGGCGGAGGCGGAGGTGGGGGAGGTGGAGGAGGTGGAGGAGGTGGAGGAGGAGGTGGCTCGGGCGCCCTGGGCCTGATAAGCACGATCCCCGCGTTGACGGCGGCAAATCCGGACCCGGTGAAAGTCAAATGGTAGGCATAGATGTCGTCCGGCAGCCTCAGGCTCGAGATGAGCCGGAACTGGCCGAGGTCATACTCTTCGATCACGTGCGAATAGCGCACGACGTACGTTCGACCCAGGGAGGGCACCGCTTCGAAGGAGGTCGCAGAGCCGAACGTCGAGGCGTTGGCCCGGGCATCGTACTCGCCCAGCCGCTCTCCTGTGGTTACGTCCACCGCCACGGCTGTGGACGAGTAGGCCACGCCGTCGGCAATCCGGATGTCGTAGTCGTTGACTTGCAGGTGCGGGTAGCTGGCCTCGGTGTGCAAGCCGGCGGAATCGACGCTAATCCGCCAGAACTTCCCAGACCCGTTATTTCCGTAAAGGCTTTCGCGATCGCCGAACGCGATGTTCGTCGGGCTCTGGTAGGCGGGAAGTCGCGGACCGACGGAAATGCCGTTGCGGTAGAGCGCAAGCCCCTCGGTGCCGTCGGTGTCGGGGTCTTTCAGCGCCACGGCAACCGTATCGTTCGTTCCGGGCATAGCCGCCATATTGCCGGCGGTCACGAAGGGGGAGTTCCCGAGCGAGAAGGTGCTCTGGACCGTGAAGTTTTCGAGGTCGACCACCTTGACCTGGCCGGTGTTCCACAAGCCGACGAAGAGTCGGGAACGATCCTCAGTCATGGCCATCTCGCTCGGATTTCTGCCGATCGCCAGGCTGGCGACGAGCTCTCCGGTAGACGGATGGACCGCAACAAGGCGGTTGGCGTGCTCCTCATGATGCTCGTTGACGATGCCGTAGATGAGGTCGTGTATTTCGTCGTAGAGAATCTCATGGGCCTCAATCGGATACTTACGGGCCTCCCAATCTGCGATGTGACTCTCTGGGCCGGGCAGGAACTCAATGGCGGCACCTCCCACGTCGGGGCCCAGCAGGAAGACGGCGTCGGCTGCCGCTTCGACGAAGCCGCTGCCGGTAGCCACCAGTGCGCTGCCCTCGTCAGGCAGCTCGGCAAACGTGCGCGAAGCGATCAGCCCTGAGGTGACGGTGTCGAAGATCGACATCTGTTGGCCGGACACAAACGTAACTCGGGAGCTTTCGGGGGTTACCTCCACCAGTTGTCCGTCGTTAACGGGCAGCCTGCCCAGGTTCTGGGCGCTTGCGGCGTCTACGACGTATCCCGAGGTGAAGTAGAGCTTGCCGTCGGCGTACTCCATGTCGCTGGACTTGGCGAAATTTCCGTCGGTTACCCGGGTGGGCTGGGATACGCCGGAGGAGTCGATCGGGTAGCGGTAGAGCTCGAGGTAGGTCTGGTGGCTGTTGAAGCCGAGAACCGTCGAGGAATTGATCAGCTCGATGCGGTTCCCTTTCCGTTGGTCGTTGGTGTGGTTGGGCAACGCCACGCCGTTCTCGAAGATCCAGTTCCCATGATGCCCGCCCAGGTCCCACGAGGGATCGTTCAGCGATACCAGGACTGCGTCGTTGCTCCCGTGCAGAGGCTCGATGTCCTCGGCGAAGAGCGGGCCGCGCCATTCGTGGCTGCCGAGGGAGAAAGAGGAGTCGACCGTGAAATCTGCCAGGTTCACCTTCACTATCCGATTGGCGCCGCCGAGGCCGACGTAGGCGAAGCTACCGTCGTCGGTGATCGCGACTGCCTGAGGTTCGCTGCCCACGTAGATATGCCGGCCGATGGCTCCGGTGTTGGGCTCGATCTCGACAAGCATGTTGCCCAGGGTGGTGTGGGCCGACCGGACCGTCACCAGGACTTTGTTGCGGAGGACGTCGTAAGCGGCATCGTTGGCCGGGAGGGCGACCGACTTTATCTTCCAAGTATCGATCGGAGCCGCCGTGCCCGACCCTGCGGCGTGGGCAACCGGCCGCACAAGGGCAAGAAGCGAAAGGGTGAGCAAAGCGACCAGCAGAATCCGTAGTCTGTTCATCACGCCTGCCTGACCCCGAGGCTGTGCAGCCCGCCCGCCGATACCCCGGAGAGCTTGCCCGCTCCAACCGCCCGGGCAGGCGCCCGCCGGTCGGTGGTCGATCCGTCGCCCAGT
>Ga0299913_10000977_pt1 | contig 19989 bp, 20 predicted proteins | sample RVTome_9_FD_201360 | JGI IMG/M metagenome (GOLD analysis project Ga0299913, IMG submission 201360) | Soil microbial communities from uranium-contaminated site in the Upper Colorado River Basin, Wyoming, United States - RVT155D38 (version 2) ... | reverse complement strand
CGAGGCGAGAGCAACCCGGAGACGACCCGGAGCACGGTCGACTTGCCCGCCCCGTTCGGGCCGACGATGCACGTGACTGAGCCGTCCTCGACTCCGAGGTCGAGGTCCTGGAGCACGTCGCCGCCGCCGTAGCCGGCGAAGATGCCCTCGAGGTGGACGAGCGTCAGCGCGCCACCTCCTCGAGGGCGAAGTCCTCGCCGAGGTAGGCGTCGAGCACCGCCGGATCGGCCTGGACGCGGTCGGGCGTCCCTTCGCAGATCGTCCTTCCGCGCGCAAGGACGCACACCGGGTCGCAGAGGCCGAGGACGAGCGGCATGTTGTGCTCGACGATGAGGAACGTCGTCCCCTGCCGGTTGAGCTCCCGGATCATGTCCGCCATCTGCTCGATGAGCGTCGGGTTGATCCCGCCCGCCGGCTCGTCGAGCATGATCAGCTTCGGGTCGAGCATGAGCACCTGGGCGAGCTCCACGAGCTTCTGCTGACCGAAGGAGAGGGAGCCGGCCTTCATCCCGGCGAAGCGGTGCATGCCGACGAACTCGAGGAGCTCCTGAGCGCGCGCCGCTTCCGGCCCGCTGACCGCGCCGGCGCCCAGCTGGCGCCATGAGAACGAGCGGAGCGGCGCGACGACGTTCTCCTCCACCGTCATCTGGTGGAAGAGGCGGGTGATCTGGAAGGTGCGGCCGATGCCCAGGTGCGCGCGGCGGTAGGGCGGGAGCTTGTCGATGCGCTCGCCCTCGAACCAGATCTCGCCCCGGTCCGGCGCCATCGTGCCGTCGACGAGGTTGAAGAGGGTCGTCTTGCCCGAGCCGTTGGGGCCGATCAGCGCGGTGATCGTGCCGCGCTCGACGGCCAGGGAGACGCCGTCGACGGCCGTGAGGCCTCCGAAGCGCTTCTCGAGCCCGCGAACCTCCAGGATCGGGCCGGAGCGAGCGGCGTCGTCGGTGGCGACGCGCTCGCCCACCTGGAGCGGCTTCCGGTCGAGCCGGGCGCCGACAAGACCCGCGCGCCCTCTCTCGCGCTGACCTCTCACGAGGTCCTGGATGCTCGGGATGATCCCGCGGGGAAGGAGGAGCACGATCAGCCCGAGCAGCACGCCCAAGAGGATGAGGCGCTCGTTGCCGGTGATCCCGAGCTCGGTGTTCGTGACCTCGAGCATCGGCTCGAGGATGAACGCTCCGAGCACGGGGCCCCAGACGGTCCCGCGGCCGCCGATCAGGACGGCGAGCACGACCTGGACGCTGATCACGATGTCGAACATGCCGCGCGGGTCGATAAAGGTGAGGTAGTAGGCGTAGACGCCGCCGGCCGCACCGATGAAGACCGCGCTCGCGATGTAGGCGAGCACCTTGTAGACGGGCGTGTTGACGCCGACCGAGGCCGCCTTGTCCTCGTCCTCGCGGATGGCGATCAGCCCCATGCCGAACTTCGTCCGCCTGATCCACCAGGCGAGCGCAACGGAGAGCAGCATGAGCCCGAGGAGCGCGTAGTAGAAGGGCCAGTAGGCGTAGTCGCGGTCCCAGGTCGGGAGCGGGAGGGTGAGCCCGTGGTTTCCGTTCGTGAGCTCCGACCAGTTGAGCGTCACGAGCTGCATGACGAACAGGAACGCGATCGTGAGGATGACGAACGAGTGGCCGCGCGTCCGCATGAGGATGGAGCCGACCACGGCCGCGAAGATCCCGGCGACGATTGCCGAGATTCCGACGAAGAGAAACGGGCTCGCCCCCTGCTCGCCCGGATTCTCCGGGCCGAAGACCCGGACCGCGAAGAGCGCGGTCGTGTACGCCCCGATGCCGAGGAAGACGCTTTGGCCCAGCGAGACGTAGCCCGCGAACCCCGAGATGATGTTCCACCCGCTCCCCATGACGGCGAAGAGCAGCGCGAGGATGATCATGTTCTGGTAGTACCGATTGTCGGTGAACACCGGGTAGAGGACGAGGAAGACGAGCGCCCCGACGACGAGCAGGCCCAGGCCCGGCCCGGCCGCGAGCCGGAAGGGGCGCGAGTCGACGACGCGTGCCGCGGCGCTCATACAGCTACGTCCTCCCTCAGCTTCGCGCCCAGGATGCCCTGGGGCCGGGCGAGCAGGACGACCATGATGACCGCCCAGGGGACCATCGTCGCCCACCGCGGCGACACGTACGTGACGGTCATGGTCTCTGCAACGCCGAGGAGGAGTGCGCCGATCACGGCCCCGGGCAGGCTCCCCATCCCCCCGAGCACGATGATGCCGAGGATTCGCGAGATCCAGACGTAGTGCGAGCCGGGCAGGAAGGGGTAGAGCACCGAGGCGATGGAGCCGCCGGCGCCGGTCGTGGCCACCCCGATCGCAAAGGTGAGCGCGGCGACGTTCCGCGGGCTCACCCCGACGAGACGCGCCGAGCTCATGTTCGCCGAGACGGCGCGGATCGCGCGGCCGAGCCAGGTCTTGACGAGGACCACGTAGAGGATGGCGAGGACGCCGACCGCGATCGCGCAGCCGAAGACCTGCGCCTTCGGGAAATAGAAGTCTCCCAGCCGGAACGACTGGTTGAAGTACGACGGCGTGACGGAATGGAGGTTCCCGGACCAGACGAGGCCCATGACGCCCTCGACGATGAGAGCGATCCCGAACGTGAGGAGGACCGACGCGGACGCCGGTTTCCCCTGGATCCAGCGCACGGTCGTCATGTAGAGGCCGTAGCCGACCGCGAACATGAGCGGCGTCGTGACGAGGGCGCCGAGGAGCGGGTCGAGGCCGCTGTCCCGCCACAGCGCCCAGGTCACGAACGCCGCCAGGATGATGAGCGCGCCCTGCGCGATGTTGATCACGTCCATGACGCCGAAGATCAGCGTCAGGCCCGAGGCGAGGAGCGCGTAGACGCCTCCGAGGAGGAGGCCGAGGATGATCGTCTGGATGAGCTGCGTCACGTCTGCGATCCCGATGAGAGCCGGCCGGGGAGCAAGAAGCTCCCCGGCCGGTTCCGTCGCCCGTCGCGTCCTTACCTGCCGCCGCCTCCGCTCCAGTCGGGCTTCGGGTCGACGATGGTGTCCGTCGTCGCCGCCTCCTCGGGGAGGACGATCTCCTCGTCGCCGTTCTGCCACTGGGCGAGCAGATACGCCTGCTCGGGCGCCCCGGTCTCGTCCCAGGAGAGCTCGCCGAGGATGGTCTCCACCGAGTTCTCGCGGAGCCAGTCGGCGAGCGCCTTCTGGTCGTCGATCGAGCCGACCGCCTCGACAGCGGCCTGTAGCACCTCCGCGGCCGCGAACGCGTCCGCCGCGTCCTCGGCCGGGTCCTCGTCGAACTTCGCCCGGTAGGCCCCGAGGAACTCCTCGTTCCCCGGCGTCTGGGCGTCGACGTGGTAGCTGACCGCGAAGAACATGCCCTCGGTGTTCTCGACGCCGATCGCGTTCGAGTACTGGTCGGCGAACGAGGGTGTCGAGGCCTGGAACATCCGGTCAGGGCTGAAGCCCACACGCTGGAGCGCGCGGATGAGGTTGACGCCGTCCTGGAGGCCGGCCGAGCCCTGCGCGATCACGTCGGGCTGCTCGGCCGCGACCGCCGAGGCGATGGCGTCGAAGTTGACCGTCTCGGGGGGGTAGATCTCCGAGTACACCGTCTCGATGCCCGCCGCCTCGAGCTGCTGCTGGACGCCTTCGGCGACCGGACCGCCGAACGGGTCGTCGGCCGCGATGTAGGCGGCCGTCTCCGGCTTCTCGCCCTCGGGCAAGCCCGCGACCCACTCGGAGAACAGGTCGGCCTGGTGGACCGAGACGGCCTGCTGGGCGAAGAAGAGGTACTCGAAGCCGCGGCTGAACATCTCCGGCGAGCCGCCGGCCGGCTCCACGTAGAGCATCTCCGACCGTTCGGCGACGGCCGAGGCCGGGAGGTTGAGGAGCGAGGAGAACGTGCCCAGGAGCAGGTCGACCTGATCCTGGTTGATGAGCGCCTGGTAGTCGGTCACGACGAGGTTCTGATCCGACTGGTCGTCCTTGACGATGATCTCCACCGGACGCCCGAGCAGGCCGCCGGCCTCGTTGACCATGTCGACCCAGACCTCGTAGCCGCGCTGGGCCGCGATTCCGGGCTCGGAGAAGTCGCCGGTCAGGGGCAGCGAGGCGCCGATCCGGATCGGGTCGCCGCTCGCCTCCCCGCCGTCGGTCGCAGCGCCTGTGTCGCCGCCCGCGTCACCACCGTCGTCGTCGTCCCCGCCGCAGCCGGCGGCAAGCACGAGCGCCAGGAGCACCGGCAGCAGCGCGAGCAGCCAAACGATCCTTCTCATCTAGGTACCTCCGTTGTCGCGGTTACCGATTTCCGAGGCAGCTCGGCCGCGGTGCGGCGACGCCTCCGCCCCCACGCGCTGCGGCCCTCAGACGACATGGACCTCGATCCCGAACTCGTTGATCGGGGCCGCTCCGTCCTCGGTGACGTAGAGCGTGTTCTCGATGCACGCCGAGCCCACGCCGGGGACGAAGATCCCCGGCTCGACGTTGACGAAGCTCCCTGGCCGGAGCTCCGCGGTCTCCCCGCGCGCCACCACCGGGCGCGACGAGGTGGTGATGCCGGTCGTGTGGCCCAGGTAGACGTGGTTCGAGTAGTCGCCGTAGCCGGCGCCGATGGCCACCTGGTTGGCCGCTTCCCACAAGTCACCGCCGCGAACGCCCGCCCGCGCCTCCGCGAGCATGACCCGGTACATCTCGGCGGCCACCGCGTAGATCTCGCGCTGGGCGGCGGAGGGTTCGCCAACCGAGATCGTCCGGTCGGTATCCGTGTAGCAGCCGGCGTAGGAGGCCGAGAGGTCGACCCAGAACATCTGGCCCTCCTCGAGCGGCCGCGCCGCGTAGAGGTACGGCCGGACGTTCGAGACGACGTCGCTGAAGGAGCCGACGTTGATGTGGGTGGACATGCCGCTCCCGTGCAGAAACTCCGCGCCGAGCGAGGCCATGCGCTCCAGGGAGCGCAGGCACAGCTCGTACTCGGGGACTCCGGCCGCGGCGGCCTCGACCGCCGCCGCGAGCCCCGCGTCGGCCACCGCTGCCGTCCGGCGGATGTTCTCCGCGTCGTAGGCCGACGGCGCGGCGACGAGCTGCTGCCAGACCGGGAGGCCGTCCCCGAAGGCTGCATCCGGGACGGACGCCGCGAGCACGTTCGTGTACACGGCCGGCATCTCGCCCGAGAAGAGGCCGATCCGGCCGGCGGCGAGGCCGGCGCCCGCCACCGCGTCGCGGATCGACGCGCGGAGCTCGTCGGCGAGCCAGCGCCGGGCGGGGCTCGGGTAGGCGCGGACGTCCTCGACCCAGGACATCTTCCGCGCCTCGTCGAGGTGCCAGGCCTGGTCGACGAGCAGCACCGGGTCGCGCTCGAGCGGTATCAGGAGGAGCGAGCTGGCCGTCGGGAAGACGTGGACGTACCCGGCGAGGTACCGGATCGGGTCGTGGTTGGCCCCGGCGGAGCCCCAGACGAGCAGGCCGTCGAGCCCGTGCTCCTCCATGGCGGCGCGGGCGCGCGCCAGCCGTCCATCGCGCTCCTCCGAGGGCGGCTTGGGCGCGAGACCCTTGGACTTCTCGAGCTCGGCCGCAACGTCGAGCAGGTTTGCCATCAGTCGCGCTCGTTCAGGGCCAGGAGCCGCAGCTCGGTCATCTCCTCGATCGCGTAGCGCACGCCCTCCCGGCCGAGGCCGGACTGCTTGACCCCGCCGTACGGCATGTGGTCGATGCGGAAGGTGGGGACGTCGTTCACGACGAGGCCGCCCACCTCGATCTCGTCGAAGGCCCGCCGGATCGTGGGCCAGTCGCGCGTGAAGATCCCGGCCTGGAGGCCGTATTCGCTCCGGTCAACGGCCGCGATTGCCTCGCCGACGTCCTCGAAGCTCGAGACGGCGACGAGCGGGGCGAAGGCCTCGCGGCACGAGACGCGCATCCTCTCGTCGACGCTCCCGAGCACCGTGGGCTCCCATAGCCGGCCGTCGTGCCCGCCGCCGGCGAGCACCTGCGCTCCGCCCGACACGGCCTCGCCCAGCCACTCGGCCACGCGCGCCGAGGCGGCGTCGTCGATTAGCGGCCCGACGTCGGTCTCCTCCTCGAGCGGATCGCCGACCCGAAGCGCCTCCACGCGCGGGAGCAGTTCCGCCAGGAACGCCTGGTGCACGTCGGCGTGCACGAAGACGCGCTGGACCGAGATGCACGTCTGCCCCGCGTACACGAACCCGCCCCAGGCGACGCGCTCGGCGGCGAAGGGGACGTCGGCGTCGGCATTCACGATCACGCCGGCGTTGCCGCCCAGCTCGAGGGTGACGCGCTTGCGGCCCGACCGCGCCTTCAGCGCCCAGCCGACCGCTGGGCTGCCCGTGAAGGTGAGCATGCGGATCCGGTCGTCCTCGACGAGCGGCGCGGCGGTCTCCGTCGAGCTCGGAAGGACGGCGATCCCGCCCGCCGGCCACCCGGCCTCGAGCACGATCTCGCCGAGCAGGAGGGCGCTCGCGGGCGTCTGCGACGCGGGGCGGACCACGATCGGGTCGCCGGCCGCAAGGGCCGGTGCGACCTTGTGCACGACGAGGTTCAACGGGAAGTTGAAGGGCGTGATGCCGGCCACCGGCCCCAGCGGGACCCGTCGGACGTGCGCGATCCGGCCCTCCATCCCGGCCGCCCAGTCGAGGGGGACGATCTCGCCGCCGATCCGCTTGGTCTCCTCGGCCGCGATCCGGAACGTGAACGACGCGCGCTCGACCTCGACCCGGGCCGTCTTCACCGGCTTCGCCGCCTCGAGGGCGATCGTCCGGGCGAGCTCGTCGGTCCGTGCGGCCAGGAGGGACGAGATGCCCTCGAGGATCGCGGCGCGGCGCCACGACGGCAGCCGCCGGGTCTCCTCGAACGCCTGGACGGCGCGTGTGATCGCCTCCTCGATCTCCTGCGGTCCGGCGCGGTGGACGACGGCGACGAGCCGGTTGTCGTATGGGCTCCGAACCTCGACCGCGTCGCCGGTGAGGGCCGTCCGCCCGCCGACCAGCGGGCCCAGCTCCCCTAGCTCGGCGCTCGTGGACTCGCCGGCGCGGGCCTGCTCGAAGGCGGTGTCGCGCAGGCGCTCTGTCGCGCTCACGAGGCGTCCTCGTCAGTCGGCAAGGCCTGCGGGCTCCTCGATCAGGTCGGCCAGCTCGCCCAGGAAGCGGGCGGCGTTGGCGCCGTCGACGGCGCGGTGGTCGCACGAGAGGGTCAGCGTCATCGTCGGGCGCACGACGGGCGCGCCCTCGACCGCCACCACCCGTTCGGCGATGCGGCCGACGGCCAGGATGGCGGCCTGCGGCGTCGAGAGGACGGCGTTGAACGCGTCGATCCCGAACATGCCGAGGTTCGAGATGGTGAAGGTGCCCCGATCGACGTCCTCGGGGCGAAGCGCGCCTTCCCGCGCGCGCGCGACCACGTCGGCGCGCCGGGCAGCGATGCCCGCGGTGCCCAGCCGGTCGGCGCCGTGCACGACGGGGACGACGAGCCCGTCGTCCACCGCGACCGCGATGCCCACGTTGACCTCCTCGTTGACGCGGAGGCCGCCGTCGGCCCAGGCCGCATTGACGCGCGGATGGCTGCGGAGCGCTGCCGCGGCGGCGCGCACGAGCAAGTCGGTGACGCTGACGTCGGTCCCGAGCCGCGCCTTCGCCACGTCGCGCCAGCTCTGCAGGCGTCCGGCGTCGACGTCCCGCACGAGGAAGAAGTGCGGCGCCGTCGTCCAGCTGTGCGTCGTCCGCTCGGCCATGACCTCCCAGATGCGCGAGAGGGCGAGCACCTCCCCCGGTGCCGTGGCGGCGGGCGCGCCGCCCGCGACCGCGACGACGTCCGCTGCGAGGACGGCGCCGTGCGGGCCGCTCCCGCCGAGCGTGTCGAGGTCGACTCCCTGCTCGGCGGCGAGCCGACGAGCCTTCGGCGAGGCCAGGCGGCGGCGACCGGCCCCGGAAGGGGCCGGCGTCGTCACGGGCGCCTCCGAGGCGGCGACGGGCGCGGAAGCAACCACGGGAGCCTCCACCGGCGCGGAGGCGCCGTTCTCGGGCGCGCTCTCGCCCGGCGCGAGGATGAGCGCGACGGCTTGGCCGACCGGGACGTCCGAGCCCTCGTCGGCGCGGACGCCGGCGAGGAGGCCGTCGGCCGGCGCCTCGATCTCGACGGTCACCTTGTCCGTCTCGACCTCCATGAGCGGCTCGCCCTTGGCGACGGAGTCGCCTTCGGCCTTGAGCCAGCGGAGCACGCGCCCGGTCTCCTGGGCCATTCCGAGGGCGGGCATGATCACCTCGGTCGACACCCGCTAGGCCCCGTCGCCCTCGCTGCGGGCGCCGGCGACGACCCAGTCGAGGGTGCCCTCGCGGTTTCGGTGGGACTCCGGCTCGCGCGTCCCGGGGAGCGGGCCGGAGACGGTGTAGTGCCCGCCGCCCGCGACGAGCAGCTCCTCGGCGGGGAAGCGCGTGATGACCTCGCAGCCCTCCGCGGTGACCACGAGCTGTTCCTCGATCCGGGCAGCCGACCATCCGTCCGCAGCCGGCCAGAAGGTCTCGAGCGCGAAGACCATGCCCGCCTCGATCACCTCGGGGTGGTCGAAGGAGACCAGCCGGCTGAAGATCGGCTTCTCCCAGATCGAGAGCCCGACGCCGTGGCCGTACTGGAGCGCGAAAGCCGCCTCCTCGTCGGGAAACCCGAAGTCCTGTGCCTCGGGCCAGATGGAGACGACGTCGGCCGTCGTGACCCCTGGGCGGATCATCGCGATTGCCTGGTCGAGGAGGTCGCGGCAGCGCTTGTAGGCGTCGACCTGAGCCCGCGAGGCGCTCCCCACGGCGAACGTGCGGTAGTAGCACGTGCGGTAGCCGTTGTAGGCGTGGAGGATGTCGAAGTACGCCGGGTCGCCCGGCCGCAGCATCCGGTCCGTGAAGACGTGCGGGTGGGGGCTGCAGCGCTCCCCCGAGATCGCGTTGACGCCCTCGACGTGCTCGGACCCGAGCTCGAAGAGGACGCGGTTCACGAGGGCGACGCACTCGTTCTCGCGCATGCCGGGGCGCATCGCCCGGAAGAGCTCCTCGTAGGCGGCGTCCACCATGGCGCAGGCCGTGTTGAGAAGCGTGACCTCGTCCTCCGTCTTGAGCTTGCGCACGTCCTGCATGAGAGCCTGGCCGTCGACGACCCGGATGCCCTCGGCTTGCAGGGCCTCGAGGACGGGCAGCTCGATCACGTCGACGCCGAGCGGCTCGCCGAGGAGCCCGCGCTCCTCGAGCTCCGCGCGGATCTTCGCCGCGACGGACTCCGCGCGGCCCTTGACCGAGCCCCGCAGCGTCGAGATGCCGGCCCGCGAGCGCTCTTCGCCGAGCCACGGGTTGTAGAGCTTGTGATGGCGCGCCGCCGAGCCGAAGTCCCACATGATCGGCTCGTCGCCCTGGGGCAGGAGGCAGAAGCGGATGAGCTTGTCCATCGCCCACGTCCCGATGTGGGTCGCCGTGATGTAGCGAATGTTCGCCATGTCGAAGCAGAGGAGGGCGCCCAGCTCCGAGCGGGCGAGGCCGTCCTTCGCGCGCGCCAGCCGCTCGCGGCGCAGCCGGTCGAAGTCCGCGCGCTGCTCCCAGTCCACCGCCATCGTCCCGAACGTCTTCAGGCCCATCTCACGCCTTCCCCACGAGCGACCTGGCCAGCTCGAAGACGTCTTCGGCGGTCGGGACGGTCTGGTCCTCGAGGACGGGCGAGAACGGAATCGGCACGTCGCGTGCACCGGCGCGCTTGACCGGCGCGTCGAGGTGGTAGAAGGCGCCTTCGGCGATCACGGCGGCCAGCTCCGCGGAGGCGCCGAAGCTCTCGTGGCCCTCGTCGAGGACGATCGCGTGACCGGTCTTCTTGGCGGAGTCGACCAGCGTGTCGCGGTCGAGCGGCACGAGCGTGCGCGGGTCGACGACCTCGGCGCTCACACCCTCCCGCTCGAGCTCCTCCGCCGCCTCGAGCGCGACATAGACCATCGAGCTCGTGGCGACGACCGTGACGTCCTCGCCCTCACGCTTCACGTCGGCGACGCCGAACGGAAGCGTGTACTCCTCGTCGGGCACCGGTCCCTTCGTCGCGAACATCATCTTGTCCTCGAATACGACGACGGGGCTCTCGTCGCGGATAGCGGCCTTGAGGAGGCCCTTCGCGTCGTACGGGGTAGCGGGCAGCGCCACCTTCAGCCCGGGCACGTGCGCGACCCACGCGTGCAGGCTCTGGCTGTGCTGGGCCGCCGAGCGCCGGGTCGCCCCGAGCGTCGTCCGCACGGTCAGCGGCGCCTTCAGCCGCCCGCCCGACATGTAGTGCACCTTCGCCGCCTGATTGACGAGCTGGTCCATGACCAGCGTGAGGAAGTCGCCGAACATGATGTCCACCACCGGCCGCATGCCCGTCATCGCCGCCCCGAGTCCGATGCCGGTGATCCCAGCCTCCGAGATGGGCGAGTCGAGCACCCGCTCGGGGCCGAACTCCTCGACCAGCCCGGACAGGACCTTGAACGGTGTGCCGGCCTCGGCGACGTCCTCGCCGAGAACGAATACCGCCGGGTCGCGACGGAGCTCCTCGGCGAGAGCCTCGTTGACGGCCTGCGCGAGCGAGAGCTCCCGCGTGCCGTCCACGGCCGGTGGGGCGAGGCTAGGGGTGGACATGCTCGTCGACCTCGGCGGGATCCGGGAACGGAGCTGCAAGCGCGTGCTCGACCGCGGCCTGGATCGCGGCCTCCACCTCGCGATCGATCCGCTCCAGCGTGTCGCGCTCGACGCCGGTCTCGCCCGTCAGCCGCCCGGCGAGGAGGGCGAGTGGGTCGCGCTCGGCCGTCCAGGCGGCCTCCTCGTCCTTCGACCGATAGTACGCGCGGTCGACATCGCCGACGTGGTGGCCGTGGAAACGGTACGTGTTGCAGAGGAGGAACGACGGGCCCTGGGCGGCACGTGCGCGGGCGACCGCACGGGCCGCGGCGTCGTGGACGACGCGGACGTCCTGGCCGTCGACCTCCTCGACCGGGATCGCGAACGCGAGCGCTCGGGCGGCGATGTCGCCCGCCGTCGTCTCGGAGTAGTGCGTGTACTCGTTGTAGAGGTTGTTCTCGCAGACGTAGACGACCGGGAGAGACCAGAGCGCGGCCATGTTCATGACCTCGTAGAGGACGCCCTGGCCGAGTGCCCCTTCCCCGAAGAAGCAGACGGCGACCTGGTCGGTCCCCCGCGCCTTCGCCGAGAACCCGGCGCCCGTCGCGATGCCCGTCGACCCGCCGACGATCGCGTTCGCGCCGAGGTTCCCGTTCTCGTGGTCGGCGATGTGCATCGAGCCGCCCTTCCCGCGGCAGTAGCCCTCCTCCTTGCCGAGGAGCTCACAGAACATCCGGTCGGGAGCCGCTCCCTTCGCGAGGCAATGGCCGTGGCCGCGGTGGGTGCTCGTGATGTAGTCGTCCTGCCGCAGCGCCTCGCAGACACCGACTGCGACAGCCTCCTGGCCGATGTACAGGTGCGCGAGGCCCGGCATCTTCGCGGAGCGGTAGAGCTCGTTGACGCGCTCCTCGAACGTGCGGATCCTGCGCATCTGCTCGTACATCCGCAGGCCGAGGCCGGTCTCGTCGGCGACGGGGCGCGCCTGGGTCGCCATCGTCAGCTCCGCACCCCCCGCAATCCGGCCATCTGCGCCATGACCTCGTAGACGACGGCGAAGTCCTGCTCGACGAGCCCCAGGCCGCGCGCGGCCGTCAGGAGCTCGTTCGAGATCGCCGTCGTCGGCATCGGCACATCGAGCCGCCGGCCGGCCTCGAGGGCGAGGTTCATGTCCTTCTGCATCATGTTGACGTTGAACCACGCCTCCTCGGGCATCTCGAGCACGAAGGGCCCGCGGTACTTGAGCATGGGCGAGGCGATGACGCTCGCAAGCAGCGCCTCGACGGCGACCTCGCGGTCGATGCCATCCTTCTCCGCGAGCAGGAGCCCTTCGCAGAAGGCCACCATCTGCACCTGGAGGCTCAGGTTGATGGCGATCTTCATCAGCAAGGCCTGTCCGTTCTCGCCGATGCGAAGCACCGTGGGCCCGATGTCGCGGAGGATCGCCTCGACCTCCGCGAAGGCGTCCTCGTCGCCGCCGACCATGATGGTGAGTCGACCCTCCTCGAGCGTGCTCACGCTTCCGGAGACCGGCGCATCGAGCATGCGCGCCCCGCGCTCGGCCACCTGCTCGGCGAGCGCCCGGCTCGCCTCGGGCGTGGCGGTCGTCATGTCGACGTAGATCTTCCCGGGCCCGAGGCCTGCGACGATGCCGTCCGGCCCCTGCGTCACCGCCTGGAGCGCAGCGACGTTCGTGACCATGCTGAAGACGACGTCCGCCGACTCGGCGACCTCGCGCGGCGTGTCCCTGAGGACGAGGCCGAGCTCGACGAGCGGCGCGGCCTTCTCACGAGAGCGGTTGTAGCCGGAGACGGTGTGCCCCGCGGCCAGCAGCCGACGGACAACGCCGCCGCCCATGACCCCCAGCCCCACGAAGCCAAGGTCCGCCAACGCCTACGTCGTCCTGCGCTTCGACCGGGTCGACTTCGCGGTGGCCGCCTCGACGGCCTCCTCGACGCGCGTCAGATGCTCGTGCATGCGCGTGCGCGCCTCGTCGGGCTTGCGCTTCGCGACCGCGTCGATGATGAGCTCGTGATCGTCCACCGAGCGCTCCGGGCTCCCAGGAATGTTGTAGATCGAGCCGAGCGCGCGGTGGAGCTGGTCGCGGATGGCGTGCATGAGGTGGAGGACGAGACGGTTCTGCGTCGCCTCGGCCACGGTGAGGTGGAACGCGAGGTCGGCGTTGATGTAGTCCTCCTGCGAGTCGAGGCCCTCGCGCATGAGCTGGGTCGCGGCGCGCATGCGCTCGAGGTGCGACTCGTCACGCGCCTCGGTCGCGAGCGCCACCGCCTCCCCCTCCAGGATGCGGCGGACCTGGAAGAGTTCGCGCAGGCTCGACTCCTCGACGGCCAGGAGGAGCGAGAGCGAGTCGTTCAGGGGATTTCGGAAGTCGGCGACCGCGAAGGACCCGCTCCCGCCCGCAGTGATGAGGCCCTTCGACTCGAGCATGCGCAGGGCCTCGCGCACCGACGAGCGTCCGACCGCGTAGTGCTGCATCAGCTCCCGCTCGGTCGGCAGCGCGTCGCCCGGCTTCAAATGCCGCTCGCTGATGAGCGCCAGCAGGCTCTCCGCCACGAGCTCGTACGTGTTCCGACGCTCGATCGGCTGGCGGGGTGCCAGGACGGGTGCAGGGGGTGTCTGATCGTCAGACAAGGGCGACGCCAAGAGCAGTTATAACGGGCGCCCGCCCGCGGAGCAAGTCGCCGGCCTTGACAGCGCAATGATGTCGTGGGAGTCTCGCCTCTGTCTGACAGTCGGACGATCCTACGGGACGCGGCGACGTCGCGGGAAAGGCAGGCACCATGGACGGAAGACGTCCTCTACAACGGCGAGTGCTGATCGGACTGGCAATCGCCGGGCTCGTCGTGGCCGCAGCAGTCGGTGCGTCGGGGCCGACGGCGAAGCAGCAGGTACGGGTAGCGAACGCGCCCGACCTCATCCTCTACAACGGCCTGATCACCACACTCGACTCGAAGAACTCGACCGCCAGGGCGATCGCCGTCCGGGACGGCAAGATCCTCGCCACGGACACGGTGAGCGGCCGGATCAAGGCGCTTGCCGGCCCGGGCACCAAGGTCGTCAACCTGAAAGGCCGGCGCGTGCTCCCAGGCCTCATCGACGGGCACCTGCACGGGATGCGCGAGGGCTATCACTGCTGGACGCAGGTCGTCCGACACGACCTCACGACCGAACGCGCCGTGGCGCTCGCCGCCTACCAGGCCAAGGCCGCGCAGCTGGCCGACGGCCTCTGGATCTGGACTACGGCCGGCGGCTGGAACGTCAACCAGCTCGACGTTCCCGTGATCTTCACGTTCGACGAGCTCACCGCCGCGGCTCCCGCGAACCCCGTGTGGGTGACCGGAAGCGGCTTCAGCGGGCCACGGGTCAACCAGGCGGCACTCGACGCGCTCGGACTCGCGCCCGGATCCCCCGGCGTGGAGCTCGGCCCGGACGGCCGGCCGACCGGTCGGCTGACGGCTCCGGCGACGACCCTGGCCAATCAGGCCATCCTCGCCCAGCTCAACTCCCTCGGGATCGACGGCGAGGCGGAGTGCCTGTCCGACTTCATCGAGGAGGCCAACAGCCGCGGCCTCACCGCCTGGAAGGACGCGGGCGGGAACGACGCCCCCTGGGGCACCGGCGGTGCGATCAACGACGGCCTCCACGTCGAGGAAGGCGCGATGCACCTCTATCGCAGCGAGGGCCTCGACGCCCGCATCGCCTTCAACGCGATGCACGGGTACGACATCTCGCGGGTGATTCCGGAGACGCAGAACGCCCTGGGCTTCCTCGGCGACGACATGTTTCGCTACCTCGGCGTGGGCGAGGACGTGATGGGAACCGACCCGGCCTACGTCGACACGATGCGGTACGCCGCAGGCAGGCGCCTGAGCGTCGAGACCCACGTCGGGAGCATCGATCCGATTCTCGGCGGGTTCGAGGCGGCCAACGAGGTCTATCCCGTCGGCGAGCTGAAGTGGCGCATCGCCCATCCCGGGAACGGAGAGCCCGACGATACGCAGCTCGCGCGGGCGAAGGCGCTCGGCATCGGCTGGGCCCTGACGTTCTCGTCGGTCAGGAACGGCGCGACGGGCCCGCGCTACCGCACGACGATGGAGAACAGCGCTCACATGTGCCTGGCGACGGACGCCATGAACGTCGCACCGTGGGCGCCGTTCCAGAGCCTCTGGTACGTCACGACCGGCGACACGCTGCTTCCGGGCGTGCCCGGTGTGCCCGAGGATCAGCAGCTCACCCGGCTCGAGGCGCTGCGCCACGCCACCGTCGAATGCGCGTGGTTCCTCGACCTCGACGGCAAGGTAGGAACGCTCGAGCCCGGCAAGTACGCGGATCTGATCGTGCTGAGCGACGACTACTTCAAGGCTCCCGACGACGCGATCAAGGACATCACGTCGCTCCTGACCGTCGTCGACGGGCGCATCGTGCACGCGGACGGCCCGTTCGCAGCGCTCGACTAGTCCTACGGCAGGCGGGGCAAGCAGGGCGGTCCCGGCTTCCGGGACCGCCCTGCTGCTTATCGTCCCCGCATGGAATACGCGCTCGAGCGCCGGCAGACCCTCGCGGCGGGCCTCGAGGAGGCCTTCGCCTTCTTCGCCGACCCGGCGAACCTCGAGGCGATCACGCCGCCCTGGCTTCGCTTCCGCATCGTCGAGGCGCCCGCGCGCCTCGAGCGCGGGTCCCGGCTCCGGTACCGCCTGCGCCTCTTCGGGTCGCCGGTGCCTTGGCACACCGAGATCGTCGACTGGCGCCCGCCCCGCTCCTTCACGGATGTCCAGCTCTCGGGCCCGTATCCGCTCTGGGAACACACGCACCGCTTCTCCCAGGCAAGCGGCGGCACCGAGATCTATGACCACATCCGCTACCGCGTCCCGGGCGGGCCGCTCGCCGCCCTCTTCCAGAGGACGTTCGTGGGGCCGTGGCTCGACGAGATCTTCGACTACCGCGCGCAGCGGCTCGCCGAGCTGCTTCGTATAGTCTGATATAAGACTAATATGAGGGAGACGAGAGCGACGCGCGAGAACCTCGGCTACCTGCTCGCCAAGGCCTCGCAGCGGTGGAACGAGCTGCTGTACGAGGCGTTCGTCGGCGAGGGGTTCGCGGACGTCCGTCCCGCGTACGGCTCGGTGCTCCTCCCCCTCTACGAGGAGGACGGGCTCCGCATGGGCGAGATCGCCTCGCGGGCGCGCCTCTCGAAGCAGACGATGACGACGCTCGTCCGCCTCACGGAGCGAAACGGCCTCGTGCGCCGCGAGCGCGATCGCGAGGACCGGCGCGCGTCCCGGGTCTACCTCACCCCGCGCGCCCGCTCGTTCCAACCGGTGGCGGAACGCGTCCTCGCACGCCTCGAGGGACGAGTCGCCTCTCGTCTCTCCCCGGCCCACCGAACCATCCTGACGGAGTCACTCGAGGAGGTCATGCAGCTATGAGATCCGAGACGGTCACCAGGGTGCTGCCTGCAACCAGGCACGAGGTGTTCGCCTACCTGTCCGACATCGAGAACCTGCCGTCGTGGGCGACCGAGTTCGCGCGCGAGCTCAAGATCGAGGACGGCCGGCACAAGGTCGTCAACGGGTTGGGCGAGTTCTACGTCCGAATCGAGGCCGACGAGCAGACGGGCGTCATCGACATGCTCGCCGGGCCGGACGAGACGGAGATGGCCCTCTTCCCCACCCGCGTCGTCGACCTCCCGGGCGGGCGGAGCGCGTTCACGTTCACGATGTTCCAGGGGCCGGGCATGAGCGACGAGCTGTTCGAGGCGCAGCACGCTTCGCTCCTGCGCGAGTTCGAGAACATCGAGCGCACGTTCTCCCGCTGAGAGATCAGCCGTCCGGCCGCAGTCGGCGCGGCGGGAGCTCGACCTCGAAGGCAGCCCGCTCCGCGTAGAGGAGCGTGGGCGGGCGCTCGAGCCCGAAGCCGAGCGCCAGGAGCGGGTCGGCCCGCACGGGCTCGGCCGGCTCCGCCCGCTCCCAGGATGCTTCTCCCCTCGCGATGCGGAAGGCGCGCGTGCCGGCGGCCTCGAAGAGGCCGAGCGCGTGCTGGCCGAGCTCGCTCGGCTCGGCCCGGCCGCGGCGCTCGAAGGCGATCCGGACGCCGATCCCCGGCGCCTCGACGAGCTGCGAGCGCACGCGCAGGCGCGCCGGGCGGACGGGGACGCCGAAGAGCGCTCCTCCCAGGCCCGGCGGCGTGACGCGGAGGGCGACGAAGAAGACGCCCGTCTCCTCGCCGTGTCGCGCGTAGACGCGGACGTTGAGCTGTGAGAAGGGCGGGAGCGGCAGGCCGGCGAGCCGCGCGCGCGTCCAGCGGAGCGCGGCGATCGTGACGAGGTGCCGGCCGTCCACGGGCGCGGGCGCCAGGCCGGACGGCAGCAGAGCCTGCACGTGCTCGGCGTCGGTCTCCCAGCTCGCGAGCAGGAGGTCGCGGACGGTGTGGCGCAGGAGCACGGCAGGAAGCCTAGGCGCGAGGCGGAACTGCGGGTGGTGGACACGGGAGCCGCCATCGAGCGCTTCCTGCGCAGCCAGTCGCTCTCCGAGGCGACCCGGCGCGCCTACCGCCGCGACCTCGAGGAGCTCGCAGGCTGGCTCCGGCGCAACGGGCTCTCGCTCGAGGGCTTCGACGCGCGCGCGTTCGCGCGCTACGCGGCGGAGCTCGGCGCCGACCGGCCCGGGCGGCAGCCGCGGAAGCTCGCGCAGACGACGGTGGCGCGGAAGCTGGCCGCCGCGCGCTCGCTCGTCCGCGCGACGCTCGGCCCGAGTCGCGTCCCGGACCTGTCGGTCTCCGGGCGCCGCCGCCGCCGCCTCCCCCACGCGCCGCGGCCGCCGGAGACGGACGACCTGATCGCCGGTGCCGGCGACGACGGGCCTCTGGGGCTCCGCAACCGCGCGCTTCTCGAGCTCGTGTACTCGGCCGGGCTGCGCGCCCAGGAGGCGGTGACCCTGCGTCTCGCAGACGTGGACTTCGAGCAAGAGATCGTGCACGTGGACGGGAAGGGCGGCAAGGAACGGGTCGTCCCGCTCGGCGAGGAGGCGGCCTACCGGCTGCGGCGCTACCTCGAGGACGGGCGGCCGCAGCTCGCCCGCGGAGCCGTTGACGCGCTCTTCCTCTCCGTCCGCGGCAAGCCGCTCGACACCTCAACCCTGCGCCGGCTGCTCCCGAACCCGCACCGCCTCCGCCACGCCTTCGCCACGCACCTGCTCGAGGGAGGCGCCGACCTGCGCACCATCCAGGAGCTGCTCGGCCACTCGTCGCTCTCGACGACCCAGGTCTACAGCCACGTGGACGCCCGCCGCCTCCGGAAGGTCTACGACCGTGCCCACCCGCGCGCGTGACCCGTTGAGCCATGCCGGGGTCTGACCCCGGCATGGCCGCTTCGCCCATGTCCACGTGCCAGGCACCCGGACCGGCCCCTTCCGGCCCGAGGCCGGCGCGATGTGCCTGCCCGTGCGGTTGTCCACACCCCTGCCCGTCCCGGCCGGCCACGCCCCGGAGTCTGACCCCGTGACAGGTCCCGTAGGGACGGATCCGGCTGTGGAAGGTTTCCTCGCGCTCCTCGCGGCACGGCGGGCGCCGCGCACCGTCGAGGCCTATCGGCGCGACCTGGCCGACCTCGCGGCGCACCTCGACGGCTCGCCCGCGATCGCGAGCGCGGAGCAGATCGAGGCCTGGCTCGCCGACCTCCGCGGGCGCGGTCAGGCTCCCAGCTCGGTCGCTCGCCGGGCCGCAGCCGCGCGCAGCTTCTACCGCCACCTGGTCGCGCTCGGCCAGCGGGCCGACAACCCGGCCGCCGACATCGACCTTCCGCGGCGACGTCGCCGCCTGCCCCGCTCGCTCTCCCTCGGCGAGGTCGAGCGCCTGATCGACGCCGCCAACGGCACGACGCCGAGGAGCTTTCGCGACCGGGCGCTCGTCGAGCTGCTCTACGGCGCCGGCCTGCGCGTCAGCGAGGCCGTCGGCCTCGAGCGCGCCGGCATCGACCTCGAGGAGCGCACCGTCCGCTGCGTCGGCAAGGGAGACAAGGAGCGCGTCGTCCCGCTCGGATCCCAGGCGGTGGAGACGCTCCGCCGCTACCTCGCGCGGGGGCGGCCGTACCTCGACCGCCGGCACCGTCCGGAGCTCTTCCTGAACGCACAGGGCGGCCCACTCACGCGCGGCGGCGCCTTCCTCATCCTGCGCCGGCTGGCCGCGAAGGCGGGGCTCGACCCCGAGCGGATCCACCCTCACCTCCTCCGCCACTCGTTCGCGACGCACCTCCTGGAGGGAGGCGCGGATCTCCGCAGCGTGCAGGAGATGCTCGGCCACGCCGATCTCGGCACGACCGAGCTCTACACCCATGTTTCGGATCGGCGCAGGCGAGAGACGTACTTCAGTGCGCACCCACATGCGCGCCGGACCCGTTCTTCCTAGGAAGCGATGGAGAACCTCGACCCCAACATCCTGGGCCCGCTCGTCCTCGGCAGCGGCCTGGGCACGATGCTCGTCTGGCTCGCGCAGCGCTACCGGATGCTCGAGCAGCGCGACGAGCGCAAGTGCCCCGCCTGCGGCATCATCCGCCGCCGCGGCTCCTGCAGCTGCATCTAGGCGACCTTCGCCGTCTCCAGGACTTCGGCGAGGCGCCCGTCGTGCACGTCGTAGATCCACCCGCTGAGCTCGAGCGAGTCGGGCAGGAACGGCGACTCGCGTACCGCGCGCATGCTCTCGCGCACACTCTCCTGGAGCTCCGGGAACGGCCTGAAGTCGATATCCGAGGCATCGGCGTACCCTTCCGCGCGCAGCCGGTCGCGCAGGTCGTCGTTCGTGAAGGTCAGCATCCCGCAGTCGGTGTGGGCGATCACCGCGACCTCCTGCGTGCCGAGCAGCCAGTGCGAGATGACGAGCGAGCGGATCGCGTCGTCGGTGACGAGGCCGCCCGCGTTGCGGATCACATGCGCATCGCCGGGCTCGAGGCCGAGGAAGCGGGCGGGATCGAGGCGAGCGTCCATGCAGGTGACGACCGCCAGCCTCCGAGCCGGCGGCATCGGCAGGTGGCCCTGTGAGAAGGAATCCGCGTAGACCTCGTTCGCGGCCAGCAGCGTGTCGCGCTCAGGCATGGCTCCCCCTTCGCTTCAGTTTCTGAAGTGTGCCGCTAGCTTTACAAACTGAAGCGCCCGGCGTCAAGCCGCTCAGCGCGAGGCGGCCTTCTTCTTCAGCGCCTGGTGCACGACGTCGGCCGTGGCGCGCAGGTCCTTTTCCTCCGCCTCCCGTCCAAGATGGGCGAGGAGCGTGAGCGTGTCCGCCTGCGGAGACCCGTTCTTGAGGGAGAGGACCGCCAGTCGGCGGACGGCGGCGTTCGGGTCCTCGTTGGCGAGGGTGTGCAGGGTCGGCCGCACCGCGT
>Ga0299913_10000976_pt1 | contig 19993 bp, 23 predicted proteins | sample RVTome_9_FD_201360 | JGI IMG/M metagenome (GOLD analysis project Ga0299913, IMG submission 201360) | Soil microbial communities from uranium-contaminated site in the Upper Colorado River Basin, Wyoming, United States - RVT155D38 (version 2) ... | reverse complement strand
CGTGCGGCCGCTCTCGGCCAGGACGTCGATCAGCCGATCGACGTCCGCGCGGGCAAGGAAGCGGGGGGTCACCACGGCACGACCTGCCGCTCCTGCGCATAGAGGTCCAGGAGCTGGTGGCGCGTCGCGCTCAGCCGCCTGCCGAGCGCCTCGAGGATCCGTGGGTAGAGCGTGGCAGCCAGCGCGACGTCGGCCTCGAGCAGTGCCCGCAGGCGGCGCGACTCGAACACGAGCAGGATCGACTCCTCGAGCGTCACCGCGGTGGACGTGGACCGATGCGGCGGCACGATGGCCGACCAGCCGACGACGTCGCCGGGCTCGACGGTCAGGATGGTCGCCGTGCCTCGCTCGGGAACATGCATCTGCAGCGCCACCCGGCCCCGTACGACGATGGCGAGCAGCGACGTCTCTTCGCCCTCGCGCATGAGGATCGTCCCGGACGGAGCGGTTCGGAGCGAGGCGCACTCAGCGAGGCGGGAGCGGGCATGGAGGGAGAGGCCGGATCCGAACCAGCTGGATGCCAGCTCCGCGGTGACGGCGTCACGCTCTTCCATGCGGCCACGCTACGTTTGCGGCGCCCCGCGCAGGAGGGCCGCATGGTCATCACTGAGGTGCCATCCGGCCCGTCCATGCTCTAGCCGATGCCGCCGCGAACGCCCCCGAGGACCGCGGGTCGCTGGCGCTCGATGGCGGGGACGAGGGAGGCGTTTCGCACCGCCTCCCCCAGCTCCTCCGGGGGAGGGCCGGAACCCGTCGCCGCCAGGCTGCTGCATGACGGCCCGCGGTCCAGCGTCCTCGACGGTGGTCGGTCGCGTGGGACGGTCGTCGCGTCGAGACGCGATCGAAGGCTGCTCCCATGCACGCCGCGGAGGCAGAGGCGTCGCGACCCTATCCGCGGGCCGTTCGGCTCTCGGGGGCCATCGCCCCTCGCATCACGAGGACGGAGCCGGTGAAGTGCGTCAGGACGTTGCGGGCGATCGATCCAAGGAGGAGGCGATCGAGCGCTCCCAAGCCACGGGAGCCCGTGACGACGAGGTCGGCGGAGCGCTCCCTGGCCACCGCGAGAATCTCGTGGGCAACGTCGCCGGTTCGCAGGTGGGCGATGGCCGGGATTCCGATCGCGGAAAGCCTGCCGGCCATCTCGTCGGCACTTGCCCGGAAGCGGTCGTGGAGATCGCGGCGCTTCGACGCCAGTCGATCGTCACCAAGCGTGTAGAGCCCGACGATGAGCTCGAACGTCGGCGAGTCGGAGATCGACACCGCCACCACGTCTGCCGGGAGGCCGCGGAACACACCCCACCCCTCGAATCGGTCGGGGATCTGCTCGGCACTCCAGGAGCCGTCGGTGGCGACGAGGAGTCGCGATACCACCTGGTGCCGGGCGACGAGCACCGGGCAGGGCGCATGCGTCGCCACCTCGGCGGCGACCGATCCGAGCAAGGCGGACGCAAGCGCCCCTCGTCCGCGTGATCCGGTGACCACGAGATCGGCGCCGATCGAGTGAGCCACGTCACCGATGGCCGACGCGGCGCGTCCCCGGACCACGTGCTCGATCGGATGGAGCTGCCGGGCGGTGAACGGTTCGGCGAGCGAGGCGAGCAGCTCGTGCAGGGAGTCCGTCAGCGCGGTCTCGGCATCGTCGATCCAAGCCATGCCGGCACCGAGCTCCGGCGCCCAGTCGGTCGGCACCTGGTAGGCGGCCACGAAATGCACCTCGGTGGATGCCGGCAGCGGAAGCGAGGCAACGAGGTCGCGGGCGACCACGGAGCCTTCGGAGCCGTCGAGCGCGATCAAGATCTTCATGCGCCCAGCATCAACCGGCCGCCGGCGCCGGCCCAGTGCCGATCCGCCCGCCCGCGACAGGCCGGAGGGACCTTGGCCGGGACAGGAGAGGAGCGGCGTCCACGAGAGGTGGATGCCGCTCCTGTGCCGGGTGCTGAGCCGGCCACGGGCCCGCTCAGGCGAGGTGTCAGATCGGGCGCGCGTGGTGCACGTACGAGCCCTGGGTCATGTAGCGGATGACCGCGTCGACCACGAACCCGAGGACGACGCCGCCGATCAGGGCCGGCACGACGTACAGACCCTCGAAGGCGTAGCCCCACGTGCTGAAGGTGCCGAGCGCCTCGCTGCCGAGCCAGCCACCGACGAGTGCGGCCAACGCCGCCACGGGGCCTTCCCAGCCGGTCTTCACGTCACCGATGAAGTGGGCAATCACGCCCAGGATCATGGCGCCGAGCACCAGCAGGATCGCCGCGTAGGCGCTCATTCCGACATCCCATCCCAACAGATCAAGCATTGGAGGCCTCCTTACCGTTGCAGCGTCGCTCCAGTGAGCGTCGCGGCCGTGGCGCGCGGTCACCAGTGCCGATCTTCACCACGGGAAGTGACCATCGGCCCCTCGGACGGCGTTGGATCAGACGTGGTAGCGCCGCCGCGCCTCGTGGCGGAGCTCGTCGCGGAAGTCCGGGTGCGCCAGGCCGATGAGCGCCGCGGCGCGCTCCCGGACACTGCGACCGAACAGCTCGGCCACCCCGAACTCGGTGACCACCGTGCGGACGTGCGCCCTCGAGGTGACCACGCCGGCGCCCTCGGCGAGGACGGGGGCGATACGGGAGACGGTGCCGCCGGCCGCGGTCGACGGCAGCGCGATGATCGCGCGGCCCTCCGCGGACAGGGCGGCGCCGCGCATGAAGTCCATCTGCCCGCCGACGCCGGAGTAGAAGCGTGTGCCGATCGAGTCGGCGCTCACCTGGCCGGTCAGGTCGATCGAGATGGCGGAGTTGACCGCCACCATCCGTCGGAAGCGGCGGATGACCGTCGTGTCGTTCGTGTAGTCAACGGGACGCATCTCGATCATCGGGTTGTCGTCGACGAAGTCGTAGAGCCGTTGGCTGCCCATGAGGAAGGCGGTGACGATCTTGTAGCGGTTGATCTCCTTCGCCGCGCCCGTCACCACGCCGGCCTCGACGAGATCGAGCACCGGGTCGGTGAACAGCTCGGTGTGGATGCCGAGGTCGCGCTTGCCGAGCAGCGACAGCCCCACGGCGGTGGGGATGGACCCGATGCCCATCTGGAGCGTCGCACCGTCGGGAACCAGTTCCGCCACCAGCTCGCCGATCCGGCGCTCGACGTCGCCGACCGGCGCCGCCTGGTGGACGTGCGGCGCCTGGTCGACCTCGACGGCGAAGTCGATCTCGTCGACGTGGATGAACGAGTCGCCGAGGGTCCGGGGCATCGATCGGTTGAGCTGAGCGATCACCGTCGTCGCGGCGTGGGTCGCCGCCAGCGACGCGTCGACGCTCGTCCCGAGCGAGCAGTACCCGTGGGCGTCCGGTGGGGTCACGTTGATCAGCGCCACATCGAGCGGGAGGACGCCGGTCGAGAAGAGCTCGGGCACGTCCGACAGGAAGACCGGCACGTAGTCCGCGCGCCCCTCGTTCACCGCCTCGCGGGCGTTCGCGCCGATGAACAGGGCGCGGTGGCGGAAGTGGCCCTCCATCTCCGGCGCGAGGTGTGGGGCCGGCCCCTCGGTGTGGAAGTGCACGATGCCGACGTCCTGGAGCTCGGAGGCCCGCCCGGTGAGCGCGACCAGGAGCGCGGTCGGCGTGGCCGCGCCACCCTGGACGAAGAGCTGCTGCCCGGACCGGATGGAGGCAACCGCCTCCGCGGCACTGAGAATCTGCATGGCGGTGAGTGTAGGGACCGACCGGCCGGGTGCTCGGTCAGCCTTCCGCGGCGAGCGCGACGAAGTCCATCGCGGCCAGCACCCCGATCGGACGGCCGTGGGCATCGACCACCACCAGCCGATGGAGGTGATCCCGGTCCATCATCCGCGCGGCATCCGTCAGCTGGGCGGCAGCGTCGACGGTGATCGGCGGCGCGCTCATCACCTCGCCGACGCGGATCCCGCTGTCCCGGTGATGGATCAGGGCTCGGACGCTCGGAGCCGCGAGGTACAGGAGATCGGTCTGGCTGATGACTCCGACCAGTCGGTCCTCCCCGTCGACGACGGGGAGGCCGGTGATCCGGTGCTGGCGCAACATGGCCTCCGCCTCCTCGATGGTGGCGTCCAGCGGGATCGACACCGGGTCGAGGGTCATCAGGTCCGCGACCCGGAGGTCTGCCGTCGTGCTCGTCATCGCTTTGTCACTCCTCGCTGCCCCGGCCGCGCCGGGGGTGGGTCAGACGCGCCCTTTCGGCACGGTATGCCAGTAGGTCTTGTTGAAGACCACCTTGCCGAGGTGCCACAGGCGGTTCGGCTTCGGTGGCTTCGGGGGATGGTCGTAGTCGAACTGGAGCAGCGTGCCCTTGCCGTCGCCGACCTCGAAGAAGCACATCACCTTGCCGGTGTAGCTGCCTGCGACCGTGTCCGGCTCGCGGCCCTCGATGGCCGCGACGATCCGCTCGACGACGATCGGCGCCTCGAAGTGCGCCGTGGAGCCCGCCTTCGAGAGCGGCAGGTCGGTCGCGTCGCCGATGGCGAACATCCGCTCCTGTCCCTTCACCTCCAGCGTGTGGTGGTCGGTCGGCAGCCAGCCTGCCGGCGGCGCGAGGCCCGAGTCGATCACGAGCTGGGCGCCCCGGTGCGGCGGCACCAGGATCAGGAGGTCGTAGGACAGCTCCTCCCCCTCGAGGCTCTCGACGACCTGCCGCTCGGGGTCGATCGTCTCGACGTTGAAGAAGGTGTGCAGCTCGATGCCCTTCTCCTCGAGGATCGGCGTCGCCATGTCGGAGACGCTCTCGATGGTGAAGGCCCGGCCGATGGGCGAGCAGTAGTGGATCTCCGAACGATCGCGCAGGCCGCGGCCGCGGAGCTCGGACTCGACCAGGAAGGTGACCTCCAGGGGCGCCGGCGGGCACTTGTAGGGCATCCCCGCGATGCCGACCACGATGCGCCCGCCATCGAAGGCGTCCAGCGCGGCCCGCAGCCGCTCGGCGGCGTCGGCCCCGTAGAAGTGGTGCGCCTCCTCGGCGAAGTGCGGGATCTCCTCCGGCACGATCCGCGACCCGGTGGAGATCACCAGGTAGTCGTAGGCGAGCGGGTCGCCGCTCTCGAGCTCGACGTGGCGAGTCTCCGGGTCGATCCTGGTCGCCCGGGCGATGACGAGCTGGATCCGCCGGTCGAGCAGCGAGCGCTCGGGCCGATGGAGCTTCTCGGCCCGCTCGCCGCCCATGGCGATGTACATGAATCCCGGCTGGTAGACGTGCTCCCCACCCTCGTCGACGAGGGTCAGCGCGACGTCGCCCGCGTCGATGCGACGCTTGAGCTTGCGCGCCAGCAGGTTCGCGGCGAGGGTTCCCCCGACGCCGCCCCCGAGGACGAGGATGCGCTCCATGGCTCCTACCTCTTCTTCTCGATGACAATCTCGTCGTAGCCATCGCGGGTCTCGACGCCGACGAGGCGGTGTCCCGCCTTCTCGACCCACTTCGGGATATCCGAGCGCGATCCGGCATCGGTGGAGAGGACGGCGATCACGTCGCCGACGGCTCCCTCCCGGATCGCGCGGATGAGCTCCATCAACGGACCGGGGCAGTAGCTGCCGCGCGCGTCGACGGTGCGGGTGATCGGGACCTGGACGACCATGGCCGTGTTCTCCTCGTGACCTAGATGAACAGCGCCGGAACGCCGTTTGCGATCTTCTCCATGACGGTGGCCGCGCCCGCCGGCTCATCGAGCCCGTCGATGAGGTCGTCGCGCGTCAGTCCGAACATGTCCATCGTCATCTGGCAGGGGATCATGCGAACCCCCATCGCCATGGCGACGCCGAGCAGCTCGTCGGGGAGGGCGACGCCCTGGCTCGTTGCCAGGCGCTTGGCCATCCACGGTCCCATGCCCAGGAAGTTCAGCCGGCTCATCTTGATGTGGTTGATTCCCGGCCGGTTCATGAACGAGAGCATCTTCTGCATCCAGTTCTGGCCGGTGATGCGGACGCCCGGCTTGACGAGCGGGTAGAAGCCCCAGAACGTCAGGAAGATCGAGACCTTCATGCCGGAGGCGGCCGCGCTGGTCGCCATGATCAGCGTGCCCCAGGTCCGCTCCAGGTCGCCGCTCTCGAGAATGATGAGCAGCTCGTCCTTGGCGGCTCCCGGCATCGGCTGCACGGGGGCAGGCTCGATGGCCGGAGTGGGCGGGGCTTCGGTTGCGACGGTCATCTCGATGCCCTCACTTCCTGCGGAGGAGGAAGCGGAAGACGCCGCCCTCCTCGTCCTGTTCGACCAGCGCGTGCCCGGTCGTCCGGCTCCAGGCGACGAAGTCCTTCGTCGAGCCCGGATCGGTGGCGAGGACCTCGAGGAGGTCCCCGGAGCTCAGCGTGGCAATCGCCTGCGCGGTCTTCACGATCGGCATCGGGCACGCGAGGCCTCGGGCATCGACGCGATGGATGGTCTCGGTGGTCATTGGGTCAAACCTCGTCAGATGAAGAGGACCTGCCCGGTCTCGGCGGTGGACCAGAAGGCGGTGACGCCCTCCACTCCATCGACGAGCGGGTCGAGATCCGCCTCGGTGATGTCCAGGAGGTCCATCGACAGCGAGCATGCCTGGATGTCGACCTCGCCGATCTCCTTGGCGGAACGGAGCGTCTCGCTCCAACTGGCGCCGCCGAGGCTGCGAAGGCGTCGGACCGCGGCCTCGCCCGCGGGTCCCGCCTCGGGAGCGAGTCCGCGATCGGCCTCGATGCGATCCCGGCGGAAGGCGTCGAGGGCCCAGTACTGGAGGAAGACGTGGACCGGGCGACCGAGCGCGGCCGCGCCGGCGACGAGGACGGCGGCAGCGTTCAGCTTGTCGTCGGTCCCCGAGAAGAGGCTGATCGCGAGTGGTTCGCTCATGCGGAGCACCTCGATGGTGATGGAACGTTCGAATGCCACCACCGTGGCCCGCCGGCTGCGGGATCCGTAGGGCCAGCCGGCCCCCTCGGGCGGGCCATCGGTCCCTCGGTGCCGCTCCGTGCCGGCATGCGCTGCCGGCAGCCACCTGCCGCGGACGGTGCCGCGACACGGCGATCTCGCCCGGACACGAATCGACCGGCGTTTCCGCCGGCCGACTCGCCACGGGAGGGTGTGCCTACCGTTCGATGACCCGGACGGCGCGCTGATGCGTCCGTTCATCGCTGGCCATGAGGCTATGCCCCCGGCCCGGGTGCCGCAGATGCCGGCCGGCCCCTTGCCGCAGGCCCCTTGTCCCGATCGCGCGGGGCTATTCGGCCCTGCCTGCGCGGCGCCCCAGGCGCTGCAATGGCCGGTATACCCGCGCGCCGGACCGGCCGGCCGCGTTCCGACAGCCACCACGGGAGCATCGATGCAGCGCACCTTCTTGTATTTCGCCGCCTTCACCGGGATGGGAGCCGTCTTCGTGGCGGCCATCGTCGTCGCGGCCCTCATCAGCGGCACGACCGGCCAGACGAGCGGCAACCCCCCGAGCGTCACGCCCGAGGCGACGGCAGCCGCGAGCCAGGTGGCCGAGGGACCGGCCGGCGAGATCACGATCACCGCCTTCGACCTCGGCTTCGAGCCGGCCATGGTCCACGTGGACGCGCCGGGAACCTACACCGTCAACTTCGTCAACGACGGCGGGATCTTCCACGACGTGACCTTCGCCGACGGCACCGTGATCGGCGCGGAGGGCCACGAGACCGCGACCGGCGAGGTGACGATCCCGGCCGGGGGGACGAGCTTCATCTGCTCGGTGCCCGGGCACGCCGACGGCGGCATGCGGGGCGACGTGATGGTTGCCGTGGCCGGCGGATCCGGTGAGCCGGAGCCATCGGCCAGCGAGCGAACGCCGGAGGAGATGCGCGAGATCGACGCCGCGATCACCGCCCAGTTCCCGGCCGAGACCGAGGGCAAGGGCAACGTGATCCTCGAGCCCGAGATCGGCGACGACGGCGTCCTCCAGTGGGAGCTCACCGCATCGGTGATCGAATGGGAGACCGAGCCGGGCAAGGTCATGGAGGCGTACGCCTACAACGGCATGGTGCCCGGGCCACAGCTCCGTGCCGAGGTGGGCGACACCGTGCGCATCATCCTGTACAACGAGCTTCCCGAGCCGACCACCATCCATTCCCACGGCCTGTTCGTGCCGCCGGACATGGACGGGGTGCCGGCCATCAGCCAGGACGCGGTGCTCCCGGGCGAATCGTTCACCTACGAGTACACGCTGCGCAACGCCGGTTCGCACATGTACCACAGCCACTTCATGGCGGAGCACCAGGTGCCGATGGGCCTGCTGGGCGCGTTCGTCGTGACCGACCCCGCGAACGCCAACCCGGAGCTGGCGACCGATGTCGACTACTCGATGATCCTCAACGACGGTCCGCTCGGCTTCACGATCAACGGCAAGGGCTTCCCGGCCACCGAGCCGCTCGTCCTCCAGCAGGGCCAGACGATTCGGATCCGCTACATGAACGAGGGGCTGCAGATCCACCCGATGCATCTGCACGGCATCCCGCAGCTCGTGGTGGCCAAGGACGGCTGGGACCTGCCGACGCCGCACTTCGAGGACACGGTCCTCGTGGCTCCGGGCGAACGGATCGACGTCATCGTCGAGGCCACGGAGCTGGGCGTGTGGGCCTTCCACTGCCATGTCCTCACCCACGCCGAGGGTCCCGACGGGATGTTCGGCATGGTCACCGCCATGATCGTGGAGGAGTGATGGCCGCTGCCGCCGACGCCGCGCGCATCGACGATCGCTTCGTTCGCCTGGCCGCGACCGTCCCCCTGCGCGTGGCGCCGGCGGCGCTTGCCTCGCTCCTCGATCGAGGCGTCCCCGGCTGGGAACAGCTGTCGAACGTGGGTGGCATCCGGCGCTACGCCGTGGACCTTCGGCTGCGCCTGGGGAAGCCGGGCGCGGCCCTCGGCACCTTCAAGAAGGCCGCGTTCGTCGACCTCGGCGAGGTGCGCGGGACCGGCGGCGCGTACCAGGTCGAGATCCAATGGCGCGCCGCGACGGCCGCGCCGCTGTTCCCGGTCTTCTCGGGTCAGCTTCGCATCGGGCCCGACGACATCGGCATCAACGGCCTGTACGCACCGCCCGGCGGCGTGGTCGGACTGGTCGCCGATCGGGCGCTGCTCCACGTCGCCGCGACGGGCACCGCCCGTTGGCTGCTCGCCGAGCTCAACCGCGCGGCCGCCCACGCGCGCTGAGCGCGCATCGGATCAGCGCGGTGGCTCGCCGAGGTGGTGCTTCGCGACGAAGGCGGCGGCCTGTGTCCGCCGCTGGAGGTTGAGCTTCGACAGGATGCTGCTGACGTAGTTCTTCACGGTCTTGTCGGACAGGAAGACGTCCGTGGCGATCTCCTTGTTCGTCTTTCCCTCCGCGACGAGCAGCAGGATCTTGCGCTCCTGGGAGGTCAGCTCGGACAGCTCGTCGTTGGCCGTGCCTGCGGCGGCGGCCCGGACGCGCTGGAGCACCCGCTCGGTGACCGCAGGATCCAGCAGCGACTCGCCGCGCCCCACGGACTCGAGGGCCGAGACGAGGTCCCGCCCTCGGATCTGCTTGAGCAGGTAGCCCGACGCACCGGCGATGATCGCCGACAGGACCGCCTCCTCGTCCGGGTAGCTCGTGAGCATGATCACGCGGGTCTCAGGTCGAGCGCCCCGGATCTCGCGGCATGCCTCGATTCCGGAGCCATCCGGAAGCCGAACATCCATGATCACGAGGTCGGGCTCGAACCGCGCCGCCTCCGCCACCGCCTCCGCCATCGTGCCGGCCTGGGCCACCACCTCGAATCCCTCTCGCCGATCGAGAAGCGCAACGAGGCCCTGGCGGACGACCTCGTGATCGTCGACGACCAGGATCCGCAGCGCCCGGCGCTCGCCCGCGTCACTCATGGGTATCGGCTTCCTCCGTGGTCCCGGGTAGCACCCCGAGCGTGACGATGATACGGGTGCCGGCGGTCTCCGTGCTGCGAATCTCCAGCTTGCCCCCCAGCGCACCGGCTCGCACCCGCATGTTCGCCAGTCCGTGATGACCGCGTTCGGTGGCCGCCGACGCATCGAATCCGCTGCCGTCGTCCCGGACCTCCAGCCGCAGCTCGTCCCGCGTGCTCGCGAGCCGAACCTCGCAGCGCGTCGCACGGGCGTGGCGCGCGACGTTGCTGAGCGCCTCGCGCGTGATCGCCAGCAGCTCCGCCACCGTCTCGATCGGGAGGCGCGAGAGGTCCGCCGTCGGGTCGTCGACGTCGACCGTCACGACGACGCCGCCGCTGCGGCGAAGCTCCTTCGCAAGGTGCTCGAGGCCCTCGCCGAGATCGCCGGACTCCAACAGCACCGGTCGGAGGCCGAAGATGAAGTTGCGGATGTCGCGGATCACGGCATGCAGGGCGTCGATCGCCTCGTCGACCCGCCGGCTCGCCTCGTGCGGCTCACTGGACACCATGTCCGGGACGTCGTCGAGGGCCAGGGTCTGGGCGTAGATGGCCTGGATGACGCTGTCGTGCAGGTCACGGCTGATCCGGTCGCGCTCGTCCACGATGGCGAGCCGCTGCACCTGCTCGTAGAGTCGCGCGTTCTCGATCGCGATGCCGGCGTGCAGCGCGAACACCTCGACGAGTGCCTGATCGGCGTCGCCGAACTCGGCGGCGCCGCGCTTGTTCGTCAGGTACAGCCGGCCGACCGGCGTCCCCCGACTCGTGATCGGCATGCCCAGGAACGACGACATCGGCGGATGGTGTGGCGGGAACCCATAGCTCTCCGGATGCGCGGCGATCTCGGGAATTCGGACCGTCTCGCCCTCGCGGATGATGAGGCCGAGGAGCCCACGGCCGCGGGGGAGCGCACCGATGCGGGTGCGAACCTCGTCGCTCATCCCGCTCGTGATGAAGCGCTCGATCGCACCGTCGCGGTCGACGATCCCAATGGCCGCGTACTCGGCATCCACCAGTTCCCGGACGCGGTCGACGATGAGCTGCAGCACGCGGTCGAGGTCCAGCTCGCCGCTGATGCCTCGGACCGCCTGGTCGAGCGCTTCGACGGCGGGCGGCAGGAGGCCCCGGTCGCGGCGGGATGCATCGGGCATGCGGGGAAGGCTAGCGGGTCACATCGGCCAGCGATACGCCGTCCAGCGATCCGAAGACCGCTTCCTGGGCCTGGAAGAACGCCTCGTGGACATCGCACGGCCCGTCGCGCCGGCACGGGCCGCCGCGCAGCACGCACGTCCGCCGTCGCCCGTCACCCTCGACCGCCTCGACGATGTCGAGGAGGCTCACCCTGTCCGTCGGACGGGCCAGCCGATAGCCTCCGGACCGACCACGGCGGTTCGCGACGAGCTCCGCGCGGACGAGGTCCCCCATCACCTGCGGCACGAAGCTCGACGGGATACCGGTAGCGTCGGAGAGGGCGGCCGCTGTGAGCTGGTCAACCCCGGGGCGGGCGAGGGCCAGCATCGCGCGGATGGCGTAGTCGCCGCGTCGGGTGAGCTCGAGCCGCATGGATGGTGCTCCTCAGCGATCGGGTCCGAAGTGCCCGGGTGGACCGGGACAGACGGCACATGTGGGTTTCGGCTAAATCCTTACTAATAGAGTACACATTTACGCAGCAGAGCGCGAGGAGAAACGGCGATGCAACGAGCCTTCTGGTACACGGGCCTGGCAACGGGGGGACTCGTCGCCTTCGTCAGCCTAGCGATCGTTGCCGCGCTCATCGTCAACGGCGTGCTGGGCACGGGCGCCGTTGCGGCGGTCCCCGGCGAGGGGGGCGAGATGGAGCATGCCGGGGCGCCCGCTGTCGCCCCGGTCGAGCCGAATCCCGAGGCACCGGAGTACGTCCTCCGCGATCCGGCGGCCCCGGAGCTCGCCACCGGAGACGTCCACGACATCGAGCTGATCATGACGGAGCGGCAGATGACGGTGGCCGAAGGCTACGAGCAGCTGATCTGGACGTTCGGGGACGAGGTCCCGGGACCGGTCCTGCGCGTCACGGTCGGGGACCTCGTGCGCGTCACGCTCGTGAACCCGGAGGAGAACTCGATGCCGCACTCGATCGACTTCCACTCGAGCATGGTCGCGTGGAACGACGAGATGCGATCCATCAACCCCGGCGAGGAGCTCGTCTACGAGTTCGAGGCGAAGTACGCCGGCGTGTACATGTATCACTGCGGCACGTCGCCGGCGCTCATGCACATCGCCAACGGCATGTTCGGGATGATCATCGTCGAGCCGGAGGGTGGCCTTCCGGAGGTCGATCACGAGTTCGCCTTCGTGCAGAGCGAGTGGTACCTGGGAGCGCAGGGCGCGACCATCGACATCGGCAAGGCGTCAGCGGGCGCGCCGTCACCGGACTTCGTCGTCTTCAACGGCATCGCCAACCAGTACGCCGACCACCCGATCGAAGTGCCGGTCGGGGAGACGGTGCGGGCCTTCGTCCTCAACGCCGGACCGAGCATCGACTCGAGCTTCCACGTGGTCGGCACGATCTTCCACTCAGTCATCAAGGAGGGCGTCGTCCTCGCCGAGGGGAACGAAGGCAACTGGGGAGCCCAGGCGGTGGACCTCTCGCCGGCGCAGGGCGCCATCATCGAGATGCGCTTCGACGAGGACGGGCTCTACCCGATCGTGACCCATGCCTTCAACTTCGTCGGCAAGGGCGCCCTTGGCCTCTTCCAGGCCGGTGACGGCGGCGAGGCCATGGAAGGCGGACATTGATCGATATCGAGCCGATGCCGGCCGGCGGGACCACCGCCCGGCCGGTGGCGTCCTCGCGGCTTACCGAGCGCCACGTCCTGGCGCTCGGTCTCGGCGTCGCCGGGTTGTTCGTGGTGGCGGCCGGCATCGCGGCCGCTGCGACCGTGCCCGCTGGCGGAAGCCCGTGGGTGTCGCTTCACCTGGCGCTCGTTGGCGCCGCGACCGTCGCGATCGGCACGTTCATGCCGCACTTCGCCGTCACGCTGGCGGGGACGCGCCCGGCACCGGCGACCGAGCGCCTCCTCGCGATCGTCCTGCTCGCCGTCGGCGCGGTTGGCGTCGTCGCCGGGATGAGCGTCCTCGGCCCGACCTGGACGCTCGCGGGTGCGGTGCTGACCCTCATCGGCGTGGGGTTGACGGCGCGGCACACGGTCGCGCCCACGCGTGATCCACTGGCGCGCCGTCACCCGATCGCGCTGCTTGCCTACGGCCTGGCGCTCGTCGAGCTTGCCGCGGCCATGGGGATCGGCGCCGCCGGCGCCATCGGCATCCCGGCGGTGACCGCTGCCTGGGCGACCCTGCGCCCGGCCCACGCCTGGCTCTCCCTGTTCGGTGCCGTGTCGCTCACCATCTTCGCCACCCTGGTCTACCTCGCCCCCACGGTGCTGGGAGCGCGGCTGCGGCCGAGCGTCGCGCTCGCCCTCGGGCTCGTCGGCGTCGCGATCGGTCCGTTGCTCACGGCGGCCGGTTTCGCCCTCGATCTGCGCACCGTGGTCGTGGGGGGCATGGCCCTCACGCTGGTCGGAGCCGTCGCGCAGGTCGCGTATGTCGTGGACCAGTACCGCCGCCGCGGACCGTTCACCACCCAGCACGACTGGCGCCGGGTCGTGATCTGGCATCTCGTCGGCGGGACCGCATGGTTCGCCGCCGCCTGCGCGGTGGCCCTGGCCGGCGTCGTCGGTGGCGGCCCGGTGGCTGGCTGGTCGCTCGGCATCCTTGCCATCCCGATGGTCGGTGGCTGGTTGCTCCAGGAGCTGGTGGGCTCGTGGACCCATCTCGTGCCGTCGGTCACCCCGGGGAACCCGGCGGACCACGCCGCCCAGCGCCGGGCACTGGCGCATGCATCGCGGTTCCGGCTGGTGGCGTGGAACGTCGGGATCGGCCTGGCGTGGGCGGGCACGGCCCTCGACCTGCGCCTGGCGACAACGGCCGGCGCGGTTCTCGTGGCCACCGCGGTGGCGGTGAGCGTCGCCACGCTGGCGCAGTCATTGACCCGGGGGCGATACTGAACGCGCTCGGGACGGAGGTCGAGTAGGGGCGGCGGCCGAGCGCTGCCCCGGAGGTTGGGCCGTGGACATCCGCACGCCCCGCGTGGCGGTGATCGACGACGACGACGAGTTTGCCTCGCTCATGGAGGCCCTCCTGGAGGAGGAGGGGTACGCCTTCTCGCGCCCCGACGTCGGTGCTGCGGACCTGGCCGAGGCCGTCGCGGCCGCGAAGCCCGACGTGGTCGTGCTGGACCTGCGCGGGGTCTATGACGGTGGAGGCCTGGCCCTCCTGGGACGACTCCGCGCGCACCGCGCCCTCGCCCGTCTGCCGGTCCTCGTCTGCTCTGCCGACATCCATCTCCTTCGCGCGAATGCCGCCGAGCTCGCCGGCATGCCCGGCGTGGCGGCGCTCGAGAAGCCATTCCGGATCGAGGCGCTGATGGGCGCCCTCGAGCGGCTGCTGGCCGGGACGGTGGACCCGCCGGCGGTCGGGACGCCCGATCCCGAGGCCCTCCCGGCCGTCGGGGAGCTGCTGGCGCGGCTGGGTGACACCCTCCGCTGGCCCGCGCTCGATGCGTGGGTGCCGGATCCGCGGCCCGGCATGCTGCGCTGCCCCTCCGCGTGGGTGGCGAGCGCGAGGCTGGCCGCCTTCGCGCAGGTGAGCCGCCGAACGCTCCTCCCGTTCGGTGGCGGGCTGCCCGGCAGGATCTGGGTGAGCGCCCGACCGGCGTGGGTCGAGGATCTCGCCGGGGACATGAACTTCCCACGCCTCCCCACGGCGCGACGCTGCGGCCTCGTTTCCGCAGCCGGCGTGCCGGTGACCGAGGGCGACCAGATCGTCGGCGTCGTCGCCGTCTACGACCAACGGCTGCGCCGCCGCGACGACGCCGCCCTCGACCGCCTCCACGAAGGAGCACGAGTCGCCGGGCCGCTGCTCCGGGCCGCCGCCGGACTCACCTCACCCAGCGCATCGTCGGCCGTCTCGGCCACGTCCTGACGGCTATCTTCAACGCAAGCACGAAGGAGGAACTCGCCCGTGTCAAGCCTGCGGAGCATCGTGACCTGGATCGCCCTGGTGGCGGCGCTCATCCTGGTCTGGCTCCAACTGCCCGAGGACTGGCCCGTGTCGCGGCCGGAGGGGGAGCTCAACACGATCCTGACCTGGGCGTTCTGGATCCTGTCGATCGTGGTGGTGCTGATCCTGTTCACCGACCGCCGCGACCCGGAGGCGACCCAGGTCGAGGTCGAAGGCCCGGCCTTCGCCAGGTACCTGTTCTCGAACTCGAGGGCCGGCCTGTTCTGGCTGCCGATCCGCCTCTTCCTCGGCTTCTCGTGGCTGACCTCAGGCTGGGGCAAGGCCACCGGGGAGGGATGGCTGGACGGCGGTGCCGCCCTCGCCTCGTACTGGGAACGGGCGGTGAGCATTCCCGAAGCCCCGGCCCGACCCCCGATCTCGTACGACTGGTACCGGGACTTCCTCACGTTCCTGCTGGACGGCAATCACGAAGCTTGGTTCTCTTACCTCGTCGTGTTCGGCGAGATCGCCGTCGGGCTCGGTCTCATCGTCGGCGCACTGACCGGCGTTGCGGCGTTCTTCGGCGCGTTGCTGAACATGTCGTTCCTGCTCGCCGGCTCCGCCTCGACGAATCCGGTGCTGTTCACCGCCGCCATCGGCCTGATGCTGGCCTGGCGCGTGGCCGGCTACTACGGCATGGACCGCTGGCTGCTGCCGATGCTCGGCACGCCGTGGCGCGCCCCGGTGGCGGAACGGAGACCGATCACCGACAGCGCCTGACCGATTCCGGTCGAGTCATATGGACGGGGCCGGCCGTGAGGCCGGGCCCCGGTTCATTGGCGCCGCCCCGCCTGAGGTCAGTCCTCCAGCCGGCCGAGCGCGGACAGGGCGTCGACGAGGCCGACGCCGAAGGGTTCGAGCGCCTGCCGCGCGGCCAGGTACGGGGATCGGTCCACCCCGAGCGTCGGCCCCTCGACGGAGTCGGCCGACGCGACCCAGCCGCGCGGGAATCGGACCAGGCGCAGCCGGATCGACTCGCCGTCCACGGCGATCTGCAGCCGGCGGGCGCTCCAGCCACGGGGTGCTTCCAGCGCGGTGGCCGCATCCGGCGCCCAGGTGTCGATGTCGGTCATGGGTACCGGCCCCGGATCCGCTGGGCCTCGGCGACTCGCGCGACGGCGATGGCGTGCGCCGCGAGGCGGGCATCGATGCCATCGGCGTCGCGCAATCGGGCGACTTCGTCGTACGCGCGGTCGAGCACTCCACGCAGTCGGTCGATCACCTGCTCGCGCGGCCAGGAGATCGACTGGAGGTTCTGGACCCACTCGAAGTAGCTGACGATGACCCCGCCCGCGTTGCACAGGATGTCCGGCACCGTGACGATGCCGCGGTCGGCGAGCAGTGGATCGGCATCCGGGGTGACCGGGCCGTTCGCCCCTTCGGCCACCACGCGGGCACGCACCGCATCGGCATTCGATGCGGTGATCTGGCCTTCGAGCGCTGCCAGGACCAGGAGGTCTACGTCCATGGCGAGCAGCGTCGCGTTGTCGATCGGTGTCGTGTCCGGGGCGTCGGCGATCGACCCGGTCCTCGCCAGGTGCGCCTTCAGTGCCGTGGGATCCAGCCCGTGCGGGTTGGCGACGCCGCCCCCCACGTCGGTGATCGCGACCAGCCGGCCGCCGCGCTCCTGGATGAGCCGGGCCGCCGCCTCGCCAACGTTGCCGAAGCCCTGGACCGCCACCGTCGCGCCGTCAAGGCCGATCCCGAGCTCGCCGAGCGCGCGCTCGGCGGTCATCATCACGCCCAGCCCGGTCGCGTCGGCGCGGGCCTCCGAGCCGCCGAGCGAGACCGGCTTCCCGGTGACCACGCCCGGCACCGTGTACCCGGCATGCATGCTGACCGTGTCCATGATCCAGGCCATCGTCTGGGCGTTGGTGCCCATGTCGGGCGCTGGGATGTCGGTCTCCGGGCCGATGAGGCCCTGGAGCTCGGTCGCGAAGCGGCGCGTGACCCGCTGCAGCTCGTTCGGGGTGAGCGCGCGCGGGTCGACCGTCACGCCGCCCTTCGCGCCGCCGAACGGGACGTCGACGAGGGCGCACTTCCACGTCATCCACATCGCCAGTGCCCGCACCTCGTCGAGGTCGGTGCTCGGGTGGAAGCGGAGGCCACCCTTTGCCGGGCCCCGGGACAGGTTGTGCTGGACGCGGTAGCCGGTGAAGACCTCGGTGTGCCCGTCGTCCATGGCCACCGGGAAGTTGACGGTGAACTCCCGCTTCGGAACGCGGAGGAGCGCCCGAAGGTCGCTGTCGAGGGCAAGGTGGTCGGCCACGCGGTCGAACTGCGCCAGCGCGGACGCGAGCGCGTCCTGCTTCGCACGCGCGATCCGCGGGCGGTCGGGGGTGAGCGTCATCGGTCGAGTTCTCCATTTCCAGCCTGGGCCGGCTCGCTGGCCGACCGCTCGGCGATGGTGGAGGACCGACATGACATCCGGCATGGCCATGCATGAACGTCGCGTAAACGGGGGCCTATGCTTGGCGACGTGACGACGCGGACGGACATCGACGATCTCCTTGGCGCCCCGCTGCTGGGGCTGCTCGCTGAGCCGATGACGGCCCCGGAGGTGGCCGAGCTCCTGAGCGGAGACGGGCTGGAGCTCACGGCCGCTCGCGCCGGCGACCTTCTCGTTCGGCTCGAGGTGTTGGGCCTCGCGCGCGTGGCGGGATACGAGGGAACCGAAGCCCGCTACGTCGCCACCTCGCTCGGACAACGGGCCGCTGCGTCGGTGGTCACCGCGGACCCCGACGTGCGGCTCGGCCTGGAGGAGCTCGAGCGGCTCCGGAGCGATCTCCTTGCGACCGTCGGGCACGAGCTGCGGACGCCGCTCACCGCCATCCGCACCAGCGCCGGCCTGCTGCTGGATCCCGGGCTCGATCCGACGCCCAGCCAGCGGCGCCAGCTGCTCGGCACCATCGGGCGGAGCGCCGATCGCATGCAGCAGCTGCTCACCGAGCTGCTGGATCTCGCCCGGCTTCGTGGCGGCGCGATCGAGATGGCGCGCGACGAGTTCGACGCCCGCGCCCTGGCCCGCGACGTCGCGGTGTCGGTGGAGCCGATGGCGGCCGCACGAGAGCAGCTCGTGCGGCTCGAGCTCCCCGACGAGCCGCTGCCGATGGTCGGCGATCGGCGGCGGCTCGAGCAGGCCCTCCTGAACCTCGTGGCCAACGCGCAGAAGTTCTCCCCCTCGGGGCGCGACGTGACGATCGGGGTGGCGGGGGGCGACGGGTCTCGCGTGCGCTGGACCGTGACCGATGAGGGTCCCGGGATCGCGCCCGACGACCGGGAGCGCCTGTTCGAGCGCTTCTTCGTCGGGTCGTCCGATCAGTCCGGGCGCGGTGGAGCGGGGATCGGTCTTCCGACGGCGCTCGCCATCGCCCAGGCGCACGGCGGCACGATCGAGGTGGACAGCGAGCCCGGTCGCGGGAGCGCGTTCCACCTGGTGGTGCCGGCGGGCCGGCCGTGAGACTGCTGCTGGTCGACGACGACCCGGACATCCGTACCTCGGTGCGCGTCGGCTTCGAGCTCCAGTGGCGCGACGTGGAGATGCTGGAGGCGGCCACGGGTGCCGAGTGCCTGCGCCTCGTGGAGGAGCGCCGGCCGGACCTCGTCCTGCTGGACGTCGGACTGCCGGACCTTGACGGCTTTGCCGTCCTGCGGGAGCTGCGCGCCTTCTCCGCCGTCCCGGTGATCATGCTCACCGCGCGCGACGAGCCGATCGACCGCGTCCGCGGCCTCGAGGCCGGGGCCGACGACTACGTCGCCAAGCCGTTCGACCATCTCGAGCTGATGGCCCGGGTGCGTGCCGTGCTGCGACGGCTGGACGTCAAGGCACCCGCGCCAGGGCGCGCTCCCTACCGCAACGGCGCCCTGAGGATCGACACCGAGGCGCATGAGGCCCGGCTGCGCGGCGACCGCGTCGCGCTGACCGCCACCGAGTGGCGCGTGCTCGAGTTGCTCGTGGCGAATGCCGGTTGGGTGGTGCCGCACGAACGCCTGGTGGCGCGCGTCTGGGGCCGGGAGGATCCGGGGGACGTCGAGTCGCTGCGCGTCTTCGTCGGCCGGCTCCGCGCGAAGCTCGGCGACGACGCCGCGGCGCCGCGCTACATCGAGACGGTCCGCGGCCTCGGCTATCGGCTCCTGAGCGCGCCCGGCGACTGACTCCCCGCTCGGGTGTCATCCCCCGGGCAACGTGCCGCGGCCGATCCGCTCGGCTCTGGAACGCGAGACATCCGCTGCGTGGCGTGTGTATCCAACGCACCGATCTATGACCCAGCCTCCGTCGCGTGGGTTCAATGCACATCGAGGAGCCAACCGGGAGGCTGGAACCCGCCACCGACGCCGATTCGTGCGCCAACCGCACATGCGGTTGGATGCCTCGTAGTTGCGTGCACTGGCCGCACACGACTGCGCGGCGGGCCAGTTGGTGACACCGGGTGGCAGGATTCGGCGCGATCCTGAGGGACCGATACACTCAGGATTCCCGTGAGCTCCCGACGACCACCGACCCAACCCGCCGCCGATTCCCTGGCCGTCTTCAGTGAGGCGACCCGCACCTGGTTCGCCGACGCGTTCGAGGGTCCGACCCGCGCGCAGGAGCTCGGCTGGGCGGCGATCAGTGGCGGGAAGCACGCGCTGATCCACGCCCCGACCGGTTCCGGGAAGACCCTGGCGGCGTTCCTGTGGTGCCTCGACCGGCTCATGACCGAGGCGGCGCCGTCGAAGCCCACCGTCCGCGTCCTGTACGTCAGCCCGCTGAAGGCGCTCACCTACGACGTCGAGCGGAACCTGCGCGCGCCCCTTGCCGGCATCCGCCGGACCGCCGAGCGGCTGGGCGTCGAGGTCCCGGAGGTCCGCGTCGGGTCGCGGACCGGCGACACCCCGGCCGACGCCCGCCGGCAGCTGGTCAAGACTCCTCCCGATATCCTTGTCACGACCCCGGAGAGCCTGTACCTCCTGCTCACCAGCCAGGCGCGCGAGATCCTGCGCGGCGTCGAGCACGTGATCGTCGACGAGGTGCACGCCATCGCCGCCACGAAGCG
>Ga0299913_10000975_pt1 | contig 19999 bp, 19 predicted proteins | sample RVTome_9_FD_201360 | JGI IMG/M metagenome (GOLD analysis project Ga0299913, IMG submission 201360) | Soil microbial communities from uranium-contaminated site in the Upper Colorado River Basin, Wyoming, United States - RVT155D38 (version 2) ... | reverse complement strand
CGTTGAGGTCCGGGAGCCGATGAAGTTGGCGCCGTTAGGGATCAGCAACAGCTCGGGGGACCGGTCCGGCATGTAACCGCGTGCGGTTCGCTCTGCTATCTCGCTCGGAAGGTTGCAGGCACCTTCGAGCCAGCCGCCGGGAGCCTGCGTGACGAACTGGACGTCGGGTGGCGTGAAGAGGGCGCCGGACGGCAGTCGTTCCACCGGATCGTCGTCGGGGCGGGGTCTCGCCGGTGAGCTTGGATCGCTGGTGCACGCGGCAAGCAGGAGAGCGAGCAACGCAGTGATGGCCGCGTTGCGGCTTATGCGGATGGTCAATATGACCCTTTAGCGAAGAACATAGGCTGCCGAAACTTACCGTGAGGGCAGGAAGTGACCGATCTACTCTGGGAGCGGCTGGATTGAAATCGAACATCGTGCGGAAGCTATTCCTCGGTTCGCTTGTCGTGGGACTGGTTACAAGCCTGATCCCCTCTCCGGCGATCGGTGCCCGCGCCAAGGTCGCGCGGGAGGTCATCGCACCATCCGGCCAGGTCATGGTCGCGACGCTGAATGCGCGCCAGCCGAAGGTTCTGGGGATCAATAGCTTCGAGCGCCTGTACTCGATGGTGCTCGCGCTGCGCAACCGACCGGCAGCCTTCAACGGCGGAGCTGCCGACGCGGTGAGTGCACCCGATGTGCTCATCGTTCAAGAGATGACTCTCGCGAACCTCGAGATCTTCCAGAACATCCTCAACCAGACGTCTCGGTTCGAGTATCAAGTGGCGGTCGCCGAAGGGTCGTTGCCGAAGTTCCTCTACAACGCGAATACCGTTTCGATCGTCGGATCCCCGATCGCGTGGATCGACCCATGCAAGACGGGTACCGACGGTAAAGCGATCCGGCGATACCAGTACGCCCGTTTCCTCGAGAACTCGTCGGGTGTCGGCTTCACCGTTGCGGGCGTGCATCTCTCGAACAACTACTCAGGCTCTGGTGGCAACAGCTGCCGCCAGACGAACGTCGTCGAACTGCGGCGTCAGATGATCGCCGAGACGGGCCCGGTGATCGTGGGTGGTGACTTCAACTACCGTGCTGTCGTCGAGCAGCACGAGTGCGACCCCGATGAGCGATCCGAGCCCGCAGAGTGGTGGTCGATGATGACTTCTTCGCTCGCCGGCGAGGAGCCCTTCGTCGACGCGGTGCGCGAGTCGTACCGCCGACGCGGTGTGTCGATGGGCGGCGCGTGGACGTACGAGGCCCTGGCGTCGAGCCCGACATGCAAGGGCAACAAGGATCGCCGCCGGACGCGGATCGACTACCTGTTCAGCACGAAGGCCACCGTTGCGGAGGCCGCTCCGGACACGCCGGGATGGTCCCTCGGCCGGCCGGGCCCTTACCTCCCCCAGGACCGGCGCTTCTCCGATCACAGGTTCGTGTGGGGCCGATTCGTCCTCAGTGGACCGCCCCGACCGACCGTTCCGGTGGCCCAACCGCGGCGTAACGGTGTGATCCAGGTGGCGTGGGAGCCCGTCGACGGTGCCACCGGCTACGTCCTCTACCGCAAGCGAAAAGGCGAGCGGTACTCGGCGATCCAGGAGCTCGACGCGACCGCCACGACGTTCGCGGATCCCGGGACGGCAGACCAGGCGTTCTACCGCTACGCGGTCGCCGCGATCGGTCCCCAAGGGAACCAGGGGTTCGAGTCTCGCCCCGTTGCGGAGGTCGCCGATGCGCGGGGGCCGCGCGTGATCAAGTACTCACCGTTCTATGGGGCAGCACGGGTCTCGCGGCGCGCGAGCATCTACGTCCGTTTCGGCGAGAACGTTGACCCCGACAGCGTGTCGGGCACCACGATCCGCTTGATCCAGAAGGCAAAGTGGAAGAATGGACGGGACAAAGTTATCGGGGGCCGCGTTCTGGTCGATGGTGCCAGGGTGCTGAAGTTCGACCCCAACCACCGGCTGGAACGTCGGCGTGTCTACGTGGTAGTGGTGCGCGCTGTAACGGACCGTCTCGGTAACCGAGGCGCGGGCTCGTCCTCGCGCTTCTCTACCTAGGAAACGCACCCCGCGATCTGCTCGGTGTAGTCGGTCGGCCACGCGCCCGCGAGGAGCTTCTCGTCCAACCGATCTGCGTAACCATCCGGGATCGGTTCACCGCGCGGGAGGTTGTCCTCGAGGCGATACGCCGTAAGGAAGTCGGCCATCTCTTCGAGTGTGACTCCTGCCGCGCTCAGAGCCTCTTCGTCGACCCAGAAGTTGCCCACGCGCGCATCGTCGAACACGTCATCGGGATCGAACGCGAACTCGTTGGCAAGGTCGCTTAGGAGACGATCCATGTTGATCGGCCACGCTCCGGTCGACAGCGCGCTCGGGGTCATGCCGTGATCTGCGGTCATGATCATCACCCACTCGTTCTTTCCGGCAGTTCTGTCGAGCAGGGTCTCTAGCTCGGCGAGCTCCCCGTCACTGAAGCGAACCGCAGATTCGGTCTCGGGGTTCACCATGTTGTATTTGTGCCCGACGGTGTCGATCGGCTTGTAGTTGACGAAGAAGAGGTCGGTGATGTCATCGTCACCGAAACCCTCGCGCTCGAAGATCTGTTCCAGGATCCGGGTCTGATACAGGATGTACGCCGGCGAGTGCTTCAGATCGAACGGGTCGCGCAGGTCATCGTGGCCGAGCCACAGGCCATCATCCTGCCCGTCGGATTCGTCCACGGTCTCGATGTCTTCGTCTAATCCCTCGACGGTGGCCGCGTAGGGCGGGAAGTGGAAGTAGTTCGGGATCCCGACGATGCGGTCCCCGTCGTTGTGGACGACCGCCGCGATGTCCTTGTCCCCGCCGTCGATCGCCGAGCCCCGCCCGAGCATGCCGAGGTGCCAGCGGTGGTAGCCGAACATCCCCACGAGAGCCTCGTTGCCGGTGGTCTGGTCGTAGATGTCGCCGATCGTGGTCAGTTCGAGGTATCCGGTCGGATCCTTCACGTACGAGTCGACGACGTCATCGCCGTCCCGCAGCTTGATGTCGACGATGCCGTGCTGGTTGGGCCACGCGCCCGTGGCCATGTTCGTATGCGATGGCGGCGTATTGGACGGCGATGAACCGACGATCGCGTCCTGGACGCTCGTTCCTTGCTCCATCCACCGTGCGAGATTCGGCCATGAGTCCGGCCACCGTTGGAGGACGTTCGTGCCGCCACCGTCCCAGACCACCAGGACGATCGTCTTGGGGACGCCGCGCTCGTCGAGGAGCGCTTCGGACAACGGTCTTCCGGGGCGACCTTCCGGCCACTCGATCTGCAGGAGCTCGGCCATCGTCGGTGCGATGTCGGCCACGGTGACCTCGCGGTCGACCTGGAGATCACCGTCCGACCGAACGAAGCCGGGGCCGTAGAGGACGAGCGGGACCTTCTGAACGTAGTCCCAGGGGCCCGAGTGACTCGTTCCTACGAACGCGCCGTAGTAGTTGGGCTCGGCCGGCAGTGCGGTCAGCTCCGGGGACCGGCCCGCGTAGTAGTCGCGCCGGATCCGTTCGAACAGAGTCGCGGGGACATCGCAGGCGGCCCGGAACCACTTCGACCGCGCCACCGCCGGATCGACGGCTGCGGCAGTCGGAGAGGGGCGCCGCGGAGCGCTCCGTTCCTCGGGGGCCGGGCAGGCGGTCGCGACCAGCGCAACGATCGCCAGCGCTCCGCAGATGTGCGCTCGTCTCGTCATGGACACGATCGACCCTCGCAATGGCGCGCCTTCTCCAGCCGGCGCTCGAGCTCACGCACGTCGGGATCGTTCGACGGGTCCGAGTCGCCGAGGAGGTTCTCGAGCTCGAATGGATCGGTGGCCAGGTCGTAGTACTCCCGGAACACGACTTCGCCTTCCACCGTGTACTCGACGTAGCTGTACTCGGCCGTCTTCAACGCGGTCCAATCCGGCACGGTCGAGCGATGGGCGACATCCTTCTGCCAGAACTCGTTCAGGATCCACTCGCGCGAGCGGTCTCCGATCAACGAGTGACCGTCCGTGACGGAAGGACCTCTGACGCCGGTCGCCTCGTAGATCGTCGGTGCGATATCGAGCAGCCCGACTAGGCGTTCGTCGGTCGTGCCCGCTTCGACGCGACCCGGCCACCGCATCATCATGGGGACCATCACTGACTCCGTGTAGGGGTTCCCCTTCGACAGGAACGTTCCAAGCAGTCCGTGATGACTCCAGAGATACCCGTTGTCCGACACGAAGAACGCGAGCGTGTTGTCCTCACCGAGCTCGTCGAGCTTCGCCATCACGTCGTCGATCACATCGTCGGCCGATATCAGGCTGCGCAACTGGCGGGTGCGCGCTTCGGTTCCCAGTCCCGGACGCGCGTCGGCATCCTGCACGTACGGCGGCTTGTCGCTCTGGTCGGCCTCGTCGATCGATTCGGGAGCCTCCCACACCGGCACCGAAGCATCTTCGTGGGCCGGTTCGGGCAGGTAGGGGGCATGGGGGGCCGGGATCGCGAGCCACAGGAACCACGGCTCGTCATCGCGTCGTTCCCAATCGTCGAGGAAACCGGCGGTGTAGCCGGTGAAGGGGGCCGTCCAGTAGCCGGGTGTCGTCTGTTTGGCGCGGCCGTCGACCTCCCAAGAGGTATCGAAGTAGCGGGCTCGCCTGCTCCCGAGCTTGAGGGCCCAGCGGTCGAAGTGCGGGGGCGGCCCTTTCCAGAGGTTCAGGAACTTGCCCACCAGGCCGGTTCGGTAGCCCGCGGGCCGGAGGTAGGCCTGGAGCGTCGTGTCCTGATCGAGCTCGTACGCGTCTTCGTTGCTCAGCACCAGGTGGTTGTGGGCATAGCGCCCGGTCATGATCGACGCTCGGGCGGGGCAGCAGGCGGGGGTCGTCGAGTACGCGTGGGTGAACGTGACACCTTGCTCGCCAAAGTGGTGGCGTGTTCTCGGCATCACCGTCATCGTCCCGTTCGGCTGGTCGTCGGTGACGATCACCAAGATGTTGGGTCGCTCGTCGGGATCGGGTTCGCTTGTATCGATGGGGTCTCGATCGCCACTGGTGCATGCAGTCAAGACAACCAAGCACACCGCGACCGCGCCCCTGAGCCAGTCGCGATGCATGGCGTCGAGTATGCCAGGATGACCCGCTCCCAGGAGAACGGACGAGCCCAAGGAGCGATCAGGTGGTGGTGACGCGCATGACGGCAGCTATCTGCGCGGCACTGCTCGTGCTGACAGCGTGTCAGAGCGACGTCCGGCAAGGGCCGCGCACGAGCGCCGGTCCGGCCGACGACTGCCCCCCGCTGCCGACGCTGCCGAGCAGCTCGACAACCGAGCCCGACGCAGACCCGTCGACCACCATCACGATCGATCCGAACGCGGCCCTCGGCGAGATCGACCCGTTCGTGTACGGGATCAACCATCGCTATCCCTACAACGCGTTCGGGTCGTGGGACCCGCAAGCACAGGCTCCCTACGACCGCTTCGTCGAGGTCTTCAAGTACGCCGGCTTCCCCGTGACTCGCTTCCCCGGCGGTCGGATGGCCAACCCGTACCGATGGCAGCGCGCGATCGGACCGGTCGACGAGCGGGGACGGAACCCGAACGGAGGTGGGACCGGGCAGCCGTTCTCGAACGAGTTCGGTCCCGATGAGTTCGGTGCCCTGATGGATCTGACGGGGGCCGAGGGAACGGTCACGGCCAACTTCGCAACCGGCGACGCAGCGGAGGCGGCGGATTGGGTCGAGTACATGAACACGCCCGTAGGCGAGAACCCGCGCGGAGGACCGGCGTGGGCAGAGGTGCGCGCCGAGAACGGTCACCCCGAGCCGTACGGGATCCGCCACTGGGAGATCGGAAACGAGCTCAACAGCGGCAAGGTGTACTGGATGGGTGAGTCCGTCCCCGAAGATGTGAAAGCGCAGAGGTACATCCACGGGGGCAAGACCGCCTTCGAGGACCACAAGCTCGGGACCCACGACGCACACTCGCCGCAGAGTGCGATCGCGACGGGGGAGCCCAACCTGGTGCGGTGGATCCGTTACCCGCCCGTCGAACCGGGCAGCAACACGCTCTACGTCGGCGGCGAAGCCTGGGAGCAGGTCGACGACATCACCGCTGCGGGTGCAAAGAACGTCTACGAGTTCGAGCCTCGTTCGGGCAAGGTCACGTTCGGCGATGGGGAGCACGGAAACATCCCACCCGAGGGTGCGCTGATGACTGCCGACTATGTCTCCGGCCCCCATGATGGGTTCCTCGACTTCTACCGGGAGATGAAGAAGGTCGACCCCACGATCGAGATCGGCTCCGCGATCCACACCCACGTCTTCACGGAGCTGATGGGGGCCGACCTTCCCTACGACTTCATGGTCGTGCATAGCTACGGGGACTTTCCCGGCGCGCCGACCGACCCGAAGGATCTGCACTACTACCTGATGCAGCTACCCGACGTGCAGGCGGATTACATCGCGGGCTCGCAGGAACAGATAGCGACCTACGCGGGGGCCGAACGCTCCGCCGACATCCACGTCGCGATCACCGAGTACGCGGCGGGTTCGGGCCTGAAGCTAGGGATCAACTCGATCGACGCCCCCGAGCACTATCTCTTGTCGTTGGACGGGGCGCTGTACACGGCATCCCTGATCCGACACTGGGTGAACCTCGGGATCGAGCTCGCTCAGAAGCACTCGCTCGTCGACGTCGATCCGAACAACCAACCGCCGGGATACGACTCCCGAGCACACACTGCGGATGCGGCGGTGATCGGCCCGGCGCCCTGCTTCATCCCATCGGCGTCCGCGCACGTATTCAAGATGTACACGCAGATGATGGGGGCCACGAGGGTGCCCAACGAGATCCTCGGGAACCCGGCACGGAAGATCTTCGACGGCAGCCAGATGGAGGCCCTGATCACGCTCTCGACGGTCGACGAGCACGGCCGCCCGGCCCTGCTCGTGATCAACCGGGATCGCACGAAGGACGTGGCAGCCACGATCGCTGCCGGGCTCTCGGACCTTGGCACGGCGACGGTCTGGACCCTCGATGGACCGAGCTTCCTCGCGTACAACACGCTCGAGCACCCTGACCGGGTCTCGCTGACGGAGACGGTCGTGGAGGACGTGGGGGCCGAGCTGGTTCACCGCTTCCCGGCCCACTCGGTGACCGCCATCCGCTTCACCCCCTAACCCGATTTTCTGCGCCTTAGCGGGGTGCGCCCCCCGTAGTTTCTCTGCGCTGATCCCCCGGACCGCCCCCTGAGCCCACCGAACCTTCAATGAAGGATCATTCTCGACACACCCCCTCCCTAGGGTGAGGGCATGGCTGATCAGTACAGGTGCTCGTCGTGCGGGCACGACTCGCACAAGTGGTTCGGACGCTGTCCGGAATGCGGTTCGTGGAGCACCGCCTCACAATCGACCGGTTCGGGTGAGGCTGGGCTGACGAGCCTCACGCTCGACTCGGCCCCCGCCGACCCGCCGCGTACCGCGACGGGGATCGGTGAGCTCGACCGCGTCCTCGGTGGAGGATTCGTGGCCGGCTCCGTGGTGTTGCTCGCCGGCGAGCCCGGGATCGGCAAATCGACCCTGGTCCTGCAACTGCTCGATGCACTAGCGCGCGACGACAAGGACGTCTTGCTCGTCTCCGGTGAAGAGTCGATCGCGCAGGTCTCGGGCCGCGCCAAACGCCTCGGGGTCGATGGCGGTCGCTTACGCGTCGCCGCCTCGACATCGCTCGCGGCGGTTCTCACCGATGTAACGGCATCAAACCCCGACCTGGTCGTCGTCGACTCCATCCAGACGATCGCCGATGGCAACCTCGAACAACCGGCGGGTTCGCTCGTTCAGATACGGGAGTGTGCGGCTGCACTCACCGAGCATGCGAAGCGCACCGGGATCTCGTTCGTCCTCGTCGGCCATGTCACGAAGGAAGGCTCGGTTGCCGGACCCAAGACGCTCGAGCACGTCGTCGATGTCGTCTTGTCGCTGGAGGGCGACCGAACCGGTGCATTGCGGTTGCTACGCGCGAACAAGAACCGGTTCGGCGCGACCGACGAGACCGGCGTCTTCGTGATGTCCACGAAGGGATTGGATCCGGTGGGGGACCCGTCGGCCCTGTTCCTCGCCGACCGGCGTGAAGGGGTCCCCGGCTCGGTCGTGTTCCCCAGCATCGAAGGGTCCCGCCCGGTTCTGGTCGAGGTCCAGTCCCTGGTCGCCGAGGGGGCACCCCAACAGCTTCGCCGGGTCGCGATCGGCCTGGATCAGCGCCGTCTATCGCTGTTGACCGCGGTCGTGTCGCAACGCGCGGGGTTGTCGCTCGCGGCGCAAGATGTCTTCGTCGCGGTGGCGGGTGGTCTCACGGTTCGGGAACCCGCTGCAGATCTCGCGGTGTGTCTTGCTCTGTTCTCCGCAGCAACGGGTTCACCGTTGGGCGAGCGCGCGGTCGCGCTCGGCGAGGTTGGGTTAAGTGGTGAAGTGCGGCGCGTTCCGTCGATGGCACGCCGTTTGTCCGAAGCGCGCAGACTCGGATTCACCAGCGCGTTCGTGCCGTACAGTTTCGACGAGCACATCGAGGGACTCCGTCCGATCAGAGTCCCGGATCTTGCGGCCGCGTTCACCCAAGCGCGCGCAGCCGCAGTCCCCGTTTGAGCAAGTCGTGCACCTGCGCGCCGTGTTATCCTTGGGTGGCGAGAGACCCAGCTTCTGCTGGATTTTCTTCTCCACAACCGCTGATGGTTGGTAGGGGCGTTCCCGATAGCGCCGTGGCTGTACTTGCAGGGAGGTTGAACGCGTGGGTTTTCGTGTAGGTGACAAGGTTGTTTACCCCCATCACGGTGCAGCGATCATCGAGCGCCTCGAGAACAAAGAGATGTTCGGTGAGAAGCGCGAGTACTTCATCCTCAAGCTCGCGTACGGCGAGCTCACATTGATGGTCCCGGTGGACTCGACCGAAGAGGTCGGGCTGCGCGTCGTCACTCCCGCGAAAGAGGTTCCCAAGGTCCTCAAGGTCTTGAAGAAGAACGAGCCCACCACGAACACCACGAACTGGTCGCGCCGGTTCAAGGCGAACGTCGAGAAGCTCCGCTCGGGCGACATCTACCAAGTGGCAGACGTGGTCCGGAGCCTTCACCAGCGGGATCGTGAGAAGGGCCTGGCGGCGGGTGAGAAGCGGATGCTCACGAAGGCCCGTCAGATCCTCGTATCCGAGCTCACGTTCTCCAAGAACTGCGACCAGGACGAGGCCGAGCAGCTCCTCGACGAGGTCCTGGGCTAAACCATCACCGACAGCGCGCCTTCCGTCGCGGCGATCCTTGCTGCGGGCGGTCGCGGAGACCGGGCACGCGACCTGCGTGACGACCGGCCCAAACAGTTCAGAGAGCTATCCGGCCGCCCGTTATGGCGATGGTCCTTCGACGTCCTCACCGAGTTGTGCGACCCGGTGATCGTTGTCGCGCCAGAAGATCTCCTGGGTGAGATCGAAGCCGCCAGCGCGCGTGCGGTCTCCGGCGGAGACACCAGGCAGGAATCGGTTGCGAATGGCTTGGAGCACGTCGTCACCGAGCAGGTCGTTGTCCACGACGCGGCGCGACCGTTCGTGACCCCCGACATCCTCCAGTCGGCGATCGATGCGCTCGATCAGGCCGATGGTTCGTTCGCCGCGATCCCGGTGCGGGAGACCCTCGCGCACGTCCGGGACGGTGCGATGACTGGGGTCGTTCCACGCGCATCGATCCTCAGCGTGCAGACTCCTCAGGTGTTCTGGACCGCAGCGTTGAAGGACGCGCATACCAAAGCGCGCGGCGAAGACATCACCGACGCGACCGATGATGCACAGCTGGTCGCGAAGTACGGCTACACGGTTGTCCCGGTGCAAGGTGACGCTCGTAACCTCAAGCTCACCTACGGCCCCGACTTCGCGCTCGCTCAAGCTCTGTTGGTTGGTGACGCGTGATCCGGACGGGTCTGGGCTTCGACGCACACGCTTTCGACGAGTCCCGCCCCTTGTTGCTCGGTGGGGTCACCATCCCGGATTCACCCGGGCTCGCGGGCCACTCCGACGCCGACGCGCTATCCCACGCGATCGCCGACGCGATCCTCGGTGCGGCCGCTCTGGGCGACCTGGGTAACCGTTTCCCCGCAACGTCGGAGTGGGCCGGCGCGAGCAGCCTCGACATCCTGCGTGAGTGCGCCAAGGCTGTAGCCGGGGCAGGCTGGAAGGTGGTGAACGTCGATGCGACCGTCGTGGCCGAGCACCCGCGCCTTGCCGCTCATCGAGAGGAGATGGTCGCGAACCTCGCGTCCGCACTGGATCTGTCAACCGAACAGGTGTCGGTGAAGGCGACCACCACCGATGGGATGGGGTTCACCGGCCGGGGGGAAGGGATATCGGCCCTCGCGATCGTCACGATCTCGGCTGATTAGGGTGACCCGATGACCATCCAGATCTTCGACTCGATGGCCCGCCGGTCGGTCCCCCTCGAGCCGCGCGAGGACGGCCGCGTTGCCATGTATTGCTGCGGCCCGACGGTCTACAACTACATCCACATCGGCAACGCCCGGACGATGCTGTGGTTCGAGATGATCCGGCGTTACCTGGTCTACCGGGGCTTCGACGTGAACTACGTCATGAACTACACCGATGTCGACGACAAGATCATCGAGCGGGCGAAGCTCGAGAAGGTCTCGACCGAGGAGATAACCCGCAAGTACACCGATGCCTTCGAAGCCGATATGGGTGCGATGGGTGCCCGGCCGGCCGACATCCTCGTGCGTGCGACAGATCACATCGACGAGATGATCGAGGCGATCGAAGGGTTGATCGCCAAGGGCAAGGCCTACGAAGCCGACGGCGACGTCTGGTACGCGGTCGAATCCTTCGATGGTTACGGCAAGCTGTCGAACCGGACGCTCGAGGACATGCGCGCCGGTGAGCGCATCGAGCCGCACGAGGGCAAGCGTCATCCGCTCGACTTCGCGTTGTGGAAATCGGCGAAGGAAGACGAACCGTCGTGGCCGTCGCCCTGGGGGCCGGGTCGGCCCGGGTGGCACATCGAATGCTCCGTGATGTCGACGAAGTATCTCGGCATGGGCTTCGACATCCACGGCGGTGGGAGCGACCTGATCTTTCCGCACCATGAGAACGAGATCGCCCAAGCCGAAGGGCTGATGGATGGGATGTTCGTCCGCCACTGGATGCACGCGGGGATGGTCCAGATGGAGTCCCAGAAGATGTCGAAGTCCCTCGGCAACGTTGCGCTCGCTCACGACGTCTTGGAGTCGTACCCCGGTGAGGTCGTCCGCTACTGGGCCTTGACCGGTTCGTATCGCAGCCAGGTCGTTTTCTCGGATGCCGTTCTGGAGGACGCGAACAGCGCGTACGAGAGGCTCAAGACGTTTCTGACTTCGGCGCGCCACGCGCTCGGTGACGAGATGCCCGAAGCGGGGGCCAAGGTCCGGCGCGACGACGACATCGACGCCTCGGGTTATGTAGGCCGGTTCGTTGCTGCGATGGACGATGACTTCAATTCAGCCGAAGCGCTCGGCGTCCTGCACGACCTCGTGCGCGCCGGCAACAGCGCTCTCGAAGGAGCCCAGAAGGGCGATGCGGATGCGCGTGAGGAGCTGGCCGCCATAACCACAGACTTCCTCGAGCTCACAGGCGTGCTTGGTTTCGTCTTCCCAGACGAGGGCGTGTCGTCCGAGCTCGTGGATTCCTTGGTGGGCTATCTGCTCGAGCTACGCGATCAGGCTCGTGCGGAGAAGGCGTTCGAACGTGCCGATGCGATCCGCGCCAAGCTCGACGAGCTCGGTGTGGTCGTGGAAGACACGCCCGCCGGACCCCGCTGGCGCGTCTGACAGATGGCACGTAACGGGGGCCGCGATCGGGTTGCCGACGATCGCATCCTCGCCGGACGTCGCCCGATCATCGAGCTGCTGCGTTCGGGGGCGAGCGCCGAGCGCATCTTGATCTCCGATCGCCTCGATCCCTCGTCGACGATCGGCGAGATCCGCAAGCGTGCCGAAGCGGCATCGGTCCCGGTCAAGGTGGTGCCGCGTGCCGAGCTCGACAAGCTCGCCGGCGGCACGAATCACCAGGGGGTTGTCGCGGTCACCGGTCGCTACCGGTACGCGGAGCTGAAGGATCTCCTCGCGCTCGAGAGCCCGGCACTGCTGTTCCTCGATGGGGTCACCGATCCGCACAACCTGGGGTCGCTCCTGCGCTCGGCCGACGGCGCCGGCTTCGACGGCGTGGTCCTTCCGGCGCGCCGCTCAGTTGGGGTCACGACCGCCGTCAGGCGGGTATCGGCGGGGGCCGCCGAGGTCGTCCCGGTCGCCCGGGTCAACAACCTGAGCTCGGCGATCGACGAAGCTCGCTCTGCTGGGCTGTGGATAGTGGGCCTCGACCAGGGGGGAGACGAGACGGTCTGGGAATCCCGCCTGATGGAGCGCCCCGTGGGCCTCGTATTGGGGGCCGAAGACAGGGGATTGTCGCCCGGCGTCAAATCTCATTGCGACGGTCTGGTGGGCATCCCGCTCTCAGGCGGTCTTGCTTCGTTGAACGTGGCCGTGGCGGGCGCCGTTGGGATGTTCGAGGTATCCCGGCGGGCTAACGGCTACCCTCCGCCCAGTGGGGACTAGATGAAAACCGACCTGCTGATCGAGATCACCGACGAGGACCTCGTCGAGCGCGCCCGCGAGGGCAGCGAAGAGGCGATCGAGATCCTGCTGCATCGGTATCGCCATTACGCCCGCGCGAAGGCCCGCACGTACTTCCTTGCCGGTGCGGACCGTGAGGACATCGTTCAGGAAGGGATGATCGGTCTATTCAAGGCGATCCGGGACTACCGCGCCGACCGCAACTCAGCATTCCGAGCATTCGCCGAGCTCTGCATCACTCGCCAGATCATCACCGCCATCAAGACGGCCACCCGTCAGAAGCACATCCCCCTCAACTCGTACGTCTCGCTGAACCGTCAAGCGAGCTCCGACGATGACGATGACGGTCGCTCGCTGGGAGACGTCCTCGTAGGTGTCGAGATGCTGGACCCGGCCGACCTTCTGATCTCGGCCGAAGAGATCGCCACCATCAAGGCATCGATGGGCCGCGTCCTATCCGACCTCGAGACCGAGGTCCTGCAGCTCTACATGGACGGGAAGTCGTATCAAGACATCGCCCAGATGCTCGGCCGTCACGTGAAGTCGATCGACAACGCCCTCCAGCGCATCAAGCGCAAGCTAGAACAACACCTCGTTAAAGACCCCGTCTAAGATGTCGCGCCTGATCGCCTACGGCGTCATCGCCGCGAATCTGGAGGCGAACTTCGGTGGCGACAGCCTGGTGCCCGGGGCAAGCTTGCTGATCGCCCCTGTGCTCATCGTCACACTCGGGATGACATACAAGAGTGTCTTTGCCGACAGGTGGCCAAACTAGATTTCTGTCACACCTGGTCGGTAGCTTGGATCCATGGTGATCGGCAAGCAGCGGCGGCACCCTAAAGATGTCGGTGATGAGAGCCAAGCGATGGTGCTGGCGCGCTTAGTGCAGGCCGGCTACCAGGTGCTGACTCCCTTCGGTGAGAACGTCCGCTACGACCTCGTCATCGATGATGGAGGTTCGTTCATTCGCGTGCAATGCAAGTCCGGTCGCCTCCGCCAAGGAGCAATCTCATTCCCGACATGCAGCTCGACGTATCACCACCCGAAGAACAGGGGTGTGCCCGATTGCCATCAGGGGTACACGGGCCAAGCTGAGTTGTTCGGCATCTACTGCGCGGAGACCGACGGTGTTTACTTAGTTCCAGTGGATGAAGTCGGTCGCCGCCAAGGCTCACTCCGCGTGCTCGAAGCGAGGAACAACCAGGTCAAGAAGGTACGCTGGGCGCGAGATTTTGAGTTGCGTCCTGCCGGGTTAGCTCATCTGGTAGAGCAGTTCATTTGTAATGAACAGGCGGTCGGTTCGAGTCCGACACCCGGCTCGCTACAAGAGAAGCTCGAACGTCAACGGAGACTGTTTGGAACCTGAACTAGAAACCGACGTCGAGAAGGCCGAGCGCCCTCCGGTCGGGGATTCCGCGTGGGAGACCGCTCTGGCCCAGCTCGACGAGGTTGCCGAGCTCATGGGTCTGGCCCCCGGAGTCCACGAAACGCTCCGCGCGCCGAAGCGCACGCTGATCGTCTCGGTTCCGTTCCGGATGGACGACGGCTCGACGCGCGTCTATCAGGGCTATCGCGTACACCACAACGTCACGCGCGGCCCCGCCAAAGGTGGGATCCGCTACCACCCCGCCGTCGGCCTCGACGAGGTCAAGGCACTCGCGATGTGGATGACGTGGAAGTGCGCGATCGTCGGCATCCCGTTCGGTGGTGCGAAAGGCGGCGTGTCGGTCGACGTGCGCGATCACTCGCGCGCGGAGATCGAACGTATGACTCGCCGCTACGCGTCGGAGATCCTTCCGTTCATCGGGCCCGAGAAAGACATCCCGGCCCCCGACATGAACACGAACGAAGAGATCATGGCGTGGATCATGGACACGTACTCCATGAACTCGGGCTATTCCGTGCCGGGTGTGGTCACCGGCAAGCCAGTATCGATCGGTGGATCCAAAGGACGTGGTGGGGCGACGTCGCGCGGTGTGATGTACATGATCTTCTCGACGCTGAAGCAACTGGGGATCGGGATCGACGAGGTCAGCGTCGCGATCCAGGGCTACGGCAAGGTCGGTGGGTTCGCCGCTCAGCTCCTTCACGACGCGGGGTGCCGGGTGGTCGCGGTCTCCGACGTGGAAGGCGGGCTCTATCGGGAGAAGGGCCTCGACCCCGAGGCGATCAACCGCCACAAGCAGGAGGCGGGGTCGGTCCTGGGGTTCCCGGGGGCCGAGCCGATCACGAACGAAGAGCTGTTGGAGATCGACTGCGACGTCCTGGTCCCGGCTGCCATCGAGGGTGTGGTCACTATCAAGAACGCCGACCGGATCCAGGCCAAGATCGTTTGTGAAGGCGCCAACGGACCCGTCACGTTCGAGGCCGACAAGATCCTGAACGACCGGGGGGTGGTCGTGGTCCCCGACATCCTGGCGAACTCGGGTGGGGTCACGGTTTCCTACTTCGAGTGGGTCCAGGACATCCAGGCGTATTTCTGGTCCGAGGAAGAGGTCAACGATCGCCTCCGCGACATCATGGAAGACGCCTTCTCCCAGGTCCACGCCCTGGCAACGGATAAGGGCCTCTCGATGCGCCAGGCAGCCCACTGGATCGGGGTCGGCCGGGTCGCCGAGGCTCACCTCACCCGGGGCTTGTTCCCCTAAGTCATCCTCCAAATCCACCACCGCCAGGGGGCGTCGAACTAACCTGGCGAGCATGGCCGAACTCACCCAGCAGGACATCGACATCCTCGACTTCGAACGGTCGTGGTGGAAGCACGCCGGCGTCAAGGAGCAAGCGATCAAGGAACGCTTCTCGATGTCGGCAACGCGCTACTACCAGGTGCTCAACGAGCTCCTCGAGAACCCCGAAGCACTCGCACACGACCCGATCCTCGTGAAGAGGCTCAAGCGGCTCCGGACGTACCGCCAGCGTCAGCGCGTCGCGCGCTTGCTGGGCGCGGAATACACGCCCGGCAGAAAATAGCGGGCTGATGGGGAGGCACTCTTCCCCGCAGCAGGGACCGTTCTATCGCTCGATCATCGGGTGGCTGCTGCCGTGGCTGATGATCGCGGCCGCCGTCGTCGTTGCCGTCTACATCGCGATCGACGCGGTCGGCAAAGACGACACCAAGATCCCCGTCGCACGGTCGAGCTCCTCCCAACCGGTCGAAACCCAAGAGCCCACCGTCGAGCCTGAGGAGACCGCGACGCTCGAACCGGAGCCGGAGGAGACGAAGGAGCCCGAGCCCGAGGAGACCGAAGAACCCGACGAGCTCATCACCGAGGACATCACGGTGCAGGTTCTCAACGGGACGGCATCCACCGAGGCCGACGATGCGATGGCCGACCGGTTGAGCTCACTCGGATACGAGGTCGTCGCGGTCGAAGGCTCGTCGAAGCAGTACTCCGAGACGACGGTGTTCTGGTCGTTCCCCGCCGCGCAGGAAGCCGCCGAGCGGCTAGCGGAGAAATACGACTGGCTCGCTGCTGCGAAACCGTCGAACCTGTCTTCGACGGTTGATCTCCACGTGGTCGTCGGAAGTGACGAGGTCTAGACCCTCTCCACGGTCAACTCGAGATCGAGATCCAGCGTCCCGGTGATCGGGGCCAGCCCGGTGCTGGGGATCACCCTGACTTCGAAGCTCCCTCGGGTAGACGACGTGGCTTCGTCGAGGTTGCCGGTGGCGATGTCGAACAGCGCCACACCGGTCGTCTCCGCATCGCCGGTGAGCTGCGCTTCGCCCTGAGGCAGATCGGTGATCCACGTCAGCGGGCCGATGCCGGCGAACGAGATCCGAGCGAGCTCCTCATCGCCCTCGCGCGCGAACCCGATGAGGGTGCCGGTGGACTCGATCGCCTGGATGTCGGTGCCGAACCGGATGTCTCGTTGATCGCTCCATTCGTCCCCCAGCCGAACCGGTTCGCGTGGGAGCGCCGGGCGATACGTACCGATGAACGCGAGCTCGTCTTGACCTAGGGCACTCGCTTCGATCCCGTCGAGCTGAAGGGCCTCGAGGACCTCTCCGCTGGGACCGACCCGAAGGGAGAACGTCCTTCTCTCCAGGCCCGGGGATGGAAGACCCTCTTCCTCGGTTTCGGTCGGGACCATCTCGACTTGCAAGGTAGCTCCCTCATCGTCGACGCTGGTGATGGTCTCTTCGATCTCGAAGCTCACTTCGTATGACCCGCTACCTCGACCTCCGACATCCCATCGGGCATCGGCACGTGCCGTCATCCGGTAGGCAACGGTCGAGCCTTCTTCGAATGAATACGCCAGGTCGACGGTCTCGGGAAGGCACGCGCCGGTAAGCAGCGCGAGCGCGAGCAAAGAGCATCGGAATCTCACGCGATGAGTGTAGGACCCGTCGCGAACGCTACCCTCGTCCGATGTCAGACATCCTCGATGTGTTCAAGCGATCACCATCCAAGGCCGGGATCTTCGCCGACTTCGACGGCACGTTGTCCGAGATCGCGATCCTTCCGCACGACGCGCGTCCGCTCGAAGGGACCGTCGAGCTGCTGAACGAGCTCGGGCGGAGGTTCGCTCTCGTTGCGGTCGTGTCGGGCCGCTCCGCGCGCCAGTTGTCGGAATGGCTTGGCCCCGAGCTGGAGATCTGGGGAACCCACGGTGCGGAGCTCGCGCACGGTGGGTCGATCACGTTGACCGAGAAGGCCGCCCGCTACGAAGAGTTGATGGCGAAGGTCCGTGACGAAGCAGCCACGGTCCTCGCAGAGCTGGCGATCGAGGGTGTGGTGCTGGAGGACAAGCGAGTCATGATCGGGCTGCACTTCAGAGCCGCGAAGGACGTCGAGGGTGCGCGCTCGACCCTTGATGAGGTGGCCCAGCGACTGGCCGATCGCCACGGGTTGCGGCGCGCGGGGGGCAGGTTGGCGTTCGAGCTTCGCCCTCCCGACGAGTTCTCGAAGGCTGCCGTCGTCCTCGAACGCGCGCGCGCCGCCAAACTGGAGGCAGCGATGTTCATCGGTGACGATCGCGTGGATCTTCCGGCCTTCGACGCACTCGACGTTCTCGCGGATGAAGGGATGGCCACGGCGAGGATCGCCGTCTCGTCCGACGAGGTTCCCCCGGAACTGATCGAGCGCGCCGATATCGTGGTCGAGAACCCAACATCGGCCCTCGATCTGTTGCGGGGCCTCCTAACCGACTGAGGGGGGCGACCCGGGCGGACGACCCGCCTGGATGTCGGCGAGGTCGTTGATCTGATCCTCGATCCAGTCGCCCGGCTTCGACGAGCGCGCAGCCTTTGCTAGGGCCGCGGCTCGTCGTGCCCGCTCGACCACATCCATGTCGATCGCCCGCCCGAGCGCGTCGGCAGTGGCGGCAACGTCCAGCGCATCCTCGACCTGGACCGCGTGCTCGCCGAGCTCGGCGAACGATCCCGCTCCAGGGGTAAGAACGAGCACCCCCTCGCGCTCGTTCAGCGCCGGGCCTTCTTTCGATACGAGGTTCATGCCGTCCATGATCGGGTTGACGAGCAGGACGTCGTAAACCCGGTAGGCACCGAGGGTACGGTCGAAGTCATCGTTCATGTACAGCTCGATCGTGCCGGGATGACGTGCTGTGACCGCATCGGCTGCGGCCCGGATCCGCTCGACGTAGACGCGGTATTCCTCGAGGTCCTGGCGCGACGGATAGACACATGCTGCGAACCGAGCCCGATCCTCGAGCTCGGGTCTTCGATCCAGCAGCTGCCCGAATGCTTCGAAGCCCCGGACGATGTTCTTCGACGGTTCCGCCCGATCCGCGCGCACGATCAGGACCCGGTCACCGGCCCACTTCCTGAAGCGCTCGGCCCAGTCCGTTGCGGTCGGCGCAGATGCTCGACCTAGCAGGTCCGGGGCGTCGATCGGGATCGGGTAGGCACGGACCCATGTCCGGCGTCCGTCGTGATCGACGGCTCCGGCGGCGCGGTCCACGACGGCATCGGTCTGTTCACAGCACTTCAAGAAACCCTCGACCCACGGCCCGACGTGGAACCCGAGCAGGTCGGCTCCCAACATGCCCTCGATGACGCCGGTCCGCACGGCTTCGGGCAATGGTTCCATCCCCTGTGGCCCGCAGAAGGACGAATGCGTGAAATGCGCTATCAGTGCAGCGGGCTTTATGCGCCGGAGATGTCCCGGGGCGGTCGCTAGGTGGTAGTCCTGGAACAACACGAGGGATGCATCTTCGAGGTGCGACGCGATCTCATCGGCGAACGCCCGATTCACCGGCTCGTATCCGTGATCCCACGCGTCGGCTACCAGGTCTGCCGCCGTCAAACCGACCTCGTCCCACAAGCAATGGTTCGCGAACCACAACATCCGGTTGGCGACCTCGTTGTAGTAACTCGCGTACACCTCGGGATCGAAGTCCAGCAGGTTGAAGCCGTAGCCGAGCTCGTCGGCCACCGCACGTGCGTCTCCCGACGCGATCGCCTCGCGATCGGCATCCGAGATAGCGGCCGCCACCCAGAACGCCCTGTCACCGAGCCGGCGGGCCACCGCATCCAAAGCCGGTGAGGCACCGCCGGCCGCCCCCTTCGTATGCAATCCCGTCTTCGTGCGTACGAACGAGACCGGGCCGCGGTTAGACGCGAGGACGACGCTAAGGTCTTCTTGCACCGAAGCCATCTTAGAAGCGGGGATGGGACATGCAGATCGTGGTCGCGCCCGACAAGTTCAAAGGCAGCTTGACTGCCCAACGTGCGGCCCTTGCTTTGGTGCGCGGAGCACGACAGGTTCACCCCGATGCTTCCTTCCTCCTGCGACCGGTCGCCGACGGCGGCGAAGGCACCGTAGAAGCATTCGTCACCGCGCTGGGCGGACGCATGCGCGAGGTCGAAGTGATGGGTCCCCTCGACGATCATCGGTCGGCCCCGATCGGGGTTCTCGACGATGGCGACGTCATCATCGAGATGGCGAGCTCGAGCGGCCTGATGTTGGTGACCGATACACCGCCCGCCCTACGCGCGAGCTCGCGCGGTCTCGGTGAGCTCATCGATGCAGCACGCGCGATCGACGGGGTCGCGCGCATCATCGTCGGCATCGGTGGGAGTGCGTCGACCGATGGTGGTACCGGCGCGGCAGCCGCTATCGGATGGCGCTTCCTCGACGCAAACGGTGCGGAGTTGCCTCCCGGCGGTGGCGAGCTCGTACGGCTCGCACACGTCGAGCCCCCGTCGATCGAGCTCATAGCGGAGGTCATAGGAGCGTGTGATGTCGACAACCCTCTTATCGGAGCCCGTGGCTCGGCGGCGGTCTTCGGCCCTCAGAAGGGCGCGACCCCCGACGACATCGTGATCCTCGAGCGCGGGCTCCAACGGCTCGCAGAGGTGGTATCGGCCGATCTGGGTATCGACATCTCGGCCATCCCGCACGGTGGTGCAGGAGGAGGCA
>Ga0299913_10000974_pt1 | contig 20000 bp, 19 predicted proteins | sample RVTome_9_FD_201360 | JGI IMG/M metagenome (GOLD analysis project Ga0299913, IMG submission 201360) | Soil microbial communities from uranium-contaminated site in the Upper Colorado River Basin, Wyoming, United States - RVT155D38 (version 2) ... | reverse complement strand
GGCGCGCAGCCGTAGGGAGGCCTCGCGCTCCCACGCATGGCTGAACCGGCGGGCCTCGGCCAGTTCGTAGGCGCGTCCGGCTTCGGCGATGACCTGCATCCCGCCGCCGGCGCCGACCGCGGCCAACTGGCGGTGGTCGCCGGTGAGCAGCAGCTTTGCTCCGGCCTCGGTGACGCGGCGGTGGATGGCGGCGAGGTCGGCCGTGTTCGCCATCGCCGACTCGTCGACCACCACCAGGTCACCGGCGAGCAGTCGCCAGTCGTGGTCGTCGCCGCCGGCGCGGCCGTCGGCGAGCCGCTGCTGCGTCGCGAGCCAGCGGGCGATGTTGCGCGCGGCGAGCCCCTCGCCGGCGAGCACTTCGGTGGCAATCTGGCTGGCGGCCAGACCGATCACCCGCCGGGGCGTACCACCCCACAGAGTCGGGTCCTGCCATGCCTTCGCGAGCGCGCCGACGACGAACGACTTGCCGGTGCCGGCCGGGCCGACCAGCGACTCGACTGCCGCACCGGACGTGAGCACGCCGCGCACGGCGGCGGCCTGGTCAACGCCCAGCTCGATTCCGGACTCGGCCAGACCCGTGACGAAGGCGTCCACTGCGGCGCCGTCGAGCGCGGGCGCGCCTCGGCGTGCGGTCGCCGAGACGAGCGTCCGCTCGGTACGAACGTGGTCGGGCGTCGCGTACAGCTGCCCGCCGGGCGCCTGGTATGCGGACTGCCCGTTGGCCAGCCGCAACTCGTCGGGTAGCACGGCAGCACCCGGCCGCTCGGCGTCCAGCGGCACCGCGTGCCGGAGCGCCTCGCCGGTCAGGCCGTCCAGCAGCGCGGTGACCTGCTCGGCGTCGAGGTACCCGAGCGTGTCGGGCAGCGCGTCGCTGATCGCGCGGGTGAGATCTGCGGCGGTCCAGGCGGCCTTGCTCGCTTGGACGTCGGCGAGCGCGGTCTCCATGACTGCGGTGCGCGACCATCGCTGCGGTTCGACCGGCTCGGCTGCCAGGTCGAGCACGTCACGGGCCACCGCGGCGAGGCCGCCGGCGACCTCGGCGCGCAGCTCGCGGTCCCACCGGTCGAGCCGCTGCTCGACGGTCTCCCCGTCATGCGACTTCACGTTGCGGGTGGCGAAGGTGGCCTGCCGCTGCAACCGGTCCAGCTCCAGCGAGTTCGGCGCCCGCCCGAACTTGGCCTCAAAGGCGCCCACGAGGTGCCGGGTCTTCGCGGTGATCGCGCGGCGGCGGGAACTGAACAAGTCCATCACCTTGGCCGGCACCCCGACGACCTCCCGCGCCTTGCCGTCCGGCCGGGCCGCGAACCGCACCCCAAGCGCGCGGGTGAGGTGTTCCTCGGTGGTCCGCTCGGCCACCGCCGAGGCGGCACCGCGGAACTTGTGGATCGCCCGCGAATCGAGCGTGCGCCACACCCCGTCGGCGCCCTGGACGCGGTTGAGGATCGCATTGTGGACGTGCAGCTGCGGGTCATGGTCGCGGCTGTCGTGCTGGAAGAACGACGCCACGACGAAGTCGTGCGCATCGATGAACCGGCCCGCCGCACCGCCGTGATGACCGATCCGGGAGTAGCCGGCGTGCTCGGCCAGGTACTCCAGCGCCGCCCGGTTGCCGGCCCAGATGGCATCCTCGACAGCCTGCCGGTGCGCCGCCCAGGCGACCGCGGCGTCGGTGTCGCCGGCCTTGGACGCGGCGACCTCCTGCGCCTCGAACGCGGTGTGCAGCACCGTCACCGACTTCTGGACGCTGTACGTGGCGTCCAAGAACGACACGTTGCGCCGGGCCTTCTTCCCCGCTTCGAGCCGCAACTGTGCACGCCGTTCAGGCGTGGCGTCCGGCTCGGCGTCCAACGCCGCGGCGTACAACTCGTCCTCGGACAGGTACCGGCGTCCGGTGTGTCCAAGGGTGGACGCCTCCGACCACTTGGACGGATCACTGAACGCCTCGTCACGCGGGTCCAAGAAGTGCTCGTACAGCGCGGTCATGTCCTGCGTGTCCACCAGCCCGCGCAACCCCAAGGCCTCCGCACCCCGGCCGTACCAGCGGCCCGGCGGCTCACCGGCGGTCACGGCGCCGGTGTAGTAGTTCTCCCGACCGCACGCCACCGCACCCGTCAGGTAGTCCGCCGAGTGCCCGGACGAGATCGTCAGCACCTCGACCACCCCCGCGCAAGATCACAACGAAGATCGACAACGGCGGCGCGGTGAGGGCCGCGGGCGACAGCCCGCGCCCCCCATCGGATCGTGATGCCTAGGTGTGTACTCGTCGTGATCTTCTGGCAGTGGTCCTCAGGGAACTCCGAAAACAACGAAGGTGAGGACTGCTCGACTTTCTTGGGTGACGGTGATCGATGGTTGGTCCTGATCATGGAGTGTCGCTCGCTTCGGAGGTGGCGCTGACCAGGTGCAGCGGAGTGCGCAGCTCGCGGAGTTCCTGCAGCGCGGTTCCGGCGGTGCCACGGCTGACCTCGGCCAAGGTCATCAGTTCGGAGACGGTGGGCAGCCGGCCATGTCGGTGAACGTGGTGCCGGGCGACAGCCCGCGCCCGCTCCCGCACCGGCTGAGCACCAGGGGCGCTGGACGCCCGGCCGTCGGTTGGACCGTCCACCTGGTCGCCGGCCGGCAGCGCGTCCAACAGCGCCGGCTGGACGAGCGCGGCGTCCGACTTCGGCTGGACACCCGCACCGGCGGCCGATTGGACGGTGACGCGTTCAGCATTGGACGCTGCCGCCGGTCGTACAGGGTTGGACGGCGGCACGGGGTGACCGGCTGGACTCGCGGCCGGCTGGACGGCACCCGCCGTCGACCCGACAACATCGGTTGACGCTGCCGTGTCAACGGCCGTCGGCTCGTGACGGCTGCCGAGCAGGTACAGCAGGTGGGCCACGATCGCCGCGGCGATGGCCGGCCAGGCACCGACGCCAAACCGCAGGACTGTGGAGGCAGAAGTCGCCACCCCACCGGCGAGGTAAGCGGCCTGCGCCAGCCCGGACAGCCCGGCGGCGAGGACGACCACGGTCCAGGCGTAGCCCCGGCCGCCGGCGCGCAGTCGTGCCGTGGCCGCGTAGGCGACCAGGGCGAGCCCGTCGGTGATCAGCGGGTACAGCCCGGCGATGACCACCGGCACGCCGGCGGCGAGCGCGACCTCGTACAGCCCGTGCGCGGTGGCGACACCGGCGCCGAGCGCCACGACGAGCGCGGCCGCCCAGACACCCCAGCCCCAACGGCCCGTGTCGCGATGGCGGCTCATCGGGCACCTCGCGATCCCGGCCGCGCCCGCGGCTGCGTGTCGGCCTCGCTGACTTGCTCGGCTGTCGGCTCCGGCATCGGCTCGTCCCGCCGGGCCGCCCACCAGGCCGCGATCGGTCCCGCAGCGGACGCCAGCGGCACGCGGCGCGCGGGCGGGCTGGGCTGGTGGTTCTCGATCGAGCACAGCCCGGCGTAGTCGCGGATGCGGCGCACCACGCCGGGCCGTAGCCGGTCGTGCCAGTCCCCGGCGGCGGTCACCGACGCGCCCTCGGCGGTGTAGGCGGCGTACCAGGCTGCCTGCAGCCAGAGGAGTTCCTCGACCACCTCCGGGTGCCAGAGCCAGCACACCGGCAGCGACCGGGCCGCGTCGGCGTAGCGCAGGTAGACCCGACCCAGCCACACCGTGAGAGAGGTCAGCAGCATGACGGTGTTCTGCTCGGCCTGGCCGCCGCCGGCGCGGTGCAGGTCCGGCGGCAGCGACAGCCACGCTGGCGGACCTTGCTCCGGCTCCCCCGTCCGCGCGGCCGCCGACGTCTCGGCCAGCTGGGCGACGAGCCTGGCCAGTTCGTCGACTCGACCGGGCAGTTCGCGCAACTCCGCCAGTTCGCGGCGTACCTGCTCGACCTCCCGTGCGACGCCGGCGAGCGCCGCCGCGGTCGCGTAGGTGGGCTGGCTGTTCGTCGTCATCGCATCCGCCCTTCGGACTTGGTCAGCCGGTCACGCACCCGGATCGCGAACGGGCCGAGCACTGCGGCGGCTTGGACGGCGCGGGCCTCGGTCCAGACGGCGGCGCGCTGCCAGGCGTCGGCCCACCGGTCCAGCCGCGACGCCCAGCGCAGGGCGCGGCGGGCCGCCTTGACGTCGGAGCGGGTCCACGCCATCCGCACCCGGCCGACGGCGGGAGCCATGCCGCGGCGCAGGATCACCACCCGCCGGGCCGGTAGGTGCGCGATCTGCGACGGCGAGAGCACCGGCACCAACCGCGTGGTGAAAGAGACGGCGTGTCCGTCCTCGTCCCAGGTGGCGACCTCCTCGTGCCGCTCCCCCGTGAGCGTGGAGTACGCAGCCAGGTCGTCCGCGTCCCGCGTGCCGCCGTAGATCAGCAGCGTGGCGGTGTTGTTCAGGATCGCCGCCGCGCCGGTGTCGCCCCAGCGCTGCCGCAGCTGCGCCCGCGACTGCACGCCGATGTGGATGGTCAGGCCACGGCCGCCCATGTCCGCGGTCCAGTTGTCCAGTGGCACCGGACAGATCAGCGCGGCCTCGTCCAACGCCAGCGTCAGCGGCGGGTCGAGTCGCCCACCGGGCTGGAACGCGGCTATCCGCCGTGCCTCACGAGCGATGTGCCCGGTCAGCGCGGTGACGAGCGGCGCCACCTGGGCGTCCTCGGCGCCCAGCATGAACACCGTGCCGCGCTGCTCCAGCAGCCTGGGCACGTCGAAGCCGGACCCGGTCGCCGCGGCCGCCGCCGTCGAGTCGGTCAGCCATCCGAGCGCAGGCATGATCGTCGCGCAGATGCTCGACCGGGTGCGGTCGTTCGTGCCGAGGAACTGCAGTGCGTCCGACTCGTAGGCCGGCTCCGGTGAGCGGCGCAGCAACCGCTGCACCTCGGCCGCCCCGGCGTCCGGGTCGGCCACCCACGCCAGCACGTCACGCATGGAGCACTGGCCGAGCGCAGCGGCATGTAGCAGCGACGCGAGCACCCGGCGGCCCTGCGCGGTCCAGAACTCCCGGTCGCCGCCCATGCCCGGCGAACCGACCCCGGACAGGAGGTCTGCGGCGCGCGCCGCTGCGGTCGCCGGCAGCTCGCACCCGGCCAGCGGGTCGAACGTGATCGTCGACCGGAGCCCACCGATCCCGGACGGGTTGAACACGTGCACCGGGCCGCGCCGCGAGCGAACCGGCCCGCACAGCTCGATCAGGTCCGTACGGGTGCTGGTAGCGATCACCGCGCCCGGAGCGTCCAGAATCCGTCCGGCCAGTTCGCCCGTCTTGCCGGTCCGCGGCCCGCCGACTCGCAGTGTCACGTCCTCGCACGGCGACCACACGCGCAGCAGCCCGACCCGAGCCAGCGGTGTGGCCACCTCGCGGGCGGACACGAACCATCGGCGCCAGCCCAGCTCACGCAGGCTCGGCCGCAACACGGTCGCCTTGCGGCGCATCGCCCACCCGGACGCCGTGCGCAGGATGGCCCACCTGCTGGCTACGCCCTGGTTGCGCCGCGACCGGCGCGACCACCGGTTCACCAGCCCGGCAGAACCGCCCCGGCCCTGCCGCCACACCAGGAACACGCCAACTAGTAGCACGCCACCGGTGATCATCGGCCACGGCCAGTACACCCGGCCCGGTGTTTCCGCCGGCATTCGCGACATCAGCCAGCCCAGGCCGAGCAGGCCGAACCCGCCGAGTACGACCCGCGGCATTACTCGCCGCCTTACCCGCCGGCTCATCGCGCACCTCCGGCAGTCGAGCCGAGCGCGGCGAGCAGCGAGGCGCCGGCGGGCGTCAGCCGCGCCGGCACGCGCTGCCCCAACCGACCGTCGCCGGCCCCGATCAGCCCGGCCCGGTCGAGCACCAGCCCGGCCGCGTGGTCCGTGCAGCAGCGACCGTCCACGTACAGGTCCGGCACCGCACTGCACGTCACCTCGGCCCGCCCAGCCGCAACAGCTCTCAACAGCGCCACATGCCGCGCCGTCAGCCCAGCTCCGGCCGCCACCGGGTTCAAACCGTTCGTCATCGTTGGCGTGGTCATCGCGCACCGCCCAGCGCTCGCACGGTGGCCTCGACGAGCAACCGGCTGTTCGACCCGCCCATGTAGTTGAACCGGTACCGGTCCTCGCCCAGCGCGATCGCGAAGTCCAGCACCGCGACTTCGGTCGACGACGCGGTGTTCAGCTCGCCGGCGTCGAACGCGGCCCGTGCCTCCCGCCAGTCGATCCAGCACGAGCCGTCCGCCGACCGATGCACACACGCCCGGAGGAACTCGGACCGGCGCAGCCACACGTCATGCCCGATCACCAGCTCGACCGCGGCCCGCACGTGCAGGTCATGGTCCTTCGTCCAGGCACGCAACCCGCGCACCAGCTGCACCACCGTGGGCCGGCTCATCGTCCGACCCCCTGGGGCACGTCGGTGATCACCGCGACCGACACCAACCCGTCGACCCGCTCCGCGAGCGCGTACAACTGCGACCGCCCGTTGGTGGGCACCTCCGCCGTCATCCGGGCACCCACCACCCGACGCCAGACCTCCCAGTCCGTACGCCGCTGACCGACCTCCAACGCCACCGGAGCAGCCACCAGCGACGCAGCGTCCGACACGGTCCACCGCATCACCGGCAACCCGTCCCGCAACGCCAGCTCCAACAGCTCAGCCAGCAACCGCGCCGCACGCCGCTGCCACCCCAACCGCTCGGCATCCGCGATCGGCCCCATCACGCCGCACCGCCCGAAACGCCGGTCTGCCAGCGCCGCGCCCACTCGTCAGCCTCGACGCAGCCACCCGCCGCCGTGGTCTCGTCGAGCAACTTCTCCACGGCCTTGGCCGGCACCACGTACCGGCCCTGCGACCCGCTGAGCCGCATTCGGACGGCCGGGAACCCGCCGGCCTGGATCAGCCGGTACAGGTACTCCTGGCTGATGCTCAGCAGCGCGGCCGCCTCTGGCACCGAGTACGTCGGCACCCCAGCCGTGCGCTTCCTCATGGCGTTCTGCAACGCCTTGTCGCGAAGGTGGCCCCGCCACTGCGCGGGGCGCACCTGCTCGACGACCTCGGGCTGTTCGACACCAGGTGTCGTAGCCTTGTTCCGCATCCTGACTCCCAATCTCGATGCACCGCCCGAGCGGGGCTGCAACCCCGCTCGGGCCTTCTTGTGGGTACCGGCAGCTCAACCGGCTGTGTCCGCTGTGGACAGTCGATCGACCTCCCGACAGCTCCTAGATTCGCGGCAAACAAGCCAAAGTCACGTGACGATCCGTCACACCTCGTTCACCACAGCCATAATACTAGTTAAGTTCGTAAACTGCCAGAACGACAAACTAGGGACACGCGATACAGACCAGCGGTGGATTCAGCTCAGCCCGGCGGACTTGGTGATGACTGAGCCGAGCACGTCTACGAGGACTTCACGGGTCATGCCCCTAAGCCCTTTAAGCCCGCTCTGCAGCTTCGATCTCTTGCCCGGTTCCGGCTCGCTCTCGGCCTGCTCAGCCAGGAGTTCCAGGAGCCGGTCAGCCATCAGCGCAGCGTCGCTCGGCCATGCGCCCACTGTCTGTAGGGCGCGCTCAGTCACCCCAGTCACAACCAGGGGCCGGTGGCCCCTGGTGACGAGACCGCCTCCGCGGTCGACGGTGACCAGGTATCCATGGGAGCTCAGACGCCGGATCGACTGGACGACCTGGTCACGGCGGCCCTCGGAGAACTCCTCAACGATTCCAGCGACCTGCAGGGCACGGCCCGACACCTCGAATAGCTCAACAATGCGAGTGAGCACCTCCCGATCGCCGGTCCAGAGCTCATCCATGACCTGCCCTCTCTCCGTACGACCTGAGGCTGCACCCGCTCACACGACACCGCCCTCAGTCAACGCCAGAAGCCGCGGCCCGGGCGGCTGTCGCGCCACTCGATGATCGTGCGCGGGCGCCAGAGCTGGGTGCGGCCGAGCTTGTTGTCCGGCGGCGGCATCTGGCCGCGCATCCGGTAGGTGCTGACCGTCGCCGGCCGCACGCCGAGATACGCGGCGACGTCGGACGTGGTCCACCACTCCGCGGCCGGGTCCGGCTTGACGACTTCAGCCATGCGCCGTCCAGGCGTCGCGCACGATGGCGTCCAGGTCGGAGCGGCGCGGCTTCCAACCGAGCTCGGCCCACGCTCGGCTCGGGTCGCAGACCAGCACGGGCGGCTCGTCGGCCGGTGGGCCGTGCACGACCGGGACCCTCTGGCCGACGATCCGCTCGACCGCCGCGACCACGTCCATGATGCTCGTGCCGGCCCCGGCGCCAATGTTGTACCGGCGTGCAGTACCGGGTTCGGGGCTGTGGACGAGCGCGGCCACGAAGGCGTCCGCGGCGTCCTGGACGTGCAGATAATCGCGGGTCGCGCTGCCGTCGCCGTTCACGGCCAGGTGCGGCGTCTTGCCGGCCGCAGCCGCGAGCACCTGCGGAACGATCCGGGTCGAGTCCGGGTCCACGCCGCCGGCGGCGTTGAACAACCGCAGCACGGCACACGCCAGCTCGCCGCGACGCGCCTCCCATCTGATGGCCGACTCGGCCGCCACCTTGCTCGCCGCATACGGATGCGGTGGCGCGTCCGGCAGCTCCTCGTCCATCGGCTGCCGCTCCGGCGAGCCGTAGATCGACGCCGTGGACGCGAACACCAACCGGCCGATGCCCTCGGCCCGCATCGCTTTGAGCAGTGCAACCGTGCCACCGACGTTGATGTCGAAGTGGTCCAGCGGACGGTCCCATGACTCGCGGGCATGGCCCAGGCCGGCGAGGTGGCAAACCGCCTCGACGCCGGCGACAGCCGCGGCCATAGACGCTGGGTCGTGCAGATCGGCGGCGCGGACCTCGACGCCAGTTGGCGTCGGCACTTGGGCACGGTGGGACATTGCGACCGGCTCATGCCCAGCTACGGCCAGCGCGGCGACCACGGCGCTACCGACGTAGCCACCGGCCCCGGTCACCAGCACTCGCACGGTCGCCACCCCTACTCGCCGAGGATCAGCCCCCGGTGCTTCCATGTCAGCGCGATACACGCCGCCGCCGAACACGCTAGCGGCTCGTCCGCCTGCACCTTGCGGATGTTCCTCGGCGTCCACGCGATCCCCACCGAACCGGGCTCGGACGGGAAGATCTCCCCCTCGGCGTTGCGGGCCACCATGCCCGAGAAGGCGGCATCAAACACGTCGGACTCGATCACCACGACCGTCAGGATCTCCCCCGCCGGCACCAACGGGTCGAAGCCGATACCGAGGTACCAGGGCCGGACCTTGCCTTGCCGCCGGCCCTCGTTGAGCGTGCGGAACGGCTCCTCGGCGTCGTAGTCGATCGGCTCACCGCTGCTGCCATCGTGCTCAGGGTTGCCGAGCAGCTCCTCGGAATACTCCCGCGACATGCTGCGCCACAGGTCGAAGTCACCCGCCATGTTCCACGGGGCGATCCCCGACGGCTGGAACACGCCGGCCGGAATGACGTGCGACTGCCCGCCAGCGACGGCGACACGAGCCGACCCACGGCGGTGCAGGAAGAACGAGTCGCCCTCAGGCCCGCGCCGGATGGTGAGCGTGTTGATGCTCGGCAGCACGGGCCGGCGGGCCAGGTCGAACAAATCGCCGACGTGCGCCCGCCACGGCAGGTCCTCCATCGACACCCGCTCGCCGGTCTCTCGGCGACGCAGCCACGCCGCGGCCAGTTCGTGCGCCAGGACCTCGCACACGTCGACCATGTCGAAGTACGTCGTGTACCCGAACGCCATCCGCCCGCCGGCGCCGTCCCAGCTCAGGTCGAGCAGCCGATACGACCCGCGGTTCTCGAACAACGCCGGCGCCGCCAGCGCCCGGATCGCCTGGCTGTACCGCGGATACGGCACTCCCCCAGGACCAGGCGGCCGGTATGCCACCGACTCGGAGTCACTCCCACTGACCGCCGGCGGCGCCGCATGGGGCACCCACTGCAGCTGGACCGCATCGAGCGGCACAGGCGAAGCTGGCATCCACGGGGGCGTGGTGATGCACGGCGTCCCCTCGATCCGCACCGGGTCCCAGTACAGGCTCGCCGCGATCGCCGTTAGCTCGCTGCGGTTGCGATTCAACGTCTGCCGCACCAGCCGCCACTGGTTGGCCTCATCGCTCGCCGATCCGGCAACGGCCGCGGCGTCGTCCGGCTCCGGCAACAACCCGAACGTCTCCGGCGGCAAGTCCATCGCCTCCGCGAACCGCCGCAGCTGCGTCACGTCATGACACCGCCGTGCACCGCTGACGTACTTCGACACCAGTGTGCGGTCCACACCAAGAATGCCGGCCATCTCACCGTGTGTGCTAATGCCATGTGCCTTCATGTACGCCTGGATAACGGCCCCCAGGTCCGAGGCGTCCCGCGGTCTGCGGCTTGTGCTGCTAACTCGCTCGACATTGGTCACGGCTAGTGCCCTCCCACGGCCGCCTAAAAGCGTAATGAGTCGGACAATGCTCGGCGAGCTTCGTCCACGTGTGCGAGCAACGTTTCGGCGAGAGTCACGAAATCAGTCACGAAGTCACTCAGTGCTTTCTCAGTCACAAGACTGACAATCGTTGGCCAATCACCGACGTGCGGGTAACGCCACAACAGCTGCACCTGATCAACTTCGACTACCTCGACGTCATCACCGTCAGGATTCAGTTGTGCGGTGAAAAGCTGCCCATCGATAACCACTGCTGGAAGAACGACGGTGACCTGCCCGAGCTGCTTCTCCGAGCGGTTCGCGAGCGCCACTGCGGACTTTGCGGCGGAGTGGCACGCCTCGTAGGCCGTGTCTTGGCCCCGTTCTTCGGACGCCTGTGTGACGGCGTAAGCGCGGATAGCGAGTGTCTCCAATCGCGCCTTATAAACCGATTCGTTCATGAGGCAGCGCCGGAGCCACTTTCGTCCGGCGTGGGTTCCTGGCTGCTGAGCAAGCAGATCTATTGTAACCATAGGTTGCTGAATTCCCTTAAACGCTATGAACGGCCGCCCCTTGTTAGCCTTACATTCGACTGTACAGGCCACTGTCGCGCTGGACTCGGTCTCGATACCCAGCGACCTTGTGGCCACGACGTCGATGTCCCGCGGCTTCGATGTTTCGGGGTCCTGGAAATAGTCGCCTTGTACCACGCTTAGCCCTCGGCCGGCCCCGAAAGCCCGTGCAACGCGCATCTCCAGGGGGAAGCCCTTGCTCTGTAGCCACTTATGTACGCCCTCTACATCGTCTATCGCCACCTGCTCAGTGTGCCTGGTAGCACCGACGAACTTGTGGTCACGCCGTGCAACTCACCACGCGTGTCGCCGCTCAGGGCTGTATGCCGCGCGGCCACTTGAGGCGGCTGCCGAGGATCTCGGCGGCGCGACGGTCGGATTCGCCGACCCAGGCGGCGTAGACGCGGAGGGTGATGGCGCCGCCTCCGCCGTGGCCCAGGCGGCCGGCGACGGTGCGGAGGTCGACGCCGGCGGTGAGCAGCTCGGTCGCCGAGTAGTGGCGCAGGGCGTGCAGGTGGCTGTCGATGCCGAGTTCGGCGCACATGTCGGCGTAGCGGTGGCTGGTGGCCGACGGGTTGTAGGGCGTGCGGAAGTCGGGCTCGTTGGAGAACAGGAACGCCGAGCGGGACGGCTCCAGGCCGAGCGAGCGCATGCGCTGCTCGTAGTTCTCGCGGTGCGCGGTGAGCACCTGGACGGTGGCCGGGTCCAGGGAGATGCGGCGCATCTGGTGAGTCTTGGTGTCCTTCTCGACGCCGCGGCCATCGATCCACACGTAGTTGCGGCGGATCTCCAGCTTGCCGGCGGCCAGGTCGACATCGTGCCAGCGCAGCGCGAGCAGCTCGCCGCGGCGCATGCCGGTGACCATGGTGAGCCACACGAAGGTGCCCCAGTCGTCGCCCTGCTCCCAGGCGGCCTCGATGATCCGGCCCGCTTCCTCTGGCGTGGGCGGCTTCGGCTGCGGGGCCGGCTGGCGCGGCTTCTTCACCACACCGGACGGGTTCGACTTGATCCATTCCCAGCGGACGGCTGCGGCCAGCGTGGCGCCGATCGCCGTATGCAGGTGCCGGACCATGGTCGCGGACAGCGGCTTGCACTGGTGCGGCGGGCACTCCGTCACCACGCAGCCGGCTGCGGCGCAGTCGTGCGGTGGCGCACCGGCTGGTCGCCGGCCCGGCGGCCGGCGGTGCCGGACTACCCGGCATTCGTGCAGCCGTTCGGTGCGGTGGTCCACCCTTGGCGACCCGTCGCAGCGCACGCGGCAGCGGCGCAGCTCGGCGTAGAACTCCTCCAGTACCTTGGCCGTGATCTTCGCGACCGGCACGTCCCCGAGCGCCGGCCTGATATACCGGCGGATGTAGGTCTCGTAGCCCTTGCGGGTGTTCTCCTCGACGTCGTGCACCCTGAGCCACGCGTCCATGGCCACGCCGAGCGTCGCCCTGGTCCTGGCGTTGCGCTGCTCGTCGACCTCGGACTGCAGCCGGTTGAGGATGCGCTGCGCCTCGTCCTCGTCGGTGGTCGACTCAGAGAGGTACATCCGCTGCCCGGTGAGCGGGTCGACGCCGGCGTAGACGAGCACCTGGAGCGAGTTGCCTCGACGCCGGATCGAGCCGCGTGAGCGGGTCTTGGCTGCGGCTTTGGCCATGCACAACAGACTACCCGCCGTCACAATGATTGACAGTGATCAACGGTGAGTATCGAGGCCCGGCCAAAACTGCTGGTCAAGCGGTGGGCGCGGCAGGGTTCGAACCTGCGACCACCCGCGTGTAAGGCGGGTGCTCTACCGCTGAGCTACGCGCCCCCGGCGATCATGCCGGCAGTGCGGCGAGCGCCTCCTTCCAGGCGGTCTGGTTGCGCGCCTCGCCTGGTTGCATCATCTCCGCGAAGCGGATTGTGCCGTCCCTGTCGATCAGGAAGGTGCCGCGGTTGGGCATGCCGGCCTTCTCGTTGAAGGAGTTGTAGGCCTTCGACACTTCCCCGTGCGGCCAGAAGTCGGAGAGCAGCTGGAACCTGTAGCCCTCGTGCGCGGCCCAGGCTTTGAGGGTGAACACCGGGTCCGTCGAGATTGCCACCGTGGTCACGGTGTCGTTGACGAAGGCGTCGAGGTCGTCGCGCAGTTGGCACAGCTCGCCGGTGCAGATGCTGCTGAAGGCGAACGGGTAGAAGATCACGAGCACATTGCGGTCGGCGCGCAGCGTGGAGAGCGTGACCGGTTGGCCGTTCTGGTCCTTGAGGGTGAAGTCAGGGGCCTTGGAGCCGACTTCGAGCGGCATTGATCAACCTTCCTGGTGCGGGCGGGACGGCATACCAGGCCAGACTAACGGCGGGGCTTGGCCGTGCGTCGTGGCACCAGCCGGGTCCCGGTCCACTCGTCGGCGACCGTGATGTTGGAGGTCTGGGACAGCCCCGCGGTCGGGGCGGCCTCGGCGACCTCGCTCGGCTCGACGTGCCCCGGACGGCCGGTCTTGGGCGTCAGCACCCACACCACGCCGTCGTCGGCCAGCGGCCCTATCGCGTCGAGCAGCACCTCCACCAGGTCACCGTCGTCGTCGCGCCACCACAGCAGGACGACGTCCACCACCTCGTCGGCGTCCTCGTCGAGCAGCTCACCACCGCTCTGCTCTTCGACTGCCGCACGGAGGTCCTCGTCGACGTCCTCGTCCCAGCCGAACTCCTGAACCACCATGCCCTGCGTAATGCCGAGCTTCTCGGCGACGCCTCTACCAGCGTCCCCCGCGGCGACCACGGCCGTCTTCCCTCCACTCCGGATGCCCGACCCCCGCTGCCACGTCCCGACACGCGAAAACGGCGATCACTGGTTCGATGCCGACAGCGAACACTGGCTGAGCAGCACTGCGCAACAGGATCCCATGCGACACGCCAGATCAAGTTGGCGGCTGATTCGACGCCAGCGGCCGCGCGGACCTGCGGCAGCGGCGTCGATCATGGCCTGTTTGACCTGGCCTGTCACCCCCGGTACCCGCCGGTAACGGTGACGTGGCAGGCGCAACACCGCTGCGGGGTGCCACGATGGAGGCAGCCGCAACAGACCCTGTCTGACCGAGGAGCTCCCAGTGGCAGGCCAGAACGACCGTGGAACCAACCGGGTGCGCGTGATCCGGGACGGGGTTGCCGCGCACCTGCCGGACATCGACCCTGACGAGACCTCCGAGTGGCTGGAGTCCTTCGACGCCGCGCTCGAGGCGGGCGGCCAGCAGCGCGCCCGCTACCTGATGCTGCGGCTGCTGGAGCGGGCCCGCGAGCGCCACATCGGCGTGCCGTCGCTGACCAGCACCGACTACGTCAACACGATCCCCACCGAGAACGAGCCGTGGTTCCCAGGCGACGAGGAGGTCGAGCGCCGCTACCGCGCCTGGATCAGGTGGAACGCGGCCGTCATGGTGCACCGCGCGCAGCGTCCCGGGGTCGGCGTCGGCGGGCACATCAGCACCTACGCCTCGTCGGCCGCGCTGTACGAGGTCGGCTTCAACTGGTTCTTCCACGGCAAGAACCACCCGAGCGGCGGCGACCAGGTGTTCATCCAGGGCCACGGGTCGCCCGGCATCTACGCACGTGCGTTCCTGGAGGGCCGGCTGTCCGCGCAGCAGCTCGACGGCTTCCGCCAGGAGCTGTCGCACGCCGGCGCCGGCGGCGGGCTGCCGTCGTACCCGCACCCGCGGCTGATGCCGGACTTCTGGGAGTTCCCGACGGTGTCCATGGGCCTCGGCCCGCTCAACGCCATCTACCAGGCCAGGACCAACCGCTACCTGCACGACCGCGGCATCGCCGACACCGGCGGCCAGCATGTGTGGGCGTTCCTCGGCGACGGCGAGATGGACGAGCCGGAGTCGCGCGGCGCGATCCACGTGGCGGCCACCGAGGGCCTGGACAACCTGACGTTCGTCGTCAACTGCAACCTGCAGCGCCTCGACGGCCCGGTGCGCGGCAACGGCAAGATCATCCAGGAGCTGGAGTCGTTCTTCCGCGGCGCCGGCTGGAACGTGATCAAGGTGATCTGGGGCCGGGAGTGGGACGCGTTGCTGCACGCAGACCGCGACGGCGCGCTCGTCAACCTGATGAACCAGACCCCGGACGGGGACTACCAGACCTACAAGGCCAACGACGGCACCTACGTGCGCGAGCACTTCTTCGGCCGCGACCCGCGCACGAAGGCCCTCGTGGCGAACATGTCCGACGACGACATCTGGAACCTCAAGCGCGGCGGCCACGACTACCGCAAGGTGTACGCCGCGTACCAGGCCGCCGTGGAGCACCACGGCCAGCCGACCGTGATCCTGGCCAAGACCATCAAGGGCTACGGGCTGGGGCCGCGCTTCGCGGGCCGCAACGCCACCCACCAGATGAAGAAGATGACGCTGGAGGACCTCAAGCTCTTCAGGGACGAGCAGCGCATCCCCATCTCGGACGCGGAGCTGGACCACGACCCGTACCTGCCGCCGTACTACAACCCGGGGCAGGACGCCCCCGAGATCCAGTACCTGATCGAGCGCAGGCGCGCGCTCGGCGGCTTCCTGCCGGAGCGGCGCGGCAAGTCCAAGCCGCTCGTGCTGCCCGGCGACAAGGTCTACGACGTGCTGCGCCGCGGCTCCGGCAAGCAGGAAGTGGCGACCACGATGGCGTTCGTGCGGCTGCTCCGCGAGCTGATCAAGGACCCGGAGATCGGGCCGCGGTTCGTGCCGATCATCCCGGACGAGGCGCGGACCTTCGGCATGGACTCGATGTTCCCGACGCAGAAGATCTACAACCCGAACGGGCAGCTCTACACGTCGGTGGACGCCAAGCTGATGCTCGCCTACAAGGAGAGCCAGCAGGGCCAGATCCTGCACGAGGGCATCAACGAGGCCGGCTCGACCGCGTCGTTCACCGCGATCGGCAGCGCGTACGCCACCCACGGCGAGCCGATGATCCCGATCTACATCTTCTACTCGATGTTCGGCTTCCAGCGCACCGGTGACGGGCTGTGGGCCGCCGCCGACCAGATGACCCACGGCTTCCTGCTCGGCGCGACAGCCGGCCGCACCACGCTCACCGGGGAAGGTCTTCAGCACAACGACGGGCACTCGCACCTGCTCGCCTCGACCAACCCGGCGGTCGTGGCGTACGACCCGGCGTACGGGTACGAGGTGGCGCACATCGTCCGGGACGGGCTGCGCCGCATGTACGGCGACGAGCCCGAGGACGTCTTCTACTACCTGACGGTCTACAACGAGCCGTACCCGCAGCCGGAGGAGCCGGCGGACCTCGACGTGGACGGGCTGCTGCGCGGGCTGTACCGCTACCGGCTGGCCGCACCGGGCAGCACCGGCCCGAGGGTGCAGCTGCTGGCGTCCGGCGTTGCGGTGCCGTGGGCGCTGCGGGCAGCCGAGCTGCTGGCCGACGAGTGGGGCGTTGCGGCCGACGTGTGGTCGGTGACCTCGTGGTCGCAACTGCGGCGCGACGCGGTGGAATGCGAACGGCACAACCTCCTGCGCAGCGCCTTTCCCCCTGGCCCTTCGGGGCAGGCCGAACCGCGGGTGCCGTACGTGACGACGGCGCTGGCCGACGCCGCCGGGCCGGTGGTGGCGGTCTCCGACTGGATCCGCGCCCTGCCCGACCTGATCAGGGCGTACGTGCCGGCCGACATGGTGAGCCTCGGCACCGACGGCTTCGGGCTGTCCGACACCAGGCCGGCGGCGCGGCGGCACTTCCTGGTGGACGCCGAGTCGATCACGGTGGCCGCGCTGACCGCACTCGCCAGGCGCGACGAGGTGCCGGCCGACGCCCCGAGGCAGGCCGCCTCGCGCTACCGCCTCGACGACCCCACCGCCGCCGGCCCGCAGACCTCCGACCCCGGCGACGCCTAAACCCCACCGCGACGCCCACCCACCCGGCGTGTCCGGCGTTCGGTAAGGCCGTGTCCGGCGTCCGGTAAGGCCGTGTCCGGCGTCCGGTAAGGCCGTGTCCGGCGTTCAGTAGGGCCGTGTCCGGCGTTTGGCGCGGGTCAGTTGCGGGTGACGCCGCGGGTCTGGTCGTCGATGTTGCCGAGCCAGCGCTGCCAACGCTCCTGCATGGGCTTGATCAGGCCGCCGCCGACGCCGACGACGAGGATGCCGCCGATGGTGGCCAGCACGGTGATCAGGATCGGCAGGGTCACCGCGGTGGCGATGCCGAGCTGGTTGAGCCCCGCGATGACGCCGAGGCCGAGCAGGAAGGCGTAGGTGATCGTACCGACCAGCGGCGCGAAGGCCCGGCCGCCGAGCGCGGCCACCACCACGTCACGCACCGCGCGGGCGATCGCGGCGGCGATCACCACCAGCAGGATCGCCACCACGACGCGCGGCAGGTACGCGACGATGTCGTTGAGCAGCAGGCTCACCGCGTTGGTCGAGCCGAAGGCGCTGAAGGCCAGCTGCAGCGCGATCAGCAGCACGAAGTAGAAGACCAGCCTGACGATGAGGCCGGCCAGGTCCACCCTGGACCTGGCCAGCAGGTTGCCCAGCCCGGCCCGTTCCACCAGCCGCGGAAACCCGGTGCGGGTGAGCAGCAGCTCGGCGCCCTTGGCCAGGGCCTTCGCCACGAGCCAGCCGACCAGCAGGATCACCGCGAACGCGAACAGCTTGGGCACGAAGGTGGTCAGGTCGGTCCAGGCCTCTTCGAAACCCCGGCGCAAGACGTCAGGCACGTGGTCCTCCTCATCGGGGCGAGCTCATAGGACGAACTCCGGTAGCGGCTGATCGTTCACCCGCGTGCGGACGGCGGGCAACTCAGCGCGACACATCGGGGTGGTGCCATGCTGGCCCCATGACCGCGGCCGAACACGGCCCAGCCGAACGACGGCGGGTATCGCCCGGCACCCTGCGCAGGCTGGAGCGCGCGTCCGGTGAGCTGGCCAACGCCAGCCTGGCCGAGATGGAGCTGCGCTACCCGTGGTTCCGCCGGCTCCCGGCGGACCAGCGGGCCAGCGTGCTGATGGTGACCCAGATCGGGGTGAACCACTTCACCGACTGGCTGCGCGACCCGCAGGAGTCGATCAGGCTGACCGTCGACGCGTTCCGCGCGGCCCCGCGCGAGCTGGCCCGCGCGGTGAGCCTGCGCCAGACGGTCGAGCTGGTGCGCACCGCGATCGACGTCTTCGAGCAACGCCTCCCCACGCTGGCCGCCGGCGACGACCAGGCGCCGCTGGTCGAGGCCGGGCTGCGCTATGCCAGGGAGGTCGCGTTCGCGGCCGCCACCGTGTACGCCGGGGCGGCCGAGGCGCGCGGCGCGTGGGACGCCCGGCTGGAGGCCCTGGTGGTCGACGGCATCGTCCGTGGCGACGCCGAGGAGTCGCTGCTGTCCAGGGCCGCCGCGCTCGGCTGGGACCTGGACGAGGCGGCCACCGTGCTGATCGGCAACCCGCCGTCGGAGGATCCGCCCGCGGTGCTGTACGGGGTGCGCAGCCGCGCGGCCCGCGCCGGGCACGGGGTGCTGGTCGGCGTGCAGGGGTCGCGGCTGGTGGTGGTCGTCGGCGGGATCACGGGCGACAGCCTGGAGCGGCTCGCCGAGGCGTTCGGGCCGGGCCACGTGGTCGCCGGGCCGACCGTGCCGACGCTGGCGGAGGCGCACCGCAGCGCGGTGGAGGCGCTGTCCGCGCTGCGCGCCGTGGTGGCCTGGCCGTCCGCCCCGCGGCCGGTGCGCGCGACCGACCTGCTGCCGGAGCGGGCGCTGGCCGGCGACCCGGACGCCGAGCGTGAGCTGGTGGCCGACGTGGTGCGGCCGTTGGTGGCCGCGGGGGGATCGCTGGTCGAGACGTTGGACGCATACCTGGACGTCGGCGGCGTGCTGGAGGCGTGCGGCCGGCGGCTCTTCGTGCACCCGAACACCGTGCGCTACCGGCTACGACGCATCGCCGAGCTGACCGGGCGCACCCCGTCGAACCCCCGTGACGCGCTGGTGCTGAGGGTCGCACTGGCAGTGGGGCGGCTCGCCAGGGGGCGCGGTCTGCTGTGATGAATTTGTAGATACCCGACAAAGCCGTCGGCACGCACTTCGTGCGCCACGCTATCGCCGCGGACCCCTGTCAGCGTGTTGTCTTAGTGGAGTGATCGCCCTCCTCGCGCCGGGTCAGGGCTCCCAGTCCCCCGGCATGCTCTCGCCATGGCTCGAGCTGGACGGTGCGCCGGACCGGATCGACGCGTGGTCCCGGGCCGCCGGGCTCGACCTGCGGCGGCTCGGCACCATCGGCAGCGCGGACGAGATCAAGGACACCGCCGTCACCCAGCCGCTGGTCGTGGCGATGTCGCTGCTGGCGTACCAGGAGCTGAGCCGGCGCATCGAGCTGCCGGCCGATGCCGTGGTCGCCGGCCACTCGGTGGGTGAGCTGGCCGCTGCCGCCATCGCCGGCGTGCTGAGCGCCGACGACGCCGTCGCGCTCGCCGCCACCCGCGGCGCCGAGATGGCCGCGGCGTGCGCGCTGCGGCCGACCGGCATGTCGGCCGTGCTCGGCGGGGAGCCGGAGCACGTGCTGGCCAGGCTCGCCGAGCTGGGCCTCGATCCGGCCAACCGCAACGGCGCGAGCCAGGTGGTGGCCGCCGGCCCGCTGCCGGCGCTGGCGCAGCTGGCCGCACAACCGCCGCAGGGCGCCAGGGTGATCCCGCTGGCCGTCGCGGGCGCGTTCCACACCCGGTTCATGGCACCGGCCCGCGAGGCGCTGGCGGCCGTGGCGCGGGAGATCACCGTCGACGACCCGAGCCGCCCGCTGCTGTCCAACGCCGACGGCGCGCAGCTGGACAGCGGCGTCCAGGTGCTACAGCGCCTCGTCGCGCAGGTGACCGCGCCGGTGCGCTGGGACGCGTGCCTGGCGACCATGCGCGAGCGCGGCGTCACGGCCACGGTCGAGCTGCCGCCCGCCGGCACCCTCACCGGGCTGGCGAGGCGCGAGCTGAAGGGAATCAGGACACTCGCCATGAAGACACCAGACGACCTGGACAAGGCGGCCGACGTCATCGGCACGCCGGCCGGGAGCCGGGCATGACCGGCGAGCCGCGCGCGGCCGGGAGCCGGGCATGACCG
>Ga0299913_10000972_pt1 | contig 20000 bp, 15 predicted proteins | sample RVTome_9_FD_201360 | JGI IMG/M metagenome (GOLD analysis project Ga0299913, IMG submission 201360) | Soil microbial communities from uranium-contaminated site in the Upper Colorado River Basin, Wyoming, United States - RVT155D38 (version 2) ... | reverse complement strand
CGGCCGGATGCGGACTGGCGTCTCGAGCGCACGTACGGGATGATCCACGAGCTCCAGCCGGCGGCCCTCGTCATCCCGAATCACCACGAGGAGCCGCGACCGGGCGAGGACGTCCAGACGTTCGAGAAGGACCTCCCGGGCGCGAACACGGCGGGGTGGAACGACGTCGCCGTGTCGAGCGAGCTCCCGCTCGAGACCGCCGAGACGATCGGGAGCTCGTGGGGGTTCAGCATCACCGACCGGACGTTCAAGTCGGTCCCCGAGCTGGTCCGCCTGCTGGTGAACGCGGCGGGCCGGAACGCGAATCTCCTCCTCAACGTCGGTCCCTTGCCGGACGGGACGATCCACCCGGAGCAGGCCGAGCGGCTCCACGGCGTGGGCCGCTGGCTCGAGCGCCACGGCGAGAGCATCTACTGGACGCGGGGCGGTCCGATCCCGCCCAGGCCATGGGGAGTGACGACGCAGCGTGGCGACACGGTGTACGTGCACGTCCTCGACTGGGCCGATCCGGATCTCTCATTGCCGAAACTGCCCCGGCCGGTGCGGTCGGCGCGCAATCTGGCGGACGGCGCGGCATTGGACTTCGTCGAGGGCGAGGCCGGGGTCACGCTCCGACTCACGCCGGCCGATCCCGGGACGATCGACCGGGTCATCGTGCTGGAGCTCGAGCCGGAGTCCGGTCGCTGAGCGCTCCCGGAGCGGGCCGAGCACCGCTCGCCGGCTGCCCAGCAACATGACTGCGTTCTCCAGCCGCATCCGTGCCCCCGAAACCGTTGAGGGTTCGTTGAGAGCAAGGCGTATGGTGGTGGGAGTCGTGGCAACGCCGCCTGGTGCGGCGACGCGGTGAGGGAGCGCTCATGAGTCGGACGGGGAGATGCGTGAGCGCCGAGCGAGGAGTACGATCGCTCCCGGACGGGACCGGGCGCGACGTTTCATTTCATATGAATCGTCTCGAGAGTTTGGCGATCGCGGGGGCCGGTCAATACGCTTCAGCTGAAACGTTCTTGACAGTTCCATGATCGCGGGGGGCCGGTCGATACGCTTCAGCTGAAGCGTCTCCACCATAGCTCGCTGAACGCGGGGGAACGGCCGACCCATTTCCGTGGGGCTCGTTCATACGGGTGGGTCGAGCGGGGCCTAGCAAGATCTCGGAAGGGGGACCCGACAACAACCGATCCGGTCGACCGTCATGTGGGCGTCGCGTCGACTCGAAGCCGAGGCGGCTGCCCCCGGGTGCTCGGCCCGAGGGCAACCTGCTTCACTCCAGGATCATCGGTGGATCTTGATGCTGCCGCCCCCCAGCATCGTACTCGGGTCGGCTCCGTCCGCGACCCCGACCTCGTTGTCGTAGACCACCTCGTCAGTCATCCCGTCCCAGATCTTGAACCGGAACCGATCCACTCCGCCTCCGCCGGACAGCCCGCCGTCGATCAGAGTGAGCATGAAGCCGTAGTTACCCATCCCGTTGATGGTTCCGCGCCCCTTGTACTGCGCGCGGGCGCCGGCCACCACGAGCCACTCGTACTCGAAACTGTGGAAGTTCAGCATGGCGGCCCGGAACTGGAACTCCGTGTTCCCCATGGGTACGGAAGCGCCCTTCTTGTACCTGGAAACGAACCCGAAGCTGGCTTTGCCGTCCAAGGTCGGATCGGCCGCGAAGGCTCCGGGTGGCGAGTAGATCCATCCTCCGCCCGTGACGAACCCACCGTCCGGATCGAATACCACGACGAACTGGAAGGACCCCTGACCTGAGTCCCCTTCATCGTCCGTAACCGTCACGGTAATGGTGTAGACGCCGGGCGTGGTGTACACGTGCTCGCCGCTGGCCTGTCCGGTCCCTCCCACGCTCGCGGATGAGCTCGTCCCATCCCCCCAATCGATCGTGGATACGTGGGTGTCCGCGATGCCCGGATCGGCGAAATCGGCGTTAGCCTGGACGAGCGTGCCCACGGAAACTGGATCCAGAGGTGCAGTCACGGCGCTCACGACCGGAGGCAGGTTCTGGATCGTGGCCGTGGTGACCGCCACGTCGCCCGCGCCCTCCGGATCCGTCGCGGTGAGCGTCACATCGAAGGTCCCGTCATCGACATATGCATGTGCGGGAGACGTCCCCGCCCCCGTATCCCCATCGCCGAACGTCCACGCGAGCGTGACCGGATCGCCGTCGGGATCCGAGGTCCCGGTCCCGTCAAAGGAAAGCGTCGTTCCCTCGACACCCAAGTAGGGCCCTCCTGCGTGGGCCACGGGAGGGAGGTTGTCGCAGGCATCTCCGACGCCGTCTCCATCGCCATCGGACTGGTCGGCATTCGCCGTGACGGGACAGTTGTCGCAGGCATCGCCCACACCGTCGCCGTCGGCGTCCGCCTGATCCGGATTGGCGACCGCCCGACAGTTGTCGGCAGCATCGTCGACGCCGTCACCGTCGGCATCGCCGCTGGGTGTGGGGTCACAGGCGTCGCCGAGGCCGTCGTCGTCCGCGTCGGCCTGGTCGGAGTTGGGTGTTTGAGGACAGTTATCGGCGTCGTCTGCGACACCGTCGGCGTCCGTATCGGGCGCCAGATCGCACGCACCCCCCACGCCGTCGCCGTCGGAGTCCGCCTGATCCGGATTGGAGACGTCGGGACAGTTGTCCACGGAATCGGGGATCCCGTCACTATCCACATCCGTGCCCTCGGGATTCACGACGATGGTGACGGTGAACTCGCCGTGGTTGTCCGCGTACGCATCCACCCAATCGTTGGCGTACAGCCGGTCGTGCACGAGCAGCAGGATCTCTACCGTCCCACCCGTGCCCGCCAGCGGAAAGCTTGAGCTATTCAGGGGATTCGATTGAAAGTCCTCACCGACATACACGTAGATGTTTTGCTCAATCCAGGCGTCCGGATTCGCAGGATCGCGGAAGGTGGCCAGCAAGCTGTAGGCGGGCGCTCCGCAGTTGAAGGGGCAGATAAAGTTGGCGATCTGTGGCCAGCCATCATGGAGGCTGTGGATGTCATCGAAACTCCCATCCGGGCCCAAGGCCGGACATCCCGCGCAGCCCTGGACCGAACCGCTGGCGACGATGCGGTAGACATCTCCTTCCGACAAGAACACGCCTGTCCGCGTGATCGCCGCCTCCCTGTCGCCGGACTGGGTGGCGGGTGGCACGCTGGCGTGAACGGTGACGGTTTTCACCGTCGTGGCGCTCGGCGTGACGCTGGTTTGAGGCACGGGAACCGCAGGCGGCTCGAAAGGCAATGCTCGGTCGGCCGACGTCGCGGTGGGCGTCTCGCTGCAGGCGACGACCAGGGCGAGGGCGAGGATTGGGAGCAAGCAGGCTCCTGTCCGAGAGCGGCGATTATAGGGTCGGTTCATGGACCACCTCTTCGGAAAAAGGGCCGGCCGGATAAGGCCGGCGGTGGTGCGGAGCATCGACCAGGAATCGCGTCCGCCCGACTCGCGATGAAGCGGCGGCCGTTGGACAGGATGCGAATTCGTTCCGCCAACGAGCCGCCGGACGAGCTTCCGCCGCAGCGGCCGCGGTGTCTCCGTTCGTCAGCCTTGGCACTCGTCGAAGCCTCTCACCACCTCCCGGTCGACCGTCACCTCGCCGTTGGCGTTGATCGTCACGAAGATCTGGAGCTTCCCGACCTCGTTGTTGGGTGCACGTCCCTTGCTCACCCAGGTGATGGTGAACTCGATGATCAGGTTCGTGGCCCCGTTCCCGCCGCTGTGCTCTACGAGGTTGAAATGCTCGTTGGAGACGTACTCGGTGCCCGTGGTCTGCCCGACCCCCAGCACATGCCCCCCTACGGAGTGGATGAAGAAGTGCACCTTGCCGGTCGGGGTCGTGACCTGGCGGACGACGAGGTTGAACTCACCGGCGATGTCGACGAACTCGTTCGTGCACACGTTGAAGACAGTCCGCGGGCCGATGGGGAACCGGCCCTTTTCGATCGTCTCCACCTGTGCGGCGAACTGGGGCTCGGGCACGTCTGACGTGACGCTGGTCGGAGCCTCGGCGCACGCGCCGAAGCCGAGGAGGAGGATCGTTGTGGGGATCGTCGTGTTCATTGTCGCCTCCTGTGGCGGTTGATCCAGGTTCGGAAGCGCCGCATGGCGGGGTCGGGACATCACCCGGAGGTGTCTTCCAGCGTCATGAAGAACGCGCCGGCCGAGCCGACCTCGCCCATCCCCGCGTTCCTGCCCCGCAAGTCGTTGCTCTGGCAATGTCTGCCGTTCGTCCCCTCGACGGTCCAGCTGAGTTCGTCCGACGAGCGCGTCACGACCACCCGTGTCGTCGGGTCGAGACTCCCGTCGCAGAACTTTCCGTACCGCACGATGCCGTGGGCATCGAGCTCGGCCTCGAAGACGGCGGACCCGGTGCCGCCCGGCGGAATCTCCTTGAAGCCGCAGCCTTCCGTATCGGGATCGTGTCCGTTCGTGTAGATCCGATCGCTGGTGACGAAGGGGTCCGGAGCCACGGAGGTGTGGACGTGGACGAAGCGGGTGGGCGTATCGTACTGCGACGTCCACAGCATGAGCCGACCCGTTGCGCCGTTTAGGTGCACGCCACCGTCGGTGCCCTCTTCGTACACGCCGCCACCGTCGCTCCGGAGCGCATCGGCGGCATCGTCGCGGAAGGTGATCCGAAGCGGCGTGGATCCGCAGTCGTTCGTGTTGCCTCCGGGCTTGCCGCCCTTCGCGAACGATGCGGGCGCGTCGTTCGCCGTGGGCGCCTCGACACAGGCCCCCAGGACTCCCATCGCGAGAATGCCGGGGAACAGGTAATGGAATCGCGCGGATGGACTGTGCATGGATCCCTCTCCTGTGATGCGGCCGATACGAATCGGCCGACGTGTCACGGCGCGGGTGCGCCGCGGGCGAGAGGGTCGGAAGGCGAAGAAGCGGCCCGTTGCCGGTGAGCCGGCGGGGCGGTAGGCTTCATACGCCATGCGCGGAGCCCTCTCGGGTGTTCGTGCTTCGGTAGCCGTCGGCTGGTGCGTTCCGCGAAGATCCGCCAGCCGGCGGTTTCTATTTCGTCGTTCCGCCTTCTATGCTATGTCGCCGTAGGCTTCCGTGCGGCGACCGACGCTTCCGATCATGGCGCGCAGGGACCATCGATCCGCGTGACGACCGCGTGCAGGTCCAGCGCTGTACCGATCGCGATCTGCTCGCCGCTCTCCCACAAATCCGCGGTTCGTCCCGACACGTCGAAGCGACACGGCGTCCCGTCACCGGCCCGACCCGCCACGGCGAAGGTCGCGTCGGTCCACACGGCGTTGTACAGCGGGTCGCCGCGCTCACCGTACCTGCCATCGCGGTCGGCATCTACCAGGAAGAAGTAATAGAGGCTCGGACTGAAGCTCGTGTCTGATGGGGGCGCGCCGATCGGGCACCTCGCCCCGTCCGCGCAATCCGCGAGCAGGAGGCCCGGAATCTGGAACCGCACGCGCTGGCCGTCGTCGGTCTTTTTCGAGCCGCTCGTCCAGTCGCATTCGCTGATGGCGCCCACGTCGGGCCAGGTGGCGGGCGACACCAGCTTCATGGCACGCGCTTCGGCACAATCGGGGATGGCGTGATAGTTCCCGTTCCCCTGGCCTCCGTTCGTCACGTTGAAGGCGCCCAGGTAGAAGCCGTGTCCGTCCCCGTACAGGCCCGCGATGGTCGGATCCGTGGGCTGCGACTGGAGCTCCACGAACGGCGCCGTGATCGCGAACAGCTCGATCCCGACACCCTTCTTGCCGCGCCGGGTGGTGACCTGGACGTCGTAAAGCTCGATGTCCGCGTCGTCGTCGATGGTCACGTTCGCGACGAGCTCGGTGGAGTTGAGGAACGTGGACGAGTTCGTCCGCACCTTCGTGGTCGGCGCGAGGTCGAGCAGGAACTCGACCGACGAGCCGTCGTCGAAGTCGGCCCCGAACACGCGCACGTCGAGCGTTGTGCCCTGGGGGGCCGAGCTTGGATCCGTGCTATCGACGGTGGGATCGGCAGCCTCGTCGTCACCTCCACCTCCGCTCCCACCGCCGCCTTTGCCGTTGCCGCCCTTCGCGGCCCGCACGTCGGCGGACTCGGGACCCGTGGCGAGCTCCTGCGCGCAGCCTCCGAGGCCGAGGAGTGCGAGGGCGAAGCAGTACGGGAGGACGCGTGGACGGGGTCTCGCGGTCATGAAGCCGCTCCTCGGGGTGTCGCGGTTGTGGTGGAGCTCCACCGAACAGGAACGGACACGTCCGGGGATTCTTGCGGACGGGACATTCGGAGATGCCGTGCCCACTTTCACGGCCGCCATCCCGAAAGCGTGCCGGTCCCGCTGAGCCGATATCCGGCCCAGTAATAGGGAGCCGAGAAGCGGGCGTCCCGCATCATCGCCCGCTGGGCTTCTGCGAGGGCATCGGTGACGTAGACCCGGCCGGCTCCCGCCGGGGGAGAGCCCGCCTCTGCGTACGAGGGTGCCGAGAGCTCCCGGTAGAAGGTGGCCGCGAAGGCGGCGGCTCCCTCGTCCTCCACCCGCCACAGCGTCGCGATCACGTTCTCGGCGCCGGCGTAGAGGAAGGCGCGCGCGAGGGTCGCGTAGTCCTCGCCGCGCGAGAAGCCGGTGGCCCACGCCGTCCCGACGCCGGTCTCGCACCCGGAGAGGAACACGAGCGAGGCGGCGACCGATACGTCGAGCAGCTCGTGGACCTCGAGCCTCCCGTCGTTCCCGGGACCGGCCCCGTCGCTCCGCGCCAGCTCGAGATGGGAGAAGAGCGGGCTCCTCGCGTTGAGGACTGCGTGCGTGGCGGCGTGCACGATGGGCGCGCCCGACAGCGCTTCCCGGAAGCGAGCTTCGGTGGCCTGTCGTCCGCGGACGGCGTCGGAGGCGCCGAGGGAGGATCGGAACGCCGACGTCTCGCCGATGGTCGCCGGAAGATCCTCCGGGTGGGGTGCGAACGCCACGGGAGGGCGGGTCGCCGCACCCCGCGCGGGACGGGAGCGGAGCGCGACGAGCGCGCCGGAAGAGGGCAGGTGGAGCAGGGCATGGTCCTCCGCGAGATGGCGGCCGGTGCGGGCATCCCGCAGTGCCGCGAACGGGAGGTACGTGAGCTCGGCGTCGGGGACGATCACGAGCGTCGCGGCTCCTTCGAGAGCGCCGGCCTCGATCGCGGGCCCGAGGAGGGTGCCGTGCAGCGCCTCGAGCGCGGCGCGTCCGTCATCCTTTCCCGCGCCCGGCCGTCCGAGCACCTCGCGCGCGATCCGGACCTGAGCGGCGAGGGCGGTCTGCTCCACCGGGCTCGTCAGCATGCGCACGGTATCGGAGCGGACGACGAACAGGAGCACGCGCTCCGGCAGCACCGTGTACTGGAGGACCGCATCGTCCTCGCCGAGAGCGGCGCGCAGCTCGCCGACGCTGGCGCCGCGGCCGCCCAGGAGCGGCAACGCGCCGGAATGCTTCGCCTCGGAGCGTGCGTATACGGCCGCGTATTCCGCCCGCTTCTGGTCGAGCTCCCCGTAGAGCCGATCGAGCTCGACCCGCTGCTCGGCCGCTCCCTCCGCATCGGCGGCCTCGAGCGCGTCCGAGATCCTCAAGCTCAGCGTTTCGATCGCCCGCAGCATCTGGCGCTCCTCCTCCGCGAGCAGCCTGAGCGGAGCCCGGTCCCGTCCGTCGCCGTTCAGCCCCCGCGTCGCGAGCTCCTCGAGGAGGGCCCGGCCACGCGCTCGGTCCGCCACCTCGAACGCCTCCTCGACACGCCCCTGGCGGAGGAGGATCCGGACGAGGTCCCGGTACGTGTCGGCGCGTTCGGCCGCGTACGACGTCCTGAGAATCCCCGCGCCGATCTGGCCGCGGACCTTCTCGACGATGGCCACGGCCCGCCGGCCCGCAGCCGCGGCCGAGTCGAGGCGGCCCACGGCCAGCCAGGCGCGTGCGGCGAGCGCGAGCGCCTCCCATTCCGCCTCCGAGCCGACGGCACGCAGGTCGTCCGCCCCGTCGCGGAGCGCCCGGAGGACGCGGGTCCCGTCACCGTCCCCATCGGCCATCCGCGCTTCCGTGAGAGTGACGGCCGCGCGCGCCATGCGCGCGTCCAGGGTCCGCGCCAGCTCCCTCGCCTCGGCGAGCAGGTCGGTCGACTCCTCCGTGTCGCCCGCCGCGTGCGCGAGCTCGCTCGACAGGAGCAGGTCGCTCAGGATCTCGAGCCGCGCACCGACGGCACGATGGATGGCCAGCGCCTCGGCCGCCGAGCGCCGCGCGAGGACCGGGTTTCCGAGGGTCGCGTGGATCTGGGCCTCGCTGCGCAGGTCGGCGCCGAACTCGTCCAGCAGATCGAGCTCCCGGTTGATGGCCCGCGCCTCGCCAAATGCGCGCAGCGCCTGGGAGTAGTCACCCGTCTGCCGGTAGAGCTCGGCGAGCTGCTCGAGGTCGCTCGCCTCCTCCTGCCTGTGCCCGAGGCGCCTGGCTTCCACGATCGCGCTGTCGAAGTGGGCGATCGCGCGCCCGAGATCGCCGAGCGCCGCGTAGGCCGTTCCGAGGTGGGCGATGGCGGCCTGCTCTCCGATGAGGTCCTCCGCCTCGCGCGACCGGACGAGCCCCTCCTCGAGGTACGCGATCGCGGACGCGGGCTCGCCCGTGCGCACGGCGAGCATCCCGAGATTGGTCAGCACGCGCCCCTCGATAAGCGGATTTCCCACGGCCCGGGCCGCCTCGAGCGCGCGAGGAAAGAGACGCCGCGCCTCGCCGAACTCGCCCAGATCGGTGTGGACGTTTCCGAGGTTGTTCCAGGCCTTCGCGAGGCTCTCGGTGTCGGCGACCGCCGCCGCCAGCTCCTGCGCGCGCCGGAAGTGCTCGAGCGCGTCCCCATACCGGCTCTCGCTCTGCCACGCGAGCAGCCCGAGCGCGTTGTAGGAGTCGAACAGCTGGTCCTCGAGCCCCGCCTCGAGCTTCTGTCGGAGCGCCTCCTCGCCCGCCCTTCGTGCCTCCGGGAACTCTCCGAGACGCCAGGCGATGAACCCCAAACGGGTGAGCGCCCGCGCCTCGGCGGGCCGGTCCGTGGTCTCTCTCGCCCGCGACAGAGCCAGTGTCGCGTACGCGCGGGCGCTGTCCATCTGGGATGCGTCGTACCACTCCATGGCCACCCCGTACAGCGAGTCGGCGGGCCCGGGCGAGGACCACGCGGAGGGCTCACCCGTCGCGACGCCCGGATCTTCCGGCGCGGAGTCTTCGCGATCGCCGGTGCAGGCCGGGAAGGTGGCCAGGACGAGGGCGAGCGCCCGCACCGGCACCGCCGCCGGGCCCCTCACCGGACGCGCGCTCGCGGCGCTCTCACCGCGTTCGGAGCTCCCGGACGCCGCTCGTCGCCACCCGCCCGTCGGGTAGCGATGCGTCGACGTACCACAGATACCGCATGTCGGCCTCCAAAGATGCCTCGTGCGGCGGAAGGACGAGCACCGTGTCGCCGAGCTGCCCCTCCCACACCACTTGGCCGCTCTCCTCGGTGAGCGTGAAGTGGTAGCGCGCATCGGCTCCCGCCGCCCGCCACACGAATCGCGGGGAATCCGCGGCGATCGGGACGGCGGCTCCGGGGAGCACGACCTCGATGCGTGGAACGGCCTCCCGACCCGCCGTGCTGCCGGGTCGGAGCCGGTCGACCCCGTCGGGTCCCCGATCCGTGAGGGGTCCGGCGATCAGGACGAGCGCGGCGGCCGCGACCGCGGCGGCGGCCGGGATCGCGATCCGCCACCGGCCGGCGGTGTCGTGGTCCCGGAGGAGGAGCGCCACGTCGGTCGCTTCTGCACGACACTCCGCGCAGTCGGCCAGGTGGGCCTCGAGCGCCGCACGTTCCTGGCCCGCCAGGGTCCCGTCCGCGTACGCCGCGATCCGGACGGCGTCCGGGTGCGAGACCTCATCGGCACAGCTCGCTTCGTCGCTCACGCGGTGCTCCGGGGTCGATGGACGATCGGTCGACGGGACCGCGGGACGGCCCGGTCCGCGATCGCGGCGCCCCGTCCCGTGCCCTCGTTCTCGAAGAACGGACAGGCGGCCGCGGGCTTGCGACGCGGGGGGGCGAAGGAGCCGTCGGGGAGCGCGAGCCCGGGGGTCGGCCCACGCCGACCAACGAGGCGCTCGAGGCCACGCCCCGCCTTCACGGTGCCGACTCCCGAACGCCACGGTCGCGGAGCCCGCGCCGAGCCTCGTCCAGGACGCGGCTCAGACGCCGGTAGACGTGGAAGATGCTGGGGAACCCCATCACGTCGGCGATCTCGCGGACGGAACGGTCGTCTTCGAAGCGGAGCTTGAGAAGGAGGCGGTCACGGGGCTCCAGCGAGGTCAGGATCGAGTCGAGGGCGTCCTTCAGCTCCCGCTCGCGCAGCCGGCGCTCCGGATCCGTCCCGGATCCCGCGAGCGAGTCCGGCTCGAGCGACACGCCGGCCAGCTCGACGAGGCGCCGCCGGGTCTCTCGCGCGCGCTCCGCCCGCTCCGGATCCGAGGCGCGGCCGCTCCGACCGAACGTCGCCCGCTCGTAATCCAGACAGAGTCGACGGGCCACCACCAGGAGCCAGCTCCCGAACGCGCTTTCGGGTCGCGCCTCGTAGGACCGCAGGCGGCGGAAGTCGTCATTGCGGAGCCCTTCGACGATGAACCCGTACCGATCCATGCGTCGGTCGTAGTCGTCGCCGAACGTCCGGGCGGCCTTGAGCAGCAGCCCGTTGTACCGCTCCAGAAGCGAGGACCAGGCCTCGTTCCGCACGTCCGGGTCCCGTCCATTCAGCAGGACGGCGAGCTCGGGCGGGACTCCGGCATCCATCGAGACGCGGCCTCCCGGGAGCGGTGCTGGCGGCGGGGAAGGGTGATGTCCACCGACCGTGCACACGTTGGAATAGCTAACTTTAACCGCCCTGTGCCCTCAAGCGCACCACGCGCTCGCGGAGACATCGTCCGCGATCGCGCGAGGGGCCCGCAGCCTCCGACGGGGCGGGCCGCAGCTGCTCGACTCGACCCGGCGCCACGGGGCCTCGGGCGCACCACACGCCCGCGATGGTCGGACATCGAGAAGGCGCGCGTCAGGCGAGGAGGTCGTTCGACTTCGGACGGGTCCGGCCGCGACGTCTCAGCGGAACCGTCTTGAGAGTTCGACGAGCGCGCGACCTGACCGACGCGTTTCGGCGGAAACGTTTGATCACTCGCATGATTGGCCATCCCCGCTCCCCATTACGCCGTTCGGATCCCGAATCGGCTCACGCGGGTTCAGCGGTGCTGATCGGGTTTTCGAGGACCGCACCGTGCCCCCCGGAGCCGGGTGAATCCGCGCGGCTGGCGGCCGTGGCGGGCTCGACCCGGGTCCAGGCGAGACGTAGTCTGATGGCTCGGCGACAGAACGGCGTCCCCCGTATGGGACCCGAGGCGACGATCCAGAAGACGCGGGCGCACTTATGGCCGACATCCGCCTGTACACGACCCCCACCTGCTCGTACTGCAAGGACGCCAAGGCATGGCTCGACGAGCAGGGCTGCGAGTACGAGGCGCTCGACATCACGAGCGACGTGAAGATCCTCCGGGAATGGCGTGCGCTCACCGGGGGGGAAGGCGTACCCGTCCTCTCGCACGGGCACGACCTCGTCATCGGGTTCAGCCCCGAGCGGTACGCGCTCGTGCTCCAGTGCTGCGCGCGGACGTCCGCGGTGGATGCAGACCATCTCGAGCGCGAGCTCTCGGGCGACTCGGGGGCGTGACGGACGTGGCGACCTCACTGGTACCGGGGCAGACGTCAGGGAGGGCGCCCCCGCGGGGGGCCGCGGCCTGGTGACGGGGCCCTCCTCCGTGCACGAGCTCGTGTTCGAGGCGATCCGCTCCCGGCGGAGCTTCAAGCTCAACGACCTCTCCCCAGAGCCGATCGACCCGGAGCTCGTCGCGCGCATGCTCGAGGCAGCGAACTGGGCCCCGAGCCACGGGAAGACGGAGCCGTGGCGGTTCGTGGTGTTCTCGGGCGATGCCCGCTCCCTGGTGGGCGAGGCGATGGGCGAGGCGTTCCGCCACGTGACACCCGGGGACCAGTTCACCGATGTCGGTCTCGAGGCCACGCGCGACAAGGTGTGGAAGGCCCCGGTGTGGATCGCGCTCGGCATGGAGCCGGATCGGTCGCGGCCGCATTGGGAGGAGCTGATCGCGTTCGGCTGCGCGGTCATGAACATGCAGCTCATGGCCTGCGCGCAGGGTCTGGGCTGCAAATGGACGAGCGGGAAGACGGCGGTCCACCCGCTCGTGGCCGAGGCCGTCGGATTCGGCGATGCGATCGAGCACAGGGGATTCCTCTATGTGGGGCGTCCGGCGATCGCGTGGCCCGAGGGGGAGCGCGGCCCGATCGAGGAGAAGGTCCGCTGGATCGGAGGGGCGCCGTGAAGGCGCGGAACGCGCTTCTCGCCCTCGTTCTCGCGGGGACGGTCGCCGCGCCTGCGTGTGCGCAGGCCCCGGAGTCGGATCCGCGTGCGCTTCCGCCGTGCGACACGCCGCAGGCCGACGCGTGGGTCACGCACCTCAGGGACCGCGTGCTGCAGTTCGATCTGCTCGCAAAGTACGCGGTCCAGCGCTACGGGTTGCCGATCTCCTGCGAGGGCTCGGTGACCGCGGAATACGACGGATCCGAGTTCGGGATCCTCCGCCTCGGTTTCGAAGGAGGTGCCTCGTTCGAGATCGAGACACAGCCGCCGGAGACAAGCATCGCCACGCTCCGGAACCCGGCGGGGTTCGCCGACGAAGACGCCGCCCGCCGGACGCTCGAGGCCTACTGCGACGACATCGGGGTCGACATCGACTGGACGGTGGACGAGACCACCGTGGACGGCGACGAACGTCTGGTGACGTACTCGGATCCCGAGGAAGGGCTGAACGCCATGGCGTCCCTCATCTACCGCGGCGGGACGCTGGTCGGGCTCCGGTTCAGCCTCGCGCTGTAGGACCCTCCGCACGCCGCCGGCCCGACGCTCGAGCCGCCGGATCGTCCGCGATCCAGCTTCTCGCCCCGCCGGCCCCGGGTGACGGGCGGCCACCGGCGCCTCGCAGGCCCTCGGTGATGGGTGCCGATCAGCGCTCCCTTGGCGCCTCGGCGTCCCCGCGCGTGGCCGCCGCGGCTCCTCGCCCGAACGCGATGTAGTCGGTCGTGGCCGGCTCCGCCCCGGCCGCCCTCATGAGCAGCGCCACCTGTCCGCGGTGGTACGCGCCGTGGAGAAAGACGTGGTGGAGGATGTCGCCCAGGGTCGACTCGAAGTCGCGGCCGGCCGAGTTCGTGTAGGCGACGGACTCCTCGAGCCCCTCCTCGTCGAGCTCGCGGACGAGCGCCACGTACTCCTGCTGGACGGTGCGCCGGAGCTCGTCGAGGGCATCGGGATGGGGCTCCGGCCACACGTCGCCTTCCGGGGCCCCGGCGAGGCGCCCGAGCCAGACCCGCTCGGCCCCGAGCACGTGGGCGTAGAGCTCCCACGCCTGATCGGTCGCGCCGGGCTGGCGCCCCAGGCTGTCGGCCACGCGGTCGTCGGCCCACAGCATGTGCTCGAGCATCCGGGTGATGGTCTTCACGCTCATGGCGTCCGCCGTCGCATGGGGGGACTCGTCGTCATGTCGCCGGTCGTCGTGCAGGGGATCCTCATCGGGTCGCCTGCCGTTCCTCTTCGTAGTCGGGGTACCACATCAGCTCGCGCACGCGCTCGTCGAGCCGGTCTGAACCTATGGCGGGCGCCGCGACCGCGCGTTGCCGTGGCCTCGCATCGCGCGAACGCGGGTTGCGGAGCCTCGGGCTGAGGAGGCGGGACGGTCGGGCCTAATCCTCCATCGTCGCCTGGAGTGCCGCGAGTGCCCCGAGCAGGTCGGGGGCTTCGGTCAGCACCGGGAGGAGCGGGTCGCCGGGCCACGTCTCCACCCGGTCGGGCATCGAGCGGATCGTGAAGCGGTCCATGGTGAGCCCTTTGTTCACCTCGTCCCAGCGGAGCGGGGCCGAGACCGTCGCGCCCGGCTTGGGCCGCACGCCGTACGGGGCCACCACCAGCCGCCCGCGTCCGTTCTGCACGTAGTCGATGTAGACGCGGCCTTCGCGGCGGGACGGGTTGCGGGTGACCGTCGCGATCCGGGGGAGCCGCCCGGCGACCACCCGCGCGAGGAGCTGGGCGAGCAGACGTGACTGCTCGTAGTCGAGCTGTCCGCCGAGCGGAATCATCACGTGGATCCCCGAGGAGCCGCTCGTCTTCGGGTAGCTCGGCAGCGCGATCTCCTCGCAGAGCTCGTGGATCGCCCGCGCGACCTCGATCACGTGCTGGAAGGAGGCGTACGTCTCCTCGCCATCGACCTGATGCTTGGGATCGAGATCGAGCAGACACCAGTCCGGCGTGTCCAGCGACCCGAGGCGACTGGCCCACACGTGGAGCGGGATGGTCCCCAGGTTCGCGAGGTAGACGAGCGCCGTCGGGTTGTCGACCACGAAGTAGTCGATGTCCCGCTCGGATCCCTCGCTCCAGATCGACTCCGTCCGCATCCACTCCGGCTGGAACCCGGGCGCGTTCTTCTGGAAGAAGGACTTCCCGTGGATCCCGTCCGGATAGCGCGTGAGCACGAGCGGGCGGTCCTCGAGATACGGCAGGATCCAGGGCGCGATCGTCCGGTAGTAGTCGATGAGGTCGCCCTTCGTGTACCCATCCTCGGGCCAGAAGACCTTGTCGAGGTTCGAGAGCGCGAGCTCCTCGACGGCCGGAGGGCCGAAGTCGACGGGCACCGGCTCCTGGAGGGTGTCGCGCGGTCCGCGCGGCGTGCCGCACTCCGTGGGCGGCTTGTTCTGCTCGAGCCCCACGAACACAGGGTGCCGGAGCAACCCTTCGTCGGTGATCTCCTTGTAGCGCACGGTCGCGACCAGCTCGGGCTCGACCCAGACGTGCTCGGCTCCCTTCGGTGCCGGACCGGGGAAGGGCGGCGCGTCGCGGGCGTCCTCGTCGAGCCGCCTCCGGAGCGTGACGAGCCGCTCGTCGTCGAAGCCCGTGCCGACCCTCCCGGCGTACCGTAGACGGAGCGCCTGCCCGTCGGCCCGCACCGCGTCGGGCGGCCCGCCGTCGGGTTCGGTCCCGCCGTCCCCGGGGATCTCCTCGTACACCCCGAGGTGGAGCGCCCCGAACCCGGTCCGCCGTCCCTTCGGCTTCGTGTAACCCACGATCACGAAAAGGTCCTCGCGGTTCGCGTGCACCTTGAGCCACAGCGGCGTCCGCTCGCCGACGTACGGGCTATCGGTCCGCTTGGCCATGATCCCCTCGAGCCCGAGCTGCTGGACCTGCTCGTACAGCGCCGCGCCGTCCCGCTCGAAATGCTCGCTGTACCGGATCGGGCCGGCCTCGGGGACGACCCTACGGAGCAGGCGCTTGCGCTCGAGCAACGGAAGCGGCCTCGCGTCGAGGTCGTCGACCCCGAGGAGATCGAACGCGTAGAAGCTCGCCGGGCTGAAGAAAGAGGCGCGCCGGACGTCGAGCGGTCTCGAGAGCCGCGCCCGCTTCTGGAGCCCCTGGAAGCTCGGAAGCCCCGACGCGTCGTGAACCACGACCTCGCCGTCGATCACGAGATGATGATACGGGAGCTTCCGGAGCGACCGGGCGATCTCGGGAAAGCTCGCGGTGGCGTCGTGTCCGTTCCGGGTGAGGAGCTGCGCGACCCCGTCCGTGACCGAGGCGAGCATGCGGTATCCGTCGAGCTTGAGCTCGAACACCCAATCGTCGTCGTCGAACGGCTTCTCGATCGTCTGGGCCAGCGTGAACGACACCTCGGCGGGCTCCACGCGTCCCTCGGCCGCGCCGGCTCCGGCGAGCTCGGCCGTCAGCTCCTGCTCCGGATCCCAGCCCTCTCCGACCCGGGCGAGGTCCTCGATGCCGAGCCCCGAGAGGATCGAGGTCTCCGGGAGCGAGCCGTCGGGGAGGATCGGGTGCCCGCCGCGCGCCTCGCGGATCAGCAGCCATTCGTTCCCGGTCTCGGACTTCTTGAGCCTCACCAGGGTCCACACGCCCTTGAGCTTGTGGCCCTTGAGCTCGAAGAGGAGCTTCCCCTCTTCCATGCCCTTTCCGGGGTCCTCGAGCGGCACCCAGCGCCCGAGGTCCCACACGATCATCTCGCCCGCGCCGTACTCGCCCTCGGGGATGATCCCCTCGAACTCGATGTACTCGACCGGGTGGTCCTCGACGTGGACGGCGAGCTTCTTGTCGGCGGGATCGGGCGAGATGCCCTTGGGGACGGCCCACGAGACGAGGGCGCCGCCGAGCTCGAGCCGGAGATCGTAGTGGAGCCGGCTGGCGGCGTGCTTCTGCACCACGAACACGCCGACGCCGGTCCCCGATGCGCCCCCGAAGGGCTCGGGCGTCCGGTCCGCGTCGCGCTTCTCGCGGTATCTGGTCAGCGGTTCGTCAGGCACCTGGCGGCTCCATTTCCGCGCGGAACCTATTATGTTCCCCCGTCGTCCGGGATCCGTACCCGCGCCGCAGGGCGGTGCGCACACTGGGAGGGGAAACCGACATGGCCGCGCGACCGATCAGCTCCGCAACGATCTCCTTCGGGCTCGTCTCGATCCCCGTGCAGCTCTATTCGTCGAGCGACAACTCGCAAAAGGTCCGGTTCAACTTCCTCGCCCCCTCGGGCTCGCGCGTGAAGCAGCAGTACGTGGACGCGACGTCCGGCGAGCTCGTGGAGCGCAGCGAACTCGTGAAGGGGTACGAGTTCGCGAAGGGGCAGTACGTGACCTTCACGGCCGACGAGCTCAAGGCGCTCGACGCCGAGGCGACGGGGGCCATCGAGATCGTCGAGTTCGTGCCGGTGGACCAGGTCGACCGGGCGTACATCGACCGGACATACTACCTGGGGCCCGACAAGGGCGGCTCCAAGGCATACGCACTGCTCGGGAAGGCCATGGAGAAGACCGGCTGGGCCGCGCTCGCCAAGTACGCGGCCCGCGGCAAGCAGTACCTGGTCCTCGTGCGGCCCGTCGGCAACCACCTCGTCATGGAGCAGCTCAACTACGCGCACGAGGTGCGCTCGCTGGACGAGGTCCCCGCCGGGGACGAGAAGGTCCAGGACACCGAGCTCAAGCTCGCGGTACAGCTCATCGAGCAGATCGCCGCGGACGAGTTCGATCCGAGCAAGTACGACGACGAGGTCGGCGACCGGATGCTGGCCGCGATCGAGAAGAAGGTCCAGGACGGCTCGGAGATCACCGCGCCGCCCGAGGAAGAGGCCACCACGCAGGTCATCGACCTCATGGAGGCGCTCAGGGCGAGCGTCTCGAAGTCGAAGGATGGCGAGCCGAAGGGGGCGAAGAAGCCGGCCCGAAAGGGCGGGGAGAAGAAGAAGAAGGCGGCCGGGGCCAAGTAGCGGGGCCCGGTCAGGAGCGCCCCCGTGGACGAGCGGACGTTCTCGACGAGCGAGGCGGCCGCGCTGCTCGACCTCACGCCGGAGGAGGTGCGCGGGTTCGCGCGCGCCGGTCTCGAGGCCCCCGCGCGCGGCGAGCGGAACGAATACCGGTTCGGCTTCCGCGACCTCGTGGTGCTCCGCATGGCCGCCCGGCTGCGGCGCGCCGAGGTCCCCACCGCCCAGATCGAGCGCGTCCTCGCGCGGCTGCGCCGCGGGCTCGACACGCCCCTCGCGGGGCTCCGTCTCGAGGCCCTCGGGACGCACGTCGTCGTCCGGGACGGCGAAGTCGTGTGGCGGGCCGATTCCGATCAGCTACAGCTCTCGCTCGGGGGGGCCGCGGGTCAGGCGTCCGCGATCGGAGGACCTGCGGGCGAGAGGCCTGCGATCGAAGGACCCGCGAGCGAGCGGTCCGCGATCGAGATACGCGGGCGCGATGCGTTCGCGAGCGAGACCCCGGAGCGCGAAGTGTGTGGTTCCGGCGAGGCGCTCGCCCTCGCCGAGCGCGCCGGGCGGCTCGAGGAGCAGGATCCCGATGCCGCGCGCGCGCTGTACGAGCGGGCGGCCCGGATCGACCCCGCCTGCTGGGAGGCGCTCGTCGGGCTCGGCTTCCTGCGTCAGGAGCGGGGGGATCTCGTCGGTGCGGTGGACGCCTACGAACGCGCGCAGGCGCTCGACCCGGATCCGACGGTGGGGTTCAACCTCGGACTGGCGCTCGATACGCTCGGACGCCCGCGTGCGGCGATCGCGGCCTACCAGGCTGCCCTCGCGCTCGATCCGCGGCTCTCCGACGCCCACTACAACCTCTCGCTCCTCCACGAGCGGCGGGGGGACCGGAGCGGGGCGCTCCGTCACATGATCGCCTACCGGAAGCTGACCCGGGAAGGTTGATGGCGCGGCCCGGCCGCGGACCGCGACCGGGTCGCGGGCTTAGCGGCCTCGACCGCCGGCCAGGGGTGGCCCGGCGCGGTTGATCGCCTCGCCGCCCGGCGGTCGCGCCCCGATGATGCCCATGCCCTTTCCGGTCATGGGGACTCCGCCGAGCCCGCCGTTTCCCCCGATCAGGGGCACTCCCCCGTCGGTCGGGCACGCCCCGGGGCCGTGGATCGAGATCCCGATCCCGCGCCCCGGGCGCGCGCCTCCGCGCTCGTCTTCTTCGGCGTCACGGGCGGCGCCGCTCGCCGGGTGGAAGTGCAGCCCCGTGTAGCCGGGCTCTCCCGCGTCGGCTCGGACCAGGATCCCGCGCGCCGGTCGCGCGCCGATCTCGGGTGTGGGCGCGGCGGTCTCTACGGCCGGAGTCAGTTCGAGCGATGGCGAGGTGGTGGCCGGCCGCGCGATCGTGCCCTCGAGGGCGATCGCCGGTCGGCGCGGGGTTGTGGCCGCCGCAGCGGGGGCCGGCGTTTCGGCCGCCGCGGCGCTCGCGGATGCGCCGGCCGTCTCGAGGGCGACTTCCGCCGGGACGGCCGATTCGAGCTCGACGACCTCGAGCGCGGTGGCCTGCCAGTCGTCGGGGAGCTCGACCATGCGGAGCGGTCGCGGCACCTCGGCGTCGCCGAACCCGGGCAGGTCGAGCGTCACGCTCGTGAGGACGAGTGCGTGGACGCCGATCGAGGCCCCGATCGCGAGTGCCATGCGCTTCCGATACATCTCCCGGGCCTCCGTGCGGTCCATCGTCGTCCCCCGTCGGTCCATCGTGCGTGTTGCCGGAGCGATGCGGGCTCCGCCCGTCATCTCGCCGTCATCCCGAGTGGGCGGATCGCGGCGCCTCCGGGCCCATCCTCACCGTCCACCGCCCCGGTCCCGAAGACGCCGTCCCCGCCATCCCTCGAAGGAGATGACGAGTCTCGTGCCATTCGGGTCACGCGCCGCAGGCCGGTACCGGTGGCTCGCCGCCGCGAGCGACCGGCGACTCGGCGCGTCGTCGCGGGCCGCCGATCCCGCCCTTCGCGCGGACGTCCTACCGGGTTCCGTCGCCGGCGTCCTCACCAACCACCGCGATGCGCGTTCCGTCCGGGCTCACCGCGAGACGGGTGATCCCGGTGACCCCGACGGCCGACAGGTCCGCCACCTCGCGCCAGCCGGCGTCGGCGTCGGGGTCGAGCGCGAACAATCGGCTCCCGGACCCCATGAGGAGCACCCCGCCGGGCGTCCACGCGTAGTCGACCGCGTCGGCAACGGGCTGTGCGACGTCCTCGAAGCGTCCGCTCGCGGGGTCGTGGATGCGCAGCAGTGCCACCCCGTCCACGCGGTGGAGGAAGCTCACGGCCGCGCGTCCGGGTACGCGGTGCAGCGACCGCCCGATGTCGCTCGCCGCGACCTCCGCCGTGCCGTCACGGGTGTCGGCGATCTGGAGCGTGGCGGGAGATCCCAGCACGAACAGACCGAGCGTGTGCTCGTCGATCCACGCGTGATAGCCGACCGGACGGATCTCGGTGAGCACGAGTTCGGGGTCGGACCCGTCGAGCGCGAAGCTCCACAGCCGCTGCGTGGAGTCCGCCTCCACCCGGATGACCGAGAAGCGGTCCCCGCCGGGCATCACCGTCGCCGAGTACTCGCTCTCGGCCGTCCCGGTGACCCGGTCGGTGGCGCCGGACGCGAGGTCGTGGCGATAGATGTCCGTCTGCTCGTCGCG
>Ga0299913_10000971_pt1 | contig 20003 bp, 20 predicted proteins | sample RVTome_9_FD_201360 | JGI IMG/M metagenome (GOLD analysis project Ga0299913, IMG submission 201360) | Soil microbial communities from uranium-contaminated site in the Upper Colorado River Basin, Wyoming, United States - RVT155D38 (version 2) ... | reverse complement strand
CCGGGTGCGGTCACGAAGCGGCGCCACCGCCCCACTCCGGGGGCGGTTCCATTGATCCCTCGCCGAACAGGTAGTACTCGTGGAGGCTGCGACAGAGCCCGTCATCTCCGAAGCGGAGCAGTAGGCACCCGGGGAGGGTGACCGGGGCCCCCTCGTTGTCCATGGTGGTCCACCATTCGAGTGCGACCCGATCTCCGTCCACCAACGGCCGGCCCATCTGCACCCGGATGTTGCTCTGTGTCGCGGTCACCTGACGCCAGTAGGAGATGATCCCATCACGCCCGTGGTGGGGGTCTTCGAAGATGTTGGAGCGGTAGGTGGCGTTCTCAGTGAACAGCTCGGCGGCCGCCCCCTCGTCGGCGGTCTCCCAGGCGCGGGCGTAACGCTCGGCCCATTCGTTCAGATCCATGGTCACCACTCCTCCTGACGCGACGTAGAACGTGGAACGTACAACGTAGAACGTGAGACGGCGTCAGCGCTCCGACATCTCGGCGAGATCCGCTTCCAGGACCTCACGGTCCTCCGGGTCCTCGATCGCGGCCAGGATCGCTCTCGCCGCTTCGATGTGCTCGGTGAATGTGTCCACGTCATCGACCTCGGCGGCGGCGCGGGCGATCGCCTCATGGGCGAATCCGGTGACGAAAGGATCGAGATCGTTGTCGAGGCAGACGGCGAGCGACCTCTCACCGAAGCGGAATGCGAGATCGGCGTAACCGAGCACTGCCGCTACCCGCGAGACTTGCCAGTCGGCGATGGCGCGGTTGCGTGGGCTGCCCACCGCGTACCAGTGATACCGCTGGGCGAACGTGGCCGCCAGCATGTCCTCCTCCTCGTCCCGGGAGGAGTCGGCAACGTCGAGCAGGCTCCAGGTCTGGTTGAAGGCCAGAGGTGCGAAGACGCGATGCCATTTCTCCAGGTCTGCGCTCGTCGGGTCTTGCACCGGTTCGGTCATGGCCCTACCTCCCCGGGGTTGGGAAACCATCGGAGCCGCTCGCCTTCCGGTTCCAGCTCCGGCGAGACGCCGTCGGGCCAGGGCTCCTCGGCCAGGATTCGCTTGGCCTCGGCGAGATACCCGCCCAGCTCGTCGATTGGGGCGGTGAGGGGCGGGGTCATCCTGTCCGTGCTCAGATCGAGATCGTGGAGTGATGCCGGTGGCTTGGGGTGCCCGTCCCTGTGCCGCCATATCGCGGTCTCCGTCTCGAATGTGTACAGGGGGAGCAGTCGCCACCCCTGGTCGGCGACCAGATGGACCGCCTCGAGGATGTAGGTGAACTCCTCCTCGGAGATGAAGTAGTTGAAATTGACCCGGACCCATCCCGGCTTGATCACCTCGCAGCCCCTGGCGATGACCTTCTCGAACCGGGCACTCGTCTCGTGATCGATGCCGAGCAGACGGTGGCCGTATGGGCCGGCGCACGAGCAACCGCCCCTTCCCTGGATCCCGAAGAGATCGTTGAGCAGAGCCACGACGAAGTTGTGATGCAGGGTCTTGGCGCCATGGCGGATGACGAAGCTGACGATCGAGAGGCGGTCTGCCTTCGGGTTGCCCAGGATCTCGATGTTCGGGTTCTCGGACCACGACTGGATGGCGCGCTGGATGAAGTCGTGCTCCAGCCGGCGGATCCTTTCGACACCGACCGTCTCCTTGAGACGGAAGACGAGACCGGCCCTGATCGACTCGACGATGGCCGGCGTGCCCCCCTCCTCCCGATGTTCGGGGTCTCTGATGTAGCTGTGGTGGTCCGGGGAGACGTACTCGACCGTTCCCCCGCCCGGGACCACGGGCACCTCGTTGCTGAGCAGGTCGCGGCGGACCACGAGCACCCCCGGGGTGCCCGGGCCGCCGATCAGTTTGTGGGGGGAGAGAAAGATGGCGTCCTTGTAGGCACCGGCCCCGTCGACGGCGGCCGAGCCCATCTCGATCTCGACGTAGGGGGCGGCTGCGGCGAAATCCCAGAACGACAGGGCGCCGTGGGCGTGGAGCAGGCTGGAGATGGCCATTGTGTCGGAGATGATCCCGGTCACGTTGGATGCTGCGGAGAACGACCCGATGAGCAGCGGGCGTGAGGCGTACTCGATCAGCTTGGCCTCCAGGTCGTTCAAGTCGATGTGACCGTCGGCGTCTTCCTTTATCTCGATCACGTCTGCGATCGACTCCCGCCAGGGGAGCTCGTTGGAGTGATGCTCATAAGGGCCGACGAACACAACGGGACGGTCGGCTCGGGGTATCCGCTCCTCGAGGTCGTACTTCTGGCTCAGCGCTCTGGGGATCCGGATCCCGAGCAGGCCGACGAGGCGGTCCACCGCGCCGGTCGAGCCACTACCGGCGAAGATCACGGCATGCTCGTCGCGGCTCGCCCCCACAGAGTGTCGCACGATCTCCCGTGCCTCCTCGCGAAAGCGGGTCGTCTGCAGCCCGGTGCCGGAGGTCTCGGTGTGAGTGTTGGCGTAGAGGGGGAGCACCTGGTCCCTGATGAAGTCCTCGATCATGCTCAGCGACCGGCCCGAGGCGGTGTAGTCGGCGTAGGTCACCCGGCGCAGCCCGAACGGCGTGTGCACCGCGGTGTCCTTGCCGATCACCGACTCCCGAACCGTCTCCACCAAACCCATCCGTTGCCCTTCTCGATGATTCTGTGAAGATCTGTGAGTCTCACATCAACACAGATCCTCACAGAAGAGACTAGGAAGCCGATGAGCGACGAGACGACTGTGGACGTGGGCGGGGAGGAGGTTCGGATCTCCAGCCCGGGTCGGGTGATCTTCCCGAAACAGGGTTGGACCAAGTTGGATGTGGCGAATCACTTCTCCCTGGTGGCCGAGGGGGCGATCCGGGGTGTGTTCGGCCGGCCCACGATGCTCAAGCGTTTCTTGGGCACGGTCGACGACGAACCGATCTATCACAAGCGGGCTGCCAAGAACACACCGTTCGAGACGGTTCAGATCAGATTCCCCTCACAGCGTCCAGGCATGATGAACGTGCCCCGGACCGAGGCCGACATCGTCCGTCTCGTCCAACTCGGCTGTCTCGACTTCCACCCTTGGCCGGTGCGGGCCGAGGATATCGACCATCCCGACGAGCTTCGCTTCGATTTCGACCCCACCCCCGGATTTGGCTTCGAAAAGGTGAAGGAGGCTGCGGCCGGGATGAAGCAACTGCTCGACGAGATCGGTCTGGTCGGATGGCCCAAGACCTCGGGGAGCAGGGGCATACACGTCTACGTCCGCATCGAGCCGCTGTGGGACTTCTTCCAGACGCGGCGGGCAGTGTTGGCCGCGGCCCGGGAGTTGGAGCGGCGCATGGAGGGGCTGGTCACCACCAAGTGGTGGAAGGAGGAGCGCAACGGGGTCTTCATCGACTACAACCAGAACGCCCGGGACAAGTCGGTCTGCTCGGCTTACGGGGTGCGGCCGACCGGCTTCGTCTCCGCCCCGATCACCTGGGACGAATTGACGGAAGTGGCCATCGAGGACTTCCCGCTCGGGACGTTCGCCGATCGCTACTCCTCGGTCGGCGACCTGACCAGGGGCATCGACGAGTCGGCGGGCCAGATCGACACGCTCATGGAATGGGTCGCCCGGGACCAGGAGAACGGGCTCGGCGACGCCCCCTGGCCTCCGCACTACCCCAAGATGCCCGACGAGCCGCCCCGGGTGCAGCCGTCCAAGCAACGCCGTCCCGACGACGAATACTGAGAGAAGGGCCGATGCCGAGAAGACGCCCATTAGTCCTGGTCGCAACCACGCTGTTATTGGTTACGGCATCCTGCACCTCGGGTTCTGAGAGAGAGGGGACGACGACCGCGACGACGACACCGCCCCCACCCGGCACCTCCACCACCGGCGCCGAAGTCACCACGACGTCGACGGAAGCCTCGGAGGTGACCGCCGACCTGGTGTTCACCAACGCCAATGTCATCACCATGGACGACACCGCCCCTCGAGCCGAGGCCGTGGCCATCACCGACGATGGGATCTCGGCCGTCGGCGACCGGGCGACCGTCGAGGCGCTCATCGGCGATGAGACTCGGGTGATCGACCTCGACGGCGCCACCGTCATCCCTGGTCTGGTCGATGCCCACAGTCATTTCTTCGGGGAGGGGATGACGAAGGGGATCGGCGCCGCCATCCAGGATGCCGAGATCCTCAGCAACGGGATCACCACCACGGCCGAGTTCCACACCACCCCGGAGATCCTGGAAGCCGTGCGGGGACTCGATCAGGCAGGGGAGCTGAGGGTGAGGACCAGTCTCTACCCGATCTACACCGACAGCTGCGGGAATGTCCAGGACGCCTGGTGGCGAGAGCACCCGCCCACCCGTGAGCGGGGAGAGATGCTCCGGATCGGGGGGATCAAAGTCTTTGCCGACGGTGGATCGTGCAACGTCCCTGCCGTTTCCTACACCTACCAGGATGGGAGCACGGGAGACCTCTACTTCGACGTGGACGGGATGGAGTCGATCATCTCTGAGATCGAAGAAGCGGGTTATCAGGTAGCGGTGCATGCGCTCGGTGACCGTGCGGTGGCAACGGTCCTCGAAGCCATGGAGAGGGTCGTCGGCGAGAGCGGCAACCCCTTCCGGCACCGAATCGATCACAGCGCGGTGGTCAGCCCCGACATGTATGGCCGTCACCAGGAGTCGGGTGCGGTGGCAGTCCTCTTCGGGGCGTTCCCCACCTGTGCGCTCACCGACGCCAACAACGATTACCTATATCGGACCCCCGACGAGTACGTGTCTTGGGAGTGGCCGTGGCGCCAGCTCCTCGACTCCAACCCGGAGACCGTCTTCGCCTGGCATGCGGACTATCCGGCGCTGCCGGCGTCGCTGGGGGCCAATCTCGCCGGGTTCGTGACCAGGGTCGAAGGCGACTGTCAGCCCACCCCGGAGATGGCGGCGGGCACGATCAATGTCGACGAGGCGCTTCACCTGATGACGATGGGGTCGGCTCACGCCCTGGATCGGGACGAGGAGGTGGGCTCGTTGGAGGCGGGCAAGCTCGCCGATCTCGTCGTGCTGAATCAGGACCCGACCACAATCGACCCGTTGCAGCTGGAATCGACCGAGGCGGTGATGACCATGGTCGGTGGCCGGGTGGAGTTCTGCCGTGACGGGCACGAGGCGATCTGCCCCAGCGGGGCGCCGGAGGCCGATCCCGGGCCTGAAGTGGGCCTTCAGCCTGAATGCCTGGCGTCCGGGGAGAATGTGGCCGCAGGGGCAACGGTGTCCGCCTCGACGTCGTTGGGCGACCGTCCACCGGAGCTCGCCGTGGACGGCGATGTCGATAGCGGATGGGGAGCCGGAGCGGATCCGGAGCAATGGATCGAGCTCGATCTGGGCCAGGAGTACGAGCTGGTGTGCATCAGGCTCCTCACCGATCAGTTCCCGGCCGGGCGCACGACTCATCGCATCAACGGCGGCGCCCACAACGATCCCGGCGCCGAGCTGGGGACCATCGACTCGAAGACCGAATACGGGGAGTGGCTCGAGCTGGCCGGCACCTGGAACGTCGAGTTCCTCCGGATAACCACCGTGGAAAGCCCTTCCTGGGTCGCATGGTTGGAGATCGAGGCCTGGGGAGAGCCGACCGGGCATTGACCTCGGCGGTCAGAGGGCGTCGCGCTTCTTCAGGGCCCAGGTGAGGACGAGGAAACCGAGCAGGACGGCGCCTGCCAGCTTGGTCACCCCTCCGCCGATCCCGGCGGTCACTGCGCCCAGATTCTCGCCGGCCACGTCGCCGAAGCCGTCTTCGAGCCCGGCATAGATGGAGAGCGAGATGCGCCAGATGGAGAGCTGAGCGAGACCGGTTACGACATTGGCCAGGATGGTCTCCAGCACGATGATGTAGCCGAGGCCGACCAGAAGGGAACGGGGAACCAGATAGCCCAGCGGGACGAACACCGCCGAGTACCCGATCCCGGCAGCGACGAAGAGGGAGAGCGAGGGGAGCGCAAGCGACAGACCGCCGCCGAGGGCGAGCGAGGCGAGCACCGAGGCGAGCCAGCCTCCGACCCCGATCACGAGGGCCGCGGCCGTCCCCGCCAGGATCGACTGTGCGGCCATGTTGGCCCGGGCGATCGGCCTCATGTAGATGTAGGGCAGGGTCCCGCTGTCTCTCTCGTCACGCAAGGTGGCCGTGGTCAGGATGAGGGCGGCGATGGCGTAGGTGTAGCCGACCGACGAGATGATGTCGGTGTAGATCTCGGTTAGGCGCCCCTCGTCGGCATCGAACCCGGCCAGCCATATGACGAGCGCGGGGACGGCGGACAGGGCGAGTAGGGAGATCACCCTTCCCCGGCGCGTGATCCTGCGGTAGAGATGGAGAGCGAGAGCCACTACCGGCCCTCGACCAGATAGCGGAACACCGACTCCAACGATTCGTCGACCGGCTCGATCTTGGTGAGGGCGATCGAGTGCTCTGTTGCGATGGCCGGCAGACGGCGGGCCAGGTCGGCCTGGTCGGAAGTCTCGACGTGAACCGTCCCGTCGTCGACCTGCACCCCGAGCACGCCGGAGGTGGCGATCAGGGCCGCGGCCAGCCGCCGCGGGTCGCTGGCGTCGACATATACCCGACGCGGCTTGTCAGTCATCGCCGCCCTGATCGTGGCCACGTCCCCGACGGCGGCGAGCCGTCCATCGACCATCGCCACGACCCGATCCGACACTCGCTCGACCTCGGCGAGGACATGGGAGGACACCAGAACCGTTCGGCCCGCTGCTCCCAGCTCCTTGAACAAGGCGATCAGCTGGGCTCGCTGCACCGGGTCGGCGCCGTTCAACGGCTCGTCGAGCAGGAGTACCTCTGGTTCCGAGACCAGAGCGGCGGCAACCTTGGCTCTTTGCCTCATCCCCTTGGAGAATCCTCCGAGCTCCCGGTCGGCGGCGTCGAGCAGACCCACGGTCTGCAATGCAGCCCCGGCGCGATCCACCGGGTGGTCGATCCTGGCCAGCCGTGCCGCCAACTCGACGAACCCACGCCCGGTGAGACGCTCGTAGACCGATTCGTCCTCGGGGACGAGGGAGATCTTGCGGTATACCTCGGTGTCCTGGCGGGGATCGACCCCGAGGATCCGCACCTGTCCCTGGGAGGGCCTCTGCAAACCGGCGATGACCCTGAGCAGAGTCGTCTTGCCCGCTCCGTTTGGGCCGAGCAGGCCGGTGACACCCGGCCTGAACCCGATGCTGAGCTCGCTCACGGCCACCTTGAGCCCGAACCACTTGGAGAGCTCGGTGACCACGATGGTGTCGGTCACGCCAGTCTCCGGTAGCGGTCTCGCACGAACCACGCAGCCACGACCAGGATCAAGACGATCACCAGCACCGACACCCACACCTCGAAGCCGGCCACCTCCGGGGCGTACTCGATGGTGTCACCGAGCAGGTGATCCCTGATGATGCGCGGATGATGATCCAGGGCGAGCAGCGAGGCGAATCTGGCCCCGGGAAAACTCGCCTCGGCCACCCGCCCCGCTATGGCACCGCCGGCGAACAGGGTCCCGAGGAACGAGGCGGCGGCGATCCCGGTCCGATCGATCACCGAGGAGAGGGCGAACACCATCGCCCCGTGCAAGGTGATGAAGGCGAGAGTCGTCACCGGGACCTTCCACAGGATGTCGAGATGCCCGCCCAGGTAGGGGAGGAAGCCTTCATCGGCGATCAGGGCGAGACCGAGATGGAGCACGAGCTGGGGAACGAGATAGAACGCGCCGACCACGGTGGCGAACGCCCCGATCTTGGCGGTGAGGTAGCCGTCGATGGTGAGGGGGCGGGAGAAGTAGACCGAGAGGACGCCTTTGGTGCGGTCGGGAGCGAGCAATTGGGGCCCGGCGAGGGCGATGAAGAGGAGCGAGATCCCCGAGTAGAAGTCGAACAGGTCGCCGTAGGTCGGCGCTCCCTCCCGGAGACTCTCCTCGATGTTCCCGATCGTCCAGTGGATGCCGATGAAGACCGCGGCGGCGATGAGGGCGATGGAGATCAGAGTCCAGGGAAAGATCTTCAGTCGGGCCTTGCGGCCGAGTCCCAGGACCCGGCGCACCCCATCTTTGAACACGGCGCGGCGCGCCCCGCTGGGCCCGAGCCGGGGCCCGTCGTAGGTGCGATAGCCGCGGTCGTAGATGACCTGGTCGGTCATGGCGCCGGCTCGTTGGTCATGAAGAGGTCCTCCAACGATGCCGAGCCCCGGATCATCCTGACCAGGCCGGACCCGGTCGCGGCGGCGGCTCCGACCACGGTCGGCTCGATGCTCTCGTCCCCCGGACCGACCATGAGCCTGCGCCCGTCCACCACGACCTCGAGACCCTCGGCCCTGACCCGGGCCGCCATCTCCTCGGGGTGGTCCAGGACCTCGACGAGAACCGTGCCCAGCTTCTCGAATCCTTGGAGCGGCCCGGAGCGAAGCAGGCGGCCGGCGTCGAGCATCACCACCCAATCGCAGGTCTGCTCGATGTCGGTGAGCACGTGCGAGGAGACGATGACGTTGACGTCGAAGGTGGCCAGCCGCTTGATCAGGTCGAGCATCTGGACCCTGCCCTCGGGATCGAGACCCGACGCCGGCTCGTCGAGCAGAAGGAGGTCGGGGTCGTGGACGATGGCCTGGGCCAGCTTGACCCTCTGCTGCATGCCGGTGGAGAAGTCGCCCAGGAAGCGGAACCGCTCCTCCTCCAGACCCACCAGGTAGAGGGTCTCAGACGAGCGTCGTTTTGCCTCCCGGGGCGGCATGCCCGCCAGTTGGGCCGCATAGGAGACGAAGTCGGCGGCGGTCTGATCCTTGGGCAGGCAGTCCCCCTCGGGCATGTACCCGATGCGGGAGCGCACGATCAGCGGCTCGGCCTGGGGATCGTGACCCAGCACCTGCATCGAGCCCGAAGTGGGATGGAGCAAACCGAGCATGAGCCGGAGCATCGTGGTCTTCCCGGCCCCGTTGGCGCCGACCAGACCGGTCACACCCGTAGGCACCTCGAGGTCGAGTTCGCGTATAGCCACCACCTCCCCGTAGTCGTGGGTCAGAGCGGAGACGGTGAGCACGGTCACCCCACCACCTCCTGGAAGCCGGGGCCTTCGGGACGCTCCAGCTGCTCCATTGTGCATTGCAGCGGCTCCTTGTCGGGTCGCCAGCGATGGAAGCGGGTGGCGTGACGGAAGCGGTCTCCTTCGAGTTGGTCGTAGCTGACTTCCACAACGACGCCGGCTTGCACCGGGGTCCATGACAGGTCCTTGTCCGCGGACCAGCGACTCTGCCCGCCGGGAGCCCGTGCCTCGAGACCGAAGCTGTCGTCCGACACCAACTCCTTGAAGCGATTGAAGATCTCGACACGGTCCACGTCGCCGAACCCCGAGCAATGCCCGATGAAGTGCAGCTCGCCCCGCTCGTCGTAGAGCCCGAGGAGGAGGGAGCCGATCTTCCCGCCGTCCTTGTGCTCGCGGAAACCGCCGACCACGCAGTCGACCGTTCGCCGATGCTTGATCTTGGTCATCGCCCGTTTCCCGTGCTGGTAGGGGAGATCGGGCACCTTGGCCACGATCCCGTCACATCCGGCCGACTCGAACTCGTCGAACCAGCGCCGGGCCGTTTCCTCGGAGTCGGACTGCGGGGTCAGGTGCCACGGGTGACCCAGCCGGCCTGCCAGCTCGACCAGTCGCTCCCGGCGCTCGGTGAAGGGGCGCTCACGCAGATCGGTGCCACGGTCGGCGAGCAAATCGAAGGCGACCATCTCCGCCGGGGTCTGCTCGGAGAGCATGTTGATCCTGGAGACTGCCGGGTGGATCCTCTGCTGGAGGGCGTCGAAGTCGGTGACACCGTCGACCACGACCACTATCTCGCCGTCGACGACTGTTCCGTCGGGGAGTTGCTCGAGAGCGGATGTCAGCTCGGGGAAATAGCGGAGCAGGGGCCGCTGATTCCGGGAATCGATGCGAGTTTCAGGGGCAGACCACGAGATCGATCGGAAGCCGTCCCATTTCGGCTCGTAGAGGAACTCGCCCTTGGGCCACTTCTCGGATGTCCTGGCCTCCATCGTCTCGATGGGTGGCGGGAAGGGATGACTCACTCGGGGGCGAGTGTAAGCAGGCGATACCCTGGTCCCGTGATCGACCGGATCATCGCCAGGCTCCCGGGTTGGGCCAAGACCCCGGCCGAGATCCTGGTCGGTGCGGCCCAGGAGTTCGGACAGGACCGGTCGTCCCGCATGTCCGCCGCCATCGCCTACCGGACGGTTTTTGCCCTCGCCCCGTTGCTGATGATCATTGTGGCCGTGCTCGGGGCCTTCCTGGGCAGCCGTGCCGAGGCCCAGGTCGAGATCATCGACGCGGTGGAAGCGGTGGCCGGCCGTGATGTCGGCGAAGCGATCGAGTCGGTGATCTCCTCGGCTACCGCCTCGGCCGACACCGCGGCGATCATCGGCGGGGTCCTGCTCCTCTGGACGGCTTCTGGTCTCTTCCTCGAGATGCAGCGCAACCTGAACGACATCTTCGACGTCCCCGAAGAGGAGGTGACCGGGATCGTCGCCATGCTCCGGACCCGGGGCATCGCCTTCCTCTGGGCCTTGGGTTTGGGGCTCCTTCTCATCGCAACCTGGGGTCTCAACGCCGTTTGGCGCTTCATCGGCGATCTGCTCCCCGACTCGATGGCCGGTGTGCACGAGGTGGTCGGCATCCTGGCCCCGGTCGCCTCCTTGGTCCTGCTCTCACTGGTCTTCGCCCTCGTCTTCCAGACCATGACTGCCGCCACGGTGCGCTGGCGGGCGGTTTGGATCGGCGGGTTGTTCACCTCGATCGTGTTCATCGCCGCCGCCTACGGAGCCGGCGTGTTCTTCGAGAGCGCAGGCCGCCCAACCGCGCTCGGTTTCACCGGATCCCTGGTGGCGGTCATCTTCCTCGCCTACTTCCTGGCGTCGGTGTTCCTCTTCGGGGCGCAGGTGACCAAGGTGTACGCAGATCGCCTCGAGGAGCGGGAGACGTCATCTCGGCCGAAGCCCCCGTACAGCGATGATCCCCAGGTGGTCGTGTCCGAGCCCCCGACCGCGGTCCCCCGGGCCGCCTTCGCCGCATTCCTCGCCGGGCTGGCCGTCGGGTGGCGCAGAAGACGCCGCTGACCCGCTGTCAATTGATACTCGACTCCAATAACCTCGGTGGGATGTCAGTCGACATCGCCGGTTTCGTCACCGATCTCAAGGAGCACGCCACCGAGCATGGGTTTCACGTCCACGACGAGCGCCACTTCGTCGAGACCTACTCGTTGCGCCAGTCCTGGGAGGTGGACCTCCATCCCGAGGCAGGGTGCGGTGGCCCCATCGACCTCCATGTCGCCCTCGACGTCGATCCCAAGGTGATCCTCTCGTTGCGCGAGCGGCTCGACGAGATGGACTCGGACTTCGAGGAGCCGGAAAACGTCTATCACCTCGATCTGTTCTTCAACTGGGCGGTGCCGCCCCTGCTCAGCCCTCCCGATCTGCTCGTCCTCGCCACCGACCTGGCCGGAGTGGGTGGGGTGGCCCTCCCCGTGGAGGTCTCGGCCATCGATTCCTATGGGGCGGTGACCGATGCGCCGGAGCGTCGTCTCAATCTGACCGGCAGGGCCTCGGTGAGCTTGGTCGACGTGCTCATGGGAAGAGACCAGCTGTGCGAGGTCCTGGATCGATCTCACGACGTGAGCGAATACCTGCTCGACCGGGTGGGCGGCTGGATGGAGCTGCCCAGCTGACCGGATGCTCAGTACAGAGTGGTCGCCGCCCAGATCCCCAGGGCGGTGGTGAGGGCGACCAGCAGCCAGAAGGCGACGAGGGTCGCCGACCGCGGCGGGGGGCCCTCCTTGATCTCGATGCTGTCGAGCGATCGCGACGGGTCGGACACGGTGGCCGGCACCGGCTCCCGGTGGAGGCCACGGGCGAAGCTGCCCGGGTCGTCGGGGAGAAACGGGATGGAGTCGTCGTCAGCCTCGATGACGAAGGTACCCGAACCGAGGTCGATCACCTCGTACTCCCCGGCCAGCCACTCACCGATCGAATCTTCGCCTGATACGAGGGTGATCCTCTCCTCGTCCAGGCCGACCATGACAGGTACGTTGTCGTCGTTGAGCGTCACAACGCCCGGGAATGTGGTCATCTATCGGGTCCCCCATGCTGGAGGTATCAGGCTAGGCGGTCGCCCCGGCGACTCAATCCTAGACGTCGACTTCAGAACGGGAGTTCCAGGGCGCGGCAGAGAAATCGGGCGAACCCGCTCGCCTTGGAGTACATCGAGGCCAGCTCCTGGTCGAAACCGGGGGAAATGACCTGCTTCTGGGTGAGAGTGGTGCCGGCTATGAACGACTTCATCCTCAAGTCGTCGGCGAAACGATGAGCCGGATCGAATCCGGCAGGGACCCGTTTCAGCATCTCATCGTCGTCCGGCGTGGTCGACCAGGTGTCGGTGAAACCTCTCTGCTTGGTGGCCTTGGCCCAGCCTCCGGGGTCGTCGTGGATGGCCTGGCGGAGCGCCCTGGCCACAGCGGTCTCGGGATGCCAGAGCCCGACACCGGCGAAGCACGACCCCGGCTCGAGATGGAGATAGAAGCCGGGGGCGTGGATGTCTCTTCCTGCCTCGTGTCTGAATTGGATCCCGACATTGGTCTTGTAAGGGGTCTTGTCGGGGCTGAATCGGGTGTCGCGATAGGGGCGCATCAGTGATCCGCCCACCGTCCTGGTATCGGCTGCGAAGTGGGGGGAGATCCGAGTGAGACGCTGCACGAAGTCGGTGATGAAGTCGAGGGCAGGGTCGCGCACCACGGCCCGGTAGCGTTCCTTGTTTCCCTCCCACCACTCCTTGTCGTTGTTGGCTTCGAGCTCGCGGAGGAAGGTGAACAAAGCAGGGGTGAAGTGTTTCTTGGGCAAGATCGCTCCTTGGCCGGGTCCAATGCGAAGGTAACGAATGTCGGGGACGGATTTGAAGGGGGTCGTTTCACCGGGTCAGACGTGCTCTTCGGCGGCGAGCTCGCTCCAGGGGGTGCGGAATCCGTCGCGTACATTGACCAGCAGAGGTCTGAAGTCGTTCCTCAGCACCCAGGCCCCGGCGAGGAGGAACACGATGCCGACCCCGATCCGGGCCTGGGCCGACGCCTCCTCGGAGATGTGACCGAGCTCGGCCAGACCCGACTCGGCCAGCTGGGCCACGAAGAGGCCGAGCATCATCCAGGCCTCGTTGCGGCTCACCGACCTGCTGGCCACGATTGCCACCGCGAAGACCGACTGGGCCGCGGTGACGAACAGTTCGACCCGCTGCACCCGATCCAGGGGAAGCCCGTGGAGCTGGCGGGCGAAGATGGTGAAGACGATGGGAAGGGTGCCTACCAGGAGCGTCCACTGGTTCACCTTGGAGGAGATGAGGGCTCCCAGCCCGGTGCGGCTGGCCAAACGCCAGGCAAACAGTGTGGCAACCAGCAGCTCCGGCGCCTCGGAGGCGGTGGGAGCGATCCACTTGACAAGGAGGAATTCACTCACCCCTATCGCCGCGCCCATCTCCGTGATCGACTCGGCGAAGGGCTCTGCGCAGAGCAGGATGACGCCTGCGGCCACCACGAACATGGCGTAGTTGATCAAGCGGCGCGCCCGCTTGGGCAGAGAGCCGACGTAGGCGGACGGGCCGACCAGGTGGGGAGGCTCCGGTGGCGCCCCGGAGAGCCTCCTCAGATAGAGGACATAGATGGCGACGAGCACCACCGCGTCGAAGGGGGAGAGAGTCTCCTTGAGAAAGAGGGACAACCCGTAGAGCGAGGCGACGGTGAGATAGGCGATGTCAACCGTCTGGCTTCGGGCAAGGTGGATCTCGGTCGGCGTGGTGTCCTCTGCGTTTTCGGGCCTGGCACCGGCTCTCCTCACCCTCCAGGTGCCCACCAGGATGACCATCGGCCAGCCCAGCCCGATGAGAAGCTGGTTCCCACCGGTCATGTTGGCCAGGGCCAATGGGCCCCAGCGCGATGCGTCCCCGGTGTCGGCGAACTCCTGGCCGGCCCGGGCCGTGAACACGAAGTCCACGGCGTACTCGGGGAGGATCGCGATCAGTGCGAGGAGGGCGATGGCGAGACCGGCTGCAATGTCGAGCTGGACGACCTCGGCCGCCCAGGACAGGATGAAGGCGGCACCGACTATGGCGAGCCCGAATGCGATGGTCCCCACGATCGGGTCGGGATGGATCCCCAGTAGACGGAGGGCGACCCCGGGCACGGTGACGGCCACGGCCAGCGAGACGACGAGGATGTGACTGCGAGGGTCTAAGTCGGTGGTGGCCATCGGCGGCGGGATTGTAGAGGGTGGCCCCCGCCTACCGATTCGGCTGGCGCCTCGTCAAACGAGGCCTTCTCAGCCCAGCACCCTTCGACAGGACCACGGGGCCCAATAGCCCTGTCCCAGCTCGTGATAGCGGTTGGCCAGCCAAGCCGCCGTCCCCACATTCGCCTCGGGATCGAAGGGGCTGGCGCTGGAGAAACCGGCCTTGGGCGAGGTCGATGCCCACGTCGAGGGCAGGAACTGGTAGAGACCCGATGCGCCCGAATAGGGGTTGTAGGCGTCGGGGTCGCCGAGACTCTCGCACTGCAGGATGGCCAGGGCCTCGTCGACCCGGCTCGATGGGAAGTAGGTCGCGACCAACGGGCGCCACTGCTCGATGACCGGGGGGAAGTCCCAGTCGATCTGACCTCCGCCTCCGCTCCCGGTGCTGGTGGTTTCTCCCGGTGGAGCGGTGGTCGAGGGCGCCGAGGGAGGGTCGGGTTCGGGCTGCGGACCGGTAGTTGCCGGCGCCCGCTCCGCTTGTCGTCTTCTCTCCGCCTCTCTGGCCTGCGCGGCGTCCACCGCGTCCAGTGCCGCCCGGTGGGCGGCGTCGGCGGCGTTGGCCTCTCTTATCGCCTGCCCTACCGCCGTATCAGCCTGGTCGTAGAGCAAGGCCAGGTTCTCGATCTCGGCGTCGACTTCGGCCTGGGTCGACTCAACTCTCTCCTGCTGCAACCGGTAATCGTTCTGGAGCTGCTCCAGCGCATCGCGTTTGGTCACCAGCTCGTTGACCCTCGCCGTGCCCTCGTTCACGACATCACCGACGACCTGGCCTGCGACGATCGCCTCTTCGACCGTTGACGACCCCACGAAGGTGACGCCCGATCCCACCAGCGCGGTCATGTAGGCGTCGACGGCGTGCGTCTCTATGTCGGTCTTGATACCGGAGAGCTCCGTGTCGGCGAAGGCGATCTGGGTGCGAAGGGTGTCGAGATTCGCAGAGAGGATCGACAGCTCGGCGGCCAGATCGTTGATCAGGGCGATGCTCACTACCAGTTGGGCCTCGATCTCGGTGCGTTGGGCGAGAGCGGTGTCGACCAGCCCGGCGGCGACCTCGGCTTGTCTCCTTGCCTCCTCGGCATCCTGCTCGGTCTCGTCGACGCTCTGGGCACGGGCCAGTGGCTCACCCGTCGCCGTCACGGCCAGGGCACCGACGACGACGACGACAACGAGAGAGAGGGGGCGCAGCACACGCATATAGACGGGGTGAGGGTAATGAAAGGCGGTAGGGACCAGAAGTGTGGCCACGGCCGAGTGTCATTCTGGTTGAAGGTCGAGGCCCCCCTGCCAGCCCGGGATCGCGGGTAGTTTTCTCCTATGAAGCGAATCAATGTCTCGTCGGGAAGCCCGTTCGAATCGACGATCGGGTTCAGCCGGGCGGTGCATGTCGGTGACCGGGTCCTCGTCTCGGGCACGGCCCCGATCTGGCCCGACGGCTCTGTCGATCAGGATCCAGGCGTCCAGGCGCGTCGATGCATCGAGATCATGCTCACCGCCCTGGTCGAAGCGGGCGGTCGTGCCGAGGATGTGGTGCGAACCAGGATGTTCATCACCGACGCCGCCGATGCCGATGCGATCGGCGAGGCCCACGGCGAGGCGTTCTCGGGAATCAGGCCGGCGTCAACCATGGTTGTAGTAGGCGGCTTGCTCGACGCCAGATGGAAGGTCGAGATGGAAATGGAGGCAGTGTTGCCATGATCTGCCTGTCACACTGGAGGTGCTGAATGTTCGAACGCAGGAAGACCGACATGCCGGAGCCGGAGAACGCCCTGCCCGGGAGGTCTCAACCCGTCGAGGTTCCCCCGGCGCACTTCGTCAACGGCAACCCGCTGGTCGGTCCGTTTCCCGACGGCACCGAGTCGGCCGTCTTCGGCATGGGGTGTTTCTGGGGTGCCGAGCGGAGGTTCTGGAAGATGAACGGAGTTCACACCACGGCAGTCGGGTACGCGGGCGGATACACGCCGAATCCGACCTATGAGGAGGTCTGTACCGGTCGGACCGGCCACTCCGAGGTGGCGCTGGTCGTCTATCAGCCCTCGCAGGTGTCCTATGAGGAGCTGCTCAAGGTGTTCTGGGAGACCCACGACCCGACCCAAGGGATGCAGCAGGGCAACGACATCGGCTCGCAGTACCGGTCGGCGATCTACACCACGACCGACGAGCAGCTGGAGACGGCCAAACGGTCCCAAGACAAGTATCAGGCCGAGTTGACCCCGCTGGGATTCGGCGACATAACGACCGAGATCGCCCCGCTTGGCGAGTTCTACTACGCCGAGGACTATCACCAGCAGTACCTGGGCAAGAATCCGCACGGTTACGACTGTCACGCCAACACCGGGATCGCCTACCCGTTGGGCTGAGAGGCGGCCATCCGGTCAGGACCCTTCCTAGCGGCGGACGGTGACCGACGCCGCCAGGGCCTCCCTGACAACGGCTTCGACGGGAAGGTCGACTTCGATCTCCCTGGCCACGTCGGGGGTGACCCCAACCGACCCGAAGTCGAGCCCTCCGGGGGTGAGCCAACGGGCGATGGTGAGCTTCAGGGCGCCACCGTTGGAGAGGGCGAAGCGTTGCTGGACGGTGTTCTTGCCGAAGGTGTTCTCGCCGACCACGGTTACCCGCCCTCTCTCCTGGAGGACCGCCGATACGACTTCGGAGGCCGAGGCGCTCCCCTTGTTGACCACGATCACGACCTCGACGTCCTCGGGCACGATCGAGTCGCCTGAGACCGGGTACGAGGTCGAGGAATCGGGGCTCTCGGTCACCACCACGTCGCCGTCGGGGAGAAAGAGCGACGTGACCTCGATCGCAGTGTCGAGCAGACCGCCAGGGTTGTTCCTCAGGTCGACCACCAGAGTGTCCACGCCTTGGTCGAGAAGACCGCCGACCGCCTCCTCGAAGAGCTCGTCTGCGTTGTCGGTGAACATGTTGAGAGCCACGTAACCGGCTTCGCCCACCACCTCGCTAACCACGACCGGCACCACGAATGACGCACGGGTGATGTTGACGTCGAACACGTCTTCGCCACGTTGGAGAGTGAGCACGACGTCAGTGCCGGCAGGCCCTCTCACGGTTGCGGTCACCTCGTCGAGGGTCCAGCTTCGAATGTCCTCCCCGTTCACCGCCACGACCACATCGTCGGGCTGGAGACCGGCCGCCTCGGCGGGTGTCTGGTCGATGGTGGAGACGATGTACATACGGCACGTGTCCGAGATGACACTGCACAGTTCCCCGGTCGCTGAGTCCTCCGCGGTCACCAGGGCGCCTATGCCCTCGACATGTCCGGACTGCTCCTCCTCGACCAGATCCCGCGCCTCGGGGTCGAAGTACACCGAGTTGGGGTCGAGACCGTAGGTGACGAGCCCGAAGACGATTGCTTCGGCCGCCTCGGCCCCGTTCTCCGCCTCGTCGAGCGCCAGCTCGCAGGTCTCCTGGAAGTCGACTGCCGGAGCGGCGCAGACCAGCTCGGTCTGGTTGGATGCTCCGTCGAGCTCCATGAGCCCCAGGTTCGCCGCCTGAGCCAGATCGGAGTCCGAGATCTTGTCCACATAGTGGCGGCGAACCAGGTCATAGGTCTCACAGACGATCTCGACTTCGGGGTCGGCCGGGTTGCACCCGATGAGTCGGAGGGGTCGATCCGGGCTTGCGACGGGGTTGCTGACAGCCGGTAGGGTCGCGGTGGTCGAGGTTTGCACCGACGAGGGCGAGGCCTCCTCGTCGAGATCGCATGCAGCGACCAGCGTGATCAGCGCCACCAGCACCGACACGCGACGCAGGAAGCTCATGCCCCCTCGAAGGCAATGTCGGCAAGCTCTCCCGTGGTCAGGGACCTCGGGAGCTCGACGAGCCGATCGGGAATGACACCGGTGCCGGCAACGGACGTGCCGTTGGGGCTGAACCAGCGTGCAACAGCCACGTTGAACTCTCCGCCGTTGTTCATGCCGAAGGCTATCTGGACGGCATCCTTACCGAAGGTCCCCTCACCGAGGATCTTGGCCTCGCGACGATCCCGGAGGGCTGTGGCGAGGATCTCCGCCGCCGAGGCGGTGCCACTGTTGACCAGCACCGCGATATCCGTCTCCGTGGCCAGGCCATCTTCACCCGCTTCGTAGGAGAAATCCTCCCCCGGGCCGACCGTTTGGACCACCACACCCCCGGTCATGAACTCGGTGGCGACGTCCACGGTGGCCTCCAGGAACCCACCCGGATTGTCCCGCAGGTCGACGACCAGCCGATCGGCTCCCTCGGCGATCAGCTCGGCCAACGCGTCGTGCACCAGGATGGGGATGTCCGCTTCGAAGTCGGGTACGAGTATGTAGCCGACGTCGGGCCTGGGTAGGTCGATCTCGACCGTTGGCACCACCAGGGGCTCCCTCTCGATGGTGAACTCGAGGCTGGTGTCGTCCCGCTCCACAGAGATCTCGACCACACCGGACTCGTCTCCCGCCAGCCTGGTCGCGGTGTCGACGAAGCCGAGCCCTGCCACCGACTCCCCATCCACCTCGACGATCTCGTCGCCGGGCTCGAGACCCGCCTCCCAACCCGGGTTGTCCTCGAGGACGAAGACGATCTCGAGAGGGCAGCCCTCGGCTATCCGGACACACTTCGAGCCGGCCGCATCGGTGGCGTCGAGGAGGATGCCGAGGCCTCCGACCACGCCGTTGGAGCGATAGCTGCCCACGAGCTCCGGCGGGACGTAGTAGGTGAACTGCTCCGACCCGGTGCCGGCCATGCTCGTCACCGCCGCCTCGACAGCTTCCCCGATCGGGATCGACTCGCGGGATGCTCGCGCGGCCAGCTCGTCGCAGAGCGGGGTGAATGCCGAGTGTGGGATGGCGCATATCAGGGCTCTCGGTGCGGGCTCGGCGATTTCGGTACTGAACTCGCGTAATCCGTCGAGAGCGGCCGAGGCCAGGACATTCGGGTCGATCGGGCGGTCCATGTGCCATTCCTGGATCAGCTCGTAGGCCTGGCAGAGCGGGGAGAACCAGATCTGGGGCGTGGCGCAGTCGTGGATCTCGATCGGGATCGGCTCGGGGGGAGGCGTGGTCGTGGCACGGAGAGTCGTCCCGGCCGTCGTCGCGGTAGCGTCCGGCGGGGTCGGGCCGACAGTGCTCGCGGCTTCCCCGCCGCCGACGCATGCGGAGAGGAGCAGAAGCGCAATCCCGAGGACGAATCGCATGTGAGCATTATCGGCAGCGCCGGGCAATTACCGTCGGGTTGGATGCACCTTCGAGTAGTGCTGCGCATGTCGGGTGGCGAAACCGTGACCCGCGACACCCACGACGGGGTCTGGGCCGAGCCCTGGGGGACACCTGACGAGACCACACCAGCCGACTGCTGGGCTCTTCCCGGTCTGGTCGATGCCCATGCCCACCTGGCCCGGGAGGAGTTGGACTTCGCTCCAGGCGACCTCCCCGGAGCCAAGCAAAGGGCGAGGATGGCCCTGGAGGCCGGTGTGGGCCTGATCTACGACAAGGGGTGGAGAGACCTCACCGTGATCAGGCTGATCGACGAGCTCGTTGCTTCGGAGCGGCCCGAGATCGAGGCGGCCGGGGCGATCTATGCCGTCGAGGGTGGCTACCACGAGGGCTTCACCCGGAACATCGAGCCCGGCGCCATGGCATCGGCGATCGGTGAGGCGGCGGCGGAGGGACGGGGATGGGTGAAGCTGATCGGCGACTGGCCGCGGAGAGGGGAGGGGCCGAAG
>Ga0299913_10000970_pt1 | contig 20013 bp, 18 predicted proteins | sample RVTome_9_FD_201360 | JGI IMG/M metagenome (GOLD analysis project Ga0299913, IMG submission 201360) | Soil microbial communities from uranium-contaminated site in the Upper Colorado River Basin, Wyoming, United States - RVT155D38 (version 2) ... | reverse complement strand
ACTTGGCCGCGTCACTATCCAGCTTCCCGCCGGGCGATCCAAGTTCACGCAGGATCTCCACCACGAGGAATGGGTTCCCTGCAGTAACCGAAGCACAGGTCGTGGAGAATTCATCAGAAGGGGATCGGCCCACGCGACGGGTGATCAACTCGTGCACCGACGGTGCGCTCAACGGCTGTAGTTGGAGCACCTCCGACTCGAGCCGAAGAGCGTTCAAATCTGCAGGCTCCCCGGCTTCGCCGGTGCGCACCCCCATCACTACCGACACAGGAAGGTCAGCCAGCCGGCGAGCGAGGAAGGCGATGAACCGGAGCGAATCGCTGTCGCTCCACTGGGCGTCGTCCACGATCAACAGAACCGGTTGGTCATCCGACAGGTTCGCCGTTAGCCAGTAGAGGCCATTGATCGGAGCGAACGCGTCTACCGCCACATCCGGCGTATCCGGGTCCAGCCGTCCGAGAGCCGTCAGGGCGTGGTGCGCGCTGCCCGATAGCCAGGCAGAGCGATCCTCTTCCGACGCGCGCTCTATCAACGGTTCGAACAACTGGCGAACCACGCCGAACGGCATCTCACGTTCCGTCTCGCCGCCCCGCGCGTCGCGTAACAAGAACCCGGCTGACTCCCCGAGCTTGGCAGCTTCGGCCAAGACCCTGGTCTTGCCGATCCCTGCGGGGCCCTCGACGATGAGTAAGGAACCTTTCGCCTCGGACGCGAGGTTGACCGCGCCCTTTAGTGCGTGGAGCTCACGCTCTCGTTCGAATAGCGGAGCGCCATGATCGGAACCCACCCCAGGGAAGGTATCTCCTTCGATCACTGACGGAGCAGTTTGGCAAGCTCACCGGCGTTGTGTTGGGCGCAATCGGCGTGGCAGTTGTTCATATGTGGGGGCGGTTGGACTCGAACCAACGGCCGATCGATTATGAGTCGATTGCTCTAACCAACTGAGCTACGCCCCCTTGTCCCCGCGCATCATCTCAGAGGACCTAGATGGACGACACAACGTGGAACAAATGTGGAACATACGGGTCGGGATTGCCAGCGACAACCGTCTGACCTGCGCCTTTGCAAGAGATTTCGTGCTGGACTGAAAGTTTATGAGTCCGGCGCTCTGACCAACTGAGCTACGGCCCCTACGGACCCGAAACGATAGTCCCTCCGGGAGCCTCGCTCGCTCCGGTCCGGGCTCAGCCCAGTTCGAACGAACCAGTGACGATCTCGCCTGCCGGTTCGTAGACGCCCATCATCACCCCGGTGTCGGAGACCTGGCTCTCGACGAGCTTCAGCCCTGCCGGAATCGCGCCGTCTGCGAACAGGCGCTTGCCCGACCCGATGACGAGAGGGAATACCAACAGGCGGAAGCGGTCGACGAGGTTGTGTCGCAGCAAGGTTTGGAGGAGGTCCCCGCTCCCGTGCACCTGTAGCTCAGGCCCGTCTTCCTTCTTCAGGGCGGCGACACCCTCGGCGACGTCGCCTTCGATCAAGACCGAGTTGGCCCACTCGAGCGTGGGCTTGCCCCGCGACGCGACGTACTTCGTAGCTTCATTGAGTGGCTTGCCCCCCTGCTCCTCGGTGGCATTCGGCCACGCGGCCGCGAAGATGTCGTAGGTCTTGCGACCGAGGACCAGGTCCAACGGTTTGCCCATCAGCTCGTCCATGAACCGGCTCACCTTGTCGTCCCAATAGTTGACCGACCAGCCGCCGTACTCGAAGCCGGCGTCTTCGTCCTCTCCCGGTCCTCCGGGGGCCTGCATGACACCGTCGAGCGTCAAGAAGGTGCTTACGACCAGTTCTCTCATCCTCGTGTCCTTTCGATCGGACCCCGGTGGTTCGATGCCTCCTCCGGTTGTTCCCTAAAGGTAAGACGAGCACGGGCGGGGAAACTCATCGTCCAACGACGGGATTGATTCAAAACCATTCCTTGGCTTTGCTTCTAGCCCGTGCTTCGACGGACAGCTGATGGAATCTGCGGCCGTGCTCCCGAGCGAGGTGAGCGTCTTTCTTGCGGGCCAGCGCGGTCAGCTCTCTCTGCAGCTTCCGGTAGCTGGCGAGCCTCCCCTCGTCGAGCACACCTGTTTCGAGGGCCGCGAGAACAGCACAATCAGGCTCGTGTTCGTGGGAGCAGTCGCTGAAGCGACAACCTATCGCCAGCTCCGCGATGTCGCTGAACGAGGTGTCGATCCCTTGTTCTGCGTCCCACAGTCGCAGCTCGCGGAGACCGGGAGTATCGATGACCGCCCCTCCTCCCGGCAGAGGGATCAGCTCCCGGTGAGTCGTAGTGTGCCGTCCCTTCCCATCCCAGCGAACCTTCCTCGTGGTCATGAGATCCTCACCGAGCATCCGGTTGATCAGGGTCGATTTCCCTACGCCGGACGAGCCAAGGAGAGCGACGGTCGGGTTCCCCGTTAACTCCTCCAGAACGGGGTCCACGCCCCCCTCCTCGAGCGCGCATATCGCATAGACCTCGACACCTGGAGCGATCGCCACCACTTCCCTAAGAGCACCTGCAACGTCATCGCTCTTGTCCGTCTTCGTTAGGACTACGACGGGCACCGCGCCGCTTTCCCACGCCAAGGTGAGGAAGCGTTCTACGCGCCTCAGGTTCAGATCCCCGTCCAACCCTGCGAGGACGAAGATCTTGTCGATGTTCGCCGCCAAGACCTGTTCTTCGGTCGTGAGGCCCGCCACGTCCCTCGAGAAGGACGACCGCCGCGGCAGAACAGCCTCGATCATGACCTTCGCTTCTCCTTGCACCGGGCGGGCAGCTATCCAGTCCCCCACCGCAGGGAGTTGGGTCTTCAGGAGCGCGTCATGACGCATCCGACCGGTGACCTCGGCCGACATCTCTCCGTTCGCGGTGAGCACCGAGTACGAGCGTCGATGCTCGACCGACACGCGGGCGGGCACGAGTCCCGGGTGGTTCTCTCTCAGGTACGAATCCCTGTCCTCGTCCCAGCCGATCTGAGCGAGGCCGAACAAAGGCATAGAAGACAATCTGGTTCCCTCCGTAAGTGATGTCGCTTCCGGACGCGAGCGGCCGAGGACCGGACCACTTCGGGGGGCTCAGAGATGCAAGACGCGAAGGGTCGGAGCTAGGCCGAAGTACCTCTTTCCTCAGTCATCGGAGCTCCTTTCCTCGCAGTGATTTCCAAGTATCGCCTGGCTACGAGGTTCCCGGCAAGACATTGGGGGGAATTGTCAGGGTCTGCGTCGAAACCATCTGTCACAGTCTGAAACCGCCCCAAGGAGGAACCGTGAAACGAGTCATCTCGATGTGCGCCGCCCTCGCAATCCTCGCCGGCCTTTCATCTCTCCAGGCGAACGCGGCCCCCACGCCCAAACCCCAGATCGAGGACCCCCTGGGCGATGCCAATTTCGTGAACGACCAAGGCACGGGAGATGGCTCGTTCGGGGACTTCACGGATGCCGACGCCGGAACCGTTAGCGATCTGACCGCCGTCACCCTGACGAACGACAAGAAGAACTTCTACGTGCAGTTCCAGACGGAGGCCGCTCCCCCCGCCCTCACCGGGGTGGGCTACCGGGCGCGCTTCAACGGGACACCCGGATCGCAGTGCCTCTACGTCGAGGCGTTCTTCCCCGGCGGCAACAACGACCTGACGGCCGCCAAGGCTCAGTTCCGCGATTCCTGCGCCGGTGGAGACCCGGTCGAGGCCCAGATCCTCGGGACGCTTATCGTGGTCCCGCGGAGCGCTCACGAGGCTTTCGGCAAGGGCAAGAAGCTCACCGATGTCCAGGCTCTAACGTTCCTGTGGTCCGGCTCGGCGTACCCGCTCGGTGCCGACCGGCCGGTCGTGGACACGACGAAGGTCGGCAAGGACTTCGCGTTCGTGGACAAGAAGAAGCGCTGAGGTCCCAGCACCGCCAAGATCTCGATCGCTCCGGGGGCGGGACTCCAACCGAACAGTTTTCGGAGGCAGCGCGGAGCCCTTTGCGGATGGACAGGGAGGCGGGCCAGGCGTTTAGGGTGTGCCCTCATTCCGGGGTAGCTCAATCCGGCAGAGCATCCGACTGTTAATCGGAGGGTTGCGGGTTCGAGTCCCGCCCCCGGAGCGGCCAGGCCAGCAGCGCGTCGCAGAGTCCCATGATCTCTCTATGCGTCCTGCTGCAGTAGTAGCTAACCGACGGGCAACCATGGAGATGCTTCGACTTCCTGATGCTCGGGTCCGGCTCGATTTCTCATGAGTCCATTCTCGGACCCACCTACGACAGAAAACTCGTCCCCTGTGCCGTCTTGGCTCCTCCGGGGAATGCGTCCATTCGGCGGCCTGTCAGCATTGCTAGCCCGATTGGATCGGACCCGTTTCGGGCATACGATCAGGGAGCAGATCGAGCCTTGGGAGGTATTCAGATGCGAGGACGTCTAGGAGTATTCGTTGGCTTCGGAGCCGGTTACGTGCTAGGCGCGAAGGCAGGTCGGGAACGTTACGAGCAGCTGCGTCGTCTTTACGAGAACATCCAGGCGTCACCGACCTTCCGGCAGGCGACCAGCGCGGCCCGGGATGCCGTCGGTACCGGCCTCGACCAGGCGCGCGATCTCGCCTCGGATGGGATCGAGAAGGTCAAAGAGAAGCGCTCAGGCACCGATGGGCACTCGGCCGGCTTGAGCGTCGCTCCCCCACCCGACTACACGAGCTGACGCCTGTAGCTACTCGAGGTAGTCGCGGAGCTTCTGGCTCCGTGAGGGGTGGCGCAGTTTCGAGAGGGTCTTGGATTCGATCTGGCGGATCCGCTCGCGCGTGACCCCGAACGTCTTGCCGACCTCTTCCAAGGTACGCGGCTGACCATCCTTCAGGCCGAAGCGCATCTCGATCACGCTCTTCTCCCGGTCGGAAAGCGTGTGGAGGACACTCTCGAGCTGTTCCTGGAGGAGCCGGAACGAGGCTCGTTCGAGAGGAACGACCGCGTCGGAGTCTTCGATGAAGTCGCCGAGGTGAGAGTCCTCCTCTTCGCCCACTGGTGTCTCTAGCGAGACGGGTTCCTGCGAGATCTTCTGGATCTCGCGCACCTTTTCGGGCGTGATCTCCATCTGTTCAGCGATCTCTTCCGCAGTTGGTTCCCGACCGAGGTCCTGCAGCAGTTGCCGTTGGATCCGGACCAGCTTGTTGATCGTCTCGACCATGTGAACCGGGATCCGGATCGTGCGGGCCTGATCGGCGATCGCTCTCGTGATCGCTTGCCGGATCCACCACGTGGCGTAGGTGGAGAACTTGAATCCCTTGGCGTAGTCGAACTTCTCGACGGCGCGGATGAGGCCGAGGTTCCCCTCCTGGATCAGGTCCAGGAAGGCCATCCCGCGGCCCACGTAGCGCTTGGCTATCGAGACCACCAGCCGGAGGTTGGCCTCGACCAGGTGGCGTTTGGCGGCAAGACCGTCCCTCTTGTCGTAGCGCAGCTCAGCGAGCTTCGGGCGAGGAAGATCTTCGTCCTTGTCCAACTCTTCCGTCGCCATCACGCCCCGCTCGATGCGCTTCGCGAGGGAAACCTCTTCCTGCGCGGTCAACAGCGCGACGCGGCCGATCTCTTTCAGATACATCCGAACCGGGTCGTTGGTCGGAGCCTTGAGGGCCATATCGACTTCGCGACGCGCCCGGACGCGATCGTCGTCGGCATCGGGGACGGCCGCGACCTCTTCCTTCTCGGCTACGACCTCTTCATCGTCCTCGTCTTCTTCTTCCTCTTCCTCGATCACCGGGTCCTCGACGACATCGACCCCTAGACCGACGAGACGCTGATAGAGAGCGTCACCTTCATCGGGAGTGATGTCTAAGACCGACAGCTTCTCGGCGAGGTCGGCCGCGGTGATCGATCCCTCGGCTTGAGCGTTCTTGACGATGGTCTCGATGACCTCTGGCGTCGGGAGCGCCTCGGTCAGGATCGCCCCTTCGGGGGCAGGGATGGTCTCGTCCGGCATCAGGCGGCGCCCTCGTTGGGCTCTCTGCGCAACTGCCTCAGCAGGTCTCTCCGGGTGGCCTCGAGGCCGACCAGCTGGGTGAATAGCTCGTCGTGGCGCATCGGATCGTCCAGCGGATTCACGTCCTGAAGGGTATTGCGGAGTTTCTTGATGTCGCGCTCGAGGGAGAACACCTGGAGGCGGATGAAGATCTCCTGAGCCTGGTGGCCCGTATCGATCGACGCATCGGAAGAGGCGATCGTGAGCTCTGTGAACAGGGCCACCGCGTCCGGTGACAGGTTCTGCACGATCTCAGCGGGTCGACGGCCGGTCTTCAGCGAGGATCTGGCTTCGGCGAACAGCTCGCGGCGAGCGGGCGCGGTGAAATTAACCTCGGCAACACGATCAACCCATGGGGCCGCTTCGTCAGGTCGCGTTAACAACAGCTGCAGTGCCTCTCGCTCGACTTTCACATGCCCGGGTAAACGACGATCCCGTTCGGCAGAGGTGGTTCCCCCAGGTGCGCCTTCGAAATTTCTGTTCTCATTCAATGCTCGTTGGATCACTTCTGCATCAACGCCGATCCGGGTGGCCGCCGAGAACGCGTACTCATGCCGCGCGATCGGATCAGGGTGCCACCCTAGCACCCGTGCCACTTCCCTTACGGCAGCAGAACGTGCCTCCGGAGTGTCCAAACGGAGCTTGTCGATCGTCTGTTGCATCTTGAATTCGATCAATGGGCGTGCGGTCTCGATGACTTTCTTAACGGCATCTGGACCGTCTTCCTTCACTACATCGGCAGGATCGTGACCGACTGGAAGCGGTGCGACCAGAACCTCGAGGCCGATCCGATGGAAGAGAGGAGCCTGCTTGATGTCACCCCATCCCCGTTCGGCTGCACCCTTGCCGGCTTCGTCGGCGTCGAACATCAAGACGGCGCGGCCCGTGAACTTCTTCAGTTGTTCGAAGTGGGTGTCTCCGAGGGCGGTGCCGTTGGTCGCGACGGCTTCAGGGACACCAGCCTCGTGCAGGGCGATCACGTCGGTATAGCCCTCGACCACTACGGCCGCGTTACCTCGGCCTAACGAAGATTTGGCCCGGTCCAACCCGTACATCACGCGTGACTTCGAGAAGACGGGGGTATCCGACGTGTTCAGGTACTTCGGTTGCTGGTCCCCGAGGGCTCTGGCGCCGAACGCGACAACATCTCCCTGCAGGCTCCACGTTGGGAACGTGATGCGCTGGCGGAAGAAGTCGTAGAGCGATCCGTCCTTGTCGCTCTTGCGGCCCAGATCGGCCTTGATGATCTCGGTCTCGGTGAAGCCCTTCGCCAGCAGGTGTTTGCACAGAGCATCGCGTCCGGGTGCGTATCCGAGCTGCCAGCGTTCGGCCACTTCCCTATCGAAGCCTCGGCCCTCGAGGTAGCGGCGAGCCTGGAGGGCATCCGGCGAATCCATCAGGGCGCGGTGAAAGAAACGAGCGGCTTCAGCATTCGCCTGGATCAACCGGGCCTTCAATCCACGGTTCTGCTCTTCGCCTGGGCGCATCTCTTCGTAGTGGAGCTCGAAGTTCATCTTGCGCGCCAACCACTCGACGGCTTCGGGGAAGGGGAGGTTCTCTACCTTCTGGATGAACTGATAAACGTTGCCGCCTTCCTGGCAGCCAAAGCAATGAGTCAGTCCCTTGGATGCATCGACCTGGAACGACGGCGTCTTCTCCGAATGAAAGGGGCACAGTCCTACGTAGCGATGTCCACCGGATTTCTTGAGTTGGGTGTAACCGCTGACGATCTCGACGATGTCGGCTGAATCCCTCAACCGGTCGATGTCGTCGTCTTTGATCCTTGCCATGTGCTTTCGCTGCTTTCCTCAGGCGCGGTGGACTAGGCCTTGGGGAAGAGCCTCATCCTAGGCTCTCGACCCTGAGGTTTGGGGCCGTTTGACTCGTCAGTTCTTCGTAGGCCCGGACGGCGAACCGGTCGGTCATCCCGGCCACGTAATCCACTGCGGCGATCCGCTCGGATTCCTTCGCGCCCTCGGGGGCATGGTGGGCGAGAAGGGTCCCGAGGATGGTGTCGACGGCGGTCTGAGTAGCAGCCCCCACCCGTCCCAGATAGAACTCGTCGAATAGGAACTTGCGGGTGACCGCCATGGCCTCGAAGACCTCGTCGCTGACCCCGATCTCGTCCTGGTCGGTCGAGGTCGTGACCAGGTCCGACACCATCTTCTGGATCCGCTTCGCGTGCGTCGAGCCCAAGACCTCGACCGTCTCGGCGGGCAGCATCTCGTTCGTCAGGATCCCCGCCCTCATGGCGTCGTCGATGTCGTGGTTGATGTAGGCGATGCGGTCGGCGAACCGAGCGATCTGACCCTCCAAAGTGGAAGGCATGGTTGGCATGGACCACGTGTGGTTCGCGATCCCGTCCCGAACCTCCCAGGTCAGATTCAGGCCTTCCAGGACCTCGACGATGCGTACCGACTGGAGGTTGTGCTTGAAGCTGGGGTGGAAGCGAGCGACGACCTCTTCCCCCAGGTGGCCGAAGGGCGTGTGCCCGAGATCGTGGCCGAGGCAGATCGCCTCGGTGAGGTCCTCGTTCAGTGCCAGCGCCCGGGCGATCGTCCGGGCCACCTGAGTGACCTCGAGGGTATGGGTCAGCCGGACCCGGTAGTGATCGCCCTCTGGGGCCAGGAAGACCTGGGTCTTGTGGGCGAGCCGCCGGAAGGCCTTGGAGTGGATGATCCGATCCCGATCCCGCTGGTAGCAGGTCCGCAGATCGTCGTCGGCATCGGGATCGTCCCGGCCCTTGCTCTCGGATGCCAACTGGGCGCGCGCGGACAGTGTCTCTCCTTCGACCTTCTCTATGCGCTCCCGGGGTGTGACTGCCACTCGATCCAAGCTAGCACCGCCCTGAGACAGCACAGAGAAGGTCGACTACTTGACGCCTTCGCCGGCTCCTAGGACGGCTTGGGCCGCGGCCCATCTGGCGGTCGGCACGCGGAAGGGCGAGCACGAGACGTAGTCGAGACCGAGCTTGTGGCAGGTCACGACCGATTCGGGGTCCCCGCCGTGCTCGCCGCAGATACCGAGGTGCAGCTCGGGGTTCTGTTTCTTTCCCTCCTGAACCGCGATCTCCATGAGCCGGGCCACCGCCGGGTGGATCGTCACGAAGGGGTTGTAGGGAACGAGCTTGCGCTCCTCGTACATCGCCAAGAACTTACCGATGTCGTCACGCGAGAAGCCGAAGGCAGTCTGTGTCAGGTCGTTCGTCCCGAACGAGAAGAAGTCCGCGTGCTCGCCGATGTCTCCCGCACTGATGCACGCGCTCGGGAGCTCGATCATGGTGCCGATCTCGATGTGGAGGTCGACCTTCGCCTTCTCGATGATGGCCTCGACGACGGGTTGGAGCTCCTCGCGCATCTGGCGGAGCTCCTCTGACGTGGACACCAGCGGGATCATGATCTCGGGACGTGGGTCCTTCCCCTTCTTCTTGAGCTTCACGGCTGCCTCGGCGATCGCCTGCACCTGCATCGCGTACAGACCCGGCTTGATGATGCCGAGTCGGACGCCTCGCAGGCCGAGCATCGGGTTGGCCTCATGGAGCTCGCTCACCTTGGCTAGGACGGCACGCTGCTCCTCTAGCTTCTTCTTGGACCACTTGAGCTTGCCCGCGTCGGCGAGCGCGACCTCGACCGAGAGGTCGGTGTGATTCGGAAGGAACTCGTGCAGCGGCGGGTCGAGCAACCTCACGGTAACCGGCAAGCCGTCCATGGCCTTGAAGATGCCTTCGAAATCGGTGCGCTGGAGAGGCAGCAACGCGTCGTACGCGGCTTGCTCCTCGGCTTCCGTGTCGGCGAAGATCATCTGGCGCACGAACTCGGCGCGCTCGCCCATGAACATGTGCTCGGTCCTACACAGCCCGATCCCCTCGGCCCCTCGCAAGCGAGCGTTGTCCGAGTCCTCGGGCGTGTCGGAGTTGGCCCGCACCTTCAGCCTGCGGTTTGCTTCCGCGACGCGGTCGAAGCGCTCGTAGGCTCGCCAAAGATCGCTCTTCTTGGCTCTCTTGTCGCCCTTGATGGCCGCGTCGAGTTCGGAATCCTCGAGCTCGAGACCGTCTGCGTAGACGGTTCCATCGGTACCGTCGATCGTGATCCAGTCGCCTTCTTTGACCGTCGTCGACCCGACGGTGAACTGCTTCTTCTTCGTGTCGATCCGCAGCGCGTCGGCGCCGCAGACGGCGGGGATCCCTGCCCCGCGCGCGACGAGGGCCGCGTGGGAGCTCGTGCCTCCTGCCGAGGTGAGGATGCCTTGCGCAACGATCATCCCGTGGAAGTCGTCGGGGTTCGTCTCCCTGCGAACGAGCACGACCGACTCGCCCCGGTTGGCCCAGTCGTACGCGTCGTCGGCGGTGAACACGGCGCGACCGACCGCGGCCCCCGGTGATGCGTTCAATCCCTTCGCCAACGGCTTCTGGGATGCCTTGACCGAGGACTTGATGACTTTCTTGAAGACCTCGTCCAGCTTGCCGGTCGTGATACGAGAGGTGAAGGCCTCCTTCTCGTCCAGCCATCCGGCTTCGACCATGTCCGAAGCGATCACCAACATCGCTCGGCCGGTGCGCTGTCCGATACGGGTTTGGAGCAACCACAATTTGCCCTGCTCGACAGTGAACTCGATGTCGTTCATGTCCTTGTAGTGCTCTTCGAGCTTGGCGAAATGCTGGTTGAGCTCCTCCCACGGTTCGGGATGCACCTTGGCCATGTCCTCGAGCGGCAGCGTGTGGCGGATACCGGCGACCACGTCTTCTCCCTGGGCGTTCTCGAGGTAGTCGCCGTACGGCTTCCTCTCCCCCGTCGACGGGTCCCTCGTGAAAGCGACACCCGTGCCGGAGTCGGCGCCCTTGTTCCCGAAGACCATGGTCTGGACGTTCACGGCGGTCCCGAGGGTGTCGGAGATGCGGTTCTTGCGGCGGTAGTCCTGGGCGCGCTTGTTGCCCCACGAGCCGAAGACCGCCTCGATCGCGAGGTGGAGCTGCTCGGTGGGATCCTGCGGGAACTCCCGTCCCGCCTCTTTCTTGACGATCCTCTTGAAGGTCTTAACGAGGCCCTGCAGGTCCTTCACGTCCAGGTCGACGTCGTTCTCGACCTTCTTGGCCTGCTTGGCCGCCTCGATCGCTTCCTCGAAGAGATCACCGTCGATGCCCATCACGGTCTTGCCGAACATCTGGACCAGCCGGCGGTATGAGTCCCATGCGAAGCGCTCATTGCTCGTCTGTTTCGTCAGACCTTCGACGCTCTCGTCGTTCAGCCCGACGTTGAGGACCGTGTCCATCATCCCGGGCATCGAGAACGGAGCTCCGGAACGCACCGAAACCAACAACGGGTCGCGTGGGTCGCCGATCTGGCGACCCATCTTCTCCTCGAGGCCCTTGCGGTGCTCGGCGACCTCGTCAAGCAGTCCTTCCGGGAACCGCCCCTCGGCTTCTTGGTAGGCGTTACACGCCTCGGTCGTGATCGTGAAACCCGGAGGGACCGGGAGGCCGATGTTCGTCATCTCGGCGAGGTTGGCGCCCTTTCCACCAAGCAGGAACTTCTGTGATGCGTCTCCTTCTTCGAAGTCGTAGACCCACTTCGTCACTACGCAACTCCTCCTAGTGGCCGCCCTCGGGCTCGTGCAGATCGAGGTCGACGTTCTGGTCGTCTTCGGTGAGTGTCACTTCTTGCTTACCCCGATGTCCATGGGCGTCCCACACGTTGAGGGTCCACGTATTGGGACTCAGGTGGTACGTGTACCTGCCCTCCGCATCGACCTGAACCTGGTCGACCACGTCACCGGTGGGGTTGTGGAGCTCGACCACCGCGCTGGTAGCCGGGTGATCGCCGTGCACGGTTATACGTCCCGTCAGTTTCGGCATGACTCTCCTCCTAGAACCTCTTCCGTAGGTAGTCCACGACCTCTGCCATCGGTATGCGCTCTTGTTCCATCGTGTCGCGCTCGCGCACGGTCACTTGGTTGTCGTTCAACGAGTCGAAGTCGACCGTGACGCAGTAGGGGGTTCCGACCTCGTCCTGCCGGCGGTAGCGTCGGCCGATCGCCTGGGTCACGTCCATATCGGCAACGAAGTGAGGACGTATCTCGGCGGCCAGCTTCTCCGCCACCGGCACCAGATCGGCGTGCTTGGACAGCGGGAGCACGGCAACTTTGATGGGAGCGAGCCGCTTGTCGATCTTCAGAACCGTTCGTTTCTCCATCTTGCCGGCCGCGCTCATCGCCTCCTCTTCCTTGTAGGCATCGATCAGGAAGGCGAAGGTCGGGCGCTCGACGCCGACCGCAGGCTCGATCACGTAGGGGACGTAGCGTTCTTCGGTCTCGGGATCGAAGTACGAGAGGTCCTGGCCGGAATGTTCGGCGTGGGCTTTGAGGTCGAAGTCCGTGCGGTTCGCGATGCCCTCGAGCTCGGACCACCCCATGCCGGGGAAGTTGTATTCGATGTCGTAGGTGTCCTTGGCGTAATGCGAGAGCTCGTCTTCTTCATGCTTCCGGAGGCGGAGGTTCTCGGCCTCGATACCCAGGTCCGTGTACCACTTCATCCGCTCGTCGAGCCAGTGCTTGTGCCACTCCTCGTCGGTCCCGGGCTTGACGAAGAACTCCATCTCCATCTGTTCGAACTCACGGGTACGGAAGACGAAGTTGCCGGGGGTGATCTCGTTGCGGAACGACTTGCCCTGCTGGGCGATCCCGAAGGGGATCCTCTTGCGCGAGGTCTGTTGAACGGTCTGGAAGTCGACGAACATGCCCTGGGCGGTCTCCGGTCGGAGGTAGACCGCGTTGCCCGACTCCTCCACGGGACCCATGTGGGTCTTGAACATCAAGTTGAACTGCTTGGGCTCGGTCCAGGTGTCCTTCTGCCCACACTCAGGGCATGCCTTGGCCAGATCGATGTGGTCCGCCCGGAAGCGCTTGTGACAGTTCGTGCATTCCACGAGGGGGTCGGTGAAGGTGGCAACGTGGCCGGACGCCTCCCAGACCTTGGGGGACATCAGGATCGAGCTCTCCAGGCCCACTACGTCGTCACGCAGGTGCACCATCGAGTGCCACCAAGCCGCCTTGACGTTGCGCTTCAGCTCGATGCCGAGCGGGCCCCAGTCCCATGCGGACCGCAATCCCCCGTAGATCTCGCTCGACGGGAACACGATGCCCCTCCGCTTGCACAGGTTGACGATGGTGTCCATCGTGACGTCACTCATGGCCCGCATCATAGGCGGGGGGTTCATCGCCCCAGGCGCCCCAGGGCAGGGGATGATGACGGCAGCACCAGCTGCTCGCCCATGAACCCGACCAGGAGGAACCGGACATAGACCTCGCGCTAGGCATCGGGGCTGTTCTGTTCCTCATCTTCATGAACGGCTTCTACGTCGCCGGGGAGTTCGCCATCGTCGCGGTCGATCGCGGCAAGATCGAACAGCTCGCGTCCGAAGGGGACCCCAAAGCCCTGAGCGCATTGAAGGCCTTACAGAGCCTGTCGTTCCAACTGTCGGGCGCGCAGCTCGGGATCACCGTGTCTTCGTTGATGATCGGGTTCCTTCTGGAGCCCCAGTTGGGCGAACCCCTGTCCCGCATCCTTTCCGGGTTCGGGCTGCCGGAAGGATCGGCCCTCGGTCTCTCCCTGACGCTGGTGGCGGTAGTCGCCACCGCCTCCCAGATGGTTCTGGGCGAGCTCATGCCCAAGAACCTGGCTATCGCCAAGCCGCTGGAGCTCACGCTCGCCATAGCCACTCCGTTCCGCTTGGCGAACGCCCTCGTCAAACCCGTGATCGTGTTCCTCAACGCCTCGGCCAATGCCTCGGTGCGGCTTCTTGGGATCGAACCGAAAGAAGAATTGAAGGTCCTGCCGGCTCTCGATGAGCTGGAGATCATCGTTCGTTCCTCGATGGAAGGCGGGGCTATCGAGGAGGAGGAGTTCTCACTGATCACGAGGTCCATCACGTTCGGCGACAAGACCGCCGGCGATGCCCTGATCCCCCGCACTTCGATGCACGCGATCCAGGAAGAAAGCACTCTCGAGGAGCTCCAGAAGCTCGCGATCGCCACGGGTCGTTCCCGGTTCCCGGTCTATGGAGAGAACATCGATGACATCCTCGGTGTGGCGCACGTCAAAGATCTCTACGGGATAGAGCCCGAGGATAGGGCGGGAACATCGGTGTCGGATCTGATGCGACCACCGGTCGTCATCCCTTCGCAGCGCCACCTGCACTCGATCATGGCGGAGATGCTGGCCAACCGCGAGCAGGTCGCGATCGTCGTCGATGAGTACGGCGGAACGGAAGGGATGCTCACGCTCGAAGACCTTCTCGAGGAGCTCGTAGGGGAGATCGAAGACGAGCATGACCCTCTCGACTCCACTCCCGCCGTCGATACCTCACTGCCGCCGGGCGTGACCGTCCTTTCCGGTCTGCTGCGTCCAGAAGAGGTTGAGGATTCCTGTGGATTCGTGATGCCTGAGGGCGAGTACGGAACGCTTGGGGGATTCTTGTTCGATCTCTTCGGTCGCATCCCGAAACCCGGGGATCAGGCCGCCTCAGGCGAGTGGGAGTTCAAGGTCGTAGAGATGGATGGGAACCGGATCGACCAGGTCCTAGTGGTCGGGAAGCCTTCCCGAGGTGACGGATGAGTACAACCTGGCTACTCCTCGCAACGGTGGCATTCCTGCTGCTGAACGGCTTCTTCGTCGGGGCGGAGTTCGCCCTCATCGCGGCCCGGCGCACGAAGATCGAGTCGATGGCCGAGGCAGGGAACAGACGAGCCAAGATCGCCGAGAGATCCCTGCACGAGCTTTCCCTGATGCTTGCCGGAGCACAGCTTGGCATCACGATGGCATCGTTCGCTCTCGGTGCCATCGCCGAGCCGGCCATCGCCACACTGATCGAACGTGGCCTCCACGGACTGGTCGAACTATCCCCCGAGGTCCTTCATTCGATCTCCTTCGTTATCGCTCTGGCGATCGTCGTGTTCCTTCACATGGTCGTCGGCGAGATGGCACCCAAGAACATCGCGATCGCCGTCCCGGAACGTGCGGCTCTCTGGGTGGCTCCGCCCTTCAGGCTCTACGTGAACATCTTTAGGCCCTTCATCTACCTCTTGAACCTGACCGCTAACGCCGGACTCCGAGTCATCAGGATCGAACCTCAAGACGAACTGCGATCGGTCCACACGGCGCGCGAGCTCGGAGCGATGATCACTGAGTCCGCCCGCCACGGTGTCCTCGACAAGACGCAGCACCGGCTACTGTCCAGAGCTACACGCTTCGGAGAACGCGACGCAGGGTCGGCACTCATACCTCGTACGGAGATGGTCGCGGTCCCGTCCACGATCACTCCTCGTGAGCTCGAGGCGCTCGTGGTTACATCTGGACACACGCGGATACCGATCTACGAGGATCACCTGGACCAGATCCTGGGTTTCTTCCACGCGAAAGACCTCCTGCACATCTCGAACGAGGGCCGGGACCGTCCGCTCGAAGCTCGTCTCATCCGCCCGATGTTGATAGTTCCCGAATCGAAGAAGCTCCACCCCCTGCTCTTCGACATGCGCCGGCAGCGCAAGCATTTCGCACTGGTGGTGGACGAGCATGGAGGAACGGCAGGCATAACGACGATGGAAGATCTCCTCGAAGAGCTGGTCGGCGAGATCCGCGACGAATACGACGTCACTGAGGTCACGATCGAACGCTTGCCGGGCGAAAAATTCATGATCCCCGGTTCGTTGAGGATCGACGAGATAAGGGACCGGCTGGAGATAGAGCTGCCCGAAGGTGAGTACGAGACGGTGGCCGGCTTCCTCATGGATCAACTGGGACGTATCCCCAGGCGCCGGGATGCCGTCATCTACGCCGGTTGGCGGCTGCGAGTGATGTCGATGCACCGGCGCCGAGTCGTACAGGTGCTCGTCGAACGCGCGTAGCGTTAGCCTCGGACGCATGGATGCAGGACTGCTGCGCAAGCTCGCCCGACCCCACTTCGTCCGCGCGGTTATCGCCGTCGTGCTTGCGATCGCGGGGCTGGTGATCGCGTCGCAGGGCCAGCTGACAAACGAAGGCCGGGGATCCAACTTCGATCCTGCGACTCCGACGGAGAGGCTTCTGGCCATCACTGGTGCGCTTGCGCTGATCGTGTTCGGGATCGCGGCGGTGCGCATGTTCTCTCGCGGTGTACGCGCTGCTACCGGAGAGCACCTGGGGGAGAGCAGGTCCAAACCCCTCGGCTTGGTTATCTCGGTGATCGGTTACGTCATCGTGCTCATGTCCGCGCTAGCCGTGCTCGGCGTAGATATCAGCGGACTGCTCGTCGGTGGGGCCCTGACCGGGGTCATCGTGGGCATCGCGGCCCAGCAGACCCTAGGAAACTTCTTCGCCGGCCTCGTCCTGCTGTTGGTTCGGCCGTTCAGTGTGGGCGAGCAGATCGTGCTGAGGAGTGGGCCGCTCGGAGGCGAGTACGAGGGACTCGTGACGGACGTGAGCTTGTTCTACGTGACCCTCATGACGGAACGGGGGCCGGTGGCCCTCCCCAATGCAGGAGTCCTGGCCTCCGCCGTCGGTCCAGGTGCCCGTCAGCCCGACGACGAAGACGAACCGGAGTTGGAAGACGATCCCGGCCCCATCCAGGGCGGCACCCCCTAGCGACTACAGGCCTCCGAACCTCCGGTCCCGGCCCGCGTAATCCCGGATCGCATCCTCGAGCGCGGCGGGGTCGAAATCCGGCCACAGGGTCTCGGTGAAGTAGAGCTCGGCGTAGGCCGACTGCCACAGGAGGAAGTTCGAAAGGCGGTACTCCCCCGAGGTCCTGATCAGCAGGTCGACATCGGGGACGTCGGGGGCATAGAGGTTGTCGGCTATCGAACCGGCGGCGGCCGCGTCTTCGATCTCGGCGCGGCCCCCGTAGTTGAAGCAGATCATCAGATCCATCTTGTCGCCGCCACGGGTCATCTCTTCCGCAGCATCGAATTCGGCGAGCACCTCGTCGGGCACCGGATCGCGCCGCCCCACCCTGCGCATGTACACCCCGCGTCTCTTCATCTCGTCGCGTCGCTGTCGCAATAGATCTCGGTTGTAGTTGAGGAGGAACTCGACCTCGTCTTCCGGACGTGTCCAGTTCTCGGTCGAGAACGCGTATACGGACAAGTAGCGGATGCCGAGGTCGAGCGCGGCAAGGACGATCTCGTAGAGGGCACGTTCGCCCGCTTCATGACCCTTGCTCCGAGTGAGGCCGCGCTGGGAGGCCCACCTGCCGTTGCCGTCCATGATGATCGCAACGTGTCGAGGTATGCGCTCCGGAGGAACGCCGGCGAGCGGAGGGCTCAACTCGAAGCGGCGAGGAGATGGAGGCTGCGCAAGGGTCGCTCGAGGTGGAACTCGGCATAGCGACGGAGTGCCTGCGTCAAGGCATCGGTCTCCTCTTGCGACGCGGGGGAACCGAACTCCGAGGCCAGCAAGCGCGCTAACAAGGCGATCCGTTGGGGAGGCATCCGCATCGCACCCTCGTCCTCTTCGTAACAGTCCTCACACACAACCCCACCGAGGGAGGGACTGAAGCCTCCGAGTCGACCGGGATCACCACACCCTGCACACGCTTTGAGCTCGGGGTGATAGCCGCACAAGGACAACAGCTTGACTAAGAAGGCGGGTACGACGGTTCCTCCCTTGTCGTCGGCGAGGGCCTGCAATCCCCCGACCAACAACGCGTACGTAGAGAAGGCTCGCTCGCGATCGGGGGTGATCTTGTCCACGATCTCGGCGATGGCGGATGCCGCCGTCAAACGCGCGTAGTCCCTCCGGATGGCGTCGAACGACGTGAGGATGTCGGCCGAAGTGATCGTGTCGAGGTCCTTGCGGCCCTTGTAGAGCATGAGGTCGACCCGGGTGTAGGGCTCGAGGCGGCCGCCGAAACGGCTCTTGGTCTTGCGCACCCCCTTGGCCACGGCACGGACCTTCCCGTGCTGGCGCGTCATGAGGGTGACGATGCGATCGGCCTCGCCCAGCTTGATCGTCTTGAGAACGACGGCCTCGTCCTTGTAGATGCCCGGCATGCCTCCAGCGTAGTGGCCGGAAGCCGATAGATAGGGTTTTAGGCCAGGCCGATGCGGAGGTTCGCGATCCGCTTCACGCCGCCCTGCTCGACGTGGTCGAAGGTGACCCGCTGGCCGGGGCGGAGGAACCGGAACATCGTGCCGTCGAGGGACTCGGGCCCGATCTCGTAGGTGGTCTCGTGGTCGTCCGAGATGAGGACCCCCGTCTTGGTCAGGGAGTCGTAGCTCTTGACTGTCGCTTGCGGCATCCTGGCTCCTACTCGGGCTTCGGCCACAACGGACCGGCAACGGCCCAGAAGGATAACGCGCCGAACGCGGCCAGAACGAGCAGGTCCAAGCCCTGGGCCGCGGTCATGTTCCCCTCCAGGCCGGGCCGCAAGGCATCCACCGCGTAGGTCGATGGGAGAACGGTCCGGACGGGGCCGAGCCAGCCGGGGAGGCGGTCGGGCGGCAGGATGCCGAGGAAAAGCACCGACATCATCAACAGGTTCGAATACATCCCGGCGAGCTGCTCGTCGGGAGCGGCGAAGCCGATCGCGACACCGAGCCCGGCCAGAGCGAGCGAGCCCAGCACCCACACCGGGATCGCGGCCCACAGCGCGGCCAGCGACAGGTCGAACAGTGCCGATCCGAGTGTCAGCACCACGATCGTTCCGGGTAGGGCGAACACCGCGAACGACAACAGGATCGAGCCGATCAGCGCGGCCCGGGACACGGGCAGGGTCGCGTAGTAGTCGAGGCCCCCGCTCTCCTTGAGGGCCGAGACGCGCTGGGCGAGCATCACGACCGCGGTCATCGCGATAGCCAGGACGGCCGAACCGGCGACGATCTGCTGGCCGAACTCGGCGACCTGCTCGGGCTCCATGACAGCCCGCATCAATACCGCGATGCCGAGCGGCATGGCGGAAGAGACGATCAGGTACGGCCGCCACGAGGTCCGTAAGCGCGACATCTGCATGCGCATCAGGACCTCGAATCTCGTCGCGCGCGATGCCCCGCTCATGGCTTCTCCTCGTAGAACGCGATGCCACCGGTCTCCAGATACACGTCCTCGAGCGTGGGGGTGACGAGGTGCGCGTCTTCTAGGTGTTCGGGACCGAAGGTCGACATCAGTTTCTCCAACACGCGGATGGCCTCATCCGCTGCTACCCACGCGCTGACCCTACGGTCACGGATGCGCGCATCGGCAGCCATCGCCGCTGCGATCTCTGAGGTTGAGATCGAGGAATCTTGCGAGATGGCGACCTCGATACGGGTCCGATGTGACAGGCGAGATTTCAGCTCGGCCGGCGTCCCCTGAGCGGCTACCCGGCCCTGGCTGAGGATAGCCACGCGGTCGAGGACGTGTTCGGCCTCGGCGACATCGTGTGTCACCAACACGACCGCGGCCCCCGCGCGGGCGCGCCCGGAGATCAGCTCCCAGATACGAGCCCTCAGCGCCGGATCGATGTCGGCCGTCGGCTCGTCGAATATCAAGACCGGAAGGCGCCCGACGAGGGTCATCCCGATCTGAACGAGCCTTCGCTGTCCCCCCGACAACTTCCGGAGCTGGCGATCGCGGATCGTTTCGAGCTCGAGCGCGACGAGAAGGTCCTCTGTCTCGGTACTCGCCGTCGGCTTCCCGCAGCCTCGTAGCACCGCGGTCCATTCGATCGCTTCGGCAACCCGGAACTCGCCGAGGGTCATGGTGCCTTGAGGCAGGTAAGCGACCGTCCTGCCCACCCGGCGACCTTCGAGTGATTCCCCGAAGAGCTTGATGTCGCCCGACGTCGGGGTGAGCAGCCCGACCAGTTGCCGGACGAGGGTCGACTTCCCTGCCCCGTTAGGGCCCAACAAACCGAAGGCCTCACCCGGCTCGACCGTGAACGAGATGCCGTCGTTGGCCACGACCTGAGGTGACCTGTAGGTCTTGTGGAGATTGCGTACGTCGTAAGCGGGTGCGTTCCTCATCCGGGGTAACCCATCTTCTCTAGGGCGTACGAACGCCGCTGCCAGTCCTTCTCGACCTTCGCGTGCAGCTCGAG
>Ga0299913_10000969_pt1 | contig 20015 bp, 21 predicted proteins | sample RVTome_9_FD_201360 | JGI IMG/M metagenome (GOLD analysis project Ga0299913, IMG submission 201360) | Soil microbial communities from uranium-contaminated site in the Upper Colorado River Basin, Wyoming, United States - RVT155D38 (version 2) ... | reverse complement strand
TCGCGCCCGCGGGGCGCGCGGCGCTCGCCGGGCACCTCGCGGCGCTGGAGGAGCTGATCGGGCGCGCGTCTCCGTGACGCGGCGCCGGTGCGCAAGCTAGGTTGCTGCGCCATGGCCGAGCCGCACCGCAGGACCTGGACGTTCCCGCAGGCGTTCGAGCTGGAGTCGGGGCGCTCAATCGAGCGGCCGGTGACCGCCTACGAGACGTGGGGCGAGCCGCGCGGCGACAACGCGCTGCTGCTCACGACCGGCCTGTCACCCAGCGCGCACGCCGCCCGCCATTCTCCCGAGGACGACCCCGGCTGGTGGGAGGAGATGGTGGGTCCCGGCAAGCCGATCGACACCGCGCGCTGGTTCGTGGTCTGCTGCAACGTCCTCGGCGGCTGTCACGGATCGACCGGTCCCTCCTCCCCGGACCCCGCGACCGGCCAGCCCTACGCGCTCGATTTCCCGCTCGTCACGCTGCGCGACATGATGCGCCTGCAGCGCGAGCTGCTCGCGCACCTCGGGGTCGCGCGCCTCCACGCGGTGATCGGGTCGTCGATGGGGGGGATGCTCGCGCTCGAGTACGCGGCGCTGTTCCCGGAGGAGGTGGGCCGCCTGGTCGCGATCAGCGCCTCGGGGATGACGCATCCGTTCGCGATCGCCCTGCGCCACGTTCAGCGCCGCGCGGTGATGCTCGACCCGGCCTGGCGCGACGGCCGCTACTACGAACACGGGCAACCGGCGGAGGGACTCTCGCTGGCGCGCGAGATCGGCACCATCACCTACCGGTCGGACATCGAATGGACGAATCGCTTCGGGCGTACGTGGCAGGACGGCGACCTGTTCGACTTCTCCGGACGCTTCGAGATCGAGTCCTACCTGCAGCACCAGGGCGAGAAGTACCCGCGCTCGTACGACGCGAACTCGTATCTCTACCTGTCGCGGGCCATGGATCTGCACGACCTCGGACGGGATCGCGGGGGCCTGGTCGAAGGCGTGAGGCGGATTCGCGCGCGCGCGCTCCTGATCGGCGTCACGACCGACGTCCTGATCCCGGTATTCGAGATCGACGAGCTGGCCGACGCCTTCGTTCAAGCGGGAAACCCGGCCGAGCTCCTGGTGCTCGACATCGAGACCGGGCACGACTCGTTCCTCATCCACCCCGACGCCTTCGGTCCTCCGATCACGGACTTCCTGCGCTCCTGATCTCTGCCTCGCGAATTGAACGAACGGCGCGGCGCGTCGTCCGTTCTCATGCACGCGGTGACGACGGCCGAAGAATTTCTCGTCGGCTGTTGCAACCCTGAAACCGTTTCCGCGGTCCCATCGTATGCACGGACGAGAAGCGGTTCCCATACCCGAAAGGAGCGATACCATGCGTACCATCGTCGCCGGAATTCTGGCCACCGCCGTTTACGCCCTCGCCATCGGCACCCTCGTGAGCATGAGCATGCCGACCCAGGCGCGGGTCCAGGCCTACATCGACGCCTCCCGCCCGGTCGCGATCTCCGTCGCCCCGGCGCAGATCGACGCCCTGATCACCGGCTGAGTGGCGCCCCGCGGGCGGGTGTAGCGTGGCGGAGGCCCCGGCAGGCCTGGGGACTCCCGCTGCGCTGCACTAGATTGGATCCCGAACCTGGTCCGCGGGGGGTGCCCATGTTGTTCGAGCGGTTCGAAGATTCCGGCCTGTCCCAGTTCAGCTACGCGGTCGGGTGTCCGGCCGCGGGCTCCGTCGCCATCGTCGATCCGCGACGCGACGTCGACGTGTACGAGAAGTTCGCGGCAGATCAGGGCCTGGCGATCACCCACGTCCTGGAGACCCACATCCACGCCGACTTCGCGAGCGGCGCGCACGAGCTCGCGGAGCGAACCGGCGCGCAGCTCCATCTCTCCGCCTACGACGCCGGCGAGAAGTACGACGTCGCGTTCCCGCATGAGGAGATGCGGGACGGCGAGGCGATCGAGATCGGGTCGGTGCGGGTCGAGGCCCTCCACACGCCGGGCCACACGCCCGAGCACCTTTCGTTCCTGGTGTACGACACGCGCCGCTCCGCCGACGTCCCGGAGCTCCTGCTCTCGGGCGACTTTCTGTTCGTCGGATCCCTCGGGCGGCCCGATCTGCTGGGCGAGGATGCCAAGCGCGACCTGGCGCGGCGCCTGTTCGCGAGCGTGCGCGACAAGCTCGCCGATCTCCCCGACGGCCTGGAGGTCCATCCGGGCCACGGCGCGGGATCGATGTGCGGCGCCGGGATGAGCGCGCGCCCGATCTCCACCCTGGGCTTCGAGCGCATCGCCAACCCGTACCTGGATCCGGGACTGGACGAGGACGCGTTCGTCGAGAAGATCCTCGGGTCCGCACCGCCGTTCCCTCCCTACTATCGGCGCATGAAGTCTCTGAACTCCGCCGGCCCGCGCGTGCTGGGGGAGCTTCCGGGCCAGAGCCCGGTCCCCGTGGTCGAGTTCCACGCGCTGGCGGAAGCGGGTCACGTCGTCGTCGACCTGCGCGATCACCTGGCGTTCGGCGGCGGCCACATTCCCGACGCGCTCGGAATCGGCGCCGACGGAAGCCTTTCGACCTGGGCCGCGTGGATGGTTCCCTACGACAAGCCGATCCTGCTGGTCGCGGAGAATCCTTTCGCCGTGGATCCGGCCCTGCGCGCGCTCGTCCGCGTCGGCCTGGACGACGTCCGCGGCTGGCTCGAGGGCGGGATGAACTCCTGGCGGCAGCGCGGCCTGCCGATCGTCACGTTGCCGCAGATGTCGGTGCGCGAGCTCGCGCGGCAGCTGCAGAACGGGGACGGGATCGACGTGCTCGACGTGCGGGCCGACGGCGAGTGGGACGGCGGCCACATCGAGGGCGCGATCCACGTGCATGGCGGCCTGGTCGAGGAGCGCATCGACGAGCTTCCCCGGAACGGCCGCCCCTTGGCGGTGGTCTGCGGCAGCGGCTACCGCTCGACCGCTGTGGCCAGCGTACTGCAGCGCGCCGGGTTCGAAGACGTGCGGAACGTGCCCGGCGGCATGCGGGCGTGGAGGAACGCCGATCTTCCGGTCGTGAGCTGAGCCTGCGTCCCGCCGAGCGGGCGCGAGGACGCGCGAACCGATGGACAACGTCAGCCACTCGCTCGCCGGCTGGGCGCTCGCGCGCGCGGCGGGGCCGGTGCGGCCGCGCGGCACCACCCTGGCGCTCGTCCTGGCCAGCAATCTCCCCGACATCGACATCGTGCTCCAGGCCCGCTCCGGCGCGGACTACCTCCTCTTCCATCGCGGCCTCACCCACTCGCTCGTGGGGCTGGTCGCCCTCCCGCTTACGCTCGCCACGGGCCTGTGGTGGGGCTACCGCCGGCGGACGCGCTTCGGCTGGCTGGCGCTCGTGTGCGCGTGCGGAGTGGGGCTGCACCTGGTCTACGACGTCGTCACGCCCTGGGGCACAATGCTGCTCTACCCGGTGTCGTCCGCGCGCTTCGCGCTCGACTGGCTCTTCATCGTGGACTTCGTCACCTGGGGGCTGCCGATCGGCGCGCTGCTGGCTTCGCGTCGCTGGCCGCAACGCGCCCGCCGGGCGACGGCCGTCTGGCTCGTCGCGTTGGTCGTCTACGCGGGGAGCGCGGCGCTCGTCCACCGCCATGCCACGGCCCGGCTGATCGCGGCCGAGCGGGCGGCGGGACGCTCCGTCGCCGAGGCGTTCGTCTTCCCGCGGCTCGGCGCCCCGTGGCGCTGGAGCGGCGTGGCGGCCGCCCCCGCGGCGTCGCCCGAGCCCCGTGTCGCCGTGTATCGTGTCACGGGTGTCCCGCCCGTGGCCACGCAGGTCGGCCGGATCCACCGCGGGTTCGACGACCCGTGGGTCGCCGCGGCGCTCGCGACGCGCTCCGGGCAGGCATACCTCTGGTGGGCGCGCGTCCCGATCGCCGAGACCCGGCGCGCGGACGGCGAAGTGATCGTGACCCTCCGCGACCTTCGCTACAGCCGCACGCTGTTGCCGACCGCCGAGACCTGGACGCCGTTCACGATCCGCTTCCGGTTCGACGAGCGCTCGACGGACCCGATCGAGGTGACATGGTAGGGAACCGACTACGAACGCTGTGGGACGACCTGAGGTCGAGCCTCTGGTTCCTTCCCGGCCTCATGACCGCGGCGGCGATCGCGGCCGCCTGGGCGCTGCTCCAGGCGGACCGCTGGGTGCACGCGGAGGAGCTTGAGCTGGGGCCGTGGGGCTACGGCGGTGGCGCCGACAGCGCGCGCCAGGTCCTGGCCACGATCGCCGGCTCCATCATGACGGTGACGGGCGTGACGTTCTCGATCACGATGGTGGCGCTGGTCCTGGCCGCGGGGCAGTACACGCCGCGCGTCCTCCGGAACTTCGTCGGCGACCGGGTCAACCAGACGGTGCTGGGTGTCTTCGTCGGGACGTTCCTGTTCACGCTGCTCGTCCTGCGCGCCCTCCGAGCCGGGGACGACGCGTTCGTCCCCGCCCTCGCCGTGACCGCCTCCATCGCTCTGGCCGTCGTGTCGCTGGGGTTCTTCCTGTACTTCCTGCATCACATGGCCGAGGCGATCCAGGTCGCGAACGTCATCCGCAACGTCGCCCGCGAGACGCAGGCGGAGATCGCGCGGACGTTCGGGGCCGGGGAGGCGTTCGCCGGGCCCGCCCTGCCGCGCGGAGGACACCGCTCGGCCGCGGGGCGCGGGATCGCCTCGGAGTCCGAGGGCTACGTGATCCGCATCGAGACCGAGCAACTGGTGGAGGCCGCGGCCGAGGCGGGGGTGACGCTGGAGGTTCCCTTGTCGCCGGGCGACTTCGTTTCTCGCGGCGCGCCTCTCGCCCTGGTGCGGGGAGCGGCGGCGGGCGACGACGCGCTCGCGGATGCGGTGCGCGGCGCCTTCGGCGTCGCGCCCCAGCGGAACCTCGTCCAGGATCCCTCGTACGGATTCCGCCAGCTCGTAGACATCGCGGTGCGCGCGCTCTCCCCCGGCGTCAACGACCCGACCACGGCGTGCAACTGCGTGGACTATCTGGGCGCGTTCCTGGCGGAGCTCGCCGACCGGGATTGGCCGGATCCGGAGGTCCGCGACGACGACGGCGCGGTGCGGGTGGTCGCGCCGCGGGGGTCGTTCGCCGAGTACGTGGATCTGGCCTGCACGGAGATCCGGCGCTACGGCTGCGCCGATCTCGCCACCACCCTGCGACTCTTCGACGCCCTGTCCCGCGCCGCGGCCGCCACCGATCGGCCCGATCGCCTGGACGCCTTCCGCGAAGCGGCCGCGGCGCTCCTGGAGGACTCCCGCCGTGCCATCACCACGACGGCGGACCGGGCGCAGGTGGATCTGGCCGCGCGGCGCCTGGAGGAGGCCCTGGGATGAAGTCCCATACCGAGTACCTGACCTTCCACGTCGCCGAGCGAATGGGGTTCGTCAACATCACCGGGCAGGTGGCCGCAGCCGTCGCCGCGAGCGGGGTCGCCGAGGGACTGTGCCTCGTCAACGCGATGCACATCACCGCCAGCGTGTTCGTCAACGACGACGAGCCCGGACTTCACGACGACTATCGGCGGTGGCTGGAGGAGCTCGCGCCGTTCGACCCCGACCCGCGACGCTACGCGCACAACCGGACCGGGGAGGACAACGCCGACGCCCACCACAAGCGTCAGATCATGGGGCGCGAGGTCGTCCTCGCGATCACCCGCGGGCGCCTCGACCTGGGGCCGTGGGAGCAGGTCTTCTACGGCGAGTTCGACGGCCGTCGCGACAAGCGGGTGCTGGTCAAGATCCTGGGCGAGTGACGCGCATGCGCCGGTTCGAGCCCTTACAGGCACACGGCCGCGGCGGGTCTACACTGGTGCAACCCGGTCGCGGACCGGCAATCGCGCTTCATCCCGAAACAGGAGGGGATCATGAGCATCGGCACGCAGTCTCTGTCGGCATCGACGATCATCGGCGACGCCGTGGTCAACGAGTACGGCGAGGATCTGGGGAAGATCGAAGACCTGATGATCGACCTGGAGCAGAACCGGATCGCCTACGCCGTGCTCTCCTTCGGCGGGCTGCTGGGCATCGGCGAGAAGCTGTTCGCGATTCCGCTGGAAGCCTTGCGGCTGGATCCGGAGAACAAGCGGTTCGTGCTGGATGTCGAGCGCGAGAGGCTCGAGCAGGCACCCGGCTTCGACAAGGACGACTGGCCGGATCCGGGCGACCTGGCCCACCGGCGCGAAGTGTTCGTGTACTACGGCTATCAGCCGTACTGGGAGTAGGCTGTCGGGATCGCCCCGCTCAGTCGGCGGACCAGCTGAGGCGGGTCGGCGGCAGGGCCGAGGAGTTCCCGGCCTCCTGCAGCGCGGAGCACGAGTATAGGATCTCGGCCGTCCCGGTGCCGACCAGCGTGATGTCGATCTCCGAGAGCGACACCACCGCGCCGATGATGTCGATCTCTCCGTTGATGCGCTCGATCCTGTCGGCGATGATCAGTCCGTGGAACGTCCCGCCGTTGATGTTCCCCAGGTTCGCCGGCGCGTACGCCGGATCCGACGCCTTGGCGGAGTCGTAGAGCGGGTCCGCGGGGTCGTGCTCGCGCGGGTTGAACAGTGGATTGTGGACGATCAGGATCCCCGTCCCGGTCACGTTGTTCCCACCCGCCTCGCCGGCGCCGTAGTCGCCGTTCACGTAGACGAGCCCGCTGAGCGTGTCGGGCGCGACAAATGTCGCCGCGTCCTGAATCGTCGAGTCGAGGTCGCCGGGCTCCAGGCCCAGGACGTGCTCGGGAGTCACGTAGACGATGCTCTCGTCCTTGGTGGTGTACTCCGGCTCCCCCGACGCGTAGTCCGAGTGCCCGTTCAGGGCCACCGACCCCTGGTCGTCGATGTACTTGGTGGAGTCGGTCAGCGTCACGGCGGGCTTGTTCTCGTCGCACGCGCCCGTGTTCCCGTCGTTCGAATCCAGCGTCCCGTTGACGGTGTGGTTGCGGCCGTCGATCGTGATGTTCCCGCTCAACTCGGTGGACGAGTTGCTCGTCAGGGCCGCGGGCGCCTCGATGCTCAGCGTCCGCCGCGCCACCCGGATCCGCTGCTCCGCCCTGAACGCGTTCTTGGTCGCGGTCGACTCCAGCACCCAGACGATCTCGCCGTCGCCGGAGTCGTTCAACGTGCCGTCCTCCGCCAGGCGCACCGTGTCGGCCGCGCTGTCCCCGTCGATGTCGTAGATGTCGGCGTCCTTGGTGACCGTGTAGTCGTAGCCGTTGATGGAGTCCGCCACCGGGAACGCGCCGCCGGCCGCGAACACCGCGACCGCGCGCTCCAAGCCGGCGGCGGCGGCGGCATCCGCCTGGTTGGCGTCGGCGAACAGGCGCGTCACGCGCTGGTCCCCGGCGGTCAGCTTGAGCGCCGCGCCGCCGATCAGGCCCAGCACGACCAGCGCGATGACGACCGCGATCAGGGCGAACCCGTTCGGGTCGGGCAGCGGTTTGTGCATGGCTCCTCTCAATTCACGTAGATGTTGTTGCGCAGCGCGACCTGGGACTCGATCACTCCGGTCTGGACCCCGTCGGGAGTCGAATAGAACAGACGGATCCCCACCTGCTCGACGAGCGCGGGATCCGCCGTGGCCGTCCCGTCCCCGTCGAGATAGGTGAAGCGAAGCGAATCCACGTCGTCGGCGAGCGGTGATCCGGCCCCGCCCCCCGCGCCGCGCATGAGCGTCGATCCCTGGACCCAGTAGGCCACGCGCTCGTCCCAGCTCGTGCCGGAGCTCAGCGTGTCGCCGTCGAGGTCGAGGTCCGCGGTCCACGAGAGGCTATCGGCGTCGATCGTCTGCAACGCGCCGCCGGACACCGAGCCGCGCGGGTTGTAGCCCGCGTTTCTCATCTCGCGGGCGAGCATGTCGACCGCCGCGCGCGCGTTCTGCGTGACCAGGACGCCGTTGTTCTGGCGCAGGACGGTCTGATGCTGGGTGCGCAGGAAGCCGACGAGGGCGATTCCCATGATCCCCAGGATCACCATCGCGATCAGCATCTCGAGCAGGGTGACGCCGCGGTTTCCCATCGCTACTGCGCCCGGATCGTCTGGCTGGTGATGGTATGGCTCCCCTGCCGGTCGGTCCATGTCACGGTCAGGGTCACCGTCTTCGTATTCGTGACGGGACTGTTCGCCGCCACCGTCCAAGCGCGGGCGAACGCCACGCCGCCGACGGTGGCCGTGTCGCTCCCGTTCACGATCTGCGGGTAGATGACGGATTGCAGGTCCTCGACCTTATCCCGCAGGGTCTCGACCGCGCGCGTCCGGTTCGTGACGCCGCGGTTCGACGCCATGAGGGCCGCGGTCAGGGACGCGGAGGCGAGCACCCCGAACCCCAGCATCACGATCGCGACCACGATCTCGATGAGCGTGAATCCCCGGCTGTCGCGGAGGCGCTTCACGTCACCAGCGGACCAGGCCGCTCGCCAGGACGTCGATCGACTGAGTGTGGCCGTCGACGTTGACCGTGATCGTGCGGGGCGCGTCCACGCGACCGCGCGTGTAGAACGTGATCGTGCCGGTCGTGGCGCCGTTCATGGTGACGTTTCCGCGCGCGGTCGCGGAATCCCCGCGCACGGTCCAGGTGCCGGCCGCGTCCTCCTCGACCCGCCACGCGCCGCCGCTCGCCAGGACGAATCGCTGCTCGCGCTGGCTGGCCACGGCGCGGGCGCGCGCCTCCGCGATCGCAGCATGGATCCGCCGCGCCTCGTCGACCGCCTCGTAGGGATCGGAGCTCCCCGCCACGCGCGGGATCGCGACCGCCGCCAGGATGCCGACCAGGGTCAGGACGAGAAGGATCTCGATGAGGGTCACCCCGCGCCGCGAGCCGGTCGCGGAGATCCAGGGGAGGGGAATGTCCATCGTCTGCTCCTTGCGCGCGCGTTCGGGCGACGAGTCTGTCGCCCGCGAGAGCAAGGTGCAAGAGGCGTTCCACCCGGCTCATGCCGATCCATCGCCTTGCCGCGCAAGGAGATGACCCATGCTCGGATCGTTCGGCGTCCCCCGGAGCGCGAGAAAGGACCGCAATCTGCGACCCTCCGGCCCCTAAACCCGCTCGCCGAAAGGGTCTTTGAGGTCCAGAGTGGTCCGTTGCCTGCCCCTCCTGCTCGCGTCCCTCCTGCCGACTGCCGCCTACGCGCAGACGTTCCTGAACATCAACCCGGACTGGTCGCCGGACGGCCGGCGCCTGGCGTTCGAGTCCCGCCGGGACGGTGGCGCGGATCTATGGCTCCTGGACGTGGAGTCGGGATCGGCACGTCGCCTGACCGCGGACGAAGGCGACGAAACCCACCCCGCCTGGGCCCCTGACGGGACCCGTCTCGCGTTCGACGCCTACCGCGACTCGACCTGGAACCTGTGGCTGCTCGATCCGGAGACAGGGGAGGCCCGACCGCTTACCGCGGGTCCTCCGGGCGCGGGCGCGTACGCGCGTCACCCGTCCTGGTCTCCCGACGGCACCACCATCGCCTTCGACTCCGACCGTGCCGGCGACGTCGACGTCTGGGCCGTGGAGCTCGCCAGCGGCACGGAGCGCCGACTCACCCGCGCTCCGGGATGGGACACGCACCCCGAATGGTCCCCGGACGGCTCCGCGCTCGCGTTCTCGTCCGAGCGCGGCGGCGACCTGGACCTCTGGTGGATGGCGGCCGACGGCGGCGGCATGCGGCCGCTCGCCGATCGGCCGGGATCGGACGGCGGAGCCGCGTGGTCCCCGGCCGGCGGAAAGATCGCGTTCTTTTCCGAAGGCGATTCCCTGCGCGGCGTCTGGATCGTCGACCTCGACGGCGGCGACCCGCGACCGCTCGTCCTCGACGGGGCCACCTGGTACGAGCTCGACTGGTCTCCGGACGGCCGCGCGCTGGCCGGCTACTCGGATGCGTTCGGCCGCTTCGAGCTCCAGTCGATCGACGCCGCGTCCGGCGAAACCGCGCGCCTCACGTGGTCGGCGTACGACGAGACCTTCCCCGCCTGGTCCCCGGACGGGCACGCGATCGTCTTCACCTCGAGCCGCACGGGCGACCCAGAAATCTGGCGCATGGCGGCCGACGGCTCCGCACCGCGACGGCTGACTGATGCTCCCGGCCGGGACGCCCACCCGTCCTTCTCCCCCGACGGCGCGCGGATCGCGTTCCAGTCCCCCCGTGGGGGCGAAAACCGGCTCCGCGTGCAGATCTGGACCATGGCCGCGGATGGTACCGGACTCGTCCGCCTGACCGACGACGACCACTTCAACGGTGTGCCGGTCTGGTCCCCCGACGGCGCCCGGATCCTCTACCAACGGCGCTCCTCGACGACGTACGAGGCCGGGAACTGGGACGTGGCGGAGATCCCCGCCGGCGGCGGAGAACCGCGCGTGGTCCTGGCTGGGCCGGCCAACGACCAGGTTCCCTCGTGGTCCCCGGACGGTGGCCGGCTCGCGTTCTACTCGGATCGAGACGGCGACGAGGAGATCTGGATCGCGAACGGCGACGGCTCCGATCCGCGCCGTCTGACCGATGGCTCGGGCGCGGCGCGCGCTCCGACGTGGTCGCCGGACGGGGGTCGGATCGCATTCGTCCGGTCGCTCGAAGAGCCTGGCGCGCGGAGCCCACGCGCCGACGTCTGGATCATCGCCGCGGATGGTGGCGAGCCCGAGCGCGTGACCGATGGCGTGCCGGTCGAGGGGATCGCCGCCTGGTCGCCGGACGGCCGGCGGCTCGTGTTCCACGCCCTGCCCGACGGATCCCGGGAGATCCATGTGCTCGAGCTGTCGACCGGCGAAACCCGTCGCCTCCGCGCCACCGTCGACGGCGAGGATTGGCGCTAGAGGAGCCGGCTCGGCAGATCGATCTCGGTCGTGAGCGCGCGGTGAACGGGGCAGCGGCCGGCGATCTCCAGCAGCCGCTCCCGCTGGCCGTCGGCCAGCGGCCCGACGAGCTCGAGCTCCGTCTCGATCCGGTCCAGCATGCCTTCCTTCGTCTCGCAGTTCGCGCAGTCTTCGGCGTGGATCCGGGTATGCCGCAGCCGGATGCGCGTCGCGCGGAGCGGCCAGTCCTTGCGGTCGGCGTACATGCGGAGCGTGATCGCCTTGCAGGCGCCGAGCGCCGACAGCAGGAGGTCGTACGGGGTGGGCCCGATGTCGCTCCCCCCCTGCTCGATCGGCTCGTCGGCGGTCCAGCGGTGGGAGCGCGAGCGGGCCTCGACCGCATAGCCGATCGCCCCTCCCGCCACCACCACTTCGCCGCGCTCGAGCGCGGGTTCCGGCACCGGGCTGCCGTCCCCCGCCGCGTGGCGAGCGGCCCACACGGCCAGCATCTCGCCGGTCCAGCGCGCGGCGTCCGCGCCGGTCAGCAGGTGATCGGCGCCGTCGAGCGCGACCAGGCTCTTCGGATGGCGGGCCGTCGCGAACAGCCGCTCGGCGTGCTCGATACCCACGATCTCATCCGCGGGCGCGTGCAGCACGAGGAGCGGACGGCCGAGCGCGGCGACGGCCGCGTCCACGCTCTGACGCTCCAGGTCGTCGAGGAGCCCGCGACGGATGCGGAACCTCCGACCCGCCAGCTCCACCTCGGCCTCGTCCGTCCCCTCGAGCTCGGGGTTTTCGCGCAGGAGCGTGTCCCGCAGGTGCGAGGCCTCGCTCGGCGCGCCGATGGTGGCCACAGCACGGACCTCCGAGATCCGGCCCGCGGCCACCAACGACGCTGCGCCCCCCAGGCTGTGGCCGACGATCAGGCTCGGCGCCTCGTGCTCCGCGCGGAGAAAGTCCGCGGCCGCGACGAGGTCCGCCACGTTGGACGAAAAGTCGGTCCCGGCGAAGTCGCCCTCGCTCTCGCCGAGACCCGTGAAGTCGAACCGCAGGACCGCGAATCCCGCGTCGGCCAGCGCGCGGGAGACCTCGCGCGCCGCGCGCAGGTCCTTCGAGCAGGTGAAGCAGTGGGCGAAGAGCGCATATCCGCGGAGCTCTCCGCCCGGTCGCTCGAGGCGCGCGGCCAGCTCCTCGCCTGAGGCGCCGCGGAACGACAGCCGGGACGCGCTCAGGGCCGGACGTCGACCCGCTCGCGGTCGGCCTCGACCGTGCGGTGGTAGAAGGCGCCGTCGGCGTAGCTCGCCGCGTGACCGCAGCGGTGGCAGACGATCCGCCGTCGGCCCGGTCGGCGCTCGACGAGCCCCGCCTCGGTGCGGCGGATTCCGGTCGCCGCCTCGGCCCCGCAGCGCTCGCAGCGCACGAACAGCTCCTGGTCGATGATGGCCATGCCGGAAGTATAGCGTGCGGGGAAACTCTCGATCAGTTCCCGGGCTTCTCGAGCCGACGCTCGAGGCAGCGGAGGAATCGCTCGGGGTCGTCGACGGAAAGACCGATCGAGCGGACGCGACGGCGCATCCCGTAGAGACCGATCGCGACCAGGTCCGAGTCGAGTTCCACCACCTGCCGCTCCACCCCCAGCAACACCGCGCGCAGGTGGCGGGGCCCCCGCGGCCCCAGGCTTCCGGCGCCACGAACGGCGCGAATCCTGGCCAGCGGGACCCGCACTGTCCACCGGAGGCCGAAGCGGACCACCAGCTCGTCGTCCGTCAGGAGGATGGGACGGCGACCGAGCGCCCGGAAGTCCCCGATCAGCCACAGAACCGCGTACGCCGTGAGGAGGGTGAGGAGCCAGGCCGCGGCGTCGCTCCAGTGGCGGACGAGCAGGTGGACCGCGACCGCCTCCGCGGTGAGCGCCAGGAAAAGAGCGGCCAGGACCGGTCCGTAGCCGCTCCGGTGACGGACCCCGAAGGCCTCCGCATCGGAGTCCGTTCCACGGCCTCCACCGGCCAAGGCGTACCAGAGAACGGCCGCCTCGTAGGCGATGACTTCGGCGGCCCGCTCGGCGCGGACCATCTCCAACGCCGCTCGCCGCAGGGATTCCAACGCGTCGCCCCCCGCGCTCCCCTTGAGGACTCGGGACATCGTGATCGCCCGCCGAGTGAGAACGGTCAGCAACAGCAGCTCGGCCGGGATCGCGACCCACTCGACCCAGGGCAGGATCCGCCCCGCCTCCAGGCCCGGGACGACCCGCGTCGTCACCACGCAGAGAACGAAGACGGGAAGAACGGAAAGTCGCGGCCATCCCGCCCCACGTACCGCCAGGAACCAGTAGGCGAGCGGCACGGTGAGGATCAGGTCGAGCGTCAAGGCGTCCGCCAGCAGCCGGGGGCGGGTTCCCGCTTCGATGGCCTGGACGATCGCCACCGCCGTGAGCAGGACCGCGACCCCGAAGAACGCCAGGGTCGGGAGCGGCCGGGCGAGGCGGGGGACGCTCACGATGTCACCGGTCGACCCCGGTCCGCGCTTCTTTCGGGTGCTCGATCTCGCCGCCGTAGAACGCCGTCACGGTCGTGACCGCGGTCGCCGCCCAGATCGCGAGCGCGAACGCCCAGCGCGTGCCGCGGCTCTTCCGGAACAGCGCCACGATCGCCAGCGCGCCGGTGATCCCGAGCGCGATCAGGGCATACAGCCCCCAGTGCTCGTGAGTCTCGATCGCCTCCTCGGCGAGACCGGGCAGCGACTCGGCGATCTCCTCGGCCCGCTGCCCGGTGAGAAACGCGAGCGGCGCCGCGAGCCCGGCCAGCAGCCCGGTCACGATCGCGTAGCGCCACGCGCCGTCGCGCCCGGAGACGGCGGCGGCGAGCGCGGCCAGCGACGCCAGTCCCGCGAGCACGATAGGCAGGTGGTTGACGACGAGGTGGGCGTAGATCCAGTCCATCCAGACCTCCACGGTTCAACGTCAGCGGTCGTCCGAGTCCTGCGCTATCTTGCCCTCCGGCCGGCGAACGCGCCACCCGGAGATGTCCTGATGACGAGCACCGTCCCCGTCCCCCCCCGACAGCTGCCCGCCTGGCGGTCGCTCGAGGACCACGTCCGGTCGATCGCCCACCGCCACCTGCGGGAACTGTTCGCCGACGACCCCGGGCGCGCCGAGCGGATGACGTTCGAGGCCGCCGGCCTGGTCCTGGACGCCTCCAAGAACCGGATCACCGACGAGACGCTCTCGCTCCTCTGCGAGCTGGCGCGCCAGGTCGGCGTGCGGGAGCGCGCCGAGGCGATGTTCCGGGGCGAGCGGATCAATGAGACCGAGGACCGGCCCGTCCTCCACGTCGCGCTCCGCGCTCCGCGCGAGGCCGCGATCGTCCTCGACGGGCGGGACGTCGTTCCCGACGTGCACGCGGTGCTGGACCGGATGACGGCCTTCAGCGAGCGGGTGCGGTCCGGCGACTGGACCGGGCACACCGGCCGGCCGGTGCGCGCCGTCGTCAACATCGGCATCGGCGGGTCGGACCTGGGCCCGCGGATGGCCGCGCGCGCCCTCTTCGCCTACGCCGATCCCGGGCTGGCGACGCGCTTCGTCTCCAACGTCGACGCGACCGCGTTCGTCGAGGCGACGCGCGCCCTGGACCCCGCCGAGACTCTTTTCGTCGTGTGCTCGAAGTCGTTCACGACGCTCGAGACCCTGACCAACGCGCGCACCGCGCGGGCCTGGCTGGTCTCGGCCCTGGGCGACGAGACCGCGGTGGCCCGGCATTTCGTGGCCGTCTCCACGAACGCCGACGGGGTGGCGGAGTTCGGGATCGACGTCGCGAACATGTTCGAGTTCTGGGACTGGGTCGGCGGCCGCTACTCGCTGGCGTCCGCGGTCGGGCTCTCGCTCATGCTCGCGATCGGTCCCGCCCGCTTCCGCGAGATGCTGGACGGCATGCACGCGATGGACGATCACTTTCGCGCCGCGCCGCTCGAGCGGAACCTGCCCGCGCTCCTCGCGCTCGTCGGGATCTGGAACGCGAACTTCCTCGGCGCCTCGACCCACGCCGTGCTCCCCTACGACGAGTACCTGGCCCTCTTCCCCGCGTATCTCCAGCAGCTCGACATGGAAAGCGACGGCAAGCGGGTCGACCTCGCCGGCCGGCCGGTCGAGACCGCCACCGGGCCGGTCGTCTGGGGCCAGCCGGGGACGGACGGGCAGCACGCGTTCTTCCAGCTGCTGCACCAGGGGACCCGGCTCGTCCCCTGCGACTTCCTCGGCTTCCTCGAGCCGCTGCACGCGATCGGGCGCCATCATGCCCTCCTGTACGCGAACCTCGTCGCGCAGACCGAGGCGCTCGCGTTCGGGAAGACCGCCGCGGAGGTGGCGGCCGAGGGCGTGGCTCCGGAGCTCGTGCCCCACCGGGCGTTCCCCGGCAGCCGGCCGTCGAACACGATCCTCGCCGACCGGCTCACGCCGGCCACCCTCGGCGCCCTGATCGCTCTCTACGAGCACAAGGTGTTCGTCCAGGGAACGGTATGGGGGATCAATTCCTTCGATCAGTGGGGAGTGGAGCTGGGGAAGACGCTGGCGTCGCGAGTGGCCGCGGAGCTCGATGCGACGGACGAGCCGTCTCTGCGCCACGACTCCTCCACCAATGCCCTCGTGCGGCGCTGGCGTCAGGCGCGCCGCCGGCCCCGCTGACTCGCCTCCGGCACGGCCCTCCTCCGCCTTCTGTCACGAATGACGTCGCTGGATGGTTCCCCTTGCGGGCCATCCGCAGGGGGGAGACAGCATGTCGTCAACGGAAGTAGGGACCGAGGGCTCCGCGCCCTGTCGGGTCCTCTTCCTCACCTTGGACTACCCCCCCGACCGGGGGGGCATGGCGCGCCTCTACGCGGAGCTGACCCGGAACTTTCCGCGCGACGGAGTCCGCGTCTCGACCGTCGCCACGGGAGGAGGAGTGAACGCGGTGGGCCGGCTGTCGGCCATTCCCGGCGTTCCGGTCCAGCGTATGCCGTTCACGTTTCGTGAAGCACGGCGCCTGGCGAGCGTCGTCCGGTGGGCGCGCTGGAGCGCGCACGCGGTCCGGGCCGAAGGCGTGTCCGTGCTTCACGTCGGCAACATCCGTCCCGCCGGCTACGTCGCCGCGTGGCTGAGCCTGCGCCTCCGGGTCCCCTATCTGATCTACGTGCACGGCGCGGACCTCTACCGTGAACGACGGAAGTGTCGCGAGTCGAGAGTCAAGCGCATCATCTCGCGGCTCATTTTCGGACGCGCCGACTCGATCGTGGCGAACTCCCGCCACACGGCGACCATGGCCCGGAAGCTCCTCGACCAGCTGGGCATCGGGGACCGAGGACAGGTCCGGGTCGTCCACCCGGGGGCCGATCCGGGACGCTTCCGGCCGCGGAGCGACCGGAGTCCGCGCGCGCAGCTCGGCCTCGACCCCGAAGCGGGACCCGTCATCCTCAGCGTCGGACGCCTCGTCTCGCGAAAGGGGTTCGACACCGCCCTCGAGGCGGTGGCTCGACTCGCACCGCGCTTTCCGGGCCTCGTCTACCTGATCGCGGGAACCGGGCCGGATCGCGGGCGCCTCCAGCGGAACGCCGAGGGCCTGGGGATCGCCTCGCGGGTGCGGTTCCTGGAGGACGTCCGGGAGGAGGCGCTTCCGGGGCTGTACGCCGGCTCCGACATCTTCGTGATGTTGGCCAGGGAAGAGCCCGAGGTGGAGGAGGTCGAGGGATTCGGGATCGTCTATTGCGAGGCCTCCGCCGCCGGGCTACCGGTCGTGGCCGCCGACTCCGGAGGGGTCGCCGACGCGGTGCGGCATGGAGTGAACGGATTCCTGGTCCCGCCGCGAGACCCGGAGGCGGCCGCGAACGCGCTCGCCGACCTGATCGAGGACCCCGTCCTGCGGCGCGCAATGGGAAAGGCGGGGCGCCTACTCGTGGAGGAATACTACAACTGGGACCGAGCCGCTCGTGAGGTGTGGGAGATCAGTCTCGGGCTGGCGCGGACCCGTCGGCGGGTCCGGTAGTCACGGCCCGAACGCGCCCGCGAACGTCCACGCGATCCCCCCGGCCGCGCCCCAGTCGGGCTCGGGATGGTCGATGCCCACGAGGATCGCGGCGTCGATCGCCAGCGCGCCGATCGCGCGCCGGACCCCGAGCCGAGCCTGGCCCCGCTCCTCGGTCCCGATCGGGGTGTCGCCGCGGACGTCGAGCGATCCCTGGACCTCCGCGCCCGCCTCCCATCCCGCCGCGAGCGGCAGGGCGACGGACAGGCCGTAGCCCCACACGTCGTTCTGGCGATCGCCCCGCGTCGGCAGGCCGAGAACCCCCGCCCCGACGTTCGCGGCGACCCGCGCCGGTCCCAGGGACTTGCCGGCCAGGAGCCATAGCCAGAAGTCGGTCGTGTCGAGGCCGAGCCCGCTCTCGTTCCCGGCCGCGGGAAGCCGCGTCGCGATCCGGAAGCTCCACGCCGGGACCGCCCCGGCCTCCTCCGCGATCCGGACCTTGAGCCCGACGACCGGGTCGATCACGTCGTGCGCGCGGTCGCCGGAGACGTCCAGCATCGAGTCGAGGGGCGCCGGCGAGCGACGATGGATCGCGAGGATCTCGTAGCCGCCGTCGACCGAGAACTCCGCGCGGCCGAAGCCGAAGCGGAGCGCGACCGGCGCGCGGAGGACCGTGCCCGACAGGCCGGATGCCGGGTAGGCGGCGTCGACTCCCGCCTCGAGCCCGGCGCGCGCGACCACCGAGCCCGCCGGGACCAGCCGCGGGTCCTCGGTGCGGAACGGCCACGGCTGCGCCCTCGCGGAGGCGGCGGAGACGCCGAGCGCCGCGAGCGCGACCAGCGCGACGTGCCGGACCGGAGGCGTCGTCAGCGGGGGCTGTCGGCGGTCGTGCCGGGAGCCTCGGGGGTCGTCGTGATGCCGACCCCGCCGCCGGCCGCCGGCGTCTCGGCCGGATTCCACATGTCGACCGCGATCCGCCAGGACCCGTCCGGCTGGCGGCGCCAGACCTCGAGGAACTTGTTCGTCGTCTCGACCGTCTGACCGGTCATCCGCGGCGTGCCGCGCCACACGTAGCGGCCGCGGCGGTACGCCATGTCGCCGTCCACCTCGATCTGCTGGGTCGTGAACGCGAGCTTCGTGTCGAAACGCTCGAACTCCTGGCGGAAGAGCTCGCGGATCGTCTCGCTGCCCTCGATGACCGGCCCCCCGGGAGGCAGGATCACGGCGTCCGGCGCGTACACCTCCATGAGCCGCTCGACCTCGCCGCGGTTGGCCGCCTCTTCCCATCGCCGGCCCAGGGAATCGATCTCCGCCCGGGACCGGCTGTCCGCCGCGTCCCCTCCGTCGCCGCGTTCGCACGCGGCGCACCACGCCAGCGCGAGCGCGCACGCCGTGCCTCTCGCGATCCTCATGCTCCGCCTCCTTGGCTGCTGGTCGAGTCGATGCCGGTGGATCCCGCTCGCTTCAGGTCCCGTCGAACAGTCGCACCGCGCGCGTCACGCCGATCGTGACGCCGATCGGGGCGTCGACGTCCGCCAGCCCGACCAAGAGAGCGGCATCGATCGCGGACGCGCCGCCGAGCCGCGCCCCGAGGCGCAGCACGCCGGTGTCCTCGGTCCCGGGGTGCACCTGACCCGAGAGGTCGAGGTGCCCGTCGACTCCCGCTGCCAGCGTCAGACGCTCCCCGACCCGGCCGGCGAGCGAGAGGCCGTAGGTCAGCACGTCGTTCTGGCTGGTCACGACCGTCGGCACCTCGAGGATCCCGAGGCCCAGGTTCGCGACCCAGCGCAGCCGGCCCACATCCTTCGCGGCCAGCAGCGAGACGAAGAAGTCGGTGGTGTCGAGGCCCAGCCCGCTCTGGTTGCTCGCCACCGGCAGGCGGGTCGCGATGCGCAGCCCGAGCGCCGGCCCGCGGGGCGACTCGTTCCGCAACCGCACCAGCGTGGCGACGACCGGGTCGCGGATGTCGCTCGAAGACTCGCCGTCGTAGTCGAGCTCGTCGGACAGCGGCGCCTCCCGCCGCTCGCGGACGAGCAGCACCTCATAGCCGGTGTCGACGCGAAGCTCGACGCGCTCGCTGATGCCCAGCCGGAAGGTCAGCTCGGGCACGCGCAGGACGTCGCCACGGAGCCCCACCGCCGGGATCTCGCGGTCGTGGGCGAAGCCGGCCCCGGTCTCGATCCAGCCCCATCCCGGCTCGGCCAGCGCGGGATCGACGGTGGCCAGCGGCCGCTGGCCGGAGCGGGCGGGACTCTGGGCGAGCGCGACCCCCGCGCTGCACGCCAGGAGGCCCGCCAGGACCGGAAACGCGACTCCGCCCATCATCTCCTGTATCTTGTCCTCCGGACGGAGAACGCGCCACGCACGGAAGAAAGGACGTCATGGCTCACGACAGCTTCGACACGCGGGACACGCTCGAAATCGGCGGAAAGACGATCGAATACCGGAGCCTGGCGCGACTCGCGGCCGGGGGTCATCGGGTCGAGCGACTGCCATGGTCGCTCCGGATCCTGCTCGAGAACCTGCTGCGCCACGAGGACGGGGTGTCGGTCACGGCCCGCGATATCGAGGCTCTGGCCCGTTGGGATCCCGCCGCCGAGCCGTCCCACGAGATCGCCTTCCGACCGGCGCGCGTCCTGCTCCAGGACTTCACCGGCGTACCGGCCCTGGTCGACCTGGCCGCCATGCGCGACGCGATGGCCGAGATGGGCGGCGATGCCGCAGCCATCAACCCGCTGATCCCCGCTGAGCTGGTCATCGACCACAGCGTCCAGGTCGACGCCTACGGCCGCGAGGCCGCGTTCCTGATCAACGCCGAGCGGGAGTACGAGCGAAACTACGAGCGCTACGCGTTCCTGCGCTGGGGCCAGCGCGCGTTCGACGACTTCCAAGTCGTCCCCCCGGACACCGGCATCGTCCATCAGGTGAACCTCGAGTACCTGGCGCGGGTGGTGTTCGGCCTGGAGAGTGGCACCGCGTATCCCGACACGCTGGTCGGCACCGACAGCCACACGACCATGATCAACGGCCTGGGCGTCCTCGGCTGGGGCGTGGGCGGGATCGAAGCCGAAGCCGCCATGCTCGGCCAGCCGATCTCGATGCTGATCCCCCGGGTGGTCGGATTCCGGCTCCACGGGACGCTCCCGGAGGGGGCGACCGCCACCGATCTGGTCCTGCGCGTGACCGAGATGCTCCGCCAGAAGGGCGTGGTGGGGAAATTCGTCGAGTTTTACGGGCCCGGGATCGCCAGCC
>Ga0299913_10000968_pt1 | contig 20029 bp, 20 predicted proteins | sample RVTome_9_FD_201360 | JGI IMG/M metagenome (GOLD analysis project Ga0299913, IMG submission 201360) | Soil microbial communities from uranium-contaminated site in the Upper Colorado River Basin, Wyoming, United States - RVT155D38 (version 2) ... | reverse complement strand
TGCCGAAGGGCTCGGCGAGCTCGCTGATCGTCGCCCTGCCGGAGCCGAGCCGTTCGAGGACGGCGCGACGGGTCGGGTCGGCGAGGGCTGCGAACGCGCGATCGACGGTCGTCGGATACTGAACCATCAGGTTCACTGTAGGCGATTCGGCGCCGCGATGTCAATACCGCCGCGTCGGCAAGTCGGCGCCGAAGCTGCCGGAGATCTCCCTCGGCCTCCGGCACACTTCGGTTGCACCGCGCCGCTCGAGCGCCGAGCCGCGATGAGTTCGGCTCCCTCCGAAAGTCCTAGCGCCGAACCCCTCAACAAAAGGAGACCCCATGGGCAAGCTGGTCGTGACCGAGTTCCTGTCGCTCGACGGCGTCATGCAAGCGCCCGGCGGCGAAGACTTCAAGTATCCGGGCTGGAGCTTCGCCTTCGACCGCGGCGAGGACGGGAATCAGTTCAAGCTCGACGAGACGCTGGAGACCGATGCGCTGCTGATCGGACGCGTGACGTACGAGAGCTTCGCCGGCGCCTGGCCGCAGCGCGAAGGCGAGTTCGCCGACAAGTTCAACACCATGCCCAAGTACGTCGTCTCGTCGACGCTCGAGGATCCGGAGTGGAACAACACGACGGTCATCCAGGGCGACGTCGTCGAAGAGGCCACGAAGCTGAAGGAGCAGATCGACGGGATCGTCCAGACGCCTGGGAGCCTCCGGCTCGTGCAAACGCTGCTGGAGCACGATCTGGTCGACGAGCTCCACCTGATGGTGTTCCCGGTCGTCCTCGGAACCGGGCGGCGCCTGTTCGGTGAGACGACCGAGAAGACGGACTGGCGGCTCACGGAGGCGAAGCCGGTCGGGCCCGACGGCGTGCTCGTCCTGATCTACGAGCGAGCGAGGTAGGCGACGTCTCGGCCGAGAGGGCGCGGCCGGAACACAATAGGAGGACGAGCACGCCCTCGCGGGTGCCGGACGCCTCGCGCCGGCGTCAGTCGCTCCACCAGCCGGGGAGGATCTCCGAGTCGTCCCCGACCGAGACGGGCGCGCCGAACGCGAGCAGCTCGAGGCCCTCCTCGCCCGCCTCGAAGTTCCTGGTCGTCCCCGGGCCGACGCGGACGACGTCCCACTGCCGCACGTCGTGGATCTCGTCCTCGATCTTCACGCGGCCGCTCCCGCGGAGGACGACGTAGGCCTCCTCCTGCTCGCGGTGGCGGTGGGCGAAGGGGATGCGCTGCCCGGGCTTGATCGTCTCGAGCGCGAGCCCGACGATCGACCCGCCGAGGGGGCGCGTGGCGAAGCGCGACTCCATGACGGCGTCGAAGCCGAACCCGGGTGCGGCGTCGTCGACGACACGGAGGTTCAGGATCGTGTAGTCGCTCATCGCTCCCAATCATGCCCGTCGCCGGGACGTCTTGACGAGCGAGCCCTCATGTGCTCGAATGCTTAGTCAAGTGACTAAAGCGGCGCCCGCACCCGCCCCCGTCTCGACCGAGGAAGCGCTCCTCGACGCCGCCGAGCAGCTGCTCGTGGACGTCGGCTACGCCGGCATCACGACGCGGCGCCTGGCCGAGACCGCCGGTGTGAACCACGGGCTCGTGCACTACTACTTCGGCTCGAACGAGAACCTGCTCGTGCAGGCGCTCGAGCGGTTCACGGAGCGGCTCGTCGAGCGGCAGCGCACGCTCTACGCGCGCGACGCGCCCTTCCCCGACAAGTGGCGGACGGCGATGAGCTACCTCGTGGACGACGACGCCCGCTACGAGAAGATCTGGCTCGAGCTGCAGGCGCTCTCCTGGAACAACCCGGACCTCGGCGAGCGGCTCGCGCGCGTGAACGCGGAGTGGCGGGCCGTGCTCACGGAGGCGTTCCGAGAGCCGCACCGCGAGCTCGGGATCCCCATGCCGCTCGACGCCCTCGTCTCGCTCGTCATGACGTTCAACCTCGGGGTCATCGTCGAACGCCTCGGCGGCGTCACGACCGGCCACGCCGCGCTCCTCGACTGGATCGACGGATGGCTGTCGAGCTGACCGCCCCCGCCCCGGCGCCCGAGCAGACGCGGGCCCGCTACCCGGACGAGTCCGGCTTCGCCGAGCGCGATGGCGTGCGCATCCACTACGAGGTCTACGGCACGGGCGAGCCGACCGTGCTCCTCCTCCCGACCTGGTCGATCATCCACTCGCGCCACTGGAAGATGCAGATCCCGTACCTCGCGCGACACGCCCGCGTCGTCACGTTCGACGGGCGCGGGAACGGTCGCTCCGACCGGCCGCCCCAGGGGTACGACGAGCATGAGTTCGCCGCGGACGCGCTGGCCGTCCTGGACGCCACCGGCACGCAGTCCGCGACGCTCGTCTCGCTCTCGCTCGGCGCGCAGCGGGGGCTCATCCTCGCCGCCGAGCACCCGGCGCGCGTCGACGCGGCCGTCTTCATCTGTCCGGCCGTCCCGCTCGGCGATCCGCCGGCCGAGCGCACGCGACACGCGTGGGACGAGGAGCTCGAGGCCGACGAGGGCTGGGCGAAGTACAACCGCTCGTACTGGCTCCGCGACTATCGCGGCTTCCTCGAGTTCTTCTTCTCGCGGATGTTCACGGAGCCGCACTCGACGAAGCCGATCGAGGACTGCGTCGGCTGGGGCCTCGAGACGACGCCCGAGACGCTCGTGGCGAACGAGCTCGGCAAGGGGCTCGATCCCGAAACGACACGCGAGCTCGCGGCGGGGCTCGGCTGCCCCGTTCTCGTGATTCAGGGCACGGAGGACGCGATCACCGGCCCGGGCCGAGGGATCGCGCTCGCCGAGGCGACGGGCGGCGAGCTCGTCCTGCTCGAGGGCTCGGGCCACGGGCCGCACGTGCGCGACCCGGTCAAGGTGAACCTCCTGCTGCGGGAGCTCGTCGCGCCGCCGCCGCGCGCCGCCGGCTGGACGCGCGGCAAGTCCCGTCGCAAGCGGGCGCTCTACGTCTCCTCGCCGATCGGCCTCGGCCACGCCCAACGAGACGCGGCGATCGCGGACGAGCTGCGCAAGCTCCATCCCGACCTCGAGATCGACTGGCTCGCGCAGCACCCGGTCACGGCCGTGCTCGAGGCGCGCGGCGAGCGCGTCCACCCGGCGAGCGCCTACCTGGCGAACGAGTCCGGGCACATCGAGAGCGAGTCGGCCGAGCACGACCTGCACTGCTTCCAGGCGATCCGTCGGATGGACGAGATCCTGCTCGCGAACTTCATGGTCTTCCACGACCTCGTCCGCGACGAGCACTACGACCTGTGGATCGGCGACGAGGCGTGGGAGCTCGACTACTACCTCCACGAGAATCCCGAGCAAAAGCGCGCGGCGTACGTCTGGCTGACGGACTTCGTCGGCTGGCTTCCGATGGAGGACGGCGGCGCGCGCGAGGCCCACGTCACCACGGACTACAACGCCGAGATGATCGCGCACATCGCCCGCTTCCCGCGCCTCCGCGACCGCGCGGTCTTCGTGGGCAACCCGGAGGACATCGTCCCGGACTCGTTCGGGCCCGAGCTGCCGCCGATCCGCAACTGGACGGAGGAGAACTACAGCTTCGCCGGCTACGTGACGGGCTTCGACCCGCGCGACGTCGGCGACCGAGGCGCGCTCGGCTACGGCGACGACGAGCGCGTGTGCATCGTCACGGTCGGCGGCTCCGGCGTCGGCGCCCACCTCCTCCGTCGCGTGATCGCCGCGTTTCCCGAGGCGAAGGAGCGCGTGCCCGACCTGCGCATGGTCGTCGTCGCAGGGCCCCGGATCGACCCGGCGAGCCTGCCGCAGCACGACGGGCTCGAGGTGTGCGCGTACGTCCACGAGCTCTACCGCCACCTCGCCGTTTGCGACCTCGCGATCGTCCAGGGCGGCCTCACGACGGCGATGGAGCTGACGGCAAACCAGCGGCCGTTTCTCTACTTCCCGCTCCGGCACCACTTCGAGCAGAACTTCCATGTGCGCCACCGGCTCGAACGCTACGGCGCCGGCCGCTGTATGGACTTCGAGACGGATGGCGCCGCCGAGATCGCCGCCGCGATCGCCGAGGAGATCGGCCGCCAGGTCGACTACCGGCCGGTCGAGACCGACGGCGCGGCGAGGGCGGCGCGGCTGATCGGCGAGCTGCTCTGACCTGCGCCGCCGGGGCCCGTGGAGCCCCCGGCGGCGCGTCAGCTCTTCGTCAGGCGCCGGTGGCCTTCCAGAAGTAGTAGTCGGCGGTGTACGGAACCTCGGACGTCGTGCCCGCCGAGCCCGCGTCACACTCGGCCGCGTCGGGTTCGAGACCGCCCGTCGTCGCGACCCGCTGGATGAACGTCGTGCCCGCGAGGCGATCGCCGTCCGCACCGGCCGACGTCGAGGCGGCCTCCAGCAGGAGCCATTGGATCGTGCCCTCGGCAGGAGCGCGACCCACCACGGTTCCTACGACGAGGCTGCCGTCCCTCGCCTGCCACGACGGGCCGCCGAAGTGGGTGGCGAGCAGCTTGCCCTGCTCGGAGTACAGGTTCGCCCGCGGGGCGACGAAGTCCCAACGGTAGCCGCCCCCGACTGCGTTGCACGCGTAGATCTGGACGCCGACGGCCTCACCGACGAGGAACACCTTGTTTCCCTCGGGAACCGCGATCGTCTGCGGGACGTCCGGCGCCGCCGGGCCGGCGTAGGCGTTGGCGACGAGGACGGTCGCCGCGATCACGGCCAGCGACAGGGCGCCGACACGGATGACGTTCTTCATTCGAGGTACCTCCGTTTGCTCGTGCATCCGGCGGGATCGCCGGATCGGGTTGCCCGGAGGAGACAGGAGCACGGTTGCCGTTCGGCTGCGATCCGGTAAACGCCCACCGCGCGCAAGCGAGCGTCCAGCCCTCCGCGTGCTCGAAAATCTCCCGCCCGCGTCGGCGTGGCTCGAGGTGCGCCCCGTCCTCGCGTGGGAGCCGAGCCGGCGGCTTACGCGAAGACCCTCGCGCGGCTCGGCCGGATGTGGACGCTCTCCCCCGGCTCGAGCTCGAGCTCCTCGCTCTCGTTCCGGGTCACCTGGGCCCAGATCTGCTGCCCGTCGTCGAGGACGAGCTCGACCCGCACCTCGAAGCCGAGGTGGAGGATGCGCGTGACCGTCCCCGCGCGCGTATCGCCGTTCGGCTCGAGCGTGAGCTCGACGTCGTGCGGGCGTACGAAGGCGTCCCCGAGCCGGTTCACCGCGCCGATGAAGCTCATCACGAACGCGTTCGCCGGATGCTCGTAGAGGTCGCGCGGGCGACCGGTCTGCTCGATGCGCCCGTGGTTCATGACGGCGACGCGGTCGGCGACCTCCATCGCCTCCTCCTGGTCGTGCGTCACGAGCACGGTCGTCACGCGGACGTTCTCGTGCAGCCGTCGCAGCCAGCCGCGCAGCTCCTTGCGCACCTGCGCGTCGAGCGCCCCGAACGGCTCGTCGAGGAGGAGCACTTTCGGCTCGACCGCGAGCGCGCGGGCGAGCGCCATCCGCTGCCGCTGGCCGCCGGAGAGCTGCGCCGGGTAGCGGTCGGCGAGCCCGTCGAGCTGCACGAGCGAGAGCAGCTCGGCCACCTTCGCCCGGATCTCCGCCTTCGGCCGCCTGCGAATCGTCAGGCCGAACGCGACGTTGTCGCGCACGGTCATGTGCTTGAACGCCGCGTAGTGCTGGAATACGAACCCGACGCCACGGCGCTGCGGCGGGATCCCCGTCACGTCCTCGCCGAGGATCGCGACCTCGCCGGCGTCCGGCATCTCGAGGCCCGCGATCACCCGCAGGAGCGTCGACTTCCCGCTGCCGCTCGGCCCGAGGAGCGCGGTCAACGAGCCGCCCGCGATCGCGAGCGAGACGTCGTCGAGGGCGACGAAGTCACCGAAGCGCTTCGACACCCGGCTGACGGCGATCGACATCCGAGACCTCCTTCTCGTGTCGTGGCTGGAGGACGCTCAACGCGACGAGCGTCAGGACGGCGAGGAGCGCGAGCACGAGCGAGGTCGTGTACGCCGCCACCTCGTTGAAGCGCAGGTACTGCTCGTCCACGTGGATGGTCAGCGTCTCGGTCTTGCCGGCGAGCCGGCCGGAGACGACCGCGACCGCGCCGTACTCCCCGAGCGCGCGCGCCGTCGTCAGGACGACGCCGTACGCGACCCCCCAGCGGATCGCGGGGAGCGTGATCCGCCGGAACGTCTGCGCCGGGCCGGCGCCGAGCGTCCACGAGACCTCCTCCTGGTCGCTCCCGATCTCGCGGAGGACGGGCACGACCTCCCGGACGACGAACGGGAGCGTGACGAAGACGGTCGCCAGCACGATCCCGGGTGTCGAGAAGACGACCGGGATCCCGTTCGCGACGAGCCAGGAGCCGAGCCAGCCGTCGCGGCCGTAGACGAGCACGAGCGAGAGCCCGACGACGACCGGCGAGAGCGCCAGGGGCAGGCCGATCGCGGAGTTGAGAAGCCACGAGCCACGGTCGGAGCCTCGCCGGACGAGCGCGAGCGCGCAGACGACGCCGAAGACCGTGTTGAGCGGCACCGCGATCACGACCGCGGTCACCGTCAGCTGGAGCGCGTGGAGGAACGCGGGGTCCCGAAGGGCGTCGAGCACCGGGCCGATCCCGTCGCCGAATGCGTTCACGACCACCATCGAGACCGGCAGGACGAGGATCGCCGCGAGATACGCGAGCGCAACCGCGCGCAGGCCGTAGCGGGTGAGCGAGCGGTCAGGCGTCGTGCCTCCGGCTACGCCGCTCGAGCACGTCGGCGCCTACGAGGATCGCGAGCGAGAGCACGAGGAGGACGACGGAGACCGCGGCCGCGGCCTCCTGCTCGCCGCTTTCGATCGCCTTGTAGATGTGGACGGAGGCGACCTCGGTCGAGAACGGGATGTTCCCCGAGATGAGCACGACCGAGCCGAACTCGCCCACCGCCTTCCCGAACGAGAGCGCGGCGCCCGAGAGCACGGCGGGCAGGAGGTTCGGCAGGACGATCCGGCGGAAGGTCGTCGCCGGGCCGGCGCCGAGCGACGCGGCCGCCTGCTCCATCTCGCGATCGAGCTCGAGCAACACCGGCTGTACGGAGCGGACGACGAACGGGAGCGTGACGAAGAGGAGCGCGAGGACGATCGCCGTGCGCGTGTACGAGACGTTGACGCCGAGCGGGCTCCTTGGGCCGTAGACAGCCAGCAGCGTGAGGCCGGCGACGATCGTCGGGAGCGCGAACGGGAGATCGATGAGCGCGTTCACGAGGCTCTTGCCGCGGAAGTCGTCGCGGACGAGCACCCACGCGATGAGCGTCCCGGTCACGGCGTTCACCGTGACGACGAGGAGCGAGAGCGCGAACGTGAGCTCGAGCGCGGCGACCGCCGCCGGCGACGAGATCTCGGCCCAGAACGCGCCGAGCCCGCCCCCGAGCGACGCCGCCACGACGGCGGCGATCGGGACGAGGACGACGAGGCTCAGGTACGCCGTCGAGATCCCGAGCGCGAGGCCGCCGCCGCGCCGGGCCCGGCGGCCCGAGCGCGCCGGCAGACCGAGCGCTGCCGCCCTACCCGCCAGTGGGCACCCCCAGCTCGTTCTCGATGTCCGCGAAGATGCTCTCGTCCCGGTCGAAGAAGCGCGTCCGGACGTCCGCCCACCCGCCGAGGTCGGCGATCGTGAAGAGCCCGGGCGGCTCCGGGTAGTCGAACTCCGCGAGGACGCCCTCGACGACCGGCCGGTAGCCGTGCTCGCCGAAGACGCGCTGCGCCTCGGGGGTGCGGAGGTGGTCGACGAACGCCTGCGCGGCGGCCTCCTTCCCTCCCTCGACGACCGCGACCGGGTTCTCGATCAGGATCGTCTGGTCCGGGATGATGTACTCGAGCGGCTGGTCGGCCTGCTGGGCGAAGATCGCCTCGCTCTCGTACGCGAGGAGGACGTCCCCCTTGCCGGCCGAGAACGTCTGGAGCGACTCACGGGCGCTCTTGTCCTGCACGGGCACGTGCTCGAGGAAGAGCTCGCGGAGATAGCCGACGGCCTCGTCCTCGGACCTCCCCTGCTCGAGCTGCGCGCCGTAGGCGGCCATGACGTTCCACTGCGCGCCGCCCGACGTGAAGGGGTTCGGGGTGATGACCTCGATCCCCTCGCGGAGCAGGTCGTCCCACGTCTCAATCCCTTCCGGGTTCCCCTCGCGCACGACGAAGACGACGACCGAGTCGGTGACCATCCCGTCGTGCTCGTCGCCGGCCCAACCCTCGGCGACGATCCCGGCGTCCACGAGCCGGGTGACGTCGGGCTCGAGCGAGAACGCGACGACGTCGGCCTCGAGCCCCGCCTCGACCGCCCGGCTCTGCTCGCCGGAGGAGGCGTACGACCGGTCGAAGTCGACGCCCTGCCCGTCCGGGGTCTCCTGGAAGGCCGGGATGATCTCCTCGTATGCCTCGCGCGGGGTCGAGTACGCGACGAGCGAGAGCGTGTCCCCGCCGCCCGCGCCCGAGGCGTCGCCCCCGCAGCCCGTGACGACGGCGGCGAGCGCGAGCATCGAGCAGGCTGCGGCTCTGCGTACTTGATATTGTTTACAGATAAAGGTGATTTTATACGACATGGCGGGAAGGTTAGGGACAGCCTCGGACCGCTGTCAAGCGAGAGTCGTCCGTCGGCTACGCTCGCCCGCGATGCTCGAGCTCGAGGTCTACGAGGGGGACATCACGGCGCTCGCCGTCGACGCGATCGCGAACGCCGCGAACGACCGGCTCTGGATGGGCGCAGGCGTCGCGGGCGCGATCAAGCGCGCCGGCGGCGAGGAGATCGAGCGGGAGGCGGTCGCGCTGGGCCCGATCCCGCTCGGCGAGGCGGTCACGACGGGTGCGGGGCGCCTCGAGGCGAGGCACGTGATCCACGGCGCGGTGATGGGCCAGGACCTGACCACGAGCGCCGCACTCGTGGCCCGCACGACGCGGCGCTGCCTCGAGGTCGCCGACGAGCTCGGAGCCGGGTCGCGCGCGCTGCCCGCGTTCGGGACGGGCGTGGGCGGCTTCCCGCTCGCCGAATGCGCGGAGATCATGGTGCGCGGGACGCGCGGGTTCGAGACCGCCGCGCTCGGGCGCGTCGTCTTCGCCGTCTTCGGCGACGAGGCCGAGCGGGCGTTCCGCGCCGCCCTCGGGTCTTAGAACTCGTTTCGGAATGACGACTCGTCGCCGGGGTGCGATGGGCGGTTCGAGGTCAGGACGCAGCGTTTCGTTCGTAGCCGGAGGCTACGGGCGAAAACCGAGGACGCGGCCTCGGGCCGCCCAGCGCGGCCCGGCGGCTCAGTGCTTCGTTTCGAAACGAGTTCTCAGCCGCTGCGGATCCGCCGGCGTGCGACGTGGAAGCCGTGGCGGACGGCCGTCACGGCCAGGCGCGGGTCGCCGGCGACCGAGCGCGCGAGCGCAGGCCAGCCGCGCTCGCGGGCGGCGAAGAGCCGGTCGAGGTCGCGGAGCCATGCGACCCGCTCCTCGAGGAGGCCGCGCAGCGCCGGGTCGTCCTGCACGCCCGGCCGCTCGAGCAAGAGGCTGTCGGAGGCGAGCCGACCGCGGAGGTGCTCGCGGCGATCGCCCGTGACCGAGCCCGCGCGGCGGCGGTAGAGGTAGTACGCGTCGGGGATCTGCGTCCAGCGCGCGCCGGCGAGCGCGAGATCGACGAAGAAGCAGAAGTCGGAGCCGACGGGGAGCGAGCCGTCGTAGCGGACGCCGTGCTCCTGCACGAACGCGCGGCGCACGAGCGGCTTCAGGAGCCCGAGCCCGTACCGAGCGAGGTCGGCCGGGCGGAGCGGGAACGGCCCGCTCGCCCGGACGCCGTTCGAGGCGAGCAGCGTCCGGGTGCGCTTGCCGGCCTCCTCGATCACGATGTCGTCGGTCACGACGTCCGCCTCGGCGAGGAACGGCGAGAGCCGCTCGAGGCGCTCGGGGAGCCAGGCGTCGTCCGCGTCGAGCACCGCGACCCAGTCCCCGCGCGCCTCCTCGATCGCCCGGTTGCGGCTCTCGCCCGGCCCGACGTTCTGCTCGTTCACGAGGACGCGCACGCGGTCGTCGGCGCGAGCGATGTCATGTGCTAATTCGCGCGTGTTATCCGTCGAGTAATCGTCGACGATTACGACTTCGATATTCGTTTTCGTCTGACTTAGCGCCGAGCCTGCCGCCGTGGAAAGAAGGCTGCCGACATTGTACGCCGGTATGATGACGCTGACGATGGCGCGATTCTACAGGCCCGGTCCGGCGACCACGCGCGAGCCGCGCGCGTGACGAGCCGAGCCGAGGAGGCGACCCCGTCGCCCAGGGTCGCGTCCGCCGCGGCTGCGGGCGCCAAGCCGCTCGACGCCTGGTGGACGGTGCTCGTCGTCGACCCGTTCGCGCTCCGTCTTCTGCCCGCGCTGGCGGCGCGGTCGTGGATCACGCCGCTGCGCCTGACGCTCGCCGGCGCCGCGATCTCCGCCGCTTCGATCCCCGCGTTCGCGACCGAGCATTTCATCGTCGGCGCGGTGCTCTTCCAGGCCGGGTTCTTCTTCGACTGTCTGGACGGAAAGCTCGCGCGGATGCGCGGCGAGACCTCGCGACTCGGCGCGTTCCTCGACCAGGTGCTCGACGTGCTCATTCGCACCGGCGCGTTCGTCGCGCTCGCCTGGCACGCGTTCCCGGACTTCCGCCTCGCGCCCGCGCTCGCCGCGGCGATCGTCCTCTTCGAGTCGTGGCTGCGCGTCTTCCCGTCGCCCGCTCGCGAGGGCGCTGGCGCGACGTTGCCGGGCGCCCTCGGACGGGCTCGGGCGGCCCTCGCGCGGAGGCGGCTCGTGCTCCTGCCCTCGACGGTGGACATGGAGACGGTCGCGCTGTTCCTGCTCCCGCTGACCGGGAGCACGCGCGCTATCGGGGTCGGCGTGATCGTCGCGCTGGCCGGCTACGCGTTCTACTGCCTCCTCCACATCCGCCGGCTCGTGCGGGCGCCGTGACTCCCGCCGTCGTGATCCTCGCAGCGGGGCGCGGGAGCCGCCTCGCGGGGGATCTGCCGAAGTGGTTCATCCGGGTGAGCGGACGGACGCTCGCCGAGCGTCAGCTCGACGCGCTCCGCGCCGCGGGCGTGGAACGGCCGCTCGTCGTGACGGGCTTCCGCCCGGAGCTCTTCGAGGCGGACGCGCTCGGCGCGGAGCTCGTGCACAACGCCGACTGGGCGACGAGGAACAACTGGTTCTCGCTCGCCGTCGCGCTCGAGCACCTGGCGCGCGAGGGCCGCGACGACGCCGTCTGCGTCCTCAACTCGGACCTCCTCGTCGGACCGCGCGTCGTGCAGCGGTTCCTCGACGCCGCGACGGTCGACCCGCGCAGCCTCCTTGCGGTCGACCACGAGGCGCCGCGGACGGACGAGCAGATGAAGGTCGCGGTCGAGCACGGGCAGGTGGTCGACATCGGGAAGGGTGAGCTCGTAGCGCCGGCGGCCGGGGAGTACGTCGGCCTCGCGAAGCTCGCGGCGGAGGACGCCTTCCTCCTGCGGGCGATCCTCGACGAGTTCGCGGCCGACCCGGCGCGCACGGACGAGTGGTACGAGGGCGCGTTCCGCGAGGCGATGCGCGCGGGGGTCGAGTTCGGCGCCGTCCCGGTCGATCCCGGACGGTGGATCGAGATCGACGACGCGGCAGACCTCGAGCGGGCGGAGGCGGTCGCCGCGCTCCTGGAGGACGAAGACTGATGCGGACGGACAGATCGGTGAGCATCCCGACGCTGCTCGAGATCGCGCCGGGCACGATGGACGCGCTCGGCGACCTCCTCCCCGGCGTCGCGGTCGACCTCGCACGTCCGCTGGTCGGGACGGGCGGCGAGCAGACGGCCGAAGTCGCCGAGCGGGCGCGGGAGCAGCTCCCGCGCGCCTCCGTCCTCGCCGGCCTGGACGGCGACCCGGCGAGCGTCGAGGCGGTCGCACACGAGATCCGCACGCGGAACGCGACGTGCTGCCTCGCCGTCGGCGGTGGGCGCGTGATCGACACCGTGAAGTATGCGAGCGCGCAGACAGGCGTGCCGTTCGTGAGCGTCCCGACCGCGCTCTCGCACGACGGCATCTGCTCGCCGATCGCCTCGCTCGTCGGCGCGGACGGGCGGCGGCAGAGCCTCGCCGCGGTCATGCCGGCGGCCGTCGTCGTCGATCTCGCGGTCGTGCGGGCGGGCCCGCCGCGGGCGACGCGGGCCGGCGCCGGCGACCTGCTGAGCAACCTCACCGCCCTCCAGGACTGGCGGCTCGCGGCCGCGCGCGGCCGGGACACGTTCGACGGCTATTCCGCGCTCATCGCCGAGGCCTCCGCGCACGCGTTCCTCTACCTCGCCGGCGCGGCGGAGGAGCTCTCGCTCGAGACGCTCGCGCGCGGGCTCGTGCTGAGCGGGCTCGCGATGGCGACGGCGGGGACGAGCCGTCCGTGCTCGGGCGCCGAGCATCTGATCAGCCATGCGCTCGACGGGCTTCTCCGCGGGGAGGCGCGGCTGCACGGCGAGCAGGTCGCGCTGGGGACGCTCGTCGCCGCGGAGGCGCACGGCGGGGTGCCGGAGGAGCTCCGCGCCGCGTTCCGCACACTCGGCCTGCCACGCCGCGCCGCCGACCTGGGCCTCGAGCCGGACGTCGTCGTCGAGGCGGTCCTGACGGCGCCCTCGACCCGGCCGGAGCGCTACACGATCCTCGACGAGATCGACCTTTCGCGGGGCCCGGTCGAGGAGCTCGTCGCGCGGGCGCTCGGGGACTAGCGCGCCGGCGGCCGCCCGGCGTGGAGACGGATCCGCTCCGCGAGCGCGCGGCGATGCGCGCGCTTGCCCGGGCGCACCGCTGCGAGCGCCCAGCGCGCGGAGTCGATCCCGAGCAGCGCACCGCGGAACGCGGCCGACGCGCGGCGCCCGAAGTGCTTGCGCGCGTACGCGTGCTGGCTCTCGACGAGGAGCAGCGTGAGGGCGGACTCGTCCGCGTCCGTGCTCGCGCGCGCCTCGTGGACGGCCTCGACGTCGGGCGTGAGGACGGTCTTCCAGCCGAGCCGCTTCGCGCGGACGAGCCAGTCGGTCTCCTCCGCGTAGACGAAGAACCGCTCGTCGAAGGGGCCGACCGCCTCGAGGGCCGTGCGGCGCAGGACGAGGAACGCGCCTGTCGCCGCGTCGACGACGCGCTCCGAGTCATACTCCCAGTCGCCGTACCGGCTTGCGTGCAGGCGCCGCGAGCCGGGGAAGCGGCCGCGCAGGCCGAGCGCCGTGACGAGCAGGTCGCGCAGGCGCGGCTCGCGGCGCGCATTGCGCTGAAGGGCGCCGCCGGCGCCGACGAGCCGCGGCGCGACGGCGGCCACGTCCTCGTCGGCGGCGAAGATCCGGTCGATCGCGGCGGGGTCGCCCCGGATGCCGCTCACGTCTGGGTTGAGGAGGAGGACGAGGGGCGCCGCAGTCGCGGCGACCGCCTGGTTCACGGCGGCCGCGAAGCCGCGGTTCTCCTCGTTCGCGATCGCCTGCGCGCCGGAGACGGCCTCGACCGAGCCGTCCCCGGGCGAGTTGTCCACGATCGTCACCGCCGCGCGGTCGCCGAGCCAGCGGCGCGCCTCCTCCACGGCGGCCGCGAGCTTCGGGCCGCTGCGGTAGTTGACCAGCACGACGTCGACGTCGCTCACCGGCCGCCTCCGAGGAGCGAGCGGTAGAGCCGCTCGTACGCGTCGACCGCGGCCTCCCAGCCGGCGTGCTCGACCGCCCAGGCGCGGGCGCGGCGGCCGAGCGCCGCGCGACCCTCCGCGTCGGCGAGCAGATCGAGGATCGCGCGGGCGAGCTCGTCGTCCGTCTCGGCGAGCCGCACGTGCTCGCCGTCGGCGACCGGCAGCCCGGCAGCGGCGAGCGGCGTCGCGACCACGGCCTTGCCGAAGCCGAGCGCCTCGATCGTCTTCACACGGATCCCGCCGCCGATCGCGAGCGGGGCGACCACGACGTTCGCCCGGTCGAGGTACGGCGTGACGGACGGCACCTCGCCGGTCACGACGACGCCTTCGCCGGCGAGCGCCTCGACGGCCGGCGGGGGCGCGCGTCCGACGAGCTCGACGGTCACGCCGGGCCGCTCCCGCCGGACGAGGGGAAGCACGTCGAGCACGAGCCGGCGGGCGGCCTCCACGTTGGGCATGTGGACGAAGTTCGCGACGAAGAGGAGCCTGTCCGCGTCGGACGCGCCGGCCGGATCGAGCGCCTCGGGCGGGATGTCGATCCCGAACGGGATCACGTCGATCGGCGTGCGCGCGCCGAGCGCGCGGAGGGCGTCGCGGTCGGCCTCGGTGAAGGCGACCGCGGCGTCGACGCGCTCCAGCGACTGCCGCTCGAACCGCCGCCAGGCACGCTCCTCGCCACGCGCGGCGAGCCGGGCGCGGCGCCGGCCGCCCAGGGACGCGGACACGGCCTCGGCCGCGCGCGCGGCGGCGGGCTCGTGCTGGACGAGGACGCGAGCGGCGCGGAGCTCGCGAAGCGCCGGAAGGTACTGCGTCATGACGGCGTACTCGCACTGGACGACGTCCGGCCGGAACTCCCCCGCGAGGGTGCGAAGCCGCCCGGCGCAGGCGCGGCTCCACGCGAGCGTGGCCCAGCGCGGGCGGCCGGCGAGGAGCGGCGCCATGGTATTCGCCTGGTAGCGAAGCTCGGCCGCGCCGCCCCGCGGGCGCGCGGGCAGCTCGCAGCGCACGAGCGGCTCGCACGCCTCGCCCACCACGTCGTCTGCGACGTCGTCCGAGCCGCGCCCGAGGTGGAGGAGTGCGACCCGATGGCGCTTCGCCAGCTCGGTGACGAACCCCGCGGTGACCCGGCTCCCGCCGTGGTGGCCGTCGAGCCGGGGCGGGAAGGGCGCGAGGACGAGGACGCGGAGAGCGTCGGCTGCCATGGCCGGATTATCCGGCGGCCCGGAGGACGCGGGCGATCGTCCAGGCGAACCGGCCGAGCCCCTGGCCCGCGCGCGGCTCGACGCGGCCGATCAGCAGCTCGTCGTCACCGTCCGCGAACGCGGCGTGCACGCCCGTGTAGCCCGCCGCGAACCCGGCGTCGCGCGCGACTGCCGCGACGCGCGCGTCGGCCTTCCCGTGCGGGTAGGCGATCGCGGTGACCGACCCGCCGGCGAGCGCCTCCAGCCCCGCGCGCCCGTCGGAGACGCGCTCGGCGAGCGCCGCTTCGTCGAGCCCGACGAGCCGGTCGTGGCGGCGCGTGTGGAAGCCGATCTCGTGGGAGGACGCGAGCGCCCGCGCGTCCTCCGCAGTCAGCCGCTGCGCCGGACGGTGCGGCGCGGCGCGCTCGGCCAGCACCCGTGCGACGGCAGCGCGCTCGTCCGGCGCGAGCTCCTCGATCGCCTTCGCGACGGCGTGGATCGCCCGCGGCCGGCGGGCGAGCGCCTCCGCCGCGCCCGGAAGGTCGTCCGCGCGCAGCGTTCCGGCGTCCACCGCCGCCTGGAGGTCATCCCACCAGAACCGCCGCTCGCCGCCGAGGAATGAGCCGCAGAGGAAGAACGTCGCCGGGATGCGGTGCCTGCTCAGAAGCGGCGCCGCGACGCGTGCGTGCTCGGGCAGGTCGTCGTCGAAGGTGACCGCGAGCGGAATCGGGTCGCCGCGTCTGCGCGCCGCGACGATCGACGGCAGGGCCGAGGCGAGAACGGGAAGGAACGTCCGCGCGACGAAGCTCATCTGTCGCGCGAACGCATCCGCGGCAACGGCGGGGTTCAGCTCGTGGGCGGGGTCGCCGGCCCGCTCGGCGACCCGGTGGTAGACGAGCGCGAGCCCGACGCGCCTCCTCGTCGCCCGCAGCCGCGCGAGCTCGGCCGCCGCGACCGCGAAGCGGACGGGCGCCGGCGACCTGCTCAGGAGCCGCCGCGGCGCCGTACCCGCTCCTTCCAGATCCACGACGCCGTCCCGGCGAGGATGCCTGCGACGTACACCAGGTCACCCGCAGCCGCGCGCCGGCGCCCCGGCCGCATGCTGCGCGGGATCCGCCCCAGGCGTGGCCCGACGTCCTTGCGCATCCGGGCGAGCATGTGCCGGTCCTCCCGCGAGGCGTGCTTCGTGTAGAAGCCGCCCTTCCCGAGCCCGTAGCGCCAGCGGTACACGAGGTGCTGCCGGTCCGGTCGCCACGCTCGGTGGATCGCGAGTGCCTCCGGCACGTAGACGATCTCGTAGCCCTCCTCGAGCAGGCGGAAGCCGAGGTCGTTGTCCTCCGCGGACGGGTGCAGCGTGCCCGGGCCGAGCCGCTCGTCGAAGAGCCCCACCTCGAGGAGCGGCTGCCGGCGCGCGGCCATGTTCCCGCCCGCGAGGACGTCGGTGCCGATCCGCCCTCGGTACGTGGCGGGCTCCTCCGAGACGGCCGACGCGGGCGAGAAGCCACCGGGCACCTCCGGCTCACCGACCACGACGCGCCCGGTCGCGACGGCGCGCGGCCCGGCGGCGGCGAGCGCCTCGACGAACGCGCGATGCCACCCCGGCGTGACGAGGATGTCGTCGTCGATCAGGAGCACGATCTCGTGCGCGGCCTCCAGGATCCCCTGGTTCCGGCTCGCGCTCAACCCGGCCGCGAGTGCGGCGACCGTCCGCGCGCCTTCCACCGCGACCGGCTCGGCGCTCTGGTCGACGACGAGGATCTCCTCCGGCCGCGACTCGCCGGCGAGGATCGAGTCCACCGCCTCGCGGACGAGGCGCGGCCGGTCCTTCGTGGCGATGACCACGGTGCTCGGCGGCAGGGCGGCAGCCACGCCCTACTTCCCCGCGGCGATCCCGATCAGGGTCGCGTAGTCGGGGTCGACGAGGTCCAGGTCGCGCGTCCGGAGCTCCTCGTGCGCGATCCCGCGCAGGAACGCCGTCGACGCGAGGACGTTCCCGTAGCTCACGACCTCGACCTCGGCGAAGCGGGCGAAGAGCCGCGCGCAGCTCGCCTGGGTGAAGCGCCAGTAGTCGTCGAGCTTCCCGGGCACGGTGATGATGCGGCTCACGACCGGCACCGTTACGAGGAGCGTGCCGCCGGGCCTGAGGATGCGGTGCGCGTGCCCGATCGCCGCCTCGAGGTCGTAGACGAACTGGAGCGTCTGCGTGAGGACGAAGCAGTCGAACATGTCGTCGGCGACGCCGTCGAGCGCCTGGAGGTCGCCCACGATCGTCGCCTGCTCGTTCGCCGGGTCGACGTCGAGGACGTCCGCGTGCGTGACGCCCGTCCCGAGGCGCGTCGTGTAGCCCGAGTCCTTCACCTCGAGCACGCGCCCCGTGATCGCGTCCCGCCGCTCGCCGAGGAACCGCTCGACGTAGTACCGGTCGACCGGGGTGCCGCGGTCGTAGCCGAAGTCGCGGCTGAGCGGCGCCGTCCCGCGGGCGGTGCCGAGGAACGCGGGCCTGCGGAGCCGCCGCAGGCGCCGCCGGGCGCGGCGCTCCCGCTCGGGGCCGAGCCGCCGCAGGGTCGCGTGGAGGAGGCGTCGCAAGGGGCGGGTCATGCTATCCCGCCCGCCTGCCGGGAATGCGCGCACGGAGCGCGACCGCGTACGAGCGGTAGAGCTCCCGCTCCCCGCGCGGGGCGCCCACGGTCGCGTAGACGACGGCGTACGCGAGCCCCGCGACGGCGAGGCCCGCGAGAAGCCCCGGCAGCGTCGCGCCGCTCACGAGCTCGCGCGCTCCCACCAGTACCGAAACGAAGACGGCCGCCGGGAGCACGAGCGGCACCACCGCCGCGCGCGCGAGCTCGAGGACGGAGACGCCGAGCGTCCGCGTCGTGTACGGGACGACCGCGAGCGAGAGGACGACGACGGTCGAGATCACGGTCGCCGCGGCCACCCCGGCGAGCCCGAACGCGAGCACGAGCGCGATCGAGAGCGCGAGATTCAGGAGCCCGTCCGCCAGCGCGCTCCATGCGATCCACCGGTGGCGCTCGATCGCCATGAGGACGTTCGTCCCCGGGTACGTCGCCACGTCGAGCAGCCCGTTCACGGCGAGAATCGTCACGAGGTACGCGTACTCGCGGTACTCCTCCCCCACCCAGAGCGCGAGGACGTCGCCGCCCGCGACCGCGAGCGCGAGGGTGAGCGGCAAGGCGACGGCGAGCGTGACCCGCGTCCCGCCGACGAAGATCGCGCGGAGCGCTCGCTCGTCCCCGACGGCCGCGCGCTCGGATGCGAAGGGGAAGGTCACGCGCACGAGCTGGCTCGTCAGAAGCGTGACCACCTGCGCGAGCCGCTGCGCGAGCGCGTACGGGGTGATCGTGGCGACTCGGAGCGCCACGCCGATCACGATCGGGTCGGTGCGCGCGGTGAGCAGGCCGGAGAACTGGATGACCGCCACGTACGAGCTGAAGGAGAAGACGCGGCGCGCCTCCCTCCTGCTCGCCCCGCGCCAGCCCAGCCGCAGCCGCGGCTCGATCCGCCGCAGAGCGAGGAGGACAGGGATCTGCATGATGGGCGTGGTTGCGGCATTCACGATGGCGAGCGCCAGGATCCCGCCGCCGAGCTCGAGGACGACGACCGTCGCGAGCGCACCGAGCAGCGTGGCCACGATCGCGATCGCCGCCGCGACGTCGAAGCGCTGGAGCCCGCGCAGGACGCTGAGCGCGGTCGCGCAGGGGAGCGCCGCCCCGGCGCCGATCCCGGCGATCAGGATGAGCCACGGCGCCTCGGCACTGAACTCCGCCGGGATCTCGATGATGCGCGGGACCACGAGCGCGAGCACGCCCGCGATCACGGCGAACGCGAGCCCGAGCCCCGTGTAGAGCGAGAGGATCGTCGCGAGCACGCGGTTCGCCTCCTCGTGCTCCCCGCGCGCCTGCAGTTCGGCCGTGTACTTGACGGCCGCTCCGGTCAGCCCCAGGTCGAGCAGGACGCTGTACCCGACGATCGCGAGCGTCAGCGCCCAGAGGCCGTAGCCCGCCGCACCGAGGTGCCCGAGCACGAACGGCGTCAAGAGGAAGAGGGTGGCGAGTGCGACGAACTGCGCCGCGTAGTTGCTCGAGACGTTGCGGAGCAGGCGGGCGGGGACCGGGCTCGCGGGCGTCTCGGTCACAAGCGGCCGATCCTCTCCGCGAGCACGTTCCGGTCGCGGGCCAGGCGGGCGGAGATCCGGACGAACTCGCCGCCGGCCCCACCGCGGCGCGCCTCGTTCAGGGCGTGCTCGAGCCAGCAGGCGTGGAAGCAGGCGACAGCCTCGCGCACCCCAAGGTCGAGCGCGGCGCGGTGGCCCGCGACGAGCCGCTCCGCCGTGGCGGCCGGCTCGCCCCGCCCGGCGAAGCACGCGTCGAAGACCTCGGCCCGCGTCCCGTACGCACCGCCGGCGAGATACGCGTCCACGACGGCGTACACGAGGTCGCGGAGCGGCAGGTCGCGCGGCCGCGCGGCTTCCCAGTCGACGACGGCGAGCCGGCCGTCGCCGGCAGCCAGGACGTTCGCCGTGGTCAGGTCGTTGTGGGCGGCGACGGCAGGAATGGGCATGAGGCGCCCGCACAGGTCGCGGAGCCAGGCCTCGTAGGCGGGCGCGTCCGGAAGGTGCGGTGCGAGCTCCCGCGCGTCTTCGAGGAGCCGCTCCTCGACCTCTGCGGCGGTGAACGGGCTCTGGGCGCGCGTCGCGCGGTTCCATTGCTCGAGCCAGGCGGCGACCCGGTCGAGGAGATCGACCACGCTCGAGGGGCGCCCGGCCAGGCCCCAGGCGGCGGGCCGTCCCTCGACGGCACTCGCGAGCACGACCTGCGCCGCGCCGACCCGGCCCGCCGCGAGCGGAGCGGGCGTGTCGATCCCCGCGACGCGCGCCGGAACGGCGACCGAGGCGAGCGCCTCGTGCTCGGCGCCGCCCGTGCCAACCTTCCCCACGGCCGCGGGCGCGCGGCCGTCGCGCGCGAAGACGTGCACGAGCGTCGAGCCGCCCATGTCCCGCCAGGTGGGCGTGAGGATCACGCAGCCCGTGTCCGCGTCCGGCGCCAGCTCTCGCAGCCAGGCGAGGAGCGGCCGTGAGCCGGGACGGCGTGCGACGACGGCCGACTCGCGGAGGAGCGGCGCCGCCGCGGCCGCGAGCCGGCGGCGCGGCGTCGGCGGGAGGAGCGTCGAGAGCGCATGGCGCAGCGCGCGCGGCTCGGCGGACG
>Ga0299913_10000967_pt1 | contig 20036 bp, 17 predicted proteins | sample RVTome_9_FD_201360 | JGI IMG/M metagenome (GOLD analysis project Ga0299913, IMG submission 201360) | Soil microbial communities from uranium-contaminated site in the Upper Colorado River Basin, Wyoming, United States - RVT155D38 (version 2) ... | reverse complement strand
GACCCCCGAGCCCGATGTTGATGCTGCCGGCGAGGTGAGCCGACGCGAACTCCTCGGGCTCGCGGGCGTCGAGCACCTGCGCACCGTCCGACTGGCGCCGCAGCACGTCCTCGAGCGTCAGCGGCTTAAGCTCGCGCTCGAGCGCGTCGTCGAGCGTCGCACGCTCGCGGCTGTTCAGGACCGCGTCATAGGTGAAGTACGGCGGCGCGTCCGGCTGATCGGCGGTCACCAGCGTGATGAACTGATCCTTCGTCATCGGCTGCAGCGCGTAGTTGGACTTCCGCTGCTCGCCGATGGTGGACACGGTCTCGCGGCCGAGCGCCTTGCCGCACAGCGATCCCGCCCCGTGCGCGGGATACACGAGACTCTCGTCCGGCAGCGTCAGCAGCCGGGTCCGCAGCGACTCGTAGAGCAGGCCGCCCAGGTCTGCGGCCGACCAGCCGAGCGCCACGCGGAGGTCCGGGCGTCCGACGTCGCCGACGAACAGCGTGTCGCCGGTCAGCACCGCGTGGGGAATCGTCCGGCTCCGGGCGAGATCGAACACGAGAATCGAGATGGATTCGGCGGTATGCCCCGGCGTTGCGAGCGCCTGCAGGCGGACGCCGCCGAACTCGATCGCCTGTCCGTCGCCGAGCGGCGTGAACGGGTACTCGGCCTTCGCCACGGCGCCGAGGTAGATCGCCGCGCCGGCGCGATCGCGAAGCTCCAGATGGCCTGCGACGAAGTCCGCGTGGAAGTGCGTCAGCAGCACGTGCCGGATCCGCAGATCGTGCTCCTCCGCGAAGACGACGTACTGATCGATATCGCGCTGCGGATCGACGACGGCGGCGGTGCGGGACGTCTCGTCGCCGATCAGGTACGAGGCGTGGGCGAGACAGTTGAGATAGAACTGCTTGAATATCATGCCTGGAGTCCGCGCGAAGACAGCGGCGCGACCCGGCGGATCCGGACCGCGGCGGGCTGGTGTCGATCTTACCGCAGCACCTCGGGCACTCGCGGCGGCAGTTGTCTTTCGGCCACGCCGGTGATGTGATGGTCGGCCGTGACCGTGCCCGACATCCACCGCACCATCGACACCATCTGGCGGATGGAGTCGCCCCGCCTCATCGCCGGGCTCGCACGCTTCACGCGCGACGTCGGCGCCGCGGAAGACCTGGCACAGGACGCGCTGGTCGCCGCGCTCGAGCAGTGGCCCTCCCAGGGTGTCCCCCGGACCCCCGGCGCATGGCTGATGGCGGTCGCCAAGCGCCGCGCCATCGACCAGTTCCGGAGGAAGAAGCTGGCGGATCGCAAGCACGAGGAGCTCGGGCACGAGCTCGGCGGGACCACAGTGCCCCCCTCTCCGGAGAGCGAGCTGGACGACGATGTGGGCGACGACCTGCTGCGGCTGATGTTCACGGCCTGCCATCCGCTGGTGTCAACGGAGGCGCGGGTCGCGCTGACGCTGCGGCTGCTCGGCGGCCTCACGACGGCCGAGATCGCGCGTGCGTTCCTCGCCACGGAGCCCGCGATCGCCCAGCGCATCGTGCGCGCCAAGAAGGCGCTCGCGAGGGCCCGCGTGCCCTTCCAGGTGCCGCGCGGGATCGATCGCGCCGCGCGGCTCTCGTCGGTGCTGGAGGTGATCTATCTGATCTTCAACGAGGGGTACACCGCGACGGGGGGCGACGACTGGATGCGTCCCGCGCTCTGCGAGGAGGCGCTCCGTCTGGGGCGGGTGCTGGCGGAGCTGATGCCCCGCGAGGCCGAAGTGCACGGCCTCGTGGCGCTGATGGAGATTCAGGCTTCACGCGCGCGGGCCCGGGTCGGACTGCGCGGCGAGCCCATCCTGCTGCTCGATCAGAACCGCGCACTGTGGGATCAGCTGCTGATCCGCCGAGGGCTCGCAGCGCCGGCGCCAGCCCTCAGCCGACCCACCCTTTCTTCCGGCGGATCTGACTGAAGAATTCGCGCAGCTCGCGCAGCCGCGAACGGCGGCGCCGCTGGCGGTACAGCGCGTACCGGCGCGTCATGTACTGCAGGAGGTGGCGCACGCGAAGCTCGTGATGAAACGCGTCGGCGTCGGGGCCCCTCAGCCACGCGCGGAGAAACGCGCCTCCTTCGTTGAGCAGCTCCCGGAACGTGAACGAGGGGACGCCGAACAGCGAGACCACGCGCTCGGCGGGCGCGCCGTCGGCGCCGCTGAACAGGTCCTCGGGCGGGATCTGCGCGTAGAGCCGCGCCGTGCGCCGGTGCCACATCCGGTGGTAGGCCTTCGTCATGCGCTCGGGTGGAACATCCGTCTCGACCACCAGATCGGGCCAGTACAGGCCCTGACGGCCGCTGTTCCACAGTCGAATCAGCAGTTCGTGATCGACGCAGCGCGTGAAGCTCGGGGAGAACCCGCCCACCGCGTGCAGCGCGTCGGTCCGCACCGCGAGGCTCGCGGTGAGCAGGCAGAGCCGGCGCTGGCGGCCGATCACGAACGGAGAATCGCCGTAGTCGAGCAGGGCCAGCGGCGCCCAGTGCTCGCGCGTCAGCCACGCCGGGGAAGGCGCGGTCCAGCGCGGCAGCACCCGCCCGCCGATCCAGTCGGCGCCGGGATGGTCAGCGAGGCACCGCGCGATCGTCGCGAGCCAGTCCGGAGAGACCCGCACGTCATCGTCGGTGAACGCGACGATGGGGGCTCTGGCCAGGGCGATGCCGAGATTGCGGCCGTGCGACACGCCCCTGCGGGGCTCACGGGCAGAGCGCAGCGCCGGGTGGCGCGCCATGAGCATGCGGAGGACGTCGCCGGTGCCATCGGTCGAGGCGTTGTCCACGATGACGACCTCGAACGGCGGGGCCCCCTCCTGGGCGAAGAGCGCCTCTACCACCTCGGGCAGCATCGCCGCACGGTTGTGCGTGCTGATTACGACCGACAGGTCACAGCCGCGCTGCTGGGACGGCTCCATCACAGTTCACACAAAGAGAAGCACACGACCGCTGAGAGGCACACGAAAGGCCCCCGGCGCGCCGCAGCGGACGTCATGCGTAACGTGTGCCACGCCTGAGGCTCCACCTGCCAGCTCATCGGCTGCCCGGAGCAATGCAGGCATAATGTGGCGCAACGCCTGTGGCCGGCGTCATTGGACCGGGGAGGGAACCGCATGCCTGACTCGATGCCCGAGCCGTCGACCGACCTGTTCCGGCTGGCGGTGGAGCTCTCACCGTCGGGGATGATCGTCACGGATGCGCACGGCACGATCGTGCTGCTCAACGGAGAGGTCGAGCGCCTGTTCGGCTACTCGCGTGAGGAACTGGTCGGCAAGCCCATCGAGCTGCTCGTACCCGGCCGCGCCCGCGACCAGCACCCGCGCCATCGTGCCGGCTTCCTCGAGCACCCGCAAGCGCGGCCGATGGGAGTCGGACGGGACCTGTACGGACTGCGTAAGGATGGCACGGAGGTGCCGCTCGAAATCGGCCTGAATCCGATTCCCACTGACGGCGGATACCTCGTCCTCAGCTCCGTCGTCGACATCAGCGCCAGGCGGGAGCTCGAAGAGCGGCTGCGCCAGGCGCAGAAGATGGAGGCGATCGGGACGCTCGCCGGCGGGATTGCGCACGACTTCAACAACATCCTCAGGGCCATCATCGGCTATACGGAGCTGGCGCTCGCGAGCGTCCGGGACTCGCAGGGCATGGACGATCTCTCGCAGGTGCGCCGCGCCGCGGAACGCGGGCAGCAGCTCGTCCAGCGCATTCTCGCCTTCAGCCGGCAGCGGGAGCTCGCCCGCACGCCAGTGCGGCTGGAGCGTCCCATTCTGGACGCCATCGACCTGCTGCGGGCGTCGCTGCCGCGCAATATCGAGATCCGGAGCCATCTCGCGCCGGATGCGCCGCCGATTCGCGCCGACGAGACGCAGCTGCACCAGATCCTGATGAATCTGGCGACGAATGCCGCGCAGGCCATGGGCGACCGCGACGGCGTGATTGATGTCACGCTGACGCCGTTTCCGGCCACCGACGACTTCGAGCGCACGCACCCAGGGGCCAGGCGGGGCCTGTACACGCGGCTGATCGTCGGGGACACGGGGCCCGGCATGCCGCCGGACGTGCGCGAGCGCGCGTTCGAACCTTTCTTCACCACCAAGCCTGCCGGGAGCGGCACGGGGCTCGGCCTTGCCGTCGTTCACGGGATCGTTCAGGGACTCGGCGGGTTCATAGAACTTCACAGCCGTCCCGGCGAGGGCACCACGGTGATCTGCTACTTCCCCGCGGTCGAGCAGACGAGGGCCGCCAGCCTCGCCGAACCCGCAGCGGGCGCGGGCCCGCACATCCTGTTCGTCGAGGACGAGGAGGCGCTCGCCGAGCTGGGCGAGCGTCAATTGAAAGCCGAAGGGTTCCACGTGACGGTGCACACCTCGAGCCTGCGCGCGCTCGAGGACTTCCGCGCACGACCGGACGCGTTCGATCTGGTGGTCACCGACAACACGATGCCCCGGATATCGGGTATGGCGCTCGCGCAGGAGATCCTGCGCCTGCGGCCGCGCACGCGCATCCTGCTCGTGTCAGGCCTCGCCGAGACGCTCGACCCGGGCGTGATCTACGCCAAGGGGATTGCCGGCCTGCTCGGCAAGCCGCACTCCGGTCAGGAACTGACCAACGCGGTCCGCTCGCTCATCAGGAGCAGCACCGACGGTCCACGCCTCCAGCTCTGATGTCCTGCCTGGTGTTTCACTAGCCAGCACCGGCAGCACGCCGCGCCCGCACGACGCGCTGCCGGTCCGCACGCTCCGGCCGGAGATCCCGCTGCCGGCGGGATGGCCCGGCGCCGTTCCTCATCGGCCCACGGGGATCGCCGCACAGGCCAGGAACTGGTAATAGGCCGCCTGGGTTCGCGCCAGGTACTCCGCCTGGCACGCCCAGTACAGGATGGGCCTGTTGTAGTACGGCTGGTGCCCGGCGAGCGCATCCGCGTTGCACTTCAGCAGCAGGTCGAAGGCGGCCGCCATCGACGCGTAGTAGTGGTCGTAGCACGACGGGAACTGGGCGACGCGCATGAGCGCGTATCCTTCGCGCGCGACCCGCCGTCCATGGCGTGCCAGCGCGGCATCGTCGCCCATGAGGTACGCGACCCACGCACCGTCGAGCAGCAGCGTTTCCTCGAGCACGTCCCGCGTCTGCCCGCCGCGCCCGTCCGCCCGGATCTCCGCCGCGGCGACCGCCTTGCGAAAGTCGGCGAGCGCGCCCGAACGTGCGAGCGCCGCCCGCAGCCGGCCCTGCTGCTGCGCCGTGGCACCGGCACGATCCACGGCGAGGCGCCGGCCTCCGGCGTCGACGGTGAGCCCTCCGGAAGCGAACGCGATGCGCACCACCTCGCGTCCTTTCCTGATCTCGAGCGAGAAGTCACCCCGCTCGTCCACGATCTTCTCGAGCGACACGCCGTCGACCGTCGCGCGCAGATAGGCGCGATTCTCGGCGTCGATTCCGATCTGCTGCGCCCACGCCGGCGCCGCCGACAGGAGCCCCGCCACTACACCAACGAGCATTCTCATGACACGCCTCCTTGCCGCAGCGATGCCGACCGGGGCTCGCTGCCAGGCCGACGGAGCGCATCGCAGGATGAGGACCAGGTCCGAACGGCAGGAATCAGGCGGGTTTTCTGTGCGGCGGGCGAGACGAGTGGAAGGACTGCGATCGCCGATGGGGGCGGTGGACGAACATTTCGCCAACCGGTCGCCGCCGCCCGGCTATCAGGCGACCGACGAGACGATCTCGACCAGATGCTTCGGCGGGCAGCTGGCTTTCACCACGACCTGCGTGGCGCCGGCCTCCCAGACTTCGTCCGTCCGCTCGCTGGTGTACGAGTTCGAGAAGACGATCACCGGCAGCGAGGCGTTCGACTCGTCCGCCCGGATGCGCCGCAGGACGTCGACGCCGGTCACCTTCGGCAGCATCAGGTCCAGGACGATGACGTCCGGCGCGAACGTGCCGACCTGATCCAGGCCCATCTGCCCGTCTCTGGCGACCGACACCTGGAAGCCGGCCTGCCGCAGCGTCGTGGCGTAGACGGTAGCCAGGACGTTGTTGTCCTCGATGATCAGAACGCGTTTGCTCATGGCGAACACTCAAGCCACATCGGCCATGCCCGAACCGTTCGTCAACGTCTGAAGCTCCCTCATCGCGTCCGCGAACGCGCGTTCGACCGCCGCCATGGACGCCGCGGGATCGCGCAGCGCACCGACCGGATCGGTTTCCAAGGTGCGCAGCAGGGCGGTCAGCCTCTCCATGCCCGCCAGGCCGCTCGAGCCGAGACAGCGGTGTGCGACGGTCGAGATGCTCCGCGCGGCGCCCGCCTGGATCGCCGCGTAGAGGTCCTCGAGCTGAAAGGCCATCTGCTCCGCGAAGAGCGCCGCCATTCCGCTCGTGCCGAGACCGGTCTCGACCCCCAGCGTCTGCAGCCGCGACAGATCGATGACACGAAGGTCCGGTGCGTTTTCGTGATTATCACTCATGCTCGTTCCTGCCCCTCGAAGTGCTAATCGGCACCTCGAGAAAACACTTGAAGGGCTGTCCACCGAGTCATGAAGAGCACCCTCGACCTGTCGAAAGAGTGCCATCGTTTGCAGGGCTCGACCTTCGACAGCTCGACCGTTTCCGAGAGCAGCGGCGGCCTGGCGCCCGGCCCGACCTCCAGTCGGGGGACCATCGTTTGCGTAGCGCGGCATCAGACCGCACCGCGGCGGCCGCGCTCCAGGCGAGGACTGCGGTGCCGGATCGGAGGTCACCGATGCCGCAATGCGAGGTGTGTGGAAACGAGTACGATAAGGCGTTCGAGGTGATCGCCGCCGGACGCTCCCATGTGTTCGACAGCTTCGAGTGCGCCATCCATCGGCTGGCGCCTTCGTGCGCGCACTGCGGCTGCCGGATCGTCGGCCACGGCGTCGAGGCCGACGGCGCGATCTTCTGCTGCGCGAGCTGCGCCCGGCACGAGGGGGTGAAGGCGCTTGCGGACCGCGCCTGACGACGTCCGTCCGTTCGCCGATCGCCGCGAGGCCGGCCGCGAGCTCGCCCGACGGCTCGAGTCGTACGCGGGGCGCGGCGACGTCGTCGTCCTGGCGCTCCCGAGGGGGGGCGTGCCGGTCGGGTTCGAGGTAGCGCGCGGAATCGACGCGCAGCTCGATGTCTTCCTGGTCAGGAAACTGGGCGTGCCCGGCCACCGCGAGCTCGCGATGGGCGCCCTGGCGTCGGGCGGAGTGCGCGTCCTCGACGAGGGCCTGATTCATCACCTTGGAATCCCCGCCGAAGCGGTCGACGCGATCACACGAGAGGAACAGGCCGAGCTCGACCGGCGCGAGTCGGTCTATCGCGATCGCGCGCCCACCGACGTCCGGAACCGCGTGGTCATCCTCGCCGACGACGGACTGGCGACCGGCTCGACGATGAAGGCGGCGGTGAGCGCCGTCCGCCAGCGCGAGCCTTCGCGCATCGTCGTCGCGGCGCCGGTCGGGTCACGCGAGGCCTGCCGCGACCTCGAGCGCCTTGCCGACGAGGTGGTCTGCGCCCGCGTGCCGCGCAGCTTCTCGGCCGTGGGTCAGTGGTTCCGCGACTTCTCCCAGACGACCGACGAGGAAGTCCGGGAGCTGCTGCAGGCGAGCGATCGCGAGCAGCGGCGGTGAGAAGAAGCACCGGGCCTGGCGTTGTCGTGTCGATACCGGCCTCTCACAGAGCCGCGGAGCCGCTGCCGATGACCGGCAGCTCGAAGCCTGCCCGGTACTCGCGCGTCAGCAGCGCGTCGGCGTCGGCGTCGCCGACGAACCGCTCCGCCCGGCCGTCGAACGCCAGCGTGCGGCCGACCCGGTACGCGATGTTCGCCAGATGGTTCAGGGTGGCGGAGATGTGGCCATCGAGGATGTCGGCGTTGAGCAGCTTCGCATCCCCGGCCCGCACGGCATCGATGAAGTTCTGGTAGTGCGGCAGCTCCATGCTCGTCAGCACGCGGGGATCGCCGCCGCCGCTCTGCTCCGCCGTACCATCCGCTCCCGGCCCCTTTTCCTCCGAGCGGCCGAGATACGACTGCCACTTCCGCCCGTCCGCGTCGACCCAGAGCCAGCCGTCGGTCCCGTAGAACAGGTTGCCGATCTTCTGCGTACCCTCGTCGTTGGTGTGCTGCCCGCGCGTGGCGAACTCGAGCAGCGTCCCGTCCTCGTACTCGAAGAGAGACGTCTGCGTGTCCGGCGTTTCCTGCGAGGACTGCGGTCCGAAGTAGCCTCCGTAGGAGCTCACCTTCACCGGATGATCCGTGCGCCCGAGCCCCCAGCGCGCGATGTCGAACTGATGGGGTCCCTGGTTCCCGGTGTCGCCGTCGCCGTAATCCCAGTGCCAGTGCCAGTTGTAGTGGAAGCGGTTGCGGTTGAACGGACGCTTCGGCGCGGGACCCAGCCACAGGTCGTAGTCCACCTTGGCGAGATAGGCCTCGTCGTAGGTCGGCTCGACGCTCTGCGATTCGATGTTGAGACGGAACTGCTCGCCCGGGACCATGGGACCGTCGGGATAGGCGCCGATCGACGGCCGCGGCTTGAAACACAGGCCGCGCGCCAGGTAGAGCCTGCCGATGCCTCCGCCGCGCAGGAACTCGATGGCCTGGCGGACGGCGGGACGGCTGCGGTTCATCGTGCCGGCCTGCACGATCCTTCCAGCGTGCCGCGCCGCTTCGACCATGCGCCGCCCCTCGACGACGGTGTGCGAGACCGGCTTTTCGACGAACACGTGCTTGCCGGCCTGGAGCGCCCAGATCGTGGCGAGCGCGTGCCAGTGGTTCGGCGTCGCGATGACGACGGCATCGACGTCCTTGTCGTCGAGTACGCGGCGGAGATCCTGCTCGAAGCCCGGCTTGTAGGCGGGCACGTCGGCGAGCCGTGGATCGTTCACGCGCGCGGGCGCGAGGTTCGCGTCGATGTCGCACAGCGTCTTGACGTGGACGTTCGGCAGCCGCGCAAAGCCGCGCGTGAGGGCGTGACCCTGGCCACGGATGCCGATGGTGGCGACGACGACACGGTCGTTGGCGCCGAGGACGCGGCCGGCGGCAGAGGCCTGCGCGGCCTCGAGCCCCGCCGGCGTCCAGATGGGATGCGAGGCGGCCAGGCCGGCGGCGGCGCCGAGGCGCGTGGCGAAGTCGCGGCGTGAGATTCCGCTGGTGTCTTTCGGTGTGTCGCTCATGGTGCCCTCACGGCGCGCTCGGCGAGCGCGCCCTACCCCGGGGGAACTCGGGCCGCCTGAAGGCGGCCCCTACGGCCTTGCTCGGGCCGTCCGAAGGCGGCGCCTACGGCCTTGCTTGGGCCGCCTGAGGCGGCCCCTACACTACAAACCTGACGGCGGCCTACGATCTGGCGATGGCCGTCAGCGACCACGGCTCGCGGTACGGCGCCATCACCATCGCCTGTGCCTCTTCGTCGCCCGTGACGCGCTCGCCGTCGACGTCCCAGTTGACGCGCCGCCGGAGACGGAAGGCGATGTTCGCCAGGTGGCAGGCAATCATCGAGTAGTGGCCGATCTCGACGTCGGAGCGGGGGCGCGCCCGGGAGTCCAGACACTCGAGGAAGTTCTCCACGTGCGCCTGGTGAGAGTTGATGCCGCCGGTCCCCCGCCGCGGCTCCCCTGCCATCCGGTACTGCTTGCCTTTGCCTCGTTCGGTGACCGTCTCCGGGAACACCTCCCACCCGCCGCGATCGACCACGAGGATGCCGTTGTTGCCGTGGAAGGCGACGCCGTGGTCGCGTTGGTAAGGACCCTGGCCGATCGCGGTCGCGTGCTCCCACACCATGCTGAAGCCGTCGAGCTCCCAGAGCGCCTGCTGCGTGTCGGGGGTCTCCTCGGCGTCGTCGGGGAATCCGAACTTGCCGCCGACCGACACCGCGGCGCGCGGCGCCCTGACGTCCATGCCCCAGTTGGCGATATCGATCATGTGCGCGCCCCAATCGGTCATGAGGCCGCCCGAGTAGTCGTAGAACCAGCGGAAGTTGAAGTGGAACCGGTTCCGGTTGAAGGGGCGCTTCGGCGCGGGGCCGAGCCACATGTCGTAATCGACCGTGGGCGGCGGGGCCGTGTCCGGCTCCACCGGGATGTTGCCCATCCAGTCCTGGTAGGCCCAGGTCTTCACCAGCCGGATCTTCCCGAGCTGTCCGCTCTTCGCGTACTCCACGGCCTCGGCGAAGTGGGGCGCGCTGCGCTGCTGTGTGCCCATCTGCACGACGCGCTGGTGCCGCCGGGCCACATCCACCATGATGCGCCCTTCGCCGATCGACAGCGAGAGTGGCTTCTCGACGTAGACGTCCTTGCCCGCCTGGCAGGCCATAACAGTCTGCAGCGCATGCCAGTGGTCGGGCGTCCCGACGACGACGGCGTCGATGTCCTTCCGATCCAGGACGCGCCGGAAATCGCGGGTCACCAGGTCCGGCGTCTGGCTGAAGTCCTTTGCGATCGATGCCTTCGCGCGCGCGCTCTGCTCGTCATCGACGTCGCAGAGGGCCACGCACTGCGCACCGGCGCGCAGCATCGCCCGGAGATCGTTCGTCCCCATGCCGCCGCAGCCGATCAGTCCGGCGCGGATGCGGCGGTTGGCGCCGGCCACCTGCCGGCTGGAGGCCGCGGTGGAGGCTCGCGCGGGCCGGTGCGACAGCGCGGCGCCGGCGCCGGCGATGCCGGCGGCGGATGTCTTCAGGAACTCTCGTCGGGAACGGGAACGACGGGACATCGGCACCTCCGCGCGTGGTGGCGCACGCGCGCCCGGGAGACGGACGCCCACGTTGTACCGCATTGGCGGGTGGGGGGACAACTGAAGGCTGAAGGGGCCGGAGCGCGACCGGAGGGGGAGGATCGGGTCAGATCGGGGTCTGATCGGGGTCTGACCCCGTCGGGAATCCATCATGGGGTCTGACCCCGATCTGACCCCGATCTGCCCCGCTCTGCCCCCGCTCCGGCCCCGCTCCGGCCCCGCTCCGGCCCCGCTCCGACCGCCTGTACTAACGTTTCCCCGGCGGATCCCGATACTCAGTGGGCGTGAATACCGTCCTTGTGGTCGACGACGAGCAGGACGTGCTGCAGCTGCTGTCGACCTACCTCGACCTGCAGGGCTTTTCGGTCGTGACGGCCAGCAACGGACGCGAGGCGCTCACACGCCTGGCCGAGTGCCGTCCGTGCGTGATCCTGCTCGACCTCATGATGCCAGTGATGGACGGCGTCGAGTTCCGGCGACGGCAGCAGCAGGATCCGCGCTGGGCGCGCATCCCGGTCGTGTGCCTCTCGGCGAAGCACGACGCGCACTCCCTCTCCGCATCCCTGCGGATGGACGCGTGCGTGAGCAAGCCCTTCGACATCGATCACGTCTTCGATCTGGTTCAGCACCACTGCGCGCGCGCCGAGGGCTCCTGCTGAACGCACAGGCGCGCTGATGCTCCGCGCGCGTGTGCTATAACAGAGTGCTTCGTCCCGCTCCGCGGGCGAGCCGCCTTGACCGACCACGACCGCGATTGTTCGCGAGCATTCGTTCCCGAGGAACCCCAGTGCCAGAGTTCGAGGCCCGGCGGACGTCCGTCCCGCCATTCTCTCCCCCTGCCCGCCGCGACCATGAGACCGACGGCGAGCTCGATGGACCTGCCGGCGCGCCGCAGCGTGAGGGACTGCCGCCCGGGTTCCGGATGCGGCACGACGCGCACTACGTCGATCAGCTGATTGCCCGCGGCACGACGCAGCCATTCGTTCGCGCCCTGCCCGTACGCGACATCGACAGTCCGCGTGCCGCCGACCTGCAGGATCTCGAGCCGCTCGTCCGCTCGATCGCGAGCCACGGCGTGCTGCAGCCGCTCCTGGTCCGCGCGCGCCACGGACGCTTCGAGCTGATCGCGGGCGCCCGGCGGCTGCGGGCAGCGGCGCTCGCCGGACTGTCGGAGGTGCCCTGCCTCGTCCACACGTGCGACGAGGAGCGCGCGCGTGCGCTGGCGGAAGCGGCCGCCCTGCGGCGCGCGTCCGCACCGGCGGCGCGCGCGCCGCGCGAGATGCCGTCCACCGCGCTCGGCGAGCTGCGCCGCAGCTTCGGCACGATCGCATCGTGCCTGCACCTGATGGCCGACCGCGACACGCCGCTGCGCGATCGAGTCGCGCTCGATCTGATCCGGACGGAGGCGCACCGCGCGCACCGGCTCGTGCAGGCCATCCACCTGCTCACCCTCGATCCCGCGCGCACGACCGCGACGGTGTCCGCGCGCGCGCTGCTGGCGCAGGTGCTGGACGCGTTCGAGCCCGAGCGCCGTCTCTCGGCGACGCAGATCTCGATCGAGTACGCCGACGGCGCCCCCGAGGCCTGGGGCGATCCGGAGTGGCTCGCCGCCGCGCTGTCCGGCTCGATCGGCGCGCTGCTCGCCATGGTGCACGGCGCGAAGGCGCCCGCCCTCGAAGCGCGTCTGGGGCCTGCGGCCTCGGGCGCCGCCGTCCGGTTCGAGATCGCGCAGCGTGTCGTCACCGTGCCGGAGTGGGCCGTCGGCCGGTTCTTCGATCCGGCGTGGACGGATCGGCCCGGCGGGTATCCGTGCGCGGTGGAGCTGGCGGCGGCGCGCCTGGCGTGCGATCGCCATGGCGGCAGCCTGGAGCTGCTCGCGGGCGAGCGCGGCGGTTGCCGGCTCGTCATGACCTGGCCGGGGGCCGTCAACCGGTAGCGGCCGGCCGCCGGCGCGGCCAGCAGTCCGCGGCAGGGCAGCCGGAGATCAGGCATGAGGATCAACGACGCGCACTGTCATTTCTTCTCGCCCCGGTTCCTCGAGACGCTCGGGCGCGAGGCCGGCGATCGCCTCCGGGCTCCAGACGCCGCCTCGGTGTCGTCGGCGCTCGGCTGGGAGACGCCCGGTACGCCGGAGGAGCTCGCGGATCGCTGGGCCGCCGAACTCGATCGCCACCAGGTCGGCCGCGCGGTGCTCATCGCGAGCGTCCCCGGAGACGAAGAGTCCGTGGCGGCGGCGGTAAGGCGGCATCCGGCGCGCTTCGTCGGCTTCTTCATGCTCAATCCGCTGGCCGCCGACGCTGCGGATCGCGTCCGCCGGGCCGTTGGCGAGCTCGGACTGCGCGGCGTGTGCCTGTTCCCGGCCATGCACCGCTACTCGCTGCTCGATCCGCGGGTGGAAGCGTCGATCGACGGCGCGGCCCAGCCGGGCTGCGCGATCTTCGTGCACTGCGGCGTTCTGTCGGTGGGCGCGCGCCGTAAGCTGGGGCTGCCCAGCCGCTTCGAGTCGCGTCACGGCCAGCCGATGGACGTCCAGTCGCTGGCGGCGAACTGGCCAGGACTGCCCTTCGTCATTCCACACTTCGGCGCGGGCTTCTTCCGCGAGGCCCTGATGGCCGCCGACATGTGCCCGAACGTCCACCTCGACACGTCCAGCTCGAACGCGTGGCTCGCGTACCTGCCCGGCCTCACGCTTCCGGCCGTCTTCCGCGCCGCGAAGCACGTGTTGGGAGCCAGCCGCCTGCTGTTCGGCACCGACTCGTCGTTCTTCCCGCGCGGGTGGCAGCGCCCCATTCTCGAAACGCAGCTCGCCGCCGCGCGCGATGCCGGCCTCAGCGACGATGAGATCGGCCAGGTGTTCGGAGGCAATCTCGACCGCCTGTTCCCACCTTCCGGCTGAGTTTGGCAAAGAGTCACGACCACGCCGCCAGACGTCTGGTCCGGCTGCGGTATTCCGCGGCACAGCTGCCTCACGGGCGAGATTGAAAGACAAACATCATGGTCATGACTGGCGTGCATTGTGCAAACCGGTCCGGATCGGAGGACCGGCTGTGGTGCGCGTGCCCGGAATGCTGACAGTGACGGCCATGGCGGCGCCGCTGGTGCTCGCCTCCGCCGCGCAACAGCCGGAGACGAGCCCGACTGCGCCCGGTCACGCGAAGGTCTCATTGATCGGCTGCCTGGAATCGAGCCCGGCGGGAGCGTTCCGGCTGACGAACGCGCGGCCTGCCGGCAGCGGGCAGGAGGAATCGATGACGAGTGCCGGCGCCGGCGCCTCGGCGACCGGCGAGGGGCCCAGCGGCAGCGTCTCGGGTGACACGCCAACGGGCAGCACGGCCACGGAAACGAGCGCGCCCACGCCCGCGGCGGGCACGCCGGACGCGCGGGCCAATCCAGCCTCGGGCGACTACAATCGGGGCGAGCGCGACCTGACGGCGGGGACGACCGGCACGGTGCCGCGGCCGGAGGATCCGGCCGAGACCGTGCCCGCGCGGCGCTATCGCGTGGCTGGCGGCGCGACCCTCGGGCTCGCCGGGCACGACGGTCACACGGTGCGCATCGACGGATCGTTGAATTCGGACGCGAACACGGCGGCCGCCGATCAGCCGGCTGGGCATGCGCGCGAACCTCTCGTCACGGCGACCGCGATTCGACGCGTGGCCGGTGGCTGCCAGAGGTGAGCGGGTTCGGTCTCACCAGTCCTGACAACGTGGGCGGCCCGGCCGGTTCGCACGACCCCGGAACGGCGGAGCCGCACGCGAGGAATCCGATGCGCCAGCCAGCGCCCGCCGGCCCGCGTGAGCCGCTCGAACGAGCTGCACGGACAGACATGGGACAACCCCGTCCACCCAAGGTGTCCATTTCGGACGCCGTCAGCGACACGCCCGGCACGCGCGCGGAGCTGCAGACGTGGGTCCGCGAGCGCCTGCGCCTGCCGGCCGAGGCGGAGGCCTCGCTGTTCGCGGCGGTCGAGCAGGTGATGACGCGCCAGGAGCGGCTCTGGCAAGAGTCGAAGGAGGATGCGATCCGCGCGCTGCTGGACGGGTTCGCCGAGCGGATGACGGCGCTGCGCAACGAGATTCTCGAGCGCGACGCGACGGTCACGAACATCTCGCATTACTTCGAGCGCCTCGTCGGCGATCTCACGGACAAGTCGCGCCGCGACCCGAAGACCAAGCTCATGAACTTCGGGCGGTTCATGGAGCAGCTCGAGTCGTTCCTCGCGCTCGAACAGCGCACCCGGTGGTGCGCGGTCGGGCTCGTCGACATCACCTCATTCAAGTGGTACAACGACGCGCTCGGCCACGCCGTCGGCGACCGCATCATCGAGCGGGTGGCCACGATTCTCGGCGAACAGATCCGCTCCGACGATCTCATCGCCGTCGAGAGCGGACGCGGCAAGTCGCGCGACCTGCACGCGCGGCTCGGAGGCGACGAGTTCTGCTTCCTGATTCCCGATCTGGCCGACTACGGCGTCGCCTGGCTGATCGCCGAGCGCTTCCGGGATGCCGTCGAACGCTTCGACTGGACCCAGGAGGATGCGCGGCTGCAGGTGCATCCCGTGAGGGTGGACGTCGGCGTGATCTGCCTCGAGATGGGCCCGGTCGGCGAGCGGCGCAGCATCGCCCGGCGGCTGGCCGGCGAACTGATCGACCGCGCCGACAAGCTGATGTACGACGCGAAGGGGGAGCGCGCGAGCCACACCTTCACCATGCGCGTCCGGCTCGAGCACGGACGGCTGGCCGAGATCCCCAACGACGAGACGGACTAGGGAGCACGGCGACACGCTTCCAGGCGAGCGCAGGCGCTTCCCTTCGTTGCCGGCGCGCGATTACCTCTGCTACACTTTGGGGTTCCTCCCGGATGGTGGGTGTAGCTCAGTGGTAGAGCGCCGGACTGTGGCTCCGGATGCCGCGGGTTCGAATCCCGTCACTCACCCCAAACGCTCACTGACGCTTCAGGGCTTCGGGCTGCAGGCCTCTTGCGGCTTCGGGTCCACGGCCGTGCCGCGGCCTGAGGCCTGCAGCCTGAAGTCTGCAGCCTGTTGTTAGCGGTCGACGCCCTCCACCATCCAGATGCTGCCGCTGGAGGTCTGCATCGACAGCACGGCGCGCCCGGGCGAGATGCTCAGCTCGTTGACATCGTACTGGGGCGAGATCATGAAAGCGGGCGAATCGAGCTGCGTCAGCGCAAAGGGGCTGCCGATCGGTTCGCCGCGGTCGGGATCGAAGCGGACCGCCCAGAGGTTGAAGTACGACCCGGGACGGCGCGACAGGAAGAACAGCGTCCGGCCATCGGCCGCCCATCGCGGCTTGTCCGCCCATTCGTGATCCTCGGCGACACGCTTCCACTCGCGAAGCGACCGCGCGTCGGCGGGAATGATGCCGATGCCGACCCGCGTCGGAACGTCCGACACGGCGACGAAGGAGATCCACCGGCCGTTTGGAGAGAACCTCCCCTGCCAGAACCCCGTACTCGGCGCCGACAGGAGGGTGCGTATGGGACGGCTCGCTTCAGGATCCGACGTCGGCCAGAGGACCAGCGAAGCATACAGATCGGTCAACGGCTCCGTGTACGATCCGAGCAGCGCGCGCTGGTCGGGGGTCCAATCGAACGCGCCGAACCCGAAGTCGGCGCTCCAGCGGCTCACGTACTGCTCCGACCCGCCGAGCTGCCGGTAGGCCGTGGCTGCCTCGATCGGCTGGCGGTCGAAGCGGACGTGCCAATAGACGACCCGTTTGCCGTCGGGAGACCAGGCCGCGCCGCGGGTGTTGGTGGCGAGCAGCTCACGTCGCGGTCCGCCCAGCTCTTCGACCCAGAGCTCCGTGCGATCGATGCCCGGGCGGCGGAGCTGATACGCGAGCAGGCGGCCATCCGGGGAGAGGGCCGGGAACTCCACCCAGGCGCCGTCCTCGGTCAGCGGCTGCGGTTCGCCGCTCACTCGTGGGTGTGGCTCCGTGTCGATGGGAAACGACCAGATCCGCGTCGACAGCTGCTGGCGGCTGAAAGCCACTCGCGTTCCGTCCGGCGAGACCGTCGCCCCGACGTCCAGACCCGACGGGGTGGTGAGCCGCTCGGCCGACTGCCAGTGGAGCGTCTGCGGGTCGACCCGGACGCGCCAGAGACTCGCGACGTTGTTGGCCGCAGCCTCGACATACAGCATGGTGCCCGCGGCATTCCATGCGAACCGGGAGGCGAGGACGGCAGGATCGGAACCGAGCGGCACCTGCCGCGACACGACGACGCGACGTTCGTCGAGCGCCACCGTATAGAAGCCGAATCCCTGCGTTCGGTGGTCGCCGAGCGCGGAGACGTCGCCTCTGGGATGCGCGGCGATCCAGCGCCAGCGGCCTCCCCGGAGGAACGCGGGGATCAGCTCCCGGAGTGCACTGCCCTCCAACGGGATGGCGAACAGGCGAGCCGGCACACCGACCGCGCGGCTGGTCTCGAAGTCACCGAGACGGAAGAAGATCTCGGACCCGTCGCGCGACCAGGAGGGCCACTGGCCGGTGGAGGCGAGCCGCCGCTGCGGCCCGCCCAGCGCCGGGACGACGTACAGCCCGCCGCCGTCGCGTTCCGAGCGAAACACGATCGTCGTGCCGTCGGGTGACCAGGCCGGCTGTGTGTCCTGTGCTGGTGAACGCGTGATCTGCACCGGCTCGCCGCCGCCGCCGACCGGCTCCACCCAGATGTCGAAGTTGCTACCGCGATCGGAGGAGTACGCGATGAACTTGCCGTCCGGCGAGAACGTGGGATCCGTCTGCAGGCCCGGGCCGAAGGTCAGCCGCGTGTGCGCGTAGTCGCCCGTGCTCACCGCCTCCCCGGTGCTGTCCGGATCGGGCCGCGCCCACCACCACCAGGCGAGGCCGGCCGCCAGCACGATGACGAACAGAGCCACGGACACGGCCATCGCCCGCGATCCGATCGACGGCCGCGGCTCGCCCATCTCGACGGCCCGGCCGCGGGACGACGAGGAGGAGAGCGCGAGCTCGTCGCGGAGCGCCTCGAGATCCAGCAGCAGGTCCTTCATGACCTGGTAGCGCTGATCCGGATCCTTCCGCAGCGCCTTGCCGACGATGCGCTGCAGCTCACGCGGCAGCGACGCCTCGACCTCCGTTAGCGCCTTCGGCTCGCGCTCCAGAATGGCCGCCAGCACGTCGCTGCGCGTCGATCCGGTGAACGGCGGCCGCCCCGTCACCATCTCGTAGAGCACCACGCCCAGCGCCCAGATATCGGTGCGCGCATCCACCTCCGCGCCGCGCGCCTGCTCCGGCGACATGTACGTCGTCGTCCCGACCAGAGCGCCCGGCTCCGTGGCAAACATCGTGCGCGTCGGCTCGTCTGCGGCCATGGCCGTGCCTGACGCGGTCAGCTTCGCCAGGCCGAAGTCCAGCACCTTCACCAGCCGGTCGCGCCGGATCATCACGTTTTCCGGCTTGAGGTCCCGGTGGACGATGCCCGCCGCGTGCGCGGCCGTCAGCGCCGACGCGATCTGGATGGCGATGTCGAGCGCCTCGCGGAGCGGCAGCCGCCCCCGCAGCAGCCGCTCCCGCAGCGTCTCGCCCTCGACGTGCTCCATCGCGATGAATCGGCGGCCATCGTCGGTGCGGCCGAGCGCGTGGATGACGCAGACGTTCGGATGATTGAGGGCGGAGGCGGCGCGCGCTTCCTGCTCGAAGCGCGCGACGCGCGGCGCGTCGGCGGTGACGTCGGCGGGCAGCACCTTGACCGCGACGGTGCGATTCAGATCGCCGTCGCGCGCGAGATACACCTCGCCCATTCCGCCTTCGCCCAACTTGGACACCACACAATACGGACCGAGCCACTCATCGCTCACGGCGTGTCCTAATCCGGGCTGCGGCGAGACCTCGCCGGAGCTCGCCCTCCATGCGCGGCGAGCGGAGGCGGGCCGCCTGCGCCGAGCGGACGGAGGATCTCGAGGCTGCCCAGCTGCGTCCCGACAGGCAGGGTCATGGCGATGAGCGGATTATACGGGGCCGAGCGATCAGGGCTGGCGGGTGGCGGTCAGGGTTGGCGGTGACCCGATGTGGCGGTGGCGGTTACCTGCACGTGTAGGCCTGCGAACATCCACCCGGGAAGAACGCCGGCGTGCAGGTGAATCCGGCCAGTCCGGACGGGCGGCAGCCGTCGCGTCCGGCGGCTTCGGCGGCTTCGCAGTCGCAGGGACACGAGAGATCCCCTCCGGCGTTCGGCCCGGACACGACGGTGAGCGCGGCGTCTTCCGCGTTCAGCGCGCGCCGTGCGGCACCCACGAGCCCTCCTTCCACGCGCCACACCGTCGCCGCGGACCGCGCCTCCTCGACGAGGGCGACGAAGCGATGGCGCGAGGTCACGCCCTCGATCTCGAGCTCGACGCGAACCTGGGCGCGCGTGCCGGGCTGCAGCGGTGAAGCCGTGCAGCGCTGGAGGCTGCCGGCGAATCGCCCGCGCTCGTCGAAGACGAAGACCCGGAGCCGCGGGTGGAGCGCCTCCCGCGTACTGTTCCTCCACACCCACGCCAGCACCCGCCCGTCGTCGAAGAACGTGGCGTTCTCGAGACGGACGGGCATGCCCGCGGGCTCGAGGGTGAGCGCGTGGCGCTCGGCGGCGAGCAGCGCCGCGATCGGTGCCACGGTCAGCGCGAGCACGCATGCGGCACCAGGCAGGGCTGAAGCCCTGCCCCACGTACGACGAGAGCGACGCGGTCCGCTCACGCGGAGCTCAGCGTCTTCGCCCTCGCGCCGCGCGCGACTGGCGCGCGCCGCGGACCTTCATCGGCAGACCGAAGAGATCGATGAAGCCCCGGGCGGCCGTGACGTCGTAATCGCGCATCGCGAAGCTGGCCAGCCGCGTGTCGTAGAGGGAGGTGCGCGAGGCCACGCTGACCGCCTGGGCGCGTCCCTTGAACAGCTTCACCCGGACCGTCCCGGTGACGACGTCGCTCGCCGCGTCGACGAACGCCTGCAGTGCCTCGCGCAGCGGGTGGAACCACTGCCCGTAGTACACGAGCCGGCCGTACTTGAGCGCCGCCTCCTGCTTGAAATGATAGAGGTCGCGCTCGAGACAGACCTGTTCGAGCGCCTTGTGCGCCTCGTACAGGATCGTACCGCCCGGTGTCTCGTACACGCCGCGGCTCTTCATGCCGACGAGGCGGTTCTCGACCAGCGTGACCTGCCCCACCGCATGCCGCCCGCCCAGCACGTTCAGGCGCTCGATCAGCTCGTGACCGGCCTTCGCGTACGAACGGCCGTCGACGCGCACCGGCACCCCTCTCCTGAACTCCACGGTGACGTAGTCCGGACGGCCC
>Ga0299913_10000966_pt1 | contig 20041 bp, 14 predicted proteins | sample RVTome_9_FD_201360 | JGI IMG/M metagenome (GOLD analysis project Ga0299913, IMG submission 201360) | Soil microbial communities from uranium-contaminated site in the Upper Colorado River Basin, Wyoming, United States - RVT155D38 (version 2) ... | reverse complement strand
CGTCGTGGCGCAGCTCGTTCCGGACGGTCCGCGCGGGCTGTACGTCTACGACCTCGCGACGGGCGGGATCCGGACCATCGTGGAGCCGGCCGATGGACGGTACGTGCGGGATGTCGCGTGGCTCCCGAACGGGGAACACATCACGTACAGCCTCAACCTCGACCCCCACGTCGTCGCCACGGACGGATCAGGTGCCGGAGCCTTCGACGCCCTGCGTGGACGAGTCAGCCCGTTCTCCAACGACGGGACCAGGATCGTCGCCGAACGCGGCGGAGAGGGCGATGCGGCCCCTCAATCGGTGATCGTCCCGATCAATGGCGACGGGGCGCCCGTCGTGCTCGCATGCAGCCCCGTGACGGACATCGAGTGTCCCTCGGCGCCCCCGCCGGGCTGGATCTGGTCGCCGGATGATTCGATGCTCATCGGGACTGTCTACGACGAGACATCGAGCACCGGCGAAGGCCCGCTGACGGAGATCTACCTGCTGGTTGACGCACACACCGGACAGGTGACCGAGCTGGACTGGCGCGATGCCGGCACACCGACCTGGCAGCGAGTCGCCCCGTGACGCCGGCGACTCGCGCCGGTAGCGTGCCGATGCACCGTTTCCTGGCGGCCTCACTTCTGATCGGGTTCGTCTCCGGTTGCGGGAGCTCAGGTTCGGCAGCATCGCCAAGCCCGGCCACGACGCCGGCCGCCACAAGCAGTGCGGCCTCCGTTCAGCCGTCGGTGGCCCCGATGGTGTTCCCGACCGCGGCCTTCGCTGACATCAGCCACGACCCCGTCCCAGACGATGTGGCAGCCAAGTTCCAGGCGGTCCTGGACGACATGGCCAATGGTGGCGGGGGGATCGCAGCCACCGTGATGACGCCCGATGGGACGTGGAGCGGGGCGGCCGGCACCGCTGACGGCGTCCACGACATGCAGCCCGACAGCCAGTTCGGCATCGCCAGCGGCACGAAGCCGATCATCGCAGCACAGGTCATGCAGCTCGTGGAGGCGGGCGAGGTTTCGCTCGACGCAGCCGCCACCGAGCACCTCCCGGCTAACTTGGGCTTCGACACCAACGGAGCAACCATCCGCCAGCTGCTGAGCCATCGCTCGGGAATCCCGGACTGGTACGAAGATATGGAGGAGCGCTTCGCGTCGGACCGGAGTCGTGTCTGGGAGCTCGACGAGATCCTCGCGCTCGTTGGCGCGGCTCGACGTCCCGTCGGCGCCTTCGAATACGCCGACACCAACTACAACCTGCTCGGGCTCGTCATCGAGCACGTTCGGCAACGACCGCTGGTCGACGTCCTGCGCGATGGCGTCCTCCGCGTCGATGGGACGGAGCGGCTCATCTACCAGCCCGACGAGGCGCCGACCGACCCCATGGCCATGCCGCGCGGCGAGTCGCGCGACGCGCTCGAGCAGGGGGGCGGCTACCTGCCATCAATCTCGGATACGATCGATGGAGCTGCGGGCGCCATGGCGTCAGACTCGATCTCGCTCGCTCGGTGGTGGCGGGCGTTCTGCGCCGGCAACATCGTTTCGGAAGCCTCGCTGACCGAGATGTCAACGTTCTACGACGGCGACATCGATTATGGGCTCGGGCTCATGAATCCCGCGGACGGGTACGCGCAGGGCGTCGGGCACATGGGCGCCAACTTCGGCTACAACTCGTGGTCCGCGTGCCTGCCCGAGGACCATTTGATCGTCGTTGTGCTGACCAATTTTGATGCCGAGATCTTCGGTCTGGGCAGACCGCTGGTCATGGTGGCGCGCTCGGACTGAACCTGTTGGGCGGGCACGAATGTCCCGAGGCATGTGTCGCCCGTGTATCGGCTGATCGCCTACGCTCACCTCGCTCTGGCTCGCGCTATCCACTGCTCGCGCCGCACGATTCGAAGATGCCACTGGTGTTGGCCTGGCACCAGTGTCGCCCACCAAGCCCTTGGTCGCTTAGAAGCCAAGTAATCACTCGCGGCTCATCCACCGGCTCTGTACTCCGAACGCTCCGGCTTCTGAGGTGCGCTCGACGTTGCCGGCAGGGGGTGCGGCGGAAAGCACCCGTGGGCAAGCACGACGAGGAGTCGTCGGCGCGCATGGCGGCGGCGACTCCTCCAACGGGGTCGGTGGCCGTCAGCTCACGGGACGCGAGTCCATGCCCTGACGAGGAACCACGTCGGGAGCACCCCAATTCCCGTCATTGATCTCTCCGGCGTCGTAGAGATGCGGCGAACCCACGAGCTCGTCCTTGGTGAAACTGGTCGTGTAGGTCCCGACGATCGGGCTGTCGATGACCGTGGGCGCCGGAGACCGTGTTGCCGCGTACGCCACCGCGGGACAACCGGACGCCTTGGGGCACGTTGGCGATCGAGGAATCCGTTCATGCAAGACAAATGAGATCCGCGCCGTTCACGCTGACTTCGCCATGGCCGCTGCCGCAATCCACTTCTCGCGCCGCACGACTCGAAGAGGCCACTGGTGTTGGTCTGGCACCAGTGTCGCCCACCAACCCCCTCTCCACGCACGAATTCACCATTCCTGGCCTGCCAGGAGCGCCCTGGCCGGGAGTCGCGGGCTGTGACCTCAGGCGGCCGAGCACATGGCAGCGCCGCTACCGGCCATCGACGTCGGTGGTCCCGTACTCGCTGCGCTCCCCGAGCGAGAAGACGGGTTCCGCGTCGTTCATGCGCGCCGTCCATCCGGTGTCAGACTTGGTGCGTCCTGTCAGTTCGAACCGGTGGCGCGACCATCGCTAGTGAGCCTCCAGATCGGATCGGATCGAGGGGTCCGCGAATTCATCCTCAGTGCCCCTCGACGAGGAACAGGCCCCGGCGATCCGGGTCAATGAGGCCGTAGCATTCGGCGCCGTCGCCCATCTCGCGGCCGACGTGCGCGGCAGTGAACTGGAAGAGGAAGCGCCGCTGGTCCGGGGGCGGGCCGCCCTGGAGGTAGCGCGGCGTGCCGCCGATCTTGTTCCAGTCGCGGTCATCGTCGCGCCCCAGGGACGAATCGGTCTTGACCGCCTCCCAGTCTGGATAGTCCCAGCCCGGCTCGAGTGTGGGCAGATACTCCGTCAGCCGAAATCTCATGTGTGGGACGAAGCGGTCACCGTCGGCATCCACCTCGGAGGCGTACGTCGGGCCGGTCGGCTGCGCAACGTGGCGTGGTGGGGGCCGCCCCGGCTGCATGAAGAGGTGTCCCGCCCAGCCTGGGTCATCGAAGTCCAGCGCGTCCAGCGGCGACAGGTCGATGAACAGGTAGGCGAGTCCGTCGACGCCGGGCACCGCGAACTGAGCCATGAACGTCATCGGACCGCCATCCGCGCCGACTGGCCAGGTCGGGGGTTCCAGCCAGACGGGCTGGCCGCCGAACTTCGTGACCGGCTCGCGTACCGGGAGCTCAACCGGTCGAAGCTCAAGGGACCAGCTCGGCACGGTCCGTCGTGGATCGGGTGGCGCGGTACGCGAACGGCCGAGACAGAGGTGCCATCTGCGAGTAGCGCAACTCCCCGCCGAATCGCTCTCGCGCTTGCGCCACCGCGGCGTCAGCCTCGGCACCGCCGATCATCCCCAGTGCTGTGACAACGTCGGTCGCGACCATGTGCGCGCCCCAATCGGGACGAGGCGGCAACCCAGCGGGTACTTGTTGCGACGTGATCCATCGGTCCGTCATCAGGTTCAGGAGGTGTACCAGCGGCGGCACGGTGCGGGGATCGGCCAGCCAGCCCAGCGCGCTGCCTACGGACCGGTAGGCGTTGCCGCTCAGCCGTGGTTGGTCGATTGCCGCCAGAAGTGGCTCGACCGCTCGCTCGTCTCGCAACCAGGCAAGCGCAGTCGCGGCAGGAGTACCGTCTGGCGGATGCGCCAGCTGGGTAGCCAGCGCATCGGCGGCCATCTTGCCGCCGAGCTCCGCAAGGCATGCGACGACGGCGGCTCGGACCCGCTCGTCTGCGTCCCGAAGGGCGTCAAGCGCAAGTGGCTCCGCACGCGGGTCACGAGTGGCCGCAAGGGAGGTGAGCGCTGCCCGCCGGATGTCTGATTGGGGATGACGGGCTGCGGTCAGCATGACACCGACCGCTCGGGCATCGTCGATCTCGGCCAGCATTCGGAGCGCATCGCGATTGCCGGCCTCGGCCGCTGTGAGGATCTCCATCGCCCGTGCCGGATCGGCCTCGCCGTCCATGCAGGCCCAGCAAAGCCGTGGGTCATCCAGTTCGCGGTAGCCGCAGCGCGGGCAGTACATCGGCATCGCGGCGCGAGCCTATCAGACCCGTCCATCGAAGCTTCTAACCTGCCAAGGGAAAGGAGACAGGCTAGCCGCTACGCTGACCTCGCCATCGCTGTCGCAATCCACCGCTCGCGTCGCACGATTCGAAGTGGCCACTGGCGTTGGCTCGAGTCCAAGTGTCGCCCACCAAGCCCCAATTCGGTTTGAAGTTAACCATCCGGTCGCAGCCAGCTACCGCGGTTGGCATACGGAGACGCTCCTGCCGTCGGTACTTCACTGGCAAGTTGTCCTTGCAGGACCGACTCGAAGAAGCGGATGAGCTCCTTGGCCAAGGCCTCCGGTGCGAGCACCGGGGCGAAGTGGCCGGCGCCCGGCAGCTCGCGGACGTGCGGATCCGAGACATGCTGGGCGATGTGCCGGGTCGCATCGGCGAACCACGTGCCGAGCGCGGTCTGCCGGCCACGCAGGAGCAGGACCGGCACGGTAACCATCGCGAGCGCTTCGGGGTCCGTCGACCGCGGCCCCTCAAGGGAAGCGTCGTGCTGGATGAATCGGAGCATCGCCGGGATGCAGCCTGCCCATCGCTCGTAGAACTCCGTCTCCTCGAGGGCGGCGATCTCAGGGTCGGTGCAGATCCACGCGGCGAACGCACGAACCGAATCCACAAGCCGGCCGTCGGCAGCCGCCATGCCGACCTGCTCCATGGTGGCGGCCGTACGGGCGAGATCATCGTTGCGCATCACCGACATCACACCGGGCTCATACTCGGCCACGGCGGCCACGGACGCGCTGCGCGCGGCGGCGCCGAGCACCCACGCTCCGCTGCCGGACCAGCCGACCAGGCAGACCGGCTCGCCGATGCTGTCCACGAACGCGATGACGTCCTCCTCCAGGCGCGCGGGCGAGTGGTCCGGGTCGTCGCCCGACAGCCCGCGGCCGCGGGTGCTCGGGAGGTAGCAGGTGAACCGGTCGGTGAGGTGGGGGAGCAGAGCCTCCCAGGCGACGTCGCCGTCCCCGATCCCGCCGTGGACCAGGACCAGCGCCGGCCCCCCTCCCCGTACTCGTCCGGTGATCTCGGTGCCGTCGGCGGAAACGGCTCGGTGGATCCTGTCGTCAGTCATGTTGCTGCCTCCCGGTCGATGGCTGCGCCGGTATTCGGCGCGTCTGCCGGGACGCTAGGCCGCGCGGCGGCCCTCCCGCATCGGCTGGATTGACCAACCGGCGGCGGGCCGGTCTACGCGGTTCTGCGTAGTCGAATCGCTCTCACCGCGTGGCGGTCAGCCCGTGGTCGATGGCGTAGCGCGCGGCCTGGGTCCGGGAGGTGACGTCGATCTTGGTGAAGATGTTCGTCAGGTGCCTGGCGACCGTGCGGTCGCTGATGGAGAGTGCCTCGCCGATCTGCCGGTTGGAGCGTCCGTCGGCCACGAGTGTCAGCACCTCGGACTCCCGCCGCGTCAGCCCGTCGGGCAATTCCCGCGCCGGCCGGTGCGCTCCCAGCCGCTCGTACGTCGCCTCCGCTCGCGCGACCTCTGCGGCGGCGGATGCCTCGTCGCCGAGCGCCCGGTAGGCCTCCGCGAGCCGGACACTGGTTCCGGCGGCGTCGTACGCCGCGCCGAGCTCGTGCCAGCGCCGACTGGCATCGCGGAGCACCGGGAGGGCATCCTCGGCGCGGCCCTCCGCCAACAGGAGGGCGCCACGCGCACCGGTTGCCATCGCCTCCAGCCCCGAGGTGCCGTATATCGACGCCGTCTCCGCGAGCTCGGAGGCTGCAGCCGCCGCATCATCCAGCCGTCCCGCGGCGACCGCGATCTCGACTGCCGCAGCACACAGTGAGGCCCGGCGCAAGGGGTCGGGGCCGACCGCCGCCACGGCCGCGCGCACCGATGCCGCGGCTCCGGCGGCCTCGCCTTCCTGGAGCCGCAGCAGCGCCCGTCCCGGCTGCGGGTCACGCCCGCGGGCGTGTGCCTGATCGTACGCATCGGCCGCACTCGGGTCGCCGCGCAGCCGGCGCGCCTCAGCCACGACGTACCAGGCCTCCGCGGCGTAGTCGATCCGGATGGCGTCAAGGTCCGCTCCGACCTGCATCGCGTTCCGCTCGGCCTCGTCCCACTCGCCGCGGAGCAATTGGAGCTGAGCCCGGTGCACCCGGCACATGCTCCCGAACGCCACCGCCGCGGGGAAGGTGGCCAACCACTGCTCTGTCAGGTCGATCCAGCGGCCCATTCGGCGGATGTCGGCGACCTCGTGACAGGTCGCGATGGTGTGGCAGTACAGGGTGCCCGATGCGAACGGAGCGAGCCGGCCGTCCAGGACGGTGACCATCGCCTCGTCGAGCAGCTTCAACCCATCGACCACCTGTCCGGACCGGATGAGGGCGCGGCCTTCACCGTTCAGGCCCAGAGCCATCAGATCGGGCTGGTCGAGCCGGCGGCCGAGGTCCTGCATCCGGCGTGCGGCCTCCACCGCTGCCGCCGGTTGCCCGGCGAGGAGACTCGGCTCAACCTCCGTGATGTGCAGCAGGTACCCGTGCACCGGGCACTCCGGGATCCCCTCCAGCACACGTCCGGCGCGGCCGATCCAGCCCATACCCTGCGGCTCGTCCCCACGCGCCAGATGGGAGAGTCCGAGCACCATGGCGGCCCGCGCGGCCTCGACCGGTCGGGACCCGGCCAGGAAGGCGTCACATGCAGCGGCGTTCAACCGCAGGTTGTCCTCGATACGGCCGAGCCACCACACGGCATCGGCGTACGCGGCCAGGTCGTCCGCGGTGAGCCGATCGGCGTCAACCGCATCGAAGTGCGACGCGGCGGCGGCCCAGTCCTGTGCCACATAGGCCTGCCGCGCCGGGGTCAGGTTGTCAGTGTGCTCGTCCACCTGCTGTCCTCCGCCGACGGACAGCATGCTCCTTGGGCACCCGTGCTGGCGAGGCCATCCGGCGACATCATGAATTTCATCGTCCGGTGACCGGTCGTGCCTCGCGCTCTTCTCCGGGGCCGGATTCACCGACGTGAGGATCGAGACGCTTCCCACCCGATGGCCGATGGCCTCGGCTGGCTCGCGGATCAGGTCAGTCTTGGGTTCTCCTTCACCAGGAGCACCAACCACACGAGGAGGGCCGCAACTGCCCCAGCAGCCACCGTTGGCCATCCTCCGCACGGCACCGTCCATGCGCCGAACATCCCGAAGCAGGTCGGGGGATCGGTGTCGACTCCGCCGCCCCATGGGAACTGAAGGACAACGACGACCAGGCCTGCGAGCAGTGCCGCCACGCCGAGCCGCATGACCGATGTGGTCGGACGGTCCGTCGACTCCATCGCGCCCTCCTGTCTCCGGATGCCTCCAGTGTCCGCGCCGCTCCTGGGTCGGGTCACCGTAGCCGCCCCGAGACTGTGCGCGAGGTGGGCATCAAATCCTGGATCCCCGACCCGCGCAAGCTCGTCAGTCGAAGCGCGCGAGCATCGACCGCGCTGCGACCAGCAGGAGGATCCCGAACAGCGGCCCCGGCAGGACGCCGGAGAATAGCGCCGCGAGGAGCACCAGCCCCACCGCCGCGATGCCCGCTACCCGCAGCCAGCCCGGGCCGGCGTCGTCGTAGGGCCGGGCCGCGGGTCGGCCGTAGGTGTGGCTTGTGGACCCGGAGGCCCAGGCCGTGTTCCAGGCCTGCGGCGGAGGGCTCGCCCGTGCCGGCCGGCGCGCCGGCGCCGACCAGTGCTCGAAGCTCGTTGACCTCGGGAGCGCGGACTCGGCGTCGTACCGTGCTCGGCTCGCAGGGCTCGAGAGAATCTCCCAGGCCTGGTTGACGCGCCGCATGTGCTGGCTGGCCTGCGCGTCGGGATGCAGGTCAGGGTGGTAGCGCTTGGCCAGTCGGCGATAGGCGCCCTGAACCTGGCGGTCGCTGGCGTCGCGCGGGATGCCAAGGACGGCATAGGGATCGGACGGCGCTGGGCTCATCGGGTCACCTCCGGCCGTGCCGGCGTTCGAACCCGGCGGGCGTAGGGTGATCGGCTGTCATGGAGTGGTACCTCGCGGAATTGGTCGACCCGTTGTCACAGTGAACACGAACCGATGCCGCCGAATGTGACCGGCGAGGGTCGATCTGCGACGATGTCACACCAAACCCGCCCCGATGCGTGTTCCTGTCATGACGAAGCGCACTTCGACCACGACGTGACACGGCGCGACTGGCTGAGGGAGGAAGTCGAACGGCACCGGGGCCACCTGCGCGTGGTCACTTGGGAGGTGACGGCATGAAGCCCGGACCAGAGAGCCGTACCCGCCCGTGCAACGTCCTGGTCATCGGTACCGGCGCGGCCGGCCTCAGGGCCGCGATTGCGGCCCGCCAGGCCGGTGTCGACGTGGTCGTCATCGGCAAGCGCAGCCGACTGGACGCTCATACCGCGCTGGCCGCCGGCGGCATCAATGCGGCGCTTGGCACGGTCGACCCGGAGGACTCGTGGCAGCAGCACTTTGCTGACACGATGCGGGAGGGCTACTCCCTGAGCGACCCGCGGGTCGTCGAGATCATGACCAGCGAGGCACCGGCAGCCATCAACGAGCTGGCGGGCTGGGGCTGCCCCTTCGCCCGCACGAGCGACGGCACGCTCGACCAGCGCTACTTCGGTGCCCACACGTACCGGCGCACCTGCTACGCCGGGGACTACACCGGTCGAGCCGTCCTCACCACCCTGGCCGACCAGGTGCAGAGACTGGGGATCCCGGTGGTTGAGAACCTGTACGTCTCGCGGCTGCTCGTCGCCGACGGCCAGTGCTTTGGTGCCCTTGCGTTCGACCTTCACACCGGGGAACGCACCGTCTTCGAGGCCGACGCCGTCGTCCTGTGCAGCGGCGGGCACACGCGCCTCTGGCGTCGCAGCTCGTCGCGACGGGACGAGAACTACGGCGAGGGCATGTGGCTGGCCTTCGAGGCCGGGGCGCGGCTGATGGACATGGAGCTCGTCCAGTTCCACCCCACCGGGATGCTCCTGCCCGAGGAGGCGGCCGGCACGCTGGTGACCGAGGCCGTGCGCGGCGAGGGCGGGCGCCTGCTGAACGCGCAGGGCGAGCGGTTCATGCAGCGCTACGACCCCGAGCGGATGGAGCTGAGCAGCCGCGACCGCATCGCGCTGGCCAACTACACCGAGATCGCCGAGGGCCGCGGCGGCCCGAACGGCGGGGTGTTCCTCGACGTCACGCACCTCGGCAAGGAGGCGATCCTCGAGAAGCTGCCGCGCATGTACCGCCAGTTCGTCGAGTATCAGATGCTCGACATCTCGAAGCAGCCGATGGAGGTGGCGCCCACCGCCCACTACTCGATGGGCGGGATCGTGGTCGACCCACCGACCCACGCCACCGAGGTCGGCGGCCTGTTCGCGGCCGGCGAGTGCACCGCGGGGCTCCATGGCGCCAACCGGCTGGGAGGCAACTCGTTGGTGGAGACGCTGGTGTTCGGCCGGCGTGCCGGTGAGGCAGCCGCGCGATTGTCGCGCGAGCGCGAATCTCAGCTGCGCTCCCGACGAGCGGTCGACGGGGCGAACGGCGAGCTCGACAGCCTCATCCACAACGGCACCGAGCTCAGTCGCGCCCTGCAGCGCGAAGTCCGCAACCTCATGTGGGAGCGCTGCGGGGTCGTGCGCGAGGCGACCGACATGGTGGGCGCGCTCCGTGGTCTGGGCGAGTTGCGCTCGGTCCTGCCGAGCGTCGACGTGCGTCCCAGCGAGGAAGGATGGGGTGACCTGGCCCAGGTACTCGATCTCCACGCCATGCTGGGCACCGCCGAAGCCACGGTGCGTGGAGCGATCGCCCGCGAGGAGACCCGTGGTGCACACATCCGCTCTGACTTCCCGGAGCTGGACTCGACGATGAAGGTCAATTTCGTCATCGGGCACGATGGCGGGGCCGGGATGGTGGCCGAACCCAGATCCATTCCGGCGGTCTCGGCGGAGCTTGTGCCGTGGCTCACGCGCGCTGGGGATGCCGACGCTGCAGGAAAGCTTCTCGAATGACGGGTTTGTCGCCTGGCTGCGGCCGGTCCGGGGTCGAGGCCGGCTGACGGCACCGATCCGCCGGCGTGGCGATCGAGTACCGTGCGCTGGTGATCGGACGGGGGACTGCATGGGTCGCGGCCGTGCCGGGGTGTCTCCTTGCCGCCGTGGCATTGCTCGCGCAGCTCACGGCCGACCCGGCACCCGGCGTCAGCTTCAGCGGGTCGCCGTGGACGGACGAGGGATGGTCGGTCCTCGGTGCCCGGAACCTGGTCCTGCTCGGCACCTGGGTCACTGACGACCTGGCGATGTTCCTCGTGCAACTGCCGTTCAACGTCACGATCGCCGCCACCTTCGAGCTGTTCGGCGTCGGGATCGTCCAGGCCCGCGCCGTATCGGTTGTCCTCAGCGTCGGGGCGGTGGCCATGATCTCGATGCTGCTGGCGCGCGCATTCGGCCGCGCCGCCGGCGTCGCTGGTGGGCTGGCGCTGGCGAGCTCTGCGCTCTTCCTCTACTACGGCCGGCTCGCGTACCTGGAGCCGATGGTCGGCTTTCTCCTGGTGGCGGGGGCATCGTTATTTCTGATGCCGGGAGGGCGTGGCCGAATCATGATCGGCGTCGCGGCCGGGGCATGCCTGGCACTCGCCATCGGCACGAAGCCGAGTGCCGTCGTGGCCGTCATCGGCCTCCTCGTCGGAGGCGTCGTGGCCGGTGGGAGTGGGGCGGCGTTCCTGCGATGGCGGGGCGTCGCGGCCGCCGGAGTGATCGCGATGGCCGGGATCGGATGGCTGCTCCTCATCGGTCTCCCGCAGCGAGAGGCGGTCGAGACGGCGTTCCGATTCTGGCCGCACCAGGTCATGCCGGACGGCATCGTGGGCTGGGTGGTCCGCATCGGCCGCTACATCCGCGCCAGCGACGGCGCGAACACCCTGGCCCTTCCGCTGTACCTCGGCGCGACGGTCGGTCTGGGGCTGACGGCGATGCGCTGGCGATCGCTCGACCCGCGACAGCGGGCGGTGATCGGCGCGGCCGTCGGCTGGGTCGTCATGGGTCTGTTGTTCATCGTGGTGACGGCGTATCGGCCGAACCGCTACGTCGTGCCCCTCCTGCCCGGCCTTGCCATCCTCGGCGGCGCCGGAGTGGCGGTGGCGCTCGAGCGATGGCGCGGGCGACGCGGCGCACGGTCGCTTGCCGGTGCCGCGCTGGTGGGGCTGCTCGTGGTCCCCGGACTCGTGCTGTGGACCGGGTGGATGGCCGGTGCGACGCGAGCGCTGCCCGGCATCCAGGAGGAGATCGCGGACATCGTGGGTGCGGGCGCGGCGGTCGAGGGCGGCCAGGCCCCCGTGCTTGCCATGCGAGCGCCGGTGCCCACGATCGTCAGCCAGGCCGGCAACGGGATCAACGACGGCGACCTCTACGCCGACGGCGTGAGATGGCTGGTCGCCGACGAGACATTCGTCCCGGCCTGGGCCGACCGGCACGCCGATGCCTGGGCGCGACGCGAGAGGATCCGGTGTTATCGCTGGGGCGCGGACCTGAACGAGTGCCTGATCCGCGTGCCCTGATGGCGGGGAGCGTCAGCCCTCGGCCAGGGCGGCCTCGATCGCGTCGCGGCTCGGCATGCCTGCCCTGGCCCCGGACGCGGTCACCGACAGGCCCGCGGCCGCATTCGCGGCCTTGATCGACTCCTCGATCGAGGCGCCCGCGGCGAGCCACGCGGCAAGCACGCCGTTGAACGTGTCGCCCGCCCCGGTCGTGTCGACCACCTCGGGCACGGGATGCCCGGGAAATCGCTCGCGGCGATCGCCCTCCACGAGCAGCGCCCCGGCCGGCCCCTGGGTCACGATGATCGGGCCGGAGGTCCGGGCGGCGAGCTCATCCAGTGCACTGCGCGTCTCGTCGTTGCCGATCGCCACCACCAGCTCGTGCTCGTTCGGCGTCAGGATGGGGCCGATGTGCAGCACGTCACTGGAGAGGGCGCGGGCCGGCGCCGGGTTCAGGATGGCGACGGCCCCGGCCTCGCGCGCGGTGCGCAGCGCTTCGTGCACCACCGACGTGGCGACCTCGTGGTTGGTGACGAGGACGTCGGTCGTTCGGATCCGATCGAGATCGGCGGCTTCGAGCTCGAGGGCGGCATTGGCGCCAGGGGCCACCACGATCTGGTTCTCTCCGCGCGGCCCGACCGCGATGATGGCCACGCCGGTGGGCTCGCCGCTGAGCTCGCGGACGCCGGTCACGTCGACGCCCTCGCTGCGCAGGGCGCCGATGAGCCTGGCGCCGTATTCGTCCAGGCCGATGGCCCCGATCATCGACACACTCGCCCCGGCCCGCGCCGCCGCGACCGCCTGGTTGGCGCCCTTGCCCCCGTCGTGGACCGCGAACCGGCCGCCCAGGACGGTCTCGCCGGGAGCCGGGAGCCGGTCCGCGACTACGACGAGGTCGACGTTGAGCGAGCCGACGATGCACACACGATGAGCCATGGCGCGAGTATGACCCACTGCAGCGACCGCCGAGCGCTGCCATCATCGCCGCATGCGACGACGAAGCACGTCGGCGGCCGCCCTGGCGCTCGTCGCCGGGCTGTCGGCCTGCCTGCCGGCGGGGGAGCGAGGCACGCTGCCGCCGACGCTCACCATCGAGGAAGCCGGTGGAGTCTCGATCCCGATGCAGAACGGCATCCCCGTCCCGAGCTTCAGCTGGCAGCCGCGACCGCGGATCGACCTGGATGGCCAGTGGCGTGTCGAGCTCGTCGAGCTGGACGTGGACCTCACGATGGGGGACCGGGCCGACGGCCTGCCGGCCATCGAGGAGGAGGCGGCCGGTCGCCAGCTGGCCGATCACGACGACGACGATTGGCAGTCGGTCGCGGTCCCGGGCACCACGAACTCCCCGCCCGACGGCGTCGAGGGCGGCGCGTGGTTCCGCCGTGCATTCGAGGTCCCCGCGGACTGGGACGGGCGCGCCGTCACGGTTCGCTTCGGCTCAGCCAATTACGTGGCGGACGCGTGGCTCAACGGCACCTGGCTCGGGTACCACGAGGGAGGCGCGACGCCCTTTGCCTTCGATGCGGCGCCGCTCCTGCGCACGGGCGGGCCGAACGTGCTGGCCGTCCGCGTGCACACCATCCCGCTCGGCGAGCGATCCGATACCGTGCCGTGGGGTCTCATCGACTGGTGGAATTACGGCGGCCTGACCGGGTCCGTCTGGCTCGAGGCGGCGCCCGCGGTGCACGTGGCCCGCGCCGACGTGATCCCGCACCTGGATGCGATCGAGGTTGACCTGCTCGTCGGAGGTTCGGCGCAGCTTGCCGGGGCCCGGGCGCCGCTGGAGTCCGAGAACCGCGAGCCGCCGAGCATCACGCTCAGCGCCTCCGTCCTGCCGGCCACGGTGAACGACGACAACTTGCTCGACCCGGATCCGCGTGCGCTCCTGATCGACGAGTCCGAGCCGATCATCACCGTCCAGGAGGAAGTTGCGGCCCCGCTCCCGGGAGCCGCCGAGCGAACGACGCTGACGATCGGATTCGGTGACGCCGACCTGTGGAGCCCGACCAGCCCCGCGCTCTACGTCCTCCGTGTCGACCTGCGCTGGACGGACCGTCCGCTCGACCCACGGGAAGCACGAGCGCCCGATACGTTCTGGACCACGTTCGGCATCCGGCACGTGGGTGTCGACCCGGTCCGGCCGCGCGTGCTGCTGAACGGAGAGGCCGCTTTCTTCCGCGGCGTCGGGCTCCACGCCGAGTCACTCGCGTACGATGGCGACGGTCGCCTGGTGGGGGGCACCCCGGCACAGTCGTCGCGGGAGGTGCTGACTGAGTTGGAGCACGCCGCCGCCATCGGCGCGGATCTCATCAGAACCGGCCATCAGCCCGGCGATCCGACCATGCTCATGCTGGCCGACCGCCTTGGCTTCGCCGTCTGGGAGGAGGTCCCGATCTACCACGCGACGCCGTTCATCTTCGAGCGCGCCATGGCGCGAGGGATCCCGCAGCAGATGCTCCGCGAGATGGCCCTGCGTGACATGAACCATCCCTCTGTCCTGTTCCACGGGCTCGCCAACGAGTCGACCGGCGAGGAGGAACGGGCCGATGCGCTCGCCGAGCTCCACGATGCGGACCGCGAGATCGATGGAACCCGCCTGACGGGTCAGGCTGCCTACGGCTGGAACCCCGCGGACGTGACCCACGCGCCGCTCGACGTCGCGGGCTTCACCTTCTACCACGGCGTCTTCTACGGGACGGATCCCGGTCCCGACACCCGCCGGGCGCTGCGGGCAGCGCACGAGGCGAACCCCGACAAGCCCATCATGGTCCTCGAGTTCGGTCGCTGGGCCGACGAACCGGCGGACGAGGCACGACAGCGCGTGATCTTCGACGAGACATACGCCGCGCTCGAGCAATATCGCGCCGACAGGCCGAACGGCTTCCTGAGCGCGGCGACGTGGTGGACGCTCCATGACTTCGCGACCCAGATCGCCGGGATCGAGGTGGAGGACTTCGGGCTGTACCGGCCGGATGGCACGTTGCGGCCGGCAGGCGAGCGAGCGGAGGTGGCATTCGACGCGCCCGGCGGACAGGGAACGGAGCTCGGCCTCGAGCCCGATCTCGGTCGTCCCCGGGCGCAGCCAGCCGGGGATGTCGCCGATTGGGCCCTGGCAGGCTACCTCGCCTACGGGCTGGGGCTGGCGGTCGCCGCGATGGGACTGGCGCTCTTCGTGCTCACCCGGCGTGGCGGGCGCGCGGTGAGCCGCCGGCGATGAGGCTCGTTCACGGCCGCCTGGCCGCCGTCTCGGTCCGCGCCTCGTTCGGGGCCGGGATGTGGGTCGGGCTCACCATCGGCCTTGTCATCGGGGCGGTCGTCGGCGCGCTGATTGTCTGGTTCGCCGGAACGGCCCTCGAGTGGCAGCGCGACCTGGCGTTCACCCTCGGCGTCGCCCGGACCCTGCTGCCCCTCGGTGACCAGGTCGGCGCGCTGCGCTGGATCTCGAGCGCCTGGTACCTCGTCATCCCGGCCGTGGCCGTGGCCGTGGGCCTGTTCGTCGCCCTCATCGGGGGGCTCATCGGTGCGCTGCTGGCGGCGGCGTACAACCGGTCGCCGCGTCACTCGGCCGTGGTGGTCGAGCTCCCCGACGATGCGGGGGACTGCTAGGGCTGCAGCCGGCGCCGGCTCCAGGACCCGTTCCCGCCGCGCCGGTACTCGACGCGATCATGGAGCCGATCGGGGCGGCTCTCCCAGAATTCGACGACGTGCGGGATCAGCACGTACCCGCCCCACGTTCCCGGAAGCGGCACCTCGCCGGGAAAGCGCGCATCCAGCTCGACGACGAGTGCCTCGAGCTCCGCCCGAGACCCGATCTCGCGGCCCTGGCTGGACGCGGCCGCTGACAGCTGGCTACCCCGCGGGCGCGTGGCCCAGTACTCCGCGGACGCATCGTCCGGGAGCTGGCGCACCGGGCCGGCAACCCGTGCCTGGCGATCGAGCGACGGCCACCAGAAGGCCGCCGACGCCCATGGGTTGACGGCCACGTCCCGACCCTTGCGGCTGCCTCGGTTCGTGTAATAGCGCAGCCCGTCGGCATCCAGCTGTCGGAGCAGGACGAATCGCACGGATGGGGCGCCATCACCGTCGGCCGTGGCCAGGGCGAACGCGTTCGGCAACGCCAGGCCCGCGGCGGTCGCCTCCGCGAGCCAGGTGCTCAGCTGGCGGATGGGGTCCGGGTCGAGGGTCTCGGGATCGATGGGCATCGGGTGCTGAATCGTAGCCGCCGCTAGCATGGCGCCGTGCACTCGGATGGACGCGGGGTGCTGCTGGCGGCCCTGGCGACGCTCGTCGCCATCACGGTGGCAACCAACACGACCGCCTCGCTCGCGCAGCCCCAGATCGGCGCCACCTTCGCCGCCGGACCGGCGGACACCGGCTGGGTCGTCTTCGGCTACAGCGCCACGTTCGCGGTGGGGACCGCGGTCTGGGGCGGGATCGCAGCGCGCATCGGCCTCGTACGGGCGCTCGTGGTCGGGGTCGCGATCCTCGGGATCGGGAGCCTGCTGGCCGCCTTCGCGCCGAGCCTCGAGCTCCTGGTCTCGTCCCGCCTGCTGCAGGGCATCGGATCGGGCGCCATCCCGACGCTGGCCACCGCACTCATCGCCGGCCGCTTCGACGGCGCTGACCGCGCGCGGGCCCTCGGCGTCATCATCGCCGCCGTGGGGGGTGGCCAGGCGCTGGGGCCGCTCGTCGGCGGCGTCCTCATCGAGGTGGTCGGCTGGCGCGGCGCGGTGTCGATCGGCATCGTCGCGCTGCCGGCGGTCGCCGTCCTGGCGCGCTCGCAGTTCGGCCGCACCGCGCACTCCGGCGAGATTCGGCCGATCGACTGGATCGGGGCGTGCCTGGTGGCGGTGCTCGCGCTGGGACTCACCTTCGTCCTCAACCGGGGCCCCGTGCTGGGCATCAGCGTGCTGACCGTCGTGCCGGTGGTCGCGGCGGCGATCGCCGGGATCGCGCTCGCGAGCCGCAGCCGGTCCCGGCCCGACGCCTTCGTGCCCCGGGATGTGCTCGACCACCCCGTGTTCCGCCGGGTCGTGCCGCTCGGCGCGGTTGGGCTGAGCGCCTACATCGGCACGATCGTGCTCGTCCCGATCCTCGGGTCGCGGGTCTACGACCTCGACGGCATCGCGCTCGGCCTGCTGCTGTTGCCGATGGCGGTGGCCGCCACGGTATCGTCGCCGAGCAATGCCCGGGTGCAGGCGTGGATCGGAACGCCCGCGACGACCCGGCTCGCCCTGGTCCTGCTTGCGGCCGGGCCGGCGGTCATCGGCGTCGGGGCCGTCCCCGCCGGACTGAGCGCACTCGTGCCCGGCCTCGCCATGCTTGGCGCCGGCTTCGGGCTGTTGAACGCGCCGCTCCTGTCTCGCCTGACGCACGCGATCGACGGTCCGCGTCAGCCGGTGGCCGTGGGCATCTACAACCTCAGCTTCTTCCTGGGCGGAGCGCTCGGCGCGGCGATCTCATCGGCCATCGTCCAGGCCGGATTCGACCTGCCCGTGTTGGGCGGCGCGCTGCCGGGGTTCGGCACCGCCCTGCTGCTCCTCGCAATCGGACCGCTGCTGGCTGCGCTGCTCGGCCGCATGACTGACGAGACGGCGGGTCGCGCCCTCGACGAGATGGCCGCATGAGCGACACGGCTATGCTCGGACCGATGCAGCCCGCTCCCGATGCCGTCGTCTTCGACCTCGACGGGACCCTGGTGGACACCGTACCGGCCCGGATCGTCGCCTGGGCCGAGGTCCTCGCGGCCGCCGACATCGACGTCGAGCCCGGGCAGCTCGAGCCGACCATCGGCATGGACGGTCGCGCGCTCGCCCGCGAGGTGGCTGCCGTTGCCGGGCGGTCGCTGTCCGATGCCGAGGCCGAGGAGATCGATCGCCTCGCGGGCGAGCGCTTCGACCACCACAACCAGGCGCCGCGCCCCCTGCCCGGCGCGCGTGAAGCCCTGGCCCGGCTGGACGCCGCGGGGGTGACCTGGGCGATCGCGACCTCGTCGCGGGCTGCGCAGGTCGAGGCGTCGGTGCGTGCCCTGGCGCTCGGCCGCCGGCCGCGGATCGTCGACGGCAGCCGGGTGGCCCACGCGAAGCCGGCGCCGGATCTCCTCCTCCTCGCGGCCCGCGAGCTGGAGGTCGAACCGGCGCGGACGTGGTACGTCGGCGACTCGACCTGGGACATGCGGGCGGCCGTGGCCGCCGGCATGCGTCCGCTCGCCGTCCTGGCCGGGGCCGCGGTGGATGGCGAGGCCCTGCGCGACGCCGGTGCCGCCGCGGTGCTCGCCACCCTCGACGAGCTGGACGTCGAGCGCTGAGCGATGCCGCTCGAGGAGTATCGGCGCAAGCGGGACTTCGCGGCGACGCCGGAGCCTGCGCCCGGCGACCTGGTTGAACGCAGCGGGCGCTTCACCATCCAGCGCCACCGAGCGACGGCCCTCCACTACGACTTCCGGCTCGAGATCGGCGGTGTGCTCGTCAGCTGGGCGGTCCCCAAGGGTCCGACCCTCGACCCGTCGGAGCGGCGCCTGGCCATGCGCACCGAGGACCACCCGATCGAGTACCTCGACTTCGAGGGGGTGATCCCGAAGGGTGAGTACGGCGGCGGGGACGTGATCGTCTGGGATTGGGGGCACTTCGAGCCCGAGGCCGAGACCCCGGACCCATCGGCTGCCCTGCGTGGCGGTGAGATCAAGTTCGTCCTGCACGGGCAGAAGGTCCGGGGCCGATTCACGATCGTCCGGACCGATCGTCGCGGCCGCCGCGGCGGCGACGACGGCCGCGAGCAGTGGCTCCTGCTCCACAAGCGCGACGCCCTTGCCGTCGATGGCTGGGATGCCGCGGATCACCCGCACAGCGTCAAGACGGGTCGCACCAACGACGAGGTCCGCGACGGGGCCGCCGCGTCATTCACGGCCGAGCCGCCCCCACCACTCGGCGCGATCGACCTCTCGGCGGCCAGGACGGAGCCGATGCCGGACTTCGTGCCGCCGATGCGGGCAACGCTGGCGACCGAGCCGTTCGACGATCCGGACTGGCTGTTCGAGGTCAAGTGGGATGGCTATCGCGTGGAGGCCGTCGTCCGTGATGGCGAGGTGCGGCTGTGGACCCGAAACCGACAGGACGCGGCGCGCTACTTCCCGGACCTCACCGGTCCGCCCACCTGGATCGAGGCACGGGAGGCGATCGTGGACGGGGAGGTGGTGGCCCTCGACGAGGCCGGTCGCCCGCGGTTCAGCCTGCTCCAGGACCGCAGTGGGATCCACACCGGGCGGGCTGCCGGCACGCAGCGACCCGGACCTCCTGCGCCGATCGTCTTCCAGGCCTTCGACCTGGTCCACCTCGATGGCCGGTCGCTGCTCGACGTGCCGCTGGCGGAGCGCAAACGGCTCCTCCGCAGCCGGCTGCGGGATCACCCGCGGGTCCGCTACGCTGGGCACGTCGAGGCTGACGGGACGGCGTTCTTCCGGGCGGCGCAGGAGCAGGAGCTCGAGGGCATCGTCGCCAAGCTCGGCCGATCGCCGTACGAGCCCGGCCGGCGGAGCCGATCCTGGCTGAAGCTGAAGGTCCGGCCCGAACAGGAGGCGGTGATCGTCGGCTGGCTGCCCGGGCAGGGCAGCCACGTCGAGCTCGGTTCGCTCATCATGGCCGTCCGGTCGGGGGACCGCTGGGTGCACGCCGGCCAGGTCGGCAGCGGGCTCGGCGCGCGAACGCGCCGGGAGCTGCGCGCGGCACTCGACGAGCTGGCCACGCCCGAGTCGGCATTGGACCCGGTCCCGCGGCTCAGGGGAGCCCGCTGGGTCGAGCCGCGCCTCGTGGCCCGCGTGGAGTTCGCGGACTGGACGTCGGAGGGCCTGCTACGCCAGGCCGCCTTCAAGGGTCTCGAGGCCGGCCGCGATCCCCGGCAGGTCCGCCGTGAGCGCGCCGTCTCCACCGCCCATGCGACCGCGGCCGCTGAGAAAGAGGCGCCCGACACGCCGCCAGCCGGCTCGGCCGACGACGCCCTCGGCGCACTCGACGCGATCGAGCGCGAGGGGACGTGGGTCGTCCAGGGCCGGGAGGTCAGCGTCACGAACCTCGAGAAGCCGCTCTTCCCGGGCCGGGACGGTGACGGGCCGATCACGAAGCGCGAGCTGCTCCGCTACCTCGTCGCCGTGGCACCCGTCCTGGTGCCGCATCTCGACGATCGTGGCCTGACGCTGCAGCGCTTCCCGAACGGCGTCGAGCAGAAGGGCTTCTGGCAGAAGGACCTCCCGAAGCACGCTCCCGACTGGGTCCGACGCTGGACCTACCATCATCGGGAGGAGGG